>Ga0224505_10000003_pt1 | contig 174804 bp, 146 predicted proteins | sample SF_Jan12_sed_USG_FD_169102 | JGI IMG/M metagenome (GOLD analysis project Ga0224505, IMG submission 169102) | Sediment microbial communities from San Francisco Bay, California, United States - SF_Jan12_sed_USGS_4_1 | ecosystem: Environmental > Aquatic > Marine > Sediment | place: USA...
GTAATAGACGTCGCCGGGCATAATCTGGAATCCAAACACCTGTTCGAGCCACGGCACGATCACCGGGACATTGAGCGCGAGAACGACGCCGGCCAGCACGCCGAGCAGCACGCCCAGCCAGCCAATCATCGCACCCTGCACGAAGAACACGCGGACGACGCCGCCGGGACCCATGCCGAGGGTTCGGAGGATCGCGATGTCGCCGGTCTTGTCGGTCACGACCATCACGAGACTCGCGACGATATTGAATGCGGCGACGCCGATGATCAGCGACAGGATCAGGGACATCATCATCTTTTCCAGGCGGATCGCCCGGAAGTAGCTCGCGTTCTCGATCGTCCAGTCGCTGCCTCGGTAGCCCTGGCCCAGCTTCCGGGCGGCGGCCGCCGCGATGCGGGGGGCCGCCATGACATCGTCACCCAGGAAGCGCACGGCCGTGACCTGGGACGTGTAGCCGAGCAGGGCCGCCGCATCGCCCGCATGCACGAGCGCCAGGGTCGCATCGTGGTCCTGGACACCGGCTTCGAAGACGCCCTGCACCGTGAAGCGCTCCAGCACGGGTTCGAGCTCGCCCGCCGGACCCGGGCGCGGTATCAGCAATACCACGCCGTCGCCGAGGCGAACGTTCAGGTCGATCGCCAGCAACCTGCCAAGTACGATGTTCCGCGAGCCCGGCTGCAGCACGCCCAGTCCGCCGACGACGAAGTTCATTGTGCGCCCCGCCACCTCGGCTTCCATGTCCGGGAATATGCCGTTGACGAGCACGCCGCGCAGCTCGCTGCCGGTGCGTAGCATGCCTTCCATGCCGACGTAAGGCGCAGCGGATACCACGCCGTCGATCGCGAGCAGCTCGTCCCGTACCCGCGGCCACTCGTCCAGCGCGCCATCGGCGCTGCCCACGTAGCCGTGCGCCGTCATGCTCAGGAGCCTGCCGCGCAGCTCGCCTTCGAAACCGTTCATCACCGACAGGATGACGATGAGCGCCGCTACGCCGAGCGCGATCCCCGCCAGCGAGATCGCTGTAATGAATGAAACGAAGCGGGTGCGCCGCTTCGCCCGCAGGTAGCGTAGCCCGACAAAGAGTTCCACGGCCCTGATCATGCGGCGCATTAAACCACATCGACCTCGGCCAGCGTCAGCGCACTACCGGGTCCCGGCCTGGCCACGCAAACGTGACCTGCTTCACAGTTTGCCCGCTGCTGTGCATTCCCGGCACTCCGCGCGGGAGCGCAAGGCGCGCGGGACCCGCAATACTGAGAACCACGTCCTTAATGGCAGCCGGCCCGGCGTGTACAAAACCCCTGACCGGCGCTCGTTTTTCGGGCACACAGGCCGGTGCTATAGTGGCCGCAACACGATCTGGAGTAGCGCCAATGACCAAGTTCAGAGCCCTGGCCCTCGCAGTCCTCGCCGGCGTCGCCGCGGCCGGGGCCGGCGCCGATACCCTGCAGATGGGCGGATCCGAATTCGCCAGCCAGTTCGAGCAGCCGGGCAAGCCGAAACGCGGCATGACCCAGGCGAACGTAGAGGCCCAGTTCGGCGCGCCGCAGTCGCGCCGCGCACCGGTCGGCGACCCGCCGATCAGCCGCTGGGAATACGCGAATTTCGTCGTGTTTTTCGAGCACGACAGGGTCATCCACGCCGTAAGCAAGCGCTGATCGCCGGATGCTGCCCGCCCTGCCGGGCGCGGCTCCCCCGCTCCTCCTGACAATGGCACGCGCCGCCCGCTGACCGGGCGGCGCGGTGTCGACTGTGCAATAATTGCCGGCCCGAATTCCGGGCGGCTGATTACTTGACGACCACCCCCCTATTGATTTCCGCCGCACGAGCGGATGCGCTCGGCGCCGTTGGGCGCCTCATCGGCGCCAGTACCGCGCTCGCCGCCGCCGAACTGGCGGAGGCGACCGCGCGCACCGTCGTGCTGCTCGCGGCAAACCCGCGCCAGGCCGACCAGCTCGAGGCCGAAATCCGTTACTTCGCACGACCGGGCCTCGCCCTGACGCACTTTGTCGAGTGGGAGACCCTGCCCTACGACAGCTTCTCGCCACACCAGGACATCGTCTCGCAGCGCCTTGCAGTCCTGGCGAAGCTGCCGTCCCAGTCCGGCGGCATCGTGATCGTGTCGGCGCCGACGCTGCTGCAGCGACTGCCGCCGCTGAGCTACGTCGCCGCGCGCAGTATCCGCCTCGCGACAGGCGCCAGGCTGAATCGCGACGCGTTCGTCGAATCGCTGTCGGCCTCCGGCTACCTGCGTGTGCCGCAGGTCGAGGAGCACGGCGAATTCGCCGTTCGCGGAGCGCTGCTCGACCTGTTCCCCATGGGATCGGAACAACCCGTGCGGATCGACTTTTTCGACGACGAGATCGACTCGCTGCGTTTCTTCGAGCCGGAATCGCAGCTCTCGGCCGGGCGCATGGACGCCTTGTCGATACTGCCCGGCCGCGAGATTCCGCTCGACGAGGACGGCATCCGGAGTTTCCGGCAGCGATACCGCGAGCGGTTCGAAGGGCAACCGTCACGATCGCGAGTCTATAACGACGTTTCGTCCGGTATCGCGCACGGCGGCATCGAATACTACCTCCCGTTGTTCTTCGACGAGACCGCCACTTTCGCCGACTACTGCCCGGCTGACGCGATCCTCATGGTGCCGGCCGATCTCGAGGGCATCCTCGGACAGTCCTGGGTCGAGGTCAACGAGCGTTACGAACTGTGCAGCCTCGATCCGGAAAGGCCGGTGCTCCGCCCGGGCGAGGCGTTTCACACGCCGGAGGCGCTCACCGAGCGGCTCGGGCGGTTCCGTACGCTCCGTTACAGCGCCAACAGCCTGCAGGAGTCGGACGGCATACTGAATGCCGCAACGCGCCTGCCGCCTGCGGTCCGCATCGAGACCCGCTACGAGGATGCCGCGGCGGCCCTGGAGCGTTTCCTGAGCGACTGGAACGGCCGCGTGCTGTTTACGGCAGACTCGCCGGGCCGCCGAGAGAGCGTGCTCGACTTTCTCAATGGTCGCGGCGTGAATGCCGGCAGATCTGCCAGCTGGGCCGAATTTCTCGAGTCCGACTCGCGCGTCTCTGTCGCGATCGCGCCTATTGAAGACGGTGTCCTGCTGCCGGACGCCGGAATCGCGATCGTTTCCGAGCACCAGCTATTCGGCGAGAAACCGCGCCAGCGCAGCCGTCGTCGCCGGGCCGAGCGGGATCCCGAAACGATCATCCGGCAACTGAACGACCTGCAGCCGGGCTCGCCGGTCGTCCACGCGGATTACGGTGTCGGACGTTATCTCGGGCTGGTCACGCTGGAGGCCGGCGGCACCGTCGGCGAATTCCTGACACTCGAGTACGCGGACGGCGACAAGTTGTACGTGCCGGTACACGCGCTGGACCTGATCTCGCGTTACACCGGGGCATCGCCGGAAAGTGCGCCGCTGCACCGCCTCGGCAGCGACCAGTGGGCCAGGGCAAAACGCCGCGCCATCGACAAGATCCGGGATGTCGCCGCCGAACTGCTGGACGTCTACGCGCGCCGCGCGGCGCGGCCCGGCCATCACTTTCGCTGGCCGGAATCCGACTACCGCGCCTTCGAAGACGGATTCCCGTTCGAGCCCACCGAGGACCAGGCGCGGACGATCTCCGACGTGCTGTCCGACCTGGCGTCCGAGCGGCCGATGGACCGGATCGTCTGCGGTGACGTCGGCTTCGGTAAGACGGAAGTGGCCCTGCGGGCAACCTTCGCGGCCGTGCATGGCGGCAAGCAGGTAGCTATCCTCGTCCCGACAACGCTGCTCGCGCAGCAGCATGGCCAGACGTTCCAGGATCGCTTCGCTGACTGGCCCGTGCGCATCGAGGTGCTGTCGCGCTTTCGCTCCCGCAAGGAGGCTGAGGCGATCGTCGCCGGCATGCGCTCGGGCAGCGTCGACGTGGTCATCGGTACGCACCGGCTCCTGCAGCATACGAAGGATTTCAAGAATGTCGGGCTCGTCATCATCGACGAGGAGCATCGATTCGGTGTCCGGCACAAGGAAGCGATCAAGGCGCTGCGCAGCGAGGTCGACGTGCTCACCCTGACTGCGACCCCCATTCCGCGCACGCTGAACATGGCGCTGGGCGGCATCCGTGACATGTCGCTGATCACCACGCCGCCGGCTGAGCGGCTGGCGGTCAAGACCTTCGTCAGCGAATGGAACGACGTCCTGGTGCGAGAGGCATGCCTGCGCGAGATCAAGCGCGGCGGCCAGGTCTATTTCATTCACAACCGCGTCGAAGACATAGAAACAGTCGGCCGGAAACTGGCCGAACTTGTGCCCGAGGCCACGATCCGGATCGGCCATGGCCAGATGCCGGAGCGCGAACTGGAACAGGTGATGCTGGACTTCTACCATCGCCGATTCAATGTGCTGCTGTGCACGACCATCGTCGAAAGCGGCATCGACGTGCCGACGGCCAACACGATAGTCATCAATCGCGCGGACCGCTTCGGCCTGGCGCAGCTGCACCAGCTTCGCGGCCGCGTCGGACGCTCGCATCACCGCGCCTATGCCTACCTGATCGCGCCGCCGCGTGCGCTGATGACCGCGGATGCGATCAAGCGTCTCGAGGCAATCGATTCGCTGGAGGACCTGGGCTCGGGATTCACGCTGGCGACCCACGATCTCGAGATCCGCGGCGCCGGCGAGCTGCTCGGCGAATCGCAGAGCGGGCAGATCCAGGAAATCGGCTTTTCTCTCTACATGGAACTCCTGACTCGCGCCGTCGAGTCGCTGAAGGCGGGACGCGAACCGAACCTCGACGCACCGCTCAATGCCGGCGTCGACATCAACCTGCATGTACCCGCATTGCTTCCCGAGGACTACGTTCCCGACGTGCACTTGCGCCTGATCCTGTACAAGCGGATTGCCAGCGCGGGGAGCGAGGGCGACCTGCGCGAGCTGCAGGTAGAACTCATCGATCGCTTCGGCCTCTTGCCGCAGCCGGCCCGTAACCTGATGCGAATCGCGTCGATCAAGCTCCGCGCGGCGGCGCTCGGCATCGAGAAAATCGACGCGGCCGAGGCCGGCGGCTACCTGCAGTTCGTCGACCAGCCGTCGGTGGACCCCCTGGCTGTCGTCCGGCTGGTCCAGGCAGAGGGCCGTATCTATCGCATGCAGGGCGCGCATCGGCTACAGTTCCGCAAGGACCTGGGCAATCTCGAGGCGCGCTTCGCGGAAATCGACAGCCTGCTGGAGCAGCTCGCCGGAGACGGCGGTGCGACGCGGGCGATGACCGGCTAGCGCCTGTAAATCGCATGCAGAACCATGAACACCAGTTACGCGCGGGAAAATCGGGCGGCCGGGGCCGCCTCGGCGCCATGTTGGGCGCGCTCTTCGCCCTTACGTATGCCGCGGCGAGTTCGATCGGCCAGGTCGATCCGAGCGTGGCGCCGGAGGAGATCGGCGAGCAGGACGTGGCGCGGCGCTATGCCGTCGAGTTCATCGTCTTTGTCTACGCGGACCAGGGCGGATCCGAGGTATTTGCGCCCGAGTACCCCGCCGTCGATTCGGCCATCGATGCCGGTGCATTCGACGAGTCCGCCGCCCCGGCCGACGGCGGTTTCGGCGAGGAACTCGTCCCCGAATTCGGCGACACGATCGGGGAGCCGCTGGACGAGGAACCCGGGGAAGTCGTTTCGGGCGATTCGATCGGCCTCGAGGTGATGTTGCCGGAGGAACGCAGCATGCAGGCAACCTGGGACAAGCTCGCCCGGCTCGATGCCTATCGGCCCGTGCTATGGTCGGGCTGGACCCAGGCCGTGCGCGAGGAAGCGGCGACTCCCGCGATCCCGCTGAGACGGCTGGGTGCGGCGCCGCTCGAACTCGACGGCACGCTGAAGCTGTACCTCAGCCGTTACCTGCACCTGGTCGTCAACCTGGCGCTCGAAGACCAGGTGGCGGCCGCCGCAGCCGGCGCAGCGAATCCGTACGGCGAGACCCCGTTCGGCGACCGGTCCCGTTTCGGCCGCGATCCCGGCTACGCCGCACGTCCGACGCTGCACTACCGCATCGATGAAGATCGCATTGTCAGGAGCGACGAGCTGCGCTATTTCGATCATCCGAAATTCGGCGTCATCGCAAGAATCACGCGGATCGACGAACCGGCCGCGGACACGACCGATGTGCTGTTTCCGGCCCCGCGCCGGACGCCGGCGCAACGGCCGAACTGAAACCCGGCTCAGTCAGCTACCAGGCGCTCGAGCACGGCGGCGGCTTCCACCTTGCCGCTGCCCGGCTTGAGCATCGTCACCTCGTACGACACCGTCACGAAGCGCTCGACCTTCGAGCGCGGATGATGCAGCCCGAGGCCGCGCACCGCGGCCGCGATTCGGCCGGCAAACTCGTGCACGCCCTCCTCGTTCGAGCCGTGCGACAACACGATCAGCTTGCCGCCATTCGCCCCGTCCAGCCGCGCCGCGACGTCGCTCGCGCGACGCAGGCAGCGGCGTATGGCCTGGGCGACCCGCCGCAGGCAGGAATCGGTCGCGTGCCGACCGAACACCTCGAAATAGGCGTCGAAATCGTTCAGCTCGAGGACCACCAGCCCGAGCGCAGACTGCTCGCGGGCGGCGACCGCCCAGTCGTGGCTCAGGACATCCCGGAACGCGGCCGTGTTCATCAGCCCGGTGACCGGGTCCTCCCGGGTCAGATCCCGGACACGCCGCCTCGCCTGCAGCAGGGCGCGCTGCGTGTCGGCCCTGGTCGCACCGCCGGCCGTCGAGGCGGAGCTGCGCCAATAGGCCGCATAGTAGCGCGTGGACGAATCCAGCGGACCCAGCGGCAGCAGGGATAGCAGGTATTCTCGCCCCGAACGCTCGACCGGGATGGACGTCTCCTGCCCGGCGCGGATCGTCTCGCTCAGCTCGACCGCGAGGTCGCGACCGAGCATTGGCTCAACGACGTCCGCGAACGGCTTGCCGACGGCCGGACCGTCCGGACAGATCCCGTCGAAAGCCGGGTTGCTGAGCACCACGGGCCAGTCGGCGCTGTCGACGCGGGCGACCAGCACCGGCTCGGCCGAACCGGCCACCAGCTGTTCGAGGACATCGCGATCGAGGGCTTCCATTTGCTGCATAGTCGACGATTCCGAAGCGCGCTGCCGTGCGCGACGTCACGCCTGCCGGCTGAAAAACTGCTTCAGGACCTGCATGGCCCGCATTTTCGCCGTCAGCGCGCTGGCCTCGATGTCCGCGTGTATCGGGCCCGACCCGCGACCCGCCGCCCGGTTGACGACCAGCGACAGGCAAGCGTATTCGAGCCCGAGTTCGCGTGCCAGCGCCGCCTCCGGCATCGCCGTCATCCCCAGGTACAGTACCCCGTCGCGCTCGTAGCGGTCGACCTCGGCGGCCGTTTCGAGCCGGGGCCCCTGGGTAACGCCATAGACGCCGCCGTCATGGCACTGTACATCCGCGGCCCGGGCGGCGGCCAGCAGCCCCCTGCGGAGCCGGGCGCTGAACGGCTCGGTGAATTCGATGTGCTCGAGGCCCTCCGCCGGCGAATCGTAGATGGTGTGCGATCTGCCCCAGGTGTAGTCGACGAGCTGGTCCGGCACCGCGAGCGCGCCGGGCTGCAACCGGTCGCCAATGATGCCGACGGTATTGATCGCGATGACCGTCGAGACGCCCAGCTGCCTGAGCGCCGCCAGGTTCGCCCGGTAGTTTATCCGGTGCGGCGCGATGTCATGGCGCTCGCCGTGCCGCGCGAGGTACAGCACGTCGAGGTCACCGTAGGCCAGCCGCCGCACCGGCCCCGAAGGCGGCCCGAAACGAGTGCTCACGCGGCAGGATTCCGCCTCCGCGCCAAAATCGGCAAATGCCGTGCCCGCGACGAGGGCATAGTCCGCGGCGAACACGCTTCTGCCGGTCCGCTCAGGCATCGAGCGTCAGCACCGGGCGGCTCGACCACCGATCGAGCTTGTCGACCGCCTGCTGCCATTCATCACTCGCCAGCAGCGTCTCCCGCAAGCGGGTCCCGGTGCCGTGCAGACGCGCCAGGCGCACCAGTGACGGCGGGTCGGAATAGTCCTCCAGCGCCCGTACGGCCGCCGTTGCGGAGGCCCGGTCGTTGCAGATGGGGACCATGTCGCAGCCGGCCTCGAGCGCCAGCCGGGCCCGTTTCGGCATCGGCCCGTATCCCGCCGTCGCCTTCATTGACAGATCGTCGCAGAACACCGCGCCGTCGAAACCCAGCTCCTTGCGCAGACGGTCGCGTATCCACCAGCGCGAAAACCCGGCCGGCAGGCGGTCTGCTTCGGCATAGACGACGTGCGCCATCATCACCGCAGCAACCAGGCGCCGGCCGAACAGGCTGTCATACGGGCGCATATCGTCGAGAATGTCACCGAACTCGCGCCGGTCCACCGGCAATTTTTCGTGTGAGTCCGCAACCACTGCGCCGTGGCCGGGAAAGTGCTTGGCGACCGCTGCCATGCCGGCGTCGCGCAGCCCGCGGCAGAACTCGCCGGCGAGTTCCGCGACGACGTCCGGCTTGCGATGGAATGCGCGATCGCCGATCACCTCGCTGACGCCCCAGTCGAGATCGACGCAGGGCGCGAAACAGAGGTCTATGCCGCTCGCGCGAAGCTCTGCACCGATCAGCCAGCCGATCGAGCGCGCGACATCCAGCGCAGCGTCCCGGTCGGTATCCCAGTGGTGGCCCAGCTGGCGCATTGGCGGAATGCGCGTGAACCCGTCGCGGAATCGCTGGACGCGCCCGCCCTCGTGATCGACCGCTATGAGCACTGGCGGGCTGCGCACGCTCCGGATTTCCGCCACCAGGTCCGCCAGCTGCGTGGGGGACTGGTAATTCCGGCTGAACAGGATGACGCCGCCGACGGCCGGCTCGCGCAGGATCGCGCGATCCGCCGCCGTCAGGCGCAGTCCTTCGACATCGAGCATTACCGGTCCGAGTGCCATGCAGAAAGACTAGCGGGAAACCCGGCAGGTTCAAGCCTTCCGTACAAATATTGATGTCAATTCTTTAATTGTTACTTATCTATTTGTTTTTCTTTTTCTTTTCAAAGACCGCGATCGACTCGACGTGGTTCGTATGCGGGAACATATCGATGATTCCCGCAGACAGCAGGCGGTAGCCACCGTTGTGCACGAGCTCGCCGGCATCGCGCGCGAGCGTGCCCGGGTGGCAGGAGACGTAGACGATACGCGACGGGGCCGGCACCCGGATCAGCTGCGCGACTTCAAAGGCACCAGTCCTGGCCGGATCCAGCAACATCCGGTCACAACCCGCAACCAGCCACGGCTCATCGCCGGACAGCGCGAACAGGTCGGCACGGATGAATTCGGCGTTGCCGATCCTGTTAATGCCCGCATTGGCCCGCGCACGCTCTACCTGCTGGCCCTCGCCTTCGACGCCGACGACAGACGCCGCACGGCGCGCAAGCGGCAGCGTGAAGTTGCCGATGCCGCAGAACAGGTCCAGCACACGATGCCCCGGCTCCACCTCCAGGTACTCGATGGCCGCGTTCACCATGCTGCGATTGATCGATGCATTGATCTGCACGAAGTCGACCGGCCTGAACTCGACGCGGACCCGGTGATCGTCGAGCGCGTAATAGAGCGGCTCCCGCGGCGCCTCCGGCCACAGCGGTTCCACTGAATCGAGGCCGCCCGGCTGCAGCGACACCCGGATACCGTGCGACCGGGCGAACGCCGCGAAACTCCGGCGGTCGTCCTCGGTGGGCGGATCCAGGACACGGAACACCAGTTCCACCGCATTGTCGGCAACCGCCACCTCGATCTGCGGCAGGCGGCTCCTGATCGACAAGCCTGCGACCAGTTCACTGAGCGGGTCGATCAGCGAGTCTACCGGCCGCGCCAGGACCTCGCAGCGATGCATATCCGTTATGTACGGCGCATGCCGTTCGCGAAATCCGACCAGGACCCGACCCTTGCCGGGCACATCTTTGACTGCGAGCCTGGCGCGCCTGCGGTAATGCCAGCTGCCGTCCTCGCCGCCGACGTAGAGGGCCGGCAGCCACCTGGCGGGGCTCACGCGCCCCACCCGCTCGAGGCTGTCGCGGAGCGCCTGTTCCTTGATCTCGCGCTGGTTTTCTTCCGACACGTGCTGCATCGAGCAGCCGCCGCAGCGGCCGAAAGCGGCGCAGCGCGGCTCGATGCGTGACGGACTCGCATCGAGTACCTCGAGCAATTCTGCCTCGTCGTACTTGCGATGCAGCTTGCGCCGCAGGAAGCGCACTCGTTCGCCGGCGAGCGCGCCGGCGACAAATACCTTCTTGCCCGACACCTCGGTTATGCCCCGGCCGTCGTGCGTGACCGCGGCAATTACTGCGATTTCGGGATCGCGTCGGGCCATCTCCAGACCCCGCCTCAGGCTTTCGACCAGGCAGCCGCGAACTCGCGCAGGTGAGCCGCGTCGGACTCCGCGAGCGTCTGTCGTACCAGGTCGAATTCGCGCTCGAGACCGGCCGCATCGAGCCGGCCGCGCATGAACTCGAAGCGCAAGTAAACCAGGTAGGTGTTCAGCACATCGGTTTCGCAGTAATTGCGAATTTCCTCGATGCCGCCTTCGCGCCAACGGTCCCACACCTGGTCGCCGCTCATTCCAAGCTTGCCCGGAAAGCCCAGCATGAGCGCAATCTGGTCGAGACCCGCCCGGCTGCGCGCCTGGAACCCGGACAGCACGTCCATCAGGTCGATGTGCCGCCAGTGGAAGCGGCTCAGGTAGTTGTTGTAGCGGAAGTCCCGGTCCAGGTCGCCGGTCTCCCAGTAGCGCGGCGCTTGTATACCGTGCTTCAGGGCCCGGTAGTGCAGCACCGGCAGGTCGAAGCCCGAGCCATTCCAGGAAACGAGATCCGGGGAGTACCGCTCGATGCCGTCAAAAAAACGGCGCACGAGTTCGGCCTCGTCCGAATCGGTTTCGCCCAGGCTCCAGACCTTGAACAGGTTCGCGGTCCGGAGCGCAACGGAAATCGCGACGACGCGGTGCTGGTGCAAAGGCAGAAAGTCGCTGCCGGTCCGCTGCTGGTGCAGGAAGGTCATCGCATTGCCGACCTCCTCGTCGCCTATGCCGTCCAGGCCGAGGAAACGGCGGCCGAACTCCACGTCCGGCACGGTCTCGATATCGAAGGCGAAACAATGCATGCTCAATCCTGCCTGTTCATCACGACGGCGAACGCGAGTATCAGCCCGGCGTCGTCGCTCAGGCTCACATGACCCTCGCCGATGCCGAGCCGGCGACACACTTCCTGGCCGCGTTCAGACCAGATCACGGTCGGCCGGCCCCAGTCGTTGCTGACTATGCCGACGTCGCGGATCCACATGCCGTGCGCAAAACCCGTGCCCATCGCCTTGACCGTCGCCTCTTTCGCGGCAAAACGCATCGCCAGGAAACGAACCGGCCACTTGTTGCGCTCGAAGAGTTCGCGCTCTTCCTCCATCAGGAGCCTGTCGACGAAATGCCGCCCGAAACGCTCATAGGTCTGCTGGACCCGGGCAAGCTCGACGATGTCCGTCCCGACGCCGAAGATCAAGCCTTGCCCCGGCTCATCGCCGGGCCTCCTGCATCAGCCGCTTCATCTCGCGCACGGCGGCGTCCATGCCGTCGAATACCGCCCGCGCAACAATCGCGTGACCGATGTTCAGCTCGACGATCTCCGGGATCCCGGCGATCGGTTTCACGTTTTCGTAGTGGAGTCCGTGGCCCGCATGCACCGTCAGCCCCTTTCTGTGACCGTAACGGGCCGCGTGCACGACGCGCTCGAGTTCCTTCCGCTGTTCATCGCCGTCGACTTCCGCATACGCGCCGGTCTGCAGCTCGACCACCGGCGCCCCGACCGCCGCGGCAGCATCCAGCTGGCGTTCGTCGGGATCGATGAACAGCGACACCCGGATGCCGCACGCGGCCAGGCGGCGACAGGCATCGCGCACCCGCTCGACCTGGCTTGCCACGTCGAGGCCGCCCTCGGTCGTCAGTTCCTCGCGGCGTTCCGGCACCAGGCAGCAATCACTGGGCCGTATGTCGCAGGCGATGCCGATCATTTCGTCCGTCACCGCCATCTCGAGATTCATGTGCGTGCGCATCGCCTCCCGGAGCTTGCGGACGTCGGCATCCTGGATATGGCGCCGATCCTCCCTGAGATGCACGGTGATGCTGTCGGCCCCGGCGGATTCGGCTCGCAGCGCAGCCTCGACCGGGCTCGGGTACACCGTACCGCGCGCCTGCCGGAGCGTCGCAACATGGTCGACGTTGACGCCCAGGTGTATCGGATTCAAGCAAAACTCCCCAGTCGTTGCGGCAGGGTTCGCCGCAATTCGTCAGTCTTCGCGGCCTGCCTCCGGGCCCGCCGTCCTGCGCATGTCGCGCAGCACCTTGCGAGTGAGCAGTTCGCGCCCGTCCAAATGATACGCGATTACACCCCGCAGGAGGCGCGCGGCCGATGCCAGCACCTCCGCACGATCGAAGTCGCGCCGCGCAACCGCCTGGAGCTCGGCACCGGAAAAGATCATCGGTCCGTCTCGCTGGCTGACCGGCACGGCGCCCTGCTCGACGCGGTACTCGTACAGCAGATCGGCGCGCAGCGCCGCACGTCCGCCCGAGTCGGATTCCAGGTCGACGGCGTAGCCGAGGAGGCGCAGCAGTTCGAGTTCGAACTCGCGCAGCCGTCGCGCGACTGCGGGCTCCGACTGGAGCGTGAATATCGTCGCAGCGTATGCCTCGAAGATTTCCGGCTGCGGGTCATGGCGCGGCACCAGCTTCAGCAGTAACTCGTTGAGGTAGTAGCCCGACATCAGCGCGTCCCCGAGCAGCCTGACCGGCGGCCCGTTCATTTCGGCCCCGGTCATCGTCCCGAGTTCGGCACGCCCGACCCATGATATCGAGAGCGGCAGAAACGGCCGCAGGATGCCGCGGAGCCGGGACCTTGCCGAACGACTGCCGCGGGCCACCACGGACAGCCGACCGTGATCGCGGGTGATCAGGTCGAGGATCAGGCTGGTGTCCCGGAACGGACGATAGTGGAGCAACCAGGCGGGCTGGCCCTCGACGCGCTTGCGGCCACTCATCGCCGCGCGTTCCCCGGCGCTGCCGGTTCAGGGCGACTCATAGCCCAGTGCCTGCAGGTCCTTCTCGCTGTCGGCCCAGTTCTCCTTGACCTTGACCCACAGTTCGAGGTGCACCGGCACGCCGAGCGCCTGGCGGAGTTCCAGCCGGGCCGCCGTGCCGACTCGCTTCAATACCTGCCCCCCCTTCCCGACCACGATTCCCTTCTGGCTCTCGCGTTCGACCCACACGATCGCATGCACCGCGATGCCTTCCGGCTGCCGCTCGTAGCGCTCGATCTGAACGGTCAGCCCGTAGGGTAGTTCCTCGTGCAGCATCAGCGTCAGCTTTTCACGGATCGACTCGGCCACGTGAAACGCATCGCTGCGATCGGTCAACATGTCGGCCGGGAACAGCGGCGGCGACTCGGGCAGGTAGCGCGGAATCAGCGCGGCGAGTCGTTCGATATTCGACTTGCGGAGCGCGGAAACGGGCACGATTTCCACGAACGAATGCAGGCGCGACAGCTCGGCGATCAGTTCGAGCAGCCGCTCCCGCGGGTGGATATTGTCCACCTTGTTCAGCAGCGCCATCGCGGGCACGTTGGACTCGCGAACTCTCTCCAGCACATCGTCGTCCTCCCGGGTCCAGCGCCCCGCCTCGCTGACGAACATCACGAGGTCCGCGTCCTTGAGGGCACTCGTCGCCGTCCGGTTCATCAGCCGGTTCATTGCCTTGCCCGCATCGCGATGCAGGCCCGGCGTATCGACGAAAAGGATCTGGTGGTCGGGTCGCGTATGCACGGCGACGATCCGGTGGCGGGTCGTCTGCGGCTTATGGGTAACGATACTGACCTTGCGACCCACGATCGCATTGATCAGCGTCGACTTGCCGACGTTTGGCCTGCCGACGACGGCCACGAATCCGCAGCGATGCATTCCGGAAGACACGGCGTTCACTCCCCGGGGTCCAGCTTGTCGAGCATGCGTGCGGCCGCCTGCTGCTCCGCGTCGCGTCGGCTCAGGCCCCTGCCCACCGTCCTGAGGCCGTCAGCCTCCAGGCTGCAGCTGACCTCGAAGGTCTGCCGATGCGCCTTGCCGCTGACCTTCTCGAGTTCGTATACCGGCAGCGCCCGGCCGTCGGACTGCACCAGTTCCTGCAGCCGCGTCTTGGCGTCCTTGAGTTCCTCGGAGTCCGGGAGCTCGGCCGTCAATGGCGCGTATATCCGGCGAATGACGCGGTCAGCCGCAGCGAAGCCGGCATCGAGATAAACCGCTCCGAAAATCGCCTCGAGCGCACCGGCCATGATCGAGTTGCGCCGGTGACCGCCCGACTTTTTCTCGCCGGTGCCCAGGATGAGGTAGTCGCTGATGCCGAGCGCATCGGCGATTTCGGCGAGCGTCGCATCCCTGACCAGGGACGCGCGGAGCCGGCTCAGCTCGCCTTCGTTTGCCGCAGGCCGGCGCCTGTAGACAATGTCGGAAATCACGCAGTCGAGGACCGCGTCACCGAGAAACTCGAGCCGCTCGTTGTTCGGCCCGTCCGCACTGCGATGCGTTAGCGCAGCGGCCAGCAGGCCGGCCTCGGCAAACGTGTAGCCGAAACGTGATTTCACCCAGCGGGCGGTCTTGTCCAATCTCGTTTCCCGGTACGAACGGCAACGGGACCGGCCATGCGGCCGCCCCGGTTCAAGGACGGGAGTTTATGCGATTCGCGGGATCGCCGCAGCGTTCCCGGTCAACGGCGGACCAGTACCTTCTTGTCGAAGTGCACGGTGAAAGACACGTTGGCGATGAACGGCTCCGTGTCGTCGTACACGGCTTCGACGAGGAAACCGGCGTTTTCCTGGGTGACCTTGATGTCGCGGGCGCTTATTTCCGAGATGCTCTCGACGTCGAAACGCCGCGCAATCGACGTCCGGATCGCAGCCCGGGTCGGGTTCTGGCCGTCGAATTCCTTCAGCACGCCCTCGACCACGCCGACGACCTTGAAGTAATTGAGGTAAACGGGCGTCAGCCGGATCGCCGCGTAAGCGAACAGGCCGATGAACGCCGCCAGGATAATGAAGCCGAGCGTCGTCATGCCGGCCTGGCGAGCGCGCAAACGCAAGCCCCGCACCGTGCCCATGTTCCGCCTGCCCCTTAAATTGCCCGTCATGCTGTCACCCCGGTATCGCCGCATGGCTCCATATCTGCTCAATTGCGCCCAATGCCGTCCTGATTCTCGCGTGATTTTACCTGCAAAATCAGTGACTCGCACCACATTATTGAATCCTGGTGCCGATTCGCCCCCAACTCGGCCACTCCAGGCCGTCCATGTGCATCCAGATCCGGACTGCCTCGCCGACCAGGTGAGTCTCCGGAATCGGTCCGATGTAGCGGCTGTCACGGCTGTTGTCCCGGTTGTCGCCCATCACGAAATAGGTGCCCTCGGGCACGACATAGACGCCGTCGGCCATCGTGTTCTCGGGCCGCGCGATCAGTATGGCGTGCTCCCGCTCGCCCAGTGTCTCGATGAAGCGCGGAATACCGTCGTGGCTCGCGTCCGCCGAATCGCGGGCCATTGTCACCGGCGTGCCGTTGATGGTCAGTTCGTGGCCGCGATAGACGACCTCGTCCCCGGGCAGGCCGACTACGCGCTTGATGTAATTGACGCTCGGATCCGACGGCAGGCGAAACACGACGACGTCACCGCGCTCCGGCTGTCCCGTCTCCAGGATCTTGGTTTCAAGGACCGGCAGACGCAGCCCGTAGGCATATTTCTTGACGAAAATGTAATCGCCCTGCAACAGCGTCGGCATCATCGAACCCGACGGGATGCGAAACGGCTCGAAGATGAATGACCGGATAACGAGTACGAACAACAGGACGGGAAAAAACGACCGGGAATATTCCACCAGGATGTTTTCCCTGGGACTGTCGGCATCCCGAATCAGGTCGGAATTCCTGCGGCGACCGAACTTGTCGTAGGCGACGACTGCCCCACTCAGAGCGGTGAGCACCACCAGTATCAAAGCAAGGTTCATTCTTTCGGCAACTCCTATTTCTCTACGCGCAGAACGGCAAGGAACGCCTCCTGCGGAATCTCGACTGAACCGATCTGTTTCATGCGTCGCTTGCCGGCCTTCTGTTTCTCCAGCAGCTTGCGCTTCCGGGTAACGTCGCCACCATAACATTTCGCGGTCACGTTCTTGCGCAGCGCCTTCACTGTGCTTCGCGCGATCACCTGGTTGCCAATTGCGGCCTGGATCGCGACATCGAACATTTGCCGCGGAATCAGCTCGCGCATCTTCTCGACGAGTTCGCGGCCTCTCCACTGGGCATTCGCGCGATGCACGATGACCGACAGTGCGTCCACGCGGTCCTTGTTGATGAGTATATCGAGTCGAACGAGCGGGGCATCCTCGAAACGCTCGAAATGGTAGTCGAACGAGGCGAATCCACGGCTGACCGACTTGAGCTTGTCGAAGAAATCGAGCACGACCTCTGACAGAGGCATCTCGTATTCCATAGACACCTGGGTCCCGGTGTAACGGGCCTGCTTCTGTACGCCGCGCTTTTCGATGCAGAGCTTCATCACGTTACCGACGAATTTTTCCGGTACGAGGATGTTGGCAGTGATAATCGGTTCGCGCAGTTCGCTGATCTCGTTCTGCGGCGGCAGCTTCGCAGGATTGTCGACCTTGATGATCTCGCCGCTGGTCAGCACCACCTCGAACACCACGGTCGGCGCCGTCGTGATCAGGTCGAGATCGTACTCGCGCTCGAGCCGCTCCTGCACGATTTCCATGTGCAGCATGCCGAGAAAACCACAGCGAAAGCCGAACCCGAGAGCGGCCGACGTCTCCGGCTCGAAATGCAGGGATGAATCGTTCAGACGCAGCTTCTGCAGCGCTTCGCGAAAACCGTTGTAGTCGTCAGCGCTGACGGGAAACAGGCCGGCAAACACGCGCGGCTGCACCTGCTTGAATCCCGGCAACGGCTTGGCGCAGGGATTGGATGCCCCGGTCAGCGTGTCGCCGACCGGCGCTCCGTCGATGTCCTTGATGGCGGCAATGACGAATCCGACCTCGCCGGTCTCGAGAATATCGCGGTCCGTCATCTTCGGCGTAAAGCTGCCCACGCGATCTGCGTTGTACGAGCGGCCGGTCGACATCACCGTGAACTTGGCGCCTTTCTTCAGCGATCCGTTGACCACCCGCACCAGCGATACGACGCCGACGTAATTGTCGAACCAGGAATCGATGATCAACGCCTGCAGCGGCGCGTCTCTGTCGCCCTTTGGCGGCGGGATGACGGCCACTAGCTGCTCGAGCAGTTCTGCTACGCCCTCCCCGGTCTTCGCGCTGACCCTCGCGGCGTTCTGAGCCTCTACGCCGATGATGTCCTCGATCTCGCGGATGACACGATCGGGATCGGCAGCATCGAGGTCGATCTTGTTCAGGACCGGCAGCACCTCGAGTCCCTGGTCGATCGCCGTGATGCAGTTGGCGACGCTCTGGGCTTCGACCCCCTGCGCCGCGTCCACGACCAGCAGCGCTCCCTCGCAGGCAGCCAGCGATCGGGACACTTCGTAGGAAAAATCCACGTGGCCGGGCGTATCGATGAAATTCAGTTCGTAGGTACGGCCGTCCTTCGCCTTGTACTGGAGGGAGACGCTCTGGGCCTTGATCGTGATGCCCCGCTCGCGCTCGATATCCATCGAGTCGAGCACCTGGTTCGCCATCTCGCGAGCCTCGAGGCCACCACAGATCTGGATGAACCGGTCGGCCAGCGTGGACTTGCCGTGGTCAATGTGGGCGATGATGGAGAAGTTCCGGATATGGTCCATGAGCTGTCTGAGGCGCTGGGCAGCCGCGAAGTATATACGCTTACGGGCTGTCGCGGGCTGCGCTTTAGCGGATCCCGCGGCGCTCCAGCGCCGTAGTCACGGCCGCCGCATCGAGGTGAAACTGGCAAAGGAATTCGCCGTCGAGTTCGACCACCGGGATCCTTGTGCCGTAGGCCAGGGCCCACTCCGACCGGGCATCGATGTCCAGCACCTCGACGTCGGCCCGCCCCCTGAGCAGCGGCAGCAGTTCCTCGAGCAACTGCTCGCAGAGGTGACAGCCCGGCCGGCTGTACACGCGGATCGCGGGCCGGCTCATGCCGACCGCTCGACGACGGGCCGGAAACGGCGCGGGCAAGCGACCCGGCGCAGCCGCCATCGGCCGATCGCGAAACCGGAGACGAGGCCCAGGAGGGCCAGCAGGATCGCGGCCGAGTCGCCCGCGCTCTGCGGAACCGCCACCGACGCCAGGGCCCCGAGGACCAGCCCGGCCAGCGGGGCACCGTAGGCCAGCAGGCTCGCAGCGAGCAACTCACTGGGCGGCACCGAGAGTCGGACGGGATCGCCCACGGCGACGCCGAGACCGTCAGGGATCCGGGCATCCACCAGCCGTGCTGCACGCCCCTGGCCGAACAGACCGGCCCCGCAGCCGCGCCCTTCCGCGCAGCGAGCGCAGGCGGGCATCCCGTCCACAGAAACGACCGCCAGGTCGGCAGATATGGAAACGATGGTCCCCAGGGGGTAGCTCATAGCCTGCTCCGGGCATCCGGCACTGCGGCTAGCGCAATCGCATTCCGCCTGCGATGCGGCGAACGGTGGCGAGCGGCACTTCGCCGATGGCGGTGACGGCTGCCTGGTCGAGTTCCACGCTGTAGGAATTCGATGCGCCTACGGCTGCCCGTCCGGCGACGCTCTCATCGGTCGGGGCCGCAATGAATACCGATACCGTCGCGAGCCCGTCCCCGTACATGATATGTGTCACGGGCGTCTCGCTGCCCGGGAGCGTTTCGCGAGTTTCCGACAGGAGACGGAAGCCTGCCGGCAGGTCGTCGCAGACCCACTCGGACTCGACCTCCTCGATCTCCGGCCTCGCCGGCTCCGTATACCAGGTGAAATCGTCGAGGTTCATCGAGGGCTGCAGCGCCTGCGGCGCGATGTCCGAATCGAGCCGTATGTCCGCGAACTTGAGCTGCTCGAGCAACGCGCCGTCGCCTCCGACGAGTTCGGTACGCAGGGGAAAGGCCGTTTCCTGGTCGAGCCAGATACGGTGGCCGTAGCGATACCCATCGTGCGGGCGTACGGCGAGCACGAGTGCATTCCGTCCCGCTACCCTTTCCTCGCGCACGATCGACAGGTCGTACTCGCTGCCGAAGCGGAGCTGACTTTTCGGCAAGGTCGAAAACAGCGTGCTGTCGTCGTTCCAGAATTCGACCAGCACCGATTTCCTGTCGGGCAAAATGCAATGCACCTCGTTGCCGTTACGTATGATCTCGAGGCCGTTGCCTTCCTGCGTAATGACTTTCTCGTTGACGACGCCGTCAACGACCTTGTGCACGACCTTGAGCGCCTGCGACTGACCTTCGCGCCGGCGAATCACGGTGCCCTCGAAATTCATGGTATTGACGACGGCCGACATGCGATCGAGCCAGTCGTTCGGTGACGCCGGCGTTTCGGCACGCGCCGACGCGCCCGGCCCGGGAAACAGTCCCACCATGCCGACGAGGATCAGGGTTGCGCGCAGCATCTGGTTCACTGCAAGGCCGCCGGTCATTCGGTAGAGGACGGAATTTCGATTGGCGTTTTTTCGGCCTCTGTCGCGCCGGGCTCGCCCGTCGGGGGGGCTATCCGGACGAGTTCGCCTTCCCGGAGTTCCAGCGTTACGAGCCGGGTCAGGATGTTGCTGGCGCCCATGTCGGCAGAGCGTTCGCCGTGATGGCGGTAATAACGGCTCAGCATTTCACCGGGCCGGTCCGATACGAATTCGGCGACCGGTGGCTCCGTGTAGAGCGGCGCCTCGTCAATGGCCACTGCGGCAAGTTCGGCCGCTGCGACACTCGAACCGGGGCCGGTATCGGTCCCCAGGTTCTGCAGCCCGACAAGAGCCACGATAGCAACGGCGCCTGCAATGGCGACGCCGCCGGCGGGCCGGAGCAGGCGGGTCGACAGCCGGCCGGCCGTACCCGTCGCCGGCAGGTCCTCGAACTCGATGTTGGCCGCAATTCGTCCCGCCAGTTCGCGCATGCCCGGTAACTGCGGCTCGCCGCGCATGGCCCGGCCGATCTGCAGGTAACGGCTCGCTTCGGCGCACAGCGCGTCGTCCCGGTCCAGGCGGCGCAGGAACAGTTCCGCTTCCCGCTCGGGCAATTCCCCGTCGACGAAGGCAGAGAGCTGTGAATTCAGGGTCTCATTCATTATTCACCGTCTTTCTTATCGGACCCGGGGCCCGCGTCAGTCTAATCGATCAAATGGCCAATTTTCTTGCTTATTGCATCCCGGGCGCGAAATATTCGCGACCGGACCGTACCGACCGGGCACTCCATGGCCTGAGCGATCTCCTCGTAACTCATCCCGTCGAGCTCCCGCAGCACGATCGCCGTGCGCAGGTCCTCGGGGAGGCCCTCGATCGCCTTCTGCACCGCGAGGTTCAATTCGCGACTCAGCGTTACGCCCTCGGGCGTATCGGTGTCCTTCAATTTCGAGTGCAGGTCGTATTGCTCCGGGTCCTGCAGGTCCAGGTCGACGTCCATCGGCCGTCGGCGCTGGGCAGCGAGATAATTCTTCGCCGTGTTCACCGCGATCCGGTACAGCCAGGTGTAAAACGCACTGTCGCCCCGGAAACGCGGCAGGGCTCGATACGCCTTGAGGAATGCCTCCTGCGTAATATCGAGTGCCTGATCCGGATCCCGTACATAGCGCATTACCAGGTTGACGATCTTGTGCTGGTACTTGAGCACCAGCAGGTCGAACGCACGCTTGTCGCCTTTCTGGACCCGTCGGACCAGTTGCGCGTCGCTCGACTCAGCCGACATCCGGGACGGCCTGGGTGCGCACACCCGCATGCCCGCTGTCACCGGGATAGACCGGGGCAGGATTTGAAAGTTCGCGCAGGACCGCGGGATTCATACCGGTTATGCGAAATTGTGATCGGGTTAACGCGCCGGACCGGTGATTCGCGCGGCACGCCAGCGCCGGCTCGTCCGGACTTTCCGCCGCTGGCCGCACACCGCGTGACAGCGGCTCCCGGCCGCTTGGGATTTTTCTTGAAAAATCAGGCATTAAGCAATTGCGCCGGATCGACCTGGGCAGCCGCCGGCAGCAATCGCCTGCGGAACATCGCATGGTATCAGGCTAGCATCCAAGCCTCCAAAGAATAGACAGCTTGCGCCAGGCTTCGGCTGCCTGCTCGCCGGCGAGCAGCAGCTCCCCGTGAACGGCGCCGTCCGCGCGGCGCAGCCGCAGCCACCCGGCGCGGTCCAGCAGCAGGCTGCCAGGCATGAGCTCGAGCTCGACCGATCGGCCGTCCGGCGCCACGCCGTCGATCCTGCCGTCGGCCCGCACCCGGAGTCGCCGGAGCCGGGCCACGCCCCTCGACTGGCGGACCAGTGCGTGGCTGCAGTCGGCGATCCAGCCGGCGGCCACCAGCAGCTTGCCCCACGCCGGCAGCGGCAGCTGCCAGGCGATGAGGCTACCGGCAATCAGGAGCGCGAAGCCGGACAGCCGTACGACGCGGCGAGCGCGATCCGACAGCTCGAGTTCAGCGGCGTATGCGCCCGAGGACGCGGTCGGTGGCGGGCTGTCCGGTGGATGCACCGCCCAGCAGATACACGACGAGGTCCGGATCGGACAGCGCCAATAGTTCACGAAATGCCGACTTTTCGTCTTCGTCCGACGCTGGATAGATGCATTCGAAATAGCGCAGGAGCAATTCGTCGAGTTCCCGCATGCCCCGGCGGCACTGCCAGCGCAAGCGCGCGTCCCTCACATCGCGATCATGCGGTTCCATGGCGGCTCAGTGCCGCCGCTCCAGCAGCATCTTTTTCGTCTCGGCAATGGCCCGTGCCGGATTGAGCCCCTTCGGGCAGGTGTTCGTGCAGTTCATGATCGTGTGGCAGCGGTACAGTCGGAACGGGTCCTCGAGCTCGTCCAGGCGCTCACCCTTCGCCTCGTCGCGACTGTCGACGAGCCAGCGATAGGCCGCGAGCAGTGCCGCCGGACCGAGATACCGGTCGCTGTTCCACCAGTAGCTCGGGCAGCTGGTCGAGCAGCAGGCGCACAGGATGCAGGCGGCGGGTTCATCGATCAGTTCCTGCTCTTCCTTGCTCTGCAGGCGTTCGCGGTCCGGTGGAGGCGGCGTCCTCGCCTGCAGCCACGGCCTGATCGACGCGTACTGCGCATAGAAATTCGTCAGGTCCGGCACGAGGTCCTTGACCACACTCATGTGCGGCAGCGGATAGATGCTCACATCACCGCTGATGCTGTCGGCTGCCTTCGTGCAGGCCAGCGTGTTGCCGCCGTCTATGTTCATCGCGCAGGATCCGCAGATTCCCTCGCGGCAGGAACGCCGGAATGTCAGCGTCGGATCGATCTCGTTCTTGATCTTGATCAGGACGTCGAGCACCATCGGCCCGCAGCCGTCCATGTTGACGTCATAGGTATCCATGCGCGGATTCTCGCCGCTGTCAGGGTCGTAACGATAGATCACGAATCGCCGCACGTTGCCGGCACCCTCGGGCGCGGCAAAATGCCGGCCCTTCCGGATACGCGAGTTCGGTGGTAATCGAAACTGCGCCACGCTTCACTCCTGCAAAGTCTGGTACCCGATCGGGACCGCCCTAGTAGACCCGCGCCTTGGGAGGAATCGCCTCGACCTCGTCGGTCAGCGTCTCCCGGTGCACGGGCCGATAGTCGAAGCACACGGTACCCGGCCCGCCTACCCAGCACAGCGTGTGTTTCATCCAGTTTTCGTCGTCGCGCTCCGGGTAATCCTCGCGCGCGTGCGCGCCGCGACTTTCCTTGCGGTTCGCCGCCGACTCGATCGTCGCTACCGCATTCTGCAGCAGGTTCTCGAGCTCCAGCGTCTCGACCAGGTCCGTATTCCAGACCAGCGACCGGTCGCTTACCGCGACATCGTCGAAGCTCGCATACGTCTTCCGCAGCAGCTGCGCGCCTTCTTCCAGCGTTTCGCCCGTACGGAAAACGGCCGCATGGTTCTGCATGAGCTTCTGCATCTCGAGCCGGATTTCCGAGGTCGGCCTCGACCCCCTGGCGTTGCGCAGCCGGTCCAGCCGGTCAACGCTGTTCTGCCCCGCATCGGACGACAACGGCGCATGCCGGGCACCCGGCTGCATCGTCGCCGCGCAGTGCTTCGCGGCGGCGCGCCCGAATACGACCAGGTCGAGCAGTGAATTCGAGCCCAGCCGGTTGGCCCCGTGAACGGAGACGCAGGCGGCCTCCCCTACGGCCATGAGGCCGGGTACGGCGCTCTCCGGATCGCCGTCCTTCAGCGTCACGACCTCACCGAGGTAGTTGGTCGGTATTCCGCCCATGTTGTAGTGCACGGTCGGCAAGACCGGTATCGGCGACCGGGTAACGTCGACGCCGGCGAATATGCGGGCCGATTCGGCGATACCGGGCAGGCGTTCCTCGATGACCTCCGGACCGAGATGCTCGAGGTGCAGGTGGATATGGTCCTTGTCCCTGCCGACACCGCGGCCTTCACGAATCTCGATCGTCATCGAGCGACTGACGACATCGCGGGACGCCAGGTCCTTCGCGTTCGGCGCATAGCGCTCCATGAATCGCTCGCCATCGCCGTTTGTCAGGTACCCGCCTTCGCCCCGCACGCCCTCGGTAATCAGGCAACCTGCGCCGTAAATGCCGGTCGGATGGAATTGCACGAACTCCATGTCCTGCAGCGGCAGGCCGGCCCGCAGCACCATGGCGTTGCCGTCACCGGTGCAGGTATGTGCGGAGGTGCAGGAGAAATAGGCCCGGCCGTATCCACCCGTCGCAAGGATGACCTGGTGCGCGCGGAAACGATGCAAGCGTCCTGTCGCAAGATCGAGGGCTACGACGCCGCGGCACGCACCCGTGTCGTCCATGATCAGGTCGATCGCGAAATACTCGATATAGAATTCGGCGTCGTGTTTCAGCGACTGCTGGTAGAGCGTGTGCAGGATCGCATGCCCGGTTCGGTCCGCCGCCGCACAGGTGCGCTGGGCTATGCCCTCGCCGAAGTGGGTGGTCATGCCGCCGAAAGGCCTCTGGTAGATCAGCCCCTGCTCCGTCCGCGAAAACGGCACACCGTAATGCTCGAGTTCGATGACGGCATCGGGCGCCTCCTTGCACATGTACTCGATCGCATCCTGGTCGCCCAGCCAGTCGGAACCCTTGACGGTGTCGTACATGTGCCAGCGCCAGTCGTCGACGCCCATGTTGCCGAGCGCCGCGCTGATGCCCCCCTGCGCGGCAACGGTATGGCTGCGTGTGGGGAAGACCTTCGTAATGCACGCGGTCGTGAAGCCGGCCTGCGCCAGACCGAAAGTAGATCTCAGACCGGCGCCGCCCGCCCCGATTACGACGACGTCGTGGCTGTGGTCGACAAATTCGTAGTCACTCATCAGGCAATACCGAATGCTATTTTCAAGACAGCAAAGGCTGCCGTTGCGGCAACCGCCGCATGGGCGAACTTGCTGAGTACCAGCGAAACAATCTTCAGCGGGCCGTGTACATAGTCCTCGATGACCACCTGCACTCCCAGCAGCGAGTGATAGGCCAGCGTGGCGCTGAGCAGCAGCAGCAATATGCTCGTGACCGGCCGGCCGATCCAGTTCCGGACCGCCTCGTAACCGAAGTCGCCGATTTGCATCAGCGCCAGCAGGAACCATCCGCCGAGGAGGACCAGGGCAATCGCGGTAAGGCGCTGCGCCCACCAGTGGTCCGCGCCCTCTTTCGCGGAACCCGATCCCAGGACCTTGCCGAGGGGCGAACGGAGGCTCACAGCAGCCACCAGTAGGTGAGCGTAAGCAGGACCGTCAGTATCGCGACGAGCACGCCGGAACGATCGGCCTGGCTCTTTTCGAATCCGTAGCCGGCGTCCCAGACCAAGTGACGTACGCCATTACAAAGGTGCAGGAAAAAGGCGAAACTGAAGCCGATGAGGACGAGGCGCCCTGGCCAGCTACCGAGCAGTCCGGCCACGAAACCGTAGTCGTCCGGCTCACCGGCGGCACCGAGCAGCCATGCTGCCAGCACGACCAGGCCAAGACTCATCGCAACGCCGGTCATACGGTGCAGGATCGAAAGCACCATCGTGATCGGCCAGCGGTATACGAGGAGATGCGGCGACAAAGGCCGCGCGCTGTTATTCATATCGGGACCCGTTCAATTCCGAGGCATGGTCGTCAGAAATCGATGCAGCGACCGTTCTTCTCCCAATCCCCGTAACGCGTTGGCTCGGGACCGGGTCGCCCGCCGATTTCCTTCGGCCGGTTGAGCTTGTCGTTCTCGACCGGCGGGTTATCATGCGCCCGCACTTCTGTTTCGGAACCGACCCTGTCGGCCCGCACTGGCACCAGTCTTGACATGGCGGCAGTATGCCAGAGTACGCCGGCAGGTACAGAGGCGCTCCGCCGTTTGTGTTACAGACTGAAACAATGACCCCCAACAACCCGTATCGCATAGTGACCGTTGCCGGCGCGGATCGTGTCGAGTTCCTGCAGGGCCAGCTCACCCAGGACCTGGGGCTGCTCGAAGCGGGCGGCGCGCTGCCGGCCGCCTGGTGCAATGCCAGGGGCCGGGTGCTGGTGACCGGCACGCTGCTCGGTCTCGAGGACCGGGTGGGATTCGCCGTGCCGGCGGACATGGCAGCAGCAGTGGTCGGGCGGCTCGGCATGTACCGGCTGCGCGCCAGGGTGGAAATCGCCGCAGCCGGTGACGACTGGTCCTGCGTTGCCGCCCGCGGCCGAGCCGCCCGGTTGCCCGGCGCGGCCGTGGCCAGCCACGAGCGGAATGACGCCTGGTTCGAAATCTATGGGCGGCGGGACGACGTCGCGCGCTCACTGAGCGGCCGCGCAACGCTCGCAGCCGACGAATGGCGCCGCCGCCGCATCGCGGCGGGGCTGCCCGATATCGGTGCCGCTGCCAGCGAGCGCTACACGCCGCACATGCTCAATCTCGACCGGGTGGGCGCGCTCAGCTTTTCGAAGGGCTGCTATACGGGCCAGGAAGTCGTTGCGCGTACCGAGCACCTGGGCAGCGTCAAGCGCCGCCTCGCGCGCTTCCGGGTCAGCGACCACGCGCCGATCGTCGGCGACCGGTTGGGCGATGACTCCGGTGACGTTGGCGAAGTAGTCACCGCCGCCGGATCCGAGATGCTTGCGCTGCTCCCGATCGAACTGCACGGCAGGTCCTTCCGGCTGGGCGCCGGCCGGGCAGAACCGCTGCCGCTGCCGTGGGACGGCGCCTGACGTATCGCAGTTACTCGAATATCTCGGGCCGCATGTACGGGAACAGCAGCACGTCACGAATGGACGGCGAGTCCGTCAACAGCATGACGAGCCTGTCGATGCCGAGCCCGAGACCTGCTGCCGGCGGCAGACCGTATTCGAGCGCGCGTATGTAATCGTGGTCGAACGCCATTGCCTCGTCGTCGCCGGCGTCCCTGTTGCGAACCTGCTCCCGGAATCGCTCGGCCTGGTCTTCGGGATCGTTGAGTTCCGAGAAACCGTTCGCCAGCTCGCGACCGGTCACGAAAAACTCGAACCGGTCGGTAACGAACGGATCGTCGTCATTTCGCCGTGACAACGGCGAAACCTCGGTCGGGTAAGAAGTGATAAATGTCGGCTGAACGAGCGCCGCTTCACCGGTCTTGTCGAAGATCTCGATCTGCAGCTTGCCGGCCCCGTAATTCGGCTCGACCTTGATACCGAGTTCGCCTGCGATGCCGGCGAGGTATTCCCTGTCCCGGATCCGCGAGCGATCGAGCTGCGGATTGAACTTGCAGACGACATCTTCGACGCTCATGCGCCCGAACGGCACGGCGAAATCGATCGTCTGGCCCTGGTAAACCAGAGTAGTGGTCCCGAGTATCGCCTCGGTCATGCCGCCGAGCAACGCCTCGACCATCTGGATCAGGTCCTCGAAGTCGGCATATGCCCGGTACAGCTCGAGCATGGTGAATTCGGGATTGTGCTGGGTCGATACGCCCTCGTTTCGAAAGTTCCTGTTGATCTCGTAGACCCGCTCGAAACCACCCACGACGAGCCTTTTCAGGAACAGCTCGGGGGCGATTCTCAGGTACAGCGTCATGTCCAGCGCATTGTGATGCGTCTTGAACGGTCGAGCATTGGCTCCGCCAGGGATCGCCTGCATCATCGGCGTCTCGACCTCGAGATAGTCCTGCGAATCGAGGAAGGCGCGTATGTAGGAAACAATCTGCGAGCGCATACGGAATACGGCACGGCTCTGCTCGTTCATGATCAGGTCTACATATCGCTGGCGATAGCGCGTCTCCTGATCCGACAGGCCGTGATACTTCTCCGGCAGCGGCCGCAGGCACTTCGTCAACAGCCGGATGTCGTCCGCCATGACTGTCAGCTCGCCCGTCTGCGTCTTGAACAGCGTGCCGGACACGCCGAGGACGTCGCCGACATCCCATTTCTTGAAGTCCTGGTAAAGACCCTCGGCCAGGCGGTCGCGCTCGAGTCGCACCTGTATCTGCGTGCTCCTGTCCTGCAGCTTGATGAAGCTCGCCTTGCCCATGACGCGCTTTACCATCATGCGGCCTGCGACCTTGACGTGCACATCTTCCTTCACCAGGTGCCCGCCGTCGTGGCCACCGTAGGTTCTGTGCAACTCCTCGGCCAGCGCATTGCGACGGAAGTCGTTCGGGTAGGCGATACCCGCTACGCGCAGTGCATCGAGCTTGCGGCGCCGCTCCGCGATGAGTTCGTTTTCGTCGCCCGGCCTGTCGTTGTCGTTGGTCACTTACAGTCCCTGCTTCAAACTTGCTTCGATGAATTCGTCGAGGTGCCCGTTCAGTACGGCCTGCGGATTGCCGGTCTCTACGCCGGTGCGCAGGTCCTTGATCCGGCTCTGGTCGAGCACGTACGAACGAATCTGGCTGCCCCAGCCTACGTCGGCTTTCGTATCTTCCAGGGCAGATGCCTCCGCGCGGCGCTTTTGCAGCTCCAGCTCGTAGAGCTTGGCTTTCAGCTGTTTCATCGCCGTCGCCTTGTTCTTGTGCTGCGACCGATCATTCTGGCACTGGACGACGACGTTGGTTGGCAGATGCGTGATACGGACGGCAGACTCGGTGCGGTTGACATGCTGACCGCCGGCGCCGCTGGCGCGGTATACGTCGATGCGCAGGTCGGACGGGTCTATCTCGATGTCGATGTCATCATCGACCTCCGGCGACACGAACACCGATGCGAACGACGTATGGCGGCGATTGCCGGAGTCGAACGGCGACTTGCGTACGAGGCGGTGTACTCCAGTCTCGGTGCGCAGCCAGCCGTAGGCATAATCGCCCTCGACCCTGACGGTCGCGCTCTTGATCCCGGCAACCTCGCCGGGAGATGCCTCGATGACTTCGGCTTCGAACCCGTGCTCCTCGGCCCAGCGCAGGTACATGCGGAGCAGCATCTCGGCCCAGTCCTGCGCCTCTGTGCCACCAGCCCCCGAGTTGATATCCAGGAAGGCGTTGCTGTCGTCCATTTCGCCGCTGAACATTCGCTGGAATTCGAGCGCGCCGACGCGCGCCTCGTATCTGCCCAGGTCTGCGCTGATCTCGCCGACAGTCGACTCGTCGTCCTCTTCGATGGCGAGCTGCAGGAGTTCACTCGCATCGCGCAGGCCTGCATCGAGCTCCGTAATGGTCTCGACGACTTTCTCGAGTTGCGATCGTTCCTTGCCGAGAGCCTGTGCTCGCTCCGGCTCGTTCCATACATCCGGCTGTTCGAGTTCGCGTTGTACTTCTACGAGGCGCTCCGCTTTGCGATCGTAGTCAAAGATACCCCCTTAACGCCTGCAGGCGTTCAGTGAGGTCGACAATGTGGTACTTGATCTGGCTGGTTTCCATGGACTGACCGAAAGCGATCGCGCAAAACGCGGCATGTTACCACGCCGTCACAGCGGGGTAATCTGCTCGACCACCAGTTGCGGCGCCTCGACTCCCCGGTACTCGTTGACGTCGAGCCGGTAGGCGAGCCGGGCCCTGCCGCGGATGCCTGGATCCTGCTGGTTGAAGGCGATCGCGTCGATTTGCGCCTGGCCCTCCCCGGCCAGAACCCGGAGCTTCAGGTGTCGCTCGCCCACGGTTCGTTGCTCGACGACGCGGAAGTCGCCCTCGAATACCGGCTCCGGGAAGCCCGCGCCCCAGGGTCCGGCTTCGCGCAGCGTCTGCGCGAAGCGCAGCGTGAGCGCGTCCGCCGGCAGACTGCCGTCCGTCAATATCGCGCCGCTGAAGTCGGCGTCCGGGTGCCGCAGCAGCAGCTCCTTGTCGGCCGCGGCAGCGAAGGCGTCGAAATCCGATTCGGCCAGCGACAGGCCGGCGGCCATCGCGTGACCGCCGAAACGGGCGATCAGCCCGGGATGACGAGTCGCGACCGCTTCGAGCAGGTCGCGCGCATGTACGCCGGGTACCGATCGAACCGAGCCCTTCAGTTCACCCGCCCGCTCCCGCGCAAACGCGACTACCGGCCGGTGATACTGCTCGCGCACGCGCGCGGCGATAAGTCCGACGACACCCTGGTGCCAGGACTCGTCGTATATGCATACGCAGTTCGGCAGCCCGGAGTCCCGTATCGACTTCATCGCACTGAATGCCTGGTCGCGCATCACCGACTCGATCTCGCGTCGCTCCCGGTTGATCTGGTCGAGCGTGGCGGCGAGCTGCGCTGCCCGTGCCGGATCGTCGGTCAGCAGGCACTCGATGCCGATTGACATGTCTTCGAGACGGCCGGCGGCGTTCAGTCGCGGCCCTGCCGCAAAGCCGAGATCGCTGCTGGTCGCACGAGCGGCGCTGCGACCGGCCTGGGCCATGAGTGCCAGCACGCCTGGCACAGCCTGGCCGGCTCGCAGCCGTGCGAGGCCCTGGCTGACCAGGATCCGGTTGTTGTGGTCCAAGCGCACGACGTCGGCCACGGTGCCCAGCGCCACCAGGTCGAGGAATCGCGCCGGTAAGCGGGCCGCCCCGGCGACGCCGCTGTCTTCCAGCGCGCGCCCGAGAGCCGCCATCAGGTAGAACGCCACGCCGACGCCCGCGAGGTTGGGGCTGGCAAACCGGCTGCCCGGGAGGTTCGGATTCACCATCGCCGCGGCCCGCGGCAGGTCACGGCCCGGCAGGTGGTGGTCGGTAACCAGCACCTTTATGCCCAGTTCCCTGGCCCGTTCGACGCCGGCGACGCTCGATACGCCATTATCAACCGTGACCAGCAGGTCTGGCCGCCGCTGCGCAGCGACGTCGACGATTTCCGGGGTGAGGCCGTAGCCGTATTCGAAGCGGTTCGGCACCAGGTAGCCGACATCGCCGAATCCGAATCCGCTGAGGCAACGCAACACCAGTGCGGTGCTCGTCGCGCCGTCGGCGTCGAAGTCGCCGACGACGACGATGCGCCGATTGCGATGCAGCAGCAGCAGTCGGACCGCAACCTCGACGCCCTCGAGCGAGCCGATCGGGGCCAGCTTCGCCAGGCTGTAATCCAGTTCCTCGCCGAAGCGTACGCCGCGGGCCGAGTACAGGCCCGCCAGTACCGGGTCGAGTCCCGCCAGGCCGGCGATGTCGGCCGGTTTGCGCCGCCGGAACGGCCGTTGCCGCCCGGTCATGCGTCTGGCTCCCGCCGCCCCAGCAGTGCCGAGTCGGACCGCCACACCCGCCAGCCGTGGCGGCCCTCGACGCGCGCCGTCAGGCCGTCTCGAAACAGCAGCGTCAGACGTCGCAACGCCCCGTCCCGCAGCAGCCGGCGCGTTTCCGACAGCAGTTCCGCGAGCCTGCCGACATGCGCGTCCTCGCCGACCCGGCGATCCGGGACTTCGGCGACAAAGCCCTGCGGCGCGAGATCGGCACAGGCCGAGATCGTGCCCGGCCAGTCCTTCGTAACAGCGTCGGCGGAGAGCCAGAGGCCGCGCAGCATGGGATCGGACGAGAACAGCGGCGCAATCGGGCGGGCTCGGACTTCGGGCGCCGTTCCGCCTCCCCATATCCACAGCGAATTGATTGGCCGCCGACCCTCGGCTTCCCGCCGGCGGGCGACGTCTGATCCGTGCAGTGTCATCTGGATCTCGCTCAGGAGCTTCATATAAGTAGCGGCCTCGCCGCCACGCGGCAGGAACTCCTCCGGCTCCAGGCCGTCCAGTGCTTCCGGCGACAGCGGTGGCGTCGGCAGCGCGACGTGGCTCCTCAGGTAACCGCCGCGTCCGAGGCACGTAAAACCGGCGGCGTCACCGCCGAGCACCGACTCGAGCTCGTCGAACAACTGCCGCAGGTCCGAGGACGGCAGTTCCTCCGCCCGGAGCCGGTGCAGCCGCATCCGCCTCAGTCCGGGCTCCAGGTAGACGGGGTCGGCGGCGGCCAGCCAGGTCCCGGGTCGGTCCCCGGTCTGTCCCCAGATCCGCAGGGCCGCCGGACCCCCAGCGTCCGGCTGGCCGGTAGCCCGCCGGACCCGGTCCAGCAGCGACACCGTGACGGGCTCGCGCGACAGGTTCGAGCGGGACAGCCAGCGCCTCTGTATCGGGTCACGCACGAGGCCCTGGCCGGCGTCCGGCATCACGATTACGGCTTCAGGAAACTGGGTTTGCCTCGTCATGACTCGTCAGGACTCGTCCGGAACCGGGGGTGCGTATGCGCCGACCGCCGCGGCCTGCGTTTGAACCGGAAAGCCCCGCTAGTATCATGAGGACCGGTCCCGCCCGCGCGGGGCCGCCGGTCGAGGCCGGCAAGGATACAGGACTTCCGATGAAATTCACGCGCGATACCTTGACCGAGCTTACGATCCGAAAGGTCGAACGCGGCCGCATCCGCATCGGTGAAGAATTCTACGAAAGCAGCTTTGCACTGACCATCGATCGCGTCCTGCCGGACGTGGAGGCCGTCCCCGTCGCGGATTTGCGGATCGAACACCTGGAGCGACTTCTCGAGTCGGATCCCGAAGTGGTGATCATCGGAACCGGCTGGCATCCGGCTTTCGCCCGCCGCGAGCTGACCTTTGCGCTTGCCAGGCGTGGCATCGGCCTCGAGGTGATGGATACGCCGGCCGCATGCCGGACGTTCAACATCCTGATCGGCGAGGGGCGGCGCCCCGCAGCCCTCATGATCATCGACTGACCGGGCGCGGCTCGCTCAGTCCAGCAGGTTGTCCCCTGACAACCCGTTGCGCTCGAAAATTCGCCGCAGGTTTTTCATCGCGTCCAGCTGGATCTGCCGCACGCGCTCGCGTGTGACACCGATTTCCCGGCCGATCTCCTCGAGCGTCAGCTGCCGCCGGCCGTGCAGTCCGAAGCGGTACTCGAGCACTTCCCGCTGCTTGTCGGCGAGTGCAAACACCCAGCGGTCCACTGCGCTTTCGAGCTCCTGCTGGCGGAGCCGCTGCGCGGGCTCGCGTTCCTTGCGGTCGCGCAGCGAGTCCAGCGGATCCGGGTCGTCGCCGCCCCCCTGGCCGCATACGGCCACCCGATCGTGCAGCGCGAGCAGTTCTTCCACGGTCTGCTGGTCGCGACCGAGGAACTCGGCAACGGCGGCGGCCGTCGGCGGCTTACCCCACTGCTGGTGCAATCGCCTGGCCGCCCGCAGGCAGGCATTGATTTCTTTCAGTTTATGAATGGGCAGGCGGACCATGCGCGCCTGGTTCATGATGGCACGTTCGATCGACTGCCGTATCCACCAGGTAGCATAGGTCGAAAAACGGAAGCCACGTTCCGGATCGAATTTCTCGACCGAATGCATCAGTCCGAGATTGCCCTCCTCGATCAGGTCGAGGAGCGGGAGCCCGCGATTCAGGTAGCGGCGCGCGATCTTGACCACGAGCCGCAAGTTGCATTCGATCATGCGGTTTCGCGCCGCGCTGTCCCCGGCGCGAGCCCGGCGCGCGACGGCAAGCTCCTCCTCTGCCGTCAGCAAGCCGGAAACGCCAATTTCAGACAGGTAAATGCGCGTAACGTCGTGGCTGATGGCGCCGACGGCTGCCGTCTCGCGCATTCCGGGTTCAGTCGTGCTGCTGATTCGCTCGCCCACGTGGCCGCTCCTTGCCATTTCCGGTTGCGGAGCGCCGCACTGGGCGTGCGTGCAGATTGGCCAGGTATCGAATCAGGGTGCCGGCAAGTGAGGTCTCGGGTCTACCGGTACTCCGTTCTGCCTGATCTCGAAATGCAGTCGCGGCTCCTGCCCCGGTCCTTCGCCCATGGTCGCAATGCGCTGCCCTCGCCGGACAGATTCCCCTTCCCTGACCAGGAGCGAGGCGTTGTGCCCATAGGCACTCAGGTAGGTCTCGTTATGCTTGACGATAATAAGCTTGCCGTAGCCGATGAGTCCACTTCCCGAGTAGACGACCCGTCCATCGGCCGCCGAAACGACCGCCTGACCCAGCTTTCCGCCGATCAGCACCCCGGTTCCGCTGCCCGGGCGGGCACCGAAACCCGCAACGACCGGGCCGCGCGTCGGCCAGATCCAGGGCGGCGACGGATCCTGGGGTGCCTTCGGCGCCGGCCGTTGCGGCGCTTTGCTGTCCGGTCGCGCCGGGCGGGTCGCAGCGGACTTGCCGGACCCGCCCGGGGGCGGCGTCAGCCGGATCACCTGTCCCGGGTAGATCAGCGAGCCGTCGCCGAGCCGGTTCCAGCGGGCCAGGTCCCGGTGATCCTTCCCGTAGCGCCATGCGATCGTGTAGAGCGTTTCGCCGGAGCGGACGATGTGCTCCTCGCGCGGCACCTGGTCCCAGCGCGTCCCGCCGCAACCTGCCAGGACCAGGGCTGCGCAAAACGCGGCAATAACGGGAAGTCCGGATGCTCTCGAGGAGGCATCAGGCATTGGTCATCACGTACAGGATGATTGCGACGACGACCGCGACCACCCCCCAGCCGATCCGCTCGATGTACTTCTGCAGGACACCGGCCATCGGCTCCCCGCCCATGACCAGCAGGCCGGCAACCAGGAAGAAGCGGGCGCCGCGGCCTACGAGCGACGCGAGGATGAAGCCGGGCAGGTTCAAAACGGCGACACCGGCCGAGATCGTAAAGATCTTGTAGGGGATCGGCGAAAAGCCGGCGACGAAGACCGCGAGCACGCCCCAGCGGTCGAACCATGCGCGACCGTTCAGGTAGGCGTCCCAGTAGCCCGCGCTCCTGAGCCAGGGCGTGATCGCCTCGAAGAAAAAGTAGCCGATGGCGTAGCCGAGAATGCCGCCGAGCAACGACGCCACGGTCGTCACGGCCGCATAGCGCCAGGCCCGCGACAGGTCCGCGAGGCACATGGGCGCCAGCATCACGTCGGGCGGAACCGGGAAGAACGACGACTCCGCGAAACTCAGCGCGGCCAGGTAGCGCTCGGCATGCCGATGCTTCGACCAGCAGAGGACTCGCTCATACAGCGGACCGAACAGCCGCATGCTAACAGCACCTCGTCATGGATGATTCATCGTCTCAGGAATATTTTGCAGGCAAATGATTTTACAGGAAGCTGCTGCGGAGCCCAGACCCCGACGCTCGTCCTGCCGGGCCTCGCGCCGCTGCCCCTGGCAGGACGTTGAAAAAGGTCATCCAGACCTCTTTCAACGTCGCGAGTCCGGTGCATGTCCGGACTCGCTCCCGACGGCTCAAGCACTTACGTGCTTGAGCCGTCGGGCGAGACATCCTTGTCTCGCGCTAGCAGGGTGTTTTTCAACACCCTGCTAGGCGCCCGGTACGAGCGGCACGAAACTGACCGCGCCGAGCGACTGCTGTTCATAGTGGTCGTTGGTCCGGGTAACGACCACGAGGTCCTGCAGGCGCTCGGGACCCACCGGGATGATCAGCACGCCGCCGGGCGCGAGCTGCTCGAGCAGCTTCCGGGGCAGCTCGCGGGCGGCGGCAGCGACCAGTATGCCGTCGTAGGGCGCATACTTGGGCCAGCCTTCCCAGCCGTCGCCGCGACGGAAGCGCACATTGTAGATATCGAGCTCTCGCAGGCGCTGGCGCGTCTTGCGCAGGAGCTCGGGGATACGTTCCACCGTGAATATCTCCTTGACGAGCGGTGCCAGCACCGCCGTCTGGTAGCCGCAGCCGGTGCCGATTTCCAGCACCTTGCCGCCGGGGATTCGTGCGAGCAGCGCTTCGGTCATGCGCGCGACGACGTAGGGCTGGCTTATGGTCTGGCCCATGCCGATCGGCAATGCCGTGTCTTCGTAGGCGCGGCTGGCGAGCGCCTCATCAACGAACAGGTGCCGGGGCACGTTGCGGATTCGTGCGAGCACCTCCGGCGATTGTATGCCCTGCTCCCGCAGGCGATGGACGAGCCGGTCGCGCGTGCGCGCCGAGGTCATGCCGATACCCTGGATACTCGAGTAGCCGGCGTTCATCGCCTGAGCCAATCGTCCAGGCGCGGCACCGCCTCGTGGCGCGTGAGATCTACCTTGAGCGGGCTGATCGCGACGTAGCCGTTTTCGACCGCATCGAAGTCCGTGCCGGGGCCGGCATCCTGGCCGGGACCGGCCGGCCCGATCCAGTAGATCGTCTTGCCCTGCGGATCCTTGGTCTTTATAAGGGGCTCGGACCGGTGCCGGAAACCGAGGCGGGTTGCGCGAAGTCCCTTCAGCTCATCGTATGGCCGGTCCGGCACGTTGACATTGAGCATCACATCGGCCGGCAGCTTGTCGCGCTCGAGCCGCTGCACCAGTTCGACCGCAACCCGCGCAGCGGCCTCGAAGTTCGTCGGACGCGGGCCGGCCAGTGAAATCGCAATGGCCGGCAAGCCAAGGTACCTGCCTTCCATCGCGGCGGCGACCGTACCGGAGTAGATCACGTCGTCGCCCAGGTTGGCGCCGTGGTTGACGCCCGACACGACCAGGTCCGGATCCTCGTCGAGCAGGCCAGCGAGCGCGAGGTGCACGCAATCGGACGGCGTGCCATTGACGAAATAGCGCTTGTTCTCGACCCGGTGCACACGCAGCGGTGAATGCAGGGTCAGTGAGTTGCTCGCGCCCGAATGGTTGCGGTCCGGAGCGACGACCACGACGTCGGCGACCCGGGATAACGCGTCGGCCAGCACATTGATGCCGCGGGCGAGGTAGCCGTCGTCGTTGCTGACCAGGATCTTCACAAGTGTGCCGGACTCGCTAACCTGCGGATCTCAACTTCAAACATGTTTTTCTTTGGCTGCCCGGAGCCCGCTAACTATACTGGAAGCCGCCCCGGAATGCCGCAATGCGGCGGCTGCCGCCGCCTGCCTAAGGAACTTCCGGCGGGCGCCGCCGAACGGGTAAAGACGAGACCGGACCAGCATGAGCTCGAGCAAGGGACAGCGCGGCAAACGGAACGCGGACATTTCGAAAGAGGACGTGGAACTCTTCCGGAAAGCGATGCGCGGCGTGCAGCCCCTGGTGCGGGCTCTGCCCGAACCCGCGGTTCGAAAGGCAGCGCCGAAGGCGAAATTCTCGCGGCGCGACCAGCGCGCCGTGCTGGAGGAAAGCCTGCAGCCGAACATCGACTGGTCCGAGGCCGGTTCGGGCGACGCACTGCGTTTCGAACGGCCGTCCGTCGGGCGCCGCACGATGCGTAAACTGTCCCGCGGCGGTTTCAGCGTGCAGGCCGAGATCGATCTGCATGGCCTGACGGCCGCCGAAGCGAACGCCGCACTACGGCAGTTCATCGAAGAGGCGGTAGTGCGAGGCTGGTCCTGCGTCCGGATCATCCACGGCAAAGGCAGAGGCTCGGGTCAGGGCGGGCCCATTCTGAAGCGCAAGGTCGACAGCTGGCTGAGGCAATGGTCGCCGGTGCTGGCCTTCGTATCCGCGCGCCAGGTCGACGGCGGAACCGGCGCGGTCTACGTGCTGCTGAATACGGCCTGACTCAGTCGTCGTAGCGAACGAGTTCCCGCACGACTGCTGTCGCATACGCGCCCGATGGCAGCGCGAATTCGACCACGAGCGACTCGTCTTCGTGGCGCCACCGGAGCTCGGTCGGCCGGACGCGCATCGGGCGGCGTGCGGCGTCGACCCATCGTTCCAGTCCCTCGGCGAGTTCGGCGTGCAATGCAGCGATCGCGGCCTCGGCTGCCGGTGCCGGCCGGCGGCCTTTGCCCCACAGCGGCCCGGTCGGATGAATGTCCAAGGCCTCCGCCCTGCGCTCCAGTTCCTCGTCGAGTGCGTCGACGGCGAAGATGCTGCCGCTGCCATCCAGGTTCGCGACGTCACCCGGCAACAGTCGGTTCCAGCTGCCCGCGCGCACCCGTTCCGCGAGAACCTCGTTGAAGATCAGCGAGCGAGCCGCAGACAATGCGAGCGAACGGCGCTCGCGCGGCAAGCGGCGCCCACTGAACAACTGCCGGGCCAGGTCGAGGTTGCTCGCATCGCGCCCAAATCGCTGTTCGCCGAAATAGTTGGGAACACCGTGATTAGCGATCCGGTCGAGGCGCTCGTCGAGTTTATCCGGGGCCGCCTCGATTTGCCGCAGGACCAGCTCGAAATGATTACCCCTGTGCGCGCCTCGCTTGAGCTTGCGGCGGTGCCTGCCGGTCTCGAGTATCCGGACGCCGTCGCGCGCCAGCGCCTGCCAGTCGGGCGGCTTTTTCGGCGGAGACTGCACGCTGAACCACTGGCGGGTCACGGCCTGCCGGTCCTTGAGCCCGGCGTAGCCGACAGCGGCAACATGGATGCCGGCATGGCGCGCCAGTTCGCGGGCCACCTCGGGCGTGTTGAGGCCGGTCTTCTCGACGTACAGGAAATCGTGCTCGCCGTCGCCGGACGGCTCGAAGCCGAGCAGTTCCGTGACCCGGAAATCGGCCGTCTGCTGGCGCAGCAGCGCCCGCCCGCTCACGCCGCCGTGGGCGCGCGGCCAGTCCGGCAGCGTGTAGTTGGTGGTGTCGGCCAAGCGGGCCGTCAGTCGCCGACGGGCCGTTCCGGGGGGACGACCTGGTAGAAGGTTTCGTCGGCGCCGATCATGCCGAGGTCGGTGCGCGCTCGCTCCTCCGCAGCCTCCCGCCCGTGCTTCAGGTTCAGCACCTCGGCATCGAGCGCCGAGTTCCTGGCCCGGAGTTCCTCGTTCTGCAGCTGTTGCTCGTCGACCGCGCGGCGGAGTTCACGCGTTTTGCGGAAGCCGTCGTCGGCGAGCCACAGCTCGCCCTGCAGGGCGATGCCGACGATGGCCAATGCCAGGCTGATCCAACGGCTGCTTCCCAAGCGCTTCCCCTCGCGTCCGGTCAGTCGAGCTCGACCGAAAACGCATCACGGCCCGCATAGCGCGCGCCCTTACCCAGCTCCTCCTCGATGCGTAACAGCTGATTGTACTTGGCGATCCGGTCGGACCGGGACAGCGAGCCGGTCTTGATCTGCGTAGCCCGCGTGCCGACCGCGATGTCCGCGATCGTGCTGTCCGAGGTCTCGCCCGACCGGTGCGACACGACGGCCGAGTAACCTTTGTCTACCGCCATAGTAATTGCATCAAGAGTTTCCGATAAGGTACCGATTTGGTTGGGTTTTATCAATATCGAATTTGCGATGCCCTGCTCGATGCCCAGGGACAGGATGCGGGTGTTGGTCACGAACAGGTCGTCGCCGACGAGCTGGACCCGCTGGCCGAGGCGCCTGGTCAGCAGCCGCCAGCCCTCCCAGTCCCCTTCCGCCATGCCGTCCTCGATCGTGATGATCGGGTAACTGTCCACGAGTTCCGCGAGAAAATCGCAAAATCCGGCCGCATCGAATTCGCGGCCTTCGGACTCGAGCCGGTAACGCCCGTCGCGGCAGAACTCCGAGCTCGCGACGTCCAGGCCGAGATAAATATCCCGACCCAGTGCGAAGCCCGCCTGCCCGATCGCGGTGACGATCGTGTCCAGCGCCGCGCGATTCGACGGCAGGTCGGGTGCAAACCCGCCTTCGTCGCCGACGGCCGTGTTCAGGCCCTGCCGTTTCAACACGCTCTTCAGGGCGTGGAAGACCTCGGCACCGTAGCGCAATGCCTCGGAAAAACTGGCTGCACCAACGGGCAGGATCATGAATTCCTGGATGTCGACGCTGTTGTCCGCATGTGCGCCGCCGTTGATGATGTTCATCATCGGCACCGGCATCGTCACGCCGTCGCCGAGACTGCGAAACAGCGACTTGCCCTGAGACGCGGCAATTGCTTTCGCAGTTGCGAGCGAGACCGCTAGCAGCGAATTGGCGCCGAGCCGGCTCTTGTTATCGCTGCCATCGAGCTCGATCATGCAATCGTCGATCGCCCGCTGGCTTTCGAATTCGCGCGCCAGGAGCGCCTCGCGCAGCGCGCCGTTCACGTTGGCGACTGCCTTCTGAACGCCCTTGCCGAGATAACGCGATTTGTCGCCATCCCGAAGCTCGACGGCCTCCCGGGTTCCCGTCGATGCGCCGGAGGGAACGCCGGCGCGGCCGAAGCTGCCATCCGCCAGCGTCACGTCGGCCTCGACCGTCGGGTTGCCGCGCGAATCCAGAATTTCCCTGCCGTGAACCTTGCTGATCCTTATCATTGCTACTCCCGGGCGTTGCCCCGGCGCCGGCCGAACGCGGCCGACCCCGCCTGTCGCCTGTCAGTGAAAAACCTCCGGCCTCAGGCGCCGAGACCGAAGTCCGTCTCCAGGTACGGATGCCGCTTGACGCTGGCGTCGATGGCCTGCAGATCCTCGAGGAGTGCCTTCATCCGGTCGAGCGGCCAGGCATTGGGGCCGTCCGAGAGCGCCTTGTCCGGGTCCGGATGCGTCTCCATGAACAGGCCCGCGACACCCGCCGCCGTCGCCGCACGCGCGAGCACCGGCACGAACTCACGCTGGCCGCCCGACGTGCCGCCCCGGGCACCGGGCAGCTGGACCGAGTGGGTCGCGTCGAAGACGACGGGACAGCCAGTGCTGCGCAGGACTGCCAGGCTCCGCATGTCCGAAACCAGGTTGTTGTAGCCGAAGGTAAACCCGCGCTCGCACACCATGATCGCGTCGTTACCGACCGCCCGCGCCTTTTCGACGACGTTTTGCATCTCCCAGGGCGAGAGGAACTGGCCTTTCTTGATGTTGACCGGCTTGCCGGTCCGGGCGACCCGCGTAATGAAGTTGGTCTGGCGGCAGAGGAACGCCGGCGTCTGCAGCACGTCGACGACGGCGGCGACCTCGGCCAGCGGCGTATCCTCGTGTACGTCCGTCAGGACCGGGACGCCTGTCTGCCTGCGTACCTCGGCAAGTATCCGCAGCCCCTCCTCCATGCCGGGACCCCGGAAGCCCCCGCCCGAACTGCGATTCGCCTTGTCATAGGACGACTTGTAAATGAACGGGATACCAAGAGATGCCGTCATCTCCTGCAGCGCGCCGGCGGTCTCGATCGCGAGCGCTTCGCTTTCGATGACGCAGGTTCCGGCGATCAGGAACAGTGGCCGGTCGTTCGCGACCGCGAAACCGCACAGCTTCATGCCTGCGCGGCCCGGGGCAGCTCGCTGGTATGAAATTTCCGGGCTGCACCGATAAAGCTCTTGAACAGCGGGTGCCCGTCGCGCGGGTTGGACGTGAATTCCGGGTGGAACTGGCTGGCCACAAACCATGGATGACCCGGCAGCTCGACCATCTCGACCAGGTCGTCGACCGACAGCCCGGAGAAGCGGAGACCGGCCTTCTCCAGGGTATCCCGGTAATTGTTGTTGACCTCGTAACGGTGCCGGTGGCGTTCCATGATCTCGGGCTGCCCGTATATCCCGGCCGCCTGCGAACCCTTCTGCAGGAATATCTTCTGTGCGCCGAGTCGCATCGTCCCGCCGAGATCCGAGGCCTCGCTGCGTTCCTCGATCGAGCCGCTGCCTGTCTGCCACTCGGTTATGAGCGCAATGACCGGATGCGGCGTCGAGCGGTCGAACTCCGTGCTGTGCGCACCCTCGAGTCCCGCGAGGTTTCGTGCCGCTTCGATGACGGCCACCTGCATTCCGAGGCAGATGCCGAGGTAGGGAATACCCTTTTCGCGCGCATAACGTACCGCCCGGATCTTGCCCTCTATACCGCGATCGCCGAAGCCGCCGGGCACCACCACGCCATCCATCTCGTCGAGGCAGCCGGTGCCGTTTTCCTCGATATCTTCCGAGTCGAAATAGTGGATACGGACCCGCGTGCGCGTGTGGATACCGCCGTGCAGCAGCGCCTCGGTCAGGGATATGTAGGAGTCACGCAGATCGACGTACTTGCCGACCATCGCGACATTGACCTCCCCATCGGGGTTCTGCTTTGCATCGACGATCGCGTGCCACGGGCTGAGATCGGCCGGCGGCAAATCGAGGTGCAATTGCCGTGCGACGATTTCGTCGAAGCCCTGCGACTGCATCATCGCCGGAATCTTGTAGAGATCGTCCACGTCGCAGGCGGAAATAACCGCCTTCTCCGGCACGTTGGTGAACAGGGCGATCTTGCGTCGCTGTTCCGCCGGCAGCATTTTCTCCGACCGGCAGACAAGGATGTCCGGCTGAATACCGATCGAACGCAACTCCTTGACCGAGTGCTGAGTCGGCTTCGTCTTGATTTCCTGCGAGGTGGCGATGTAAGGAACCAGCGTCAGGTGTACGTAAACGACCCGGTCGTGGCCGAGTTCGACGCCCATCTGCCGGATCGCTTCCAGGAACGGCAGCGACTCGATGTCGCCGACCGTACCGCCGATCTCTACTATGCAAATGTCGGCGTTGCCAGCCCCGCGCTTGACGCTGTCCTTGATTTCGTCAGTGATGTGCGGGATGACCTGCACGGTGGCGCCGAGATAGTCTCCACGCCGCTCTTTCCTTATGACCGTTTCGTAGATGCGCCCCGTCGTGAAGTTGCTGTTGCGCCCGGTCGTGGTCCGGACGAATCGTTCGTAATGCCCGAGGTCGAGGTCCGTTTCCGTTCCGTCGGCCGTCACGAAGACTTCGCCGTGCTGGAATGGGCTCATGGTGCCGGGATCTACGTTGATGTAGGGATCCAGCTTGATCATGCTGATCGACAGGCCGCGCGATTCGAGTATCGCGCCGAGGCAGGCCGACGTAATTCCCTTGCCGAGCGAGGAAACCACGCCGCCGGTGATGAAAACGTACGATGTCATGTGCGCGCCCTGGTCGCTGCAGGCGGGAAATAACAAAGGTCCGGGAAAACACCCAAAGCGCCGCCCTGTGAACGGCCATGCTGTGCGTTTCGCCGGACCCGAAGGCGCCTTGCAGTCGATGTCTGCGCCGGCGCTCGATTAAGACCCGTCTTTTGATCAAAAACGGGGGTACAAGGTATCAGAACGTGGCCCTCCCGACAACGCGCAGCAGCGCAGGCGACTCGCGTCAGAACAGCGCAGGCCGTTCGAGCCAGCGCACGCGGTAGCCTTCCTCGGAGACGAACTCGGAGGCGATCCACAGGTCGCCGACGGCGACGAGGCGCTCCTCGCTGTACAGCAACGGAATACGCGCACGTTGCCACGGCACGATGCCGGCATCCTGCAGCAGTTTTTTCAGGCTGTGCGTCTGCGCATGTCCTTTGGGACGCAGGCGCTCGCCCCCCTCGCGCCATGCTATGCGCAATCCCGACTCGACCACCGACGGCCGGATTCCCGGGCCGCCGGCCGGTTCGAGTGCCAGGCTGCCCCGGCCGACCCCCAGGGAAAGAGGCGCGCGGCCGGGTTCGAGCAATTCGCCGTCCGGTGCGCCGGGGGAAACCTGCGCCGGCAGCAGGTAGGCGTGATCGCGGTAGCGGCGGACCTCGGCCCCGGGCCAGGCCACGAGTGGCTGCGCGTCCTCGCGAGCTGCGGCGAGTTCCTCGATGACCTGGTTGAGGCGCGTCGCCGGTGGCAGCGGCAGACCGAGGCGCCTGATCGCGTGCCGCAGCAGGTTCCGCTGCCGGGGCCCCGGTAACGCCCGCAGGATGCCGAGGTCGAGCTTTGCGGGTTCGCCGGCCGCCGCCAGGTCGACCTCGGCCAGTTCCGCCAGCAGCGCCGCCGCCTCGGCCGCAAGTTCGGCGCTGCGGCGCAGGCTGCCGGCCGCCGCCGGCCAGCGCGTCTGAAGGAGTGGCAGAATTTCGTGCCGGACGAAGTTCCGGTCGTAGCGGCTTTCCGCGTTGGACGGGTCTTCGACCCAGGCCAGGGCTTCGGCGTCGGCGTAGCGCTCCAGTTCGGCCCGGGGAATCCCGAGCAACGGCCGCAGCAGCCAGCCCCTGCCCAGCGGCCTCGACGGACCTATGCCGGCCAGACCGGCGAGCCCGCTGCCGCGCATCAGGTTCAGGAGCAGGGTCTCGGCCTGGTCGTTCTCGTGGTGGGCGGACAGCAGCCAGTCACCGGTCTCCAGCATGTGCTCGAGGATGACGTAACGCGCAGTACGAGCCGCCGCCTCTGGCCCCTCGCCGGCATCGAGCGCCACCTGAGCCCGCCGGCACTCGTAGCGTACGCCGAGCGAGGCCGCAAATCGCTCGCAATGAGCTGCCCAGGCGGCAGAATCCGGATGCATCTGGTGATCGACGTGTACGGCAAGTACCGGCGGCGGTGAAGCGAACGAGCCGACTGCCCGCACCAGCGCGTGCAGCAGAACGGTCGAGTCGAGGCCGCCGCTGTACGCGACGACGTAGCGCGCCGGCTCCGGCAACCCCTGGCCGGTCCCGGCGAGGCGCCCGATCAGCTCTTTGGGAGTGAAACTCATCTCGCATCAGCGCCCGCACGTGCGCGCATTCGGCGCCCGCGCGCAGAGCGCGCTATCAGGCTTCCTTGAAATCGCCGAAGCTCGCCAGCCGCAGGCGGCGCTGCTCCAGCAATTCGTCAATGCCGAGTCTGCCGAGTGCGTCGAGGTGTCGAACGAGCGCACCGCGAATGACCTCCGCCGTCGCCGCGGGATCGCGGTGCGCGGCGCCGAGCGGCTCCGGCAGGACCTCATCGACGAGCTTGAACTTGCTAAGGCTGTCCGCGGTGATTCGCATCGCCTCGGCCGCCTCGGCCGCCTTTTCCGCACTCTTCCAGAGTATCGATGCGCAGCCTTCCGGCGAAATAACGGAATACACGCCATACTGCAACATCAGCAGCCGGTCGCTGACCCCGATGGCCAGCGCGCCGCCGGAGCCGCCTTCCCCGATGACGACGCTGATTATCGGGGTCCGCAGACGGGCCATCATGTAAAGGCTGCGCGCGATCGCCTCGCTCTGGCCTCGCTCTTCGGCACCCACACCCGGGTAAGCGCCCGGGGTGTCGATAAACGTCACGATCGGCAGCGAGAATTTCTCGGCCAGCCTCATCAGGCGCTGCGCCTTGCGGTAGCCCTCGGGTTTCGGCATGCCGTAGTTGCGACGCACGCGCTCCTTCGTGTCCCGGCCCTTCTGGTGACCGATGAACATCACTGAGCGGCCATCGAGCCGGCCGACGCCGCCAATGATCGCGGGATCGTCCGCGTACATGCGGTCGCCGTGCAGTTCCTGGAAATCCGGCGACAGTATCTGCAGGTAGTCCGCCGTATAGGGGCGCATCGGGTGGCGCGCCAGCTGGGCGATCTGCCACGCGGAGAGCTTCGCAAAAATGCTGCGCGTGAGGTTCTCGCTCTTGCTCTTCAGCCGGGCGACTTCCTCGCTGATGTTCACTTCCGAGTCGTTACCGACGAAACGCAGCTCGTCGATCTTGGCCTCGAGTTCCGCGATCGGCTGTTCGAAATCGAGAAATTTCAAGTCCATGACTGACTCATGCTCCGTCGGCGCGGACACGGACATGACCGCGCCCGGAAAGCCATAAACCCGGACTCTACATCAAATCCCGCCCGGGTGTGTAGAGCAGCCGGACGCTACCTGTTCCCAGCAATTCCGATAACTTATCGCGCAATTCGCGACTCGGCCTCACGCTCCAGTCCGCACCGAGCTGAAGCCGCGCGCTCGCAGACGCGCCCGTGTACTGCACGGCGACCGAACACTTCCCCGCACGGTACGGCAGCAGGATATCGTGGAGTCGCTCGAGCATCTGCGTCCCCTGGCCGTTCGGCGCGAGGTGCAGAATCATGCCCGTCGCCCGCTTCTCGATGACGCGGTCGATATGCATGACGTTTTTCGCGCTCACCTGCCAGCCGCCGATGAATTCGTCGTAACGCAGCGCACCACCGACCACGACGATCTCGTCCTTGGACAGCAGGTGTCTGAACTCCTGGAAGGCCTCGGTGAACAGGCTGACCTCGAGGCGACCGGTGTCGTCGTCGAGCACGACAGTAAACCGGTTGCCTCGCTTGCGCAGGTCGACGATCAGTCCGGCAACGGTCACTTCGCGGCGTGCCTGCCCATAATTCCTCTCGCCATTGGACTGCGGCGGCGGCTCGGAGCCGATGTCCGCGAGCTTCGCATCCACGAAAAACTGGGCATCGTCCCGGACCGCGTCGAACGGGTGGCCCGTCAGGTAAAGGCCGAGCGCCTCCTTTTCGTTTGCCAGCAGTTCGGACTGGCTCCATTCGACGAGGTCCCTCGGCGGCGGCACCGCCACGGCCGGGGCGGTTTCAATCACGCCGAACATGTCGTTCTGCCCGGCTGCCAGCGCACGCGCCTCCTGCTCGGCGCTCTGCAGCGCATCCGGCAATTGTTGCATCAGGCTGCGGCGGCTCAGTCCGAATTCATCGAATGCGCCCGCCTTGACCATCGCCTCGAGCGCGCGCCGGTTGACCTTGTCGAGTTCGACCCGGCGGCACAATTCGGTGAGGTTCGGGAAATCTCCGTTCCGATCCCGTTCCGCAATGACAGCCTCGACTGCGCTGCGGCCTACGCCCTTGATCGCGCCGAGCCCGTACAGGATCGAACGCTCGCCGGCTACGCTGAACGGATAGGCGGACCGGTTGATCGACGGCGGCCTGAGCTCGAGCCCGAGCTGGCGGCAATCGTCCTTGATCATGACGAGCCGATCGGTGTTGTCGATGTCGGCGCTCATGACGGCCGCGATAAACGCGGCCGGATAATGAGCCTTCAGGAACGCCGTCTGGTACGAAAGCAGCGCGTAGGCAGCCGAGTGCGACTTGTTGAAACCGTACCCGGCAAATTTCTCCATCAGGTCGAAGATGCGCGTTGCCGTCACCTCGGCGACGCCGCGCTCACACGCCCCGGTCACGAATACCTCGCGTTGCTTTGCCATCTCTTCGGGCTTTTTTTTGCCCATGGCGCGGCGCAACAGGTCGGCGCCGCCCAGGGTGTAACCCGCGAGCACCTGCGCGATTTGCATGACCTGCTCCTGGTACAGGATCACGCCGTAGCTCGGCTCGAGCACCGGGCGCAGGTCCGGATGCAGGTAGTCGATGTCCGCCTGGTTTACGTCGTGCTTGCGCGCGATGAAATCGTCAACCATGCCGGACTGCAGGGGGCCCGGGCGGAACAACGCAACGAGCGCAACGAGGTCGTCGAACTGATCGGGCTGCAAACGTTTGATCAGGTCTCGCATGCCGCGAGACTCGAGCTGGAAGACCGCGGTCGTCTGGCAGGACCGAAGCAGATCATAAGTCTTCGCGTCGTGCATAGGGATGCTGCTGATATCGAGCGGGTCGCCCGATTTGAGCTCGTTTACGATTCGCACGGCCCAGTCGATGATCGTCAGCGTCCGCAGCCCCAGGAAGTCGAACTTGACGAGGCCCACGGCCTCGACATCGTCCTTGTCCAGCTGCGTGACCAGGTTGGCCCCGCCTTCTTCGCAATATAGCGGCGTAAAGTCAGTGAGCCGGCTCGGCGAGATGACGACACCGCCCGCATGCTTGCCCGCATTCCTGACAAGTCCCTCGAGCGAGCGCGCGAGGTCAATGATCGCCCGAACCTCTTCATCGTCCTTGTACATTGCCGCGAGTTCGGCGTCCTGTTCGAGGGCCTTGTCGAGCGTCATTCCGATCTCGAACGGAACCTGCTTGGCGATTCGGTCCACGAAACCGTAAGGATGTCCCAGCACGCGTCCTGCGTCGCGGATGACGGCCTTGGCGGCCATCGTGCCGTAGGTGATGATCTGCGACACGCGCTCCCGGCCGTAGCGTTCGGCGACGTATTCGATGACCCGGTCACGGCCTTCCATGCAGAAGTCGATGTCGAAGTCGGGCATCGATACGCGCTCGGGATTGAGGAAACGCTCGAACAGAAGGTCGTGTTCGATCGGATCCAGGTCCGTGATGCCGAGCACGTATGCGACGAGCGACCCCGCGCCCGAGCCGCGGCCCGGACCGACCGGAATTTTCTGTTTCTTGGCCCAGCGTATGAAGTCGGCGACGATCAGGAAGTAGCCGGCGAAACCCATCTGGCAGATCACGTCGAGCTCTCGTGCGAGGCGCTGCCGATAGTCGGCCGCCTCGGCACCGTCACCGGCCTGCCTTCGCGTCAATGCAAGCTCGAGGCCATGCCCGGCTTCGGCGCGCAGGTGTTGCTCGGTCGTCTGGCCGGCCGGTACGGGGAAAGGCGGCAGGAAGGACTGGCCGAGCGTCAGGTCGAGGCTGCACCGTCTCGCGATTTCGACCGAGTTTGTCAGCGCCTCGGGGATATCGCCGAAAACCGCCGCCATCTCGTCCGCGTTCTTCAGGTACTGCTGGTCGCTGTAGTGCCGCGGCCGGTCCGCATCGGCCAGGCTGCGGCCGTCGTGTATGCAGACCCGGGCCTCGTGCGCCGGGAAATCGGACTGCCGCAGGAAACGGACGTCGTTGCTGGCCACGACAGGCACCGAGTAGCGGCTGGCGAGCAACAGCGACTGCTGCACGCAGTCCTCCTCCTGGCTGCGCCCGGTGCGGATCAGCTCGAGGTAATAACGGTCCGGAAAAACGTCCAACCAACCCTCGAGCAGCCGTTGCGCGGCGTCCTCGTGGCCGTGGACCAGGTTGCGACCGACATCGCCGGCGCGGCCGGCGGACAGCGCGATGAGTCCGCTGCAGCTGTCACGATCGAGCCAGCGCCTGTCCGCGCGTGGAATGCCCCGGTACTGTCCCTCGAGATAACTGCGTGTCACCAGCCGCGTCAGGTTCCGGTAGCCGTGCTGGTTCTGGCACAGCAGCACGATGGCGTCGCTTCTAGCCGGATCGTCGGGGTCCGCGATGCGCAGATCGACGCCTATCAGCGGCTTGATGCCGCCCTGCAGTGCCGCCCGGTAGAACTTGACCAGGCCGAACAGGTTGCCCTGGTCCGTCAGCGCGACCGACGGCATGCCCCCGGCCGCACACTCGCGCATCAACGCGGGGATTCGTACGACGCTGTCAACGATCGAATACTCGGAATGCAGGTGCAGGTGAACGAACGCTTGGCTCATCACTCTTACACTCGGATTCCGGCTAATGCCCGGCGTACCTGCGGTCGATTCATCGTTAATTGCGACGGGGCCGGCAACGCGTCGGGCCGCCGGCTATTCTCGTGTTCGGGTCCGCAATTCTAGCAGCCTGCCGGCCGTCCGCGTCGCCTGTCGGCGGATCCCACTGCGGGGCCGGTCGCGGCGCCGCCGGCATGGCGCCTGCAGGGCTCGAAGCTCTGCCGATGCTGGCTGCAGGGGCCCAGTCGGGCCAGCGCGGCGAAATGCTCGGCGGTGCCGTAACCCTTGTGGCGTGCGAAACCGTAGCCCGGAAACACACGGTCGAGGCGCTGCATCATGCGGTCCCGCTCCACTTTCGCGAGAATCGAAGCCGCGCTGATCGCGGGCACCGACGCGTCGCCGCCGACGATGACTTCCCCGTCCGGGCGCCAGCCGAAAAACCGCAGGTCGGGCATGCGGTTGCCATCGACCAGCACGTGTTCTACCGGCATCCTGAGGCACAGCAGCGCGCGCCGCATCGCCAGCATCGTTGCCACCAGGATATTCAGCCGGTCGATCTCCGCCGCGTCGGCCCACGCAACGCCGCAGGCCAGCGCGCTTGAACGGATCTCGAGCGCCAGCCCCTCCCGGCGCCGGGCCGACAGCCTTTTCGAGTCGTCGAGCCCCTCGATCGGCCGGGCCGGGTCGAGCACGACCGCCGCGGCGACGACCGGACCCGCCAGCGGGCCTCGCCCCGCTTCGTCGACTCCCGCGACAGGTCGCCCGGGCCGCTCGAAAAGGCCCGCCTGCCGTAGCCTCATCGGGAACCGCCGCGGGCCAGTTCCAGGACCGCGCGCGCCGCGACCGAGTCCGCGCCGCGCGCGAGGCGCTCGCGCAGCGAGCCGAACGCCGCCTCGATTCGGGCTCTCTCGGCCGGTGCGTCAAGGAGCGCGGCGACCTCGTCGGCAAGTGCCTGCGGATTCGCGGCACGCTGCAACAACTCCGGTACCAGCGGCTCGTCGGTCAGCTGGTTGGGCAAGGTAAAGTACCTGATCTTGAACAGGCGCAGCAGGCGCACCAGCCAGTAAGTCAGCGGTGCCAGGCGGTATGCGGCCACCATGGGCCGCCTGAGCAGTGCAGCCTCCAGCGTCGCCGTTCCTGACGCGAGCAGGACGCAGTCCGCGGCGACGATAGCCTTCGGCGCATCGCTGTCCAGCAGTCGGACCCGGCGCTCGAGGCCCGCTTGCTGGAGCGCATCCTCGAACAGGCGGCGTGTTGCCGGGTTGGCCATGGGCGCAACGAAGCCGATCGATTGGTAGCGCTCGGTGAGCAGGCGGGCTGCGGCGGCGAAAACCGGCCCCAGGCGGCGAACCTCGCCGCGCCGGCTGCCCGGCATGATCGCGACAACGAACTCCTCGTCCATGCCCAGCGCACGCCGTTCGGCCGCGCGATCGGCGTTGGCGGGCAGCCGCTCGGCCATCGGGTGCCCGACGAATTCCGCAGCCACGCCGTGCCGGTCGTAGAAGTCTTTCTCGAACGGGAACAAGCAGAGCACCTTGTCGGCCGCGCGCGCGATCTTCCTGACCCGGCGCTGCCGCCACGCCCAGACCGACGGGCTCACGTAGTGCACCGTAGGGATGCCGCCCTCGCGCAGGCGCTTTTCGAGACCGAGATTGAAGTCCGGCGCATCGATGCCCACGAACACGTCCGGCGGCGAGTCGATCCAGCGCCGCACGAGTTCCCGGCGCAGACGCAGCAGGCGCGGGATCTCCCGGAGCGGCTCGACCAGGCCCATGACCGCAAGCACCTCCGCCTCTTCCCAGGCCACGCAACCCTCCGCCTGCATTCGCGGACCAGCCACCCCCTCGAAGCTGGCATCCGGTACGAGCTCCCGGAGCGCCGCGATCAGGCCCGCGCCCAGCAGGTCGCCCGAGGCCTCGCCGGCAACCAGCCCTACCCGCACAGCCCGATCAACTGTTCCATGCCGCAGCGACTCCTAGCGGAGGATGCCCCGCTCGGATACCTGCAGCGACTCGATGAAGATCCTGAGTTCCGGCTGAGAGGCGACGAGCGTTTCCAGTTCCTCTATGGCTTCGGTCAGTTTCAGCCCTTTCCGGTATACGACCCGGTAGGCGTTCTTGATATTACGAATCTGTTCGGCACTGAAGTTGCGCCGCTTCAGGCCCTCGGAATTGATGCCCCGCGGTTCCGCCGGCTGTCCTGCCACCATCGTATACGCCGGCACATCCCGGTTCGTACCCGAGTACATGCCGAGAAAGCTGTGCGCGCCCACGTGACAGAACTGGTGCGCTCCGGAAAAGCCGGCGAATATGACCCAGTCGCCGACGGTCACGTGGCCGGCGAGCGTCGCATTGTTAGCGAAAATCGTGTTGTTGCCGACGCGACAGTCGTGCGCGATGTGCACGTAGGCCATGATCCAGTTGTCATTGCCGATCGACGTAATGCCCTGGTCCTGCACGGTGCCCCGGCTGATCGTGCAGTATTCGCGAATCGTATTGCGATCGCCGATTTCCAGGCGAGTCGGCTCGTCGGCGTACTTCTTGTCCTGGGGGTCGTCGCCGATCGATGCGAACTGGTAGATATGATTGTCGCGGCCGATTCGCGTCGGCCCGTTGATGACAACGTGACTGTCGATGCGCGTACCGGAATCGATCTCGACCTGGTCGCCTATGATCGTGAACGGGCCGATTTCAACGTCCGCTGCCAGCTTCGCGGACTCAGCAACGATAGCCGTCGGATGAATGCTCATTGACTGGCACCCGGCGCGCACATGATTCGTGCACTGACAGCCGCGCTGCCGTCGACACTCGCACTGCACACGTAACGCCACATCCCGCGTATTACCCTGTCCACGCTGACCGTGAGTAGGAGCTGGTCGCCCGCCGTCACCGGTTTGCGGAACCGCGTCTCGTCTACGGCAACCAGGTAATAGAGCGGCTTCGGTTCGATATCGCCGACCGTAACATGCGACAGCACCCCGCCCGCCTGTGCCATGGCCTCGATGATAAGCACGCCGGGCATGACGGGATTCCCGGGAAAGTGCCCCTGGAAAAACGGCTCGTTGATCGTCACGTTCTTGACCGCCGTGATCGACTCACCGGGTGTGCAGGCAATGATCTTGTCGATCAGCAGGAAAGGATAGCGGTGCGGCAGCAGCTGCATGATGCGGTTGGCGCCTATGATCATCTCGTTATTACTCATCAATTTCGCCAGCCTTTTCCAGTTGCGCAACGCGTCGGGCCAGTTCCTCCAGGCGCTTGAACCGGGCCACCTGGCGCTTCCAGTCCCGGTCCTTTTCGGCGGCGAAGGTCCCGGAATACAGGCCGGGCTCCGTGACGTCCTTCGTAATCATGGAATTGCCCATCACGATGACATCGTCACACATGCGGATATGCCCCGCCACGCCGACCTTGCCCGCCATCATGCAGCGCGCCCCAATCTCTGTGCTGCCTGCGATGGCCACCATCGCGGCGATCGCAGTATGCTCGCCGAGCCTGACGTTGTGGGCTATCTGGATCAGGTTGTCGAGCCTGACGCCATTGCAGATAACCGTGTCGCCGATCGCCCCTCGGTCCACCGTCGTGTTGCAGCCGATCTCGACGTCGTCGCCGATCCGAACGCCTCCGAGCTGGGGAACCTTGAGCCAGCCATCCGGCGTCATCGCGTTGCCGAATCCGTCCCCGCCGATGACTGCGCCCGGGTGAATGATGCAGCGCTTCCCGATCTGCACATCCTCGACCAGCGTGACACTCGCCACGAGCTTCGAGTCCGGCCCGACCGTACAGCGCTCCCCGACGACGCAATTCGGGCCGATGTATGCGTTTTCGCCGATCACGGCGCCGGCAGAAATTATCGCGAGGGGGCCGACATAAGCCGACGGCGGGACGCTGACCGACTCGTCGATCACCGCTCCCGGGTGTATGCCGGGCCGATGCGGAGGCGCCGGGTGCAACAGCGCGGCGATCCGCGCGAAAACCGCGTAGGCGTCCCTGCTGATCAGAGCGGCGACGGGGCAGTCCTTCGCATCTCGCGCGCTCAGGATCACGGCACTGGCCCGCGTGTCGCCGAGAACCTTGCGATAGGCAGAATTGGTGTAAAAACTGATTGTGCCGGGGCCCGCGTCGACGAGCGTGGCTACGCGCTCGACGGGAGTATCCGGCTCGCCGCCGACCAGTTCGCACCCGAATCTTGTGGCCAGCTCTCCGAGGCTAATCCTCAAGACGAAGCTCCCTGACATGACAGCGCCCGCCGCAAGCGGCGGGCGCCGGTACAGTCAACCGCTGCGAATCAGTTATTGCCCGCGGCCTGGTAATTCGCCTCCATGGCCTTCAGCACCAGGTCCGTAATGTTTACGGCGCTGCTCGCGTACAGGACACCATCACCGACCACCAGGTCGTAACCTGCGGACTGCGCATAAGTCTGGATCTCCTGCAGCAGCGAACGCTGCAGATTGCCGAGCTCCTCGTTGCGGCGCAGGTTCAGGTCGTCGCGGAATTCATTCTGCAGCCGCGCCACTTCCCGTTGCAGGTCCCGCAGATCCTTTTCCGCGTTGCGCCGCTCGGTTTCGCCCATGACGGCGACGTCGCGCTGCACCTTTGCAGTCAGGTCCTCGAGCTCTTTCTGGCGCGCGAGGATTTCCCGCTGTCGCGGCTGGAATTCCTCCTCGAGCGCTTCCATGGCCGCCTTTGCCTGCGGCGCCCGATCCATCAGGAGCGGAATATTCACAACGCCGATCTTGAGCTCCTGAGCGCCTGCCGGCAGGGCCATCATCGCGCAAACCAGCAGCGCACCGGCAACCCGAAGAAAACGTAGTGTCAAAGAATTCATATTGCTGTCCAATCCTTAAAATGCCTGACCTATCGAGAACTGGAATCGCTCGATCTCGTCCCCGTAGAACCTGTCATTGCCTTCGTACTCGTTCAGCGGCAATGCATAGCTGAACCTGAACAGGCCGAGCGGGGCCAACCACTGAACCGCTATGCCCACTGACGTCCTCAGCTCGTCGAAATCCGGCTTGTACTCGACCGGGCTGCCCAGCTTGTCGGTAAAATCGACTTCGCCGGAATTAAAGACGTTACCGATATCGAAGAAGAGGCTGGCCCGAGCCTGGCTCGAAAACTTGTCTGGAAGAGGGATTATAAGCTCTACTTGACTGGCAACCAACACGTTGCCGCCATAGGGCCTGCCGAAGCTGTCCCGCGGACCCATCCAGGACTCCTTGTAACCCCGTACCGACTGGGGCCCGCCGCCATAGAACTGCTTGTAAGGCGGCAGGGCGGTCGTCGCGTTCAGGGCCTCGCCGTAACCGAGTTCGGCGTTCACCATAAGGTTCCAGCGGCCGAACAGCGGCTGGAATTTCGTGAAGTTGTAGCGCGCAGTCCAGTACTCGACTTCGCTTCCCGGCACGGTAGCCGACAGGAAAAACTGGTGCGAACTGCCGCGATCCGCGAACAGCGCCCGGTTACGGCTGTCGTACGACCAGCCGGCCATCAGTTCATACGCATCGAACTCGGTGCCGAAGAAAACGATCCCGTTACCGACGTCCTGGATGAACGGACTGCCGTTGTTGGCAACCCACTGCTGGGACTGCCGCGTGCTGTTCGACGACGACAGCAACTCTGAGCGCTGGTAATTCAGCCCCCAGCTCACGCTCTGGTATTCCGAGATAGGGTAGCCGTAATTGAGCGTCGCACCCGCAGATGTCGTCGAGAAGTCCGAGGTCGCTGACGTAAACTGGGTGATGTCGCGGTAGTTGATTCCGACGGTGCGGCTAATGCCGTTGATCGTCCGGTAAGGATCCGTGTGCGACAGGCTGTACAGCTTGGAGAAGCGCCCGGAATTTGCCTGCAGCGCAACGCGGTTCCCGGTCCCGAGAAAATTGGTGTGAACGATGCTGCCGTTCAGGATCAGCTTCTGCGATTCGGAATAGCCGATGCCGCCGCTGAACTGGCCGGGCATCCGGTATTCGAGATCGAAGTCGACGTCGACCAGGTCCGGGCTGCCGGGCACCTCGGTCGTCTCCACCTCGACCTTTTCGACGTACGGCAGGCGCTGCAGCCGTATTTTCGAACGGTCCACCAGCCGGCTCGACAGGTACGAACCTTCGGTCTGCCGCATTTCGCGCCGCAGGACCTCGTCATCGACCTGGTCCACACCATTGAAATTGATCTGGCGCACGTACATGCGATTCTTCGGATCGAGGAAGAACGTGACCGCGACTTCCTTGGTTTCGTAATCGAGTTCCGGCACCGGCTCGATCTCGGCGTTGGAATAGCCCTCTTCGCTCAGGCGGTAGCCCATAAGCTCGGAAGTGCTCGTGAGCATCTGCAGGTTGAAGATGTCGCCGGGCTTCGCGAGGATCAGCCGCTCGAGCTGGGGCCGCGGCACGACCATCTTGCCGACGAGTTTGACTTCCGAAATCGTGTAGCGCTCGCCTTCGTGGACGTTGATCGTGATATAGATGTCCTTGCGGTTCGGCGATATGGCGACCTGGGTCGACTCGACCCGGAAATCCGCATAGCCGCGATCCATGTAATAGGACCGCAGTTTCTCGAGATCGCCACTCAGGGCTTCCTTGGCGTAACGATCGTCCTGGCGGAACCAGGACAGCCAGTTGGCGGTATCCAGTTCGAAGTTTGCCCGGACATCTTCTTCGGCGAAGTTGTCGTTGCCGACGATATTCACCTGCCGGATCTTCGCCCTGTCGCCTTCTTTGACATTTACAGCGATGCGCACCATGTTGTTCGGCCGCTCCGTCACCGCTGTATCGATCACGACGCCGTACTTGCCGCGGTCGTAGTACTGCTCGCGCAGGAACATCGTAACGTTGTCGAGCACGGACCGATCGAATGTGCGGCCGCGCGCGAGTCCCACCCCGCGCAGCGACTCCATGAGGTCCTCGGTCTTGATGTCCTTGTTCCCGTCGATCGAGAAATCTTCGATGGACGGGCGTTCGCGCACGACGATGATCAGCGTCTCACCGTCCTGGCGCATTTCGATATCGTCGAACAGGTTCTGGCCGTAAAGGGCGCGAATCGCTTCCTGTATGCGCAGGTCGTCGACGCTGTCGCCGATGTTGATCGGCAGGTAGTTGAACACGGTGCCCTCGGAGATACGCTGCAACCCCTCGACGCGCATGTCGCGCACGACGAAGCCGCTCTCCTGGGCCTGCGCCGAAGTCACCGCCCAGCCGAACACCACCAGGCTGGCAACCAGGAATCGCTTTGCGCGGCCCCGCCACGTATCAGCACGCATCGCGAACCTCATTCGGCCAGGATCCTCGCGATATCGTTGTAGAATGCGAAACTCATCAGGAGCAGCAGTGCCAGTATGCCCACCTGCTGGCCTACGATCTGGGCGCGCATCGAGAGCGGGCTGCCCTTCAAGCCCTCGATCGTCTGGTAAACGATCTGGCCGCCGTCCAGCACCGGGACCGGCAGCAGGTTAATGACGCCGAGGCTGATGCTGACCAATGCCAGGAAACGAAGGAACTGGTTCAGGCCGGCCGATGCCGAATCGCCCGCATACTGGGCGATGTTGATCGGGCCGCTGATGTTCTTGATCGACACATCGCCCGTCAGCATGCGCGCAAACATGTTGACCGTGAAAGCCGTCGAGGCCCAGGTCTGCTGCAGCGACTCGGATACCGAACCGAGGACGCCGTATTTCCGGACGAACCAGTAGTCGGAGACGGACTGGCTGACGCTGACCCCGAGCAGACCGCTCCTTGCGCCATCCCTTTCGTCAGCGCCGAGCGTAAGCTCGAAGTCGAGCGGCTCGCTGCCCCGGAGAACCCGGACCACGACTTCCTGGTCGGGGCGAGCCGATACGACGCGCTGCAGGTCCCCGAAACTGCCGATCGGCTCGCCGTCGATCGCGGTGATACGGTCCCCCTCAAGGATACCTGCCGCCCTTGCCGCCCCGTCGTCCGACAGGCCGCCGACGATCGCCGGGGGCTGCCACGGCACGAAGCCGAGGCCCTCGAACAGCATGCCGGGCTCCGTCAGGCGGGATGCATCGTCGCCGACATCCAGGCGCACGTCGCGCGAGGAGCCGTCCGCGCCCTCGACCCGCATCTCGATGCTGCTCTCGCTGACCATGGTCTCCAGCAGGCCGACGAGCGCGCCTTCCCAGTCGACGACCTTGCGGCCGGCGATCTCCATGATGCGGTCGCCGTACAGGAGGCCGGCCTCGTCGGCGTAGGAACCAGGCTCGACGGTGCCGATCGCCGGCTTCATGGTCGGCACGCCATTGACGAACAGTACCCAGTAGGCCAGCACGGCGAACAGGAAATTGAAGAACGGCCCCGCCAGCAGCACGGCGATCCGCGCCGGGACAGGCCGGTTATTGAATGCGCGATTGCGATCGGCCGGATCGACCGGCCCTTCCCGCTCGTCGAGAAACTTGACGTAGCCACCGAGCGGCAGGGTCGAAATGCAGTACTCGGTACGATCCGCGCCGCCGATCCAGGTCCAGATCGGCCTGCCGAAACCGATCGAGAACCGCAGCACCTTCATGCCGCACCAGCGACCGACCAGGTAATGTCCGAACTCGTGCACGGCGACCAGCACGCTGATGGCCACGATGAACGCAAGCAGGCTCGTCAGCGCATCTGTCACTCGCAAAATCCTTTTAAAAACAGCGATCTTTGCATATCGGGGGCACCCTTACGCACGGCCGCCGGCGTTCCGGATAGGACTATGCCCGCACGGCGCAGTTCCCGGGCATACTCGCCGTGCCTGGGTGAACGGGCGCTGAACGTCCGCATTCCCATTAGGACAGTCCCGCCAGAGCCACGCCGGCTGCAAACAGGGGTGCTGCCGCCGTCACGCTGTCGATCCGGTCCAGTAGCCCGCCGTGTCCCGGGAACATGGTGCCGCTGTCCTTCACGCCTGCATTGCGCTTGAACATGCTGACCGTCAGGTCGCCGATTATCGAGAGCAGCGCGACCGCGATGCAGAACGGCACCAGGACAGCCAGGTCGTTGCCCGTCCAGAGCCCCCGCAGGACCGCGACCAGCAGTACGGCAAGGAGTCCGCCGACGACGCCTTCCCAGGTCTTGCCGGGACTGATAGCCGGCGCGAGCTTGACGTGACCGAATTTCCTGCCGGAAAAATACGCTCCACTGTCGGCGGCCCAGACGATGATCAGCATGAACAACAGCAGGTTCGATGACTGGCCATAAAGCCAGTCGAGCGCAACATAGGCCGGCACCAGCACGAGCGCGCCTCCCAGCCAGCCGACCGGGGCGGGAATCGGCGTCGGATAAAAGAAGGTCCAGGCGAATGCGGCGAGCCACCACGCGATAGCGATCGCCAGGACGAATTCATAGCTCAACGAGGCCGGCACCAGCAGGAACGCCGCGAGCTGCAGAACCCCTATCAGGCCGACGTAAACGAACCGGACCAACGGCGACCCGAGCCCGAGCAGACCCGACCACTCCCAGGCGGCGCCGACGAAGATGGCCGCCAGGCAGAGCCGCGCCAGCGCCTCCGGAAGTACGTACAGGACCAGCAGCAGTATCGCCGCGGCCACGATGGCCGTGATCACGCGCTGTCGGAGCATGTCAGGCGACCCCCAGCTGCTTGCCGGTATGTCCGTAGCGCCGTTCCCGGCTTCCGAAGAAGGCCAGCGCCGCATCGAATTCCCGAGACGAGAAGTCGGGCCAGAGGCAATCCGTGAAATAAAGCTCGGCGTAGGCGAGGTTCCAGAGCAGGAAATTGCTGATTCGATGTTCGCCGCCGGTACGGATCAGCAGATCGACGTCCGGCTCGCCGGTCAGAGAGAGCGCTGTGGCGAACTCGGCCTCGTCGATAGCCGACGCCTTCAATTCACCTCTCTCCACACGTTCCGCGAGCCGCCGCGCGGCGTTAGCGATGTCCCAGCGGCCGCCGTATGCGACCGCGATATTGAGGCCGAGTCCATCATTGGCCGCCGTCAGCGCCTCGGCATCGGCGATCCGCTGGCGCAGGCCCGACCGCAGCATCGAGCGGTCGCCGATGAACCGGAGCCGGACATGGTTTGCATGCAACTCGTCGATTTCCCGTTGCAGGGCCTCGTGAAACAGTCCCATCAGGCGACTGACCTCGTCCTGGGGCCTGCCCCAATTCTCACTGCTGAAGGCAAACAGAGTCAGCCTGGCAATTCCGCGCTTGGCAGCATGCTCCACCGTCTCACGAACGGGACCGATGCCGGCCCGGTGACCGGCATAGCGAGGCTTCGACCGCCCCTCGGCCCAGCGCCCGTTTCCGTCCATGATGACGGCAACGTGCCTCGGAATACTGTCGCTGCTCATGCCTGCCTGCTTTTCCCTTCGACCGAAACGGGGATCCGCTTCCGCCTAGATCTCCATCAACTCGGCCTCTTTCTCGGCCAGCACCTTGTCTATGTCCGCAACGTGCTTGTCTGTGAGTGACTGTACCTCGTCCTGTGCCCGCCGCTCCTCGTCCTCGCCGATCATTTTCTCTTTCAGCAGTTCCTTGAGGCTGTTGAGCGCGTCGCGGCGAATGTTCCTGATTGCGACGCGGCCGCCTTCCGCCTCGTGCCGAACGAGCTTGATCATGTCCTTGCGGCGCTCCTCCGTCAGCGGCGGCAGGGGAACCCGTATGACGCTGCCGGCGGTCACCGGATTGAGCCCGAGGTCAGAGGTCAGGATCGCCTTTTCGATCACGGGCACCATGCTCTTCTCCCACGGCGAAACGGCCAGGGTTCGTGAGTCCTCGACATTGACATTCGCTACCTGGTTGAGCGGCACCTGCGAACCGTAATACTCGACGGTGATGTGATCGAGCAAGCTCGTGTGCGCCCGGCCGGTGCGAATCTTGGTCAGGTCCTGCTTCAGAGCGGCAACGCTCTTCTGCATGCGTGCGGTTGCGTCTTTCTTGATGTCTTCAATCACCTTGTTCGCCCCTGCTCTGTAACCGTTTACGAACCGTCATCAGGCGGTAACCAGTGTACCGACGGAACCGTCGCTCATTGCACGCACCAGCGCCCGCGGCTCGGCCATGCTGAAGACGCGTAATGGCAGGTTGTTATCGCGGCACATGACGACGGCCGTGGCATCCATGACGTTCAGCTTGTCGATCAGGACCTTGTCGAAGGAGACCGTATCGAACAGCGAAGCCTCTGAATTCTTTGCGGGATCCGAATCGTAGACACCGCTGACCTTCGTGGCCTTCAGCAGGACGTCGGCTCCGATTTCGATGGCGCGCAGGCTGGCGGCAGTATCGGTCGTGAAGAACGGGTTGCCCGTGCCCGCGGCGAGTATCACGATCCTGCCCTTTTCGAGATGACGCACCGCGCGGCGGCGGATGTAGTCCTCGCAAACCTGGTGAATCTGTATCGCGGACATGACCCTGGCGAACGCGCCGATCGATTCCAGCGAGTCCTGGATTGCGAGCGCATTCATCACGGTCGCGAGCATGCCCATGTAGTCGCCCGTGACCCGGTCGATGCCCGCATCCGCCAGCCCCGCCCCGCGGAAGATATTGCCGCCGCCGATGACTATTGCGACCTCGATCCCCAGGGCGCGGACCTCGGACACCTCGGTGGCTATCCGCTGGATGACCTTCGGATCGATGCCGTAATCCAGCTCGCCCATCAACGCCTCACCGCTCAGCTTGAGCAACACGCGTCGATAGAGAACCGGGGCATCGTTCATATTCGCTGGGCCTTTATATATGAGTCCATTGGACGGCCCGCACCGTGCCGAGCCGCCACGATTCTACCGGTTTCGGGTCGATCGGGAACAACCCGTCCCGACGGCCCTGGCAGGCGTCAGGCGCCTCCCTTGACCTGCTTCATCACCTCGTCGGCGAAGTTCTCTTCCTTTTTCTCGATGCCTTCGCCAACCTCGAAGCGCACGAAGCTCGCCACCGTCGCGCCGGCCTTCTTCAGAAGCTTGTCGACCGAGGTATCCGGATCCTTGACGAAAGGCTGGCCGAGCAGGGTGATTTCCTTGAGGAACTTGGCGATCCTGCCATTGACCATTTTCTCGACAATGTCGGCAGGTTTGCCCGATTCAGCGGCCTGTTCCGCGAATATGCGTCGTTCCCGTTCCAGGATATCAGCCGGTACGCCGCGCTCGTCCACGCAGGCCGGGTTGCTGGCCGCCACGTGCATTGCGATGTCGCGGGCCAGGTCTTCGTCGCCACCCTGCATGGCCACGACGGCCCCGATCCGGCCGCCGTGCAAGTAAGTGCCGAGATGGTCGGCCGCGCGGACCTGCGCCACGCGGCGCACCGAGATGTTCTCTCCGACCTTGGCGACCAGGTCGGTGCGGGCCGTCTCGACCGTCCGGCCGTCGGCCAGCTTCTGCTCGTTGAGCTTCGCGACATCCTCGGTTCCGGAGGCCAGCGCGAGCTTGGCCACAGCGTCGGCAAAGGACGCGAAATTCTCGTCCTTGGCGACAAAGTCGGTCTCCGAGTTGATTTCGACGATCGCCGCCTTGCTGCCGTCGACTGCGATGATCACGCGGCCATCCGCCGCGACTCGGCTCGCTTTCTTGTCAGCCTTCGCCTGGCCCGACTTCCGCAGCAATTCGACTGCCTCATCCATGTTGCCGCCGGCCTCAACCAGCGCCTTCTTGCATTCCATCATGCCAGCGCCGGTGCGCTCGCGAAGTTCCTTGACCATCGATGCGTTTATGGACATCGCTCAAATTCCTCGGCTGTGGTGTGGCGCGCGTGCGGACAATGCCGTCGCACAGCGGGCCGTTCCGGTTTCGGGCCCGGTCTCGCGTCCCTCCGCGAGACCGGCGCCGCTCACTCGTTCTCGTCCGACTCGTCGTCGTCCGAATCGTCGGCGGCCGCTTTCTTCGGCGACTTTTTCGCCTTCTTCTTCGGCCGGGGCTGCGCTTCCTCTGCGCCCGCCTCTGCCGCGGCTACGTCCGCCGCTGCGCCGTCGCTCGCCGCGTCGTCGGCTGCCTGGTCGGCCGCTTCGTCGGCTGCTTCGTCGGCTGCTTCGTCGGCCGCCGCCTCTTCGATCTTCTTGCGCGCCGGCTTGCGCGTCGTCTTCGCCACCTTCTTGGCCGGCTTTTTCTTGCGCGCGCCAGACTTCCGGGGCTTGCCTTCCTCGTCGAGTTCCACGAACTCGTCGTCACCGAGCGCCACTTCGGGCAGCGAGGCCTTGCCATCGAGAACCGCGTCGGCGACCAGCGCCGAATACAGCGTGATCGCCTGCATGGCATCGTCGTTGCCAGGGATGACATACTCGATCTGTTCCGGCGAGCAGTTCGTATCGACGACCGCTACGACCGGGATGCCGAGCTTGCGGGCCTCGCGCACCGCGATGTCCTCGTGATCGACGTCGATGACGAACAGCACGTCCGGCAGCGACGCCATGTCCTTGATGCCGCCAAGGCTGCGCTCCAGCTTTTCCTGTTCGCGCCGCAGGCCGAGAATTTCCTTCTTCGTCAGGCCCTCGAAACGGCCTTCCTCGTGCATCGCCTCGAGTTCCTTGAGCCGCTTGACCGACTGCCGGATCGTCTTGAAGTTCGTCAGCATGCCGCCCAGCCAGCGCTGGCTGACATAGGGCATGCTGCAGCGCTCTGCCTGGGCGCTGATCGCCTCCCGGGCGGCGCGCTTCGTCCCGACGAACAGGACGCGGCCACCATCGGCCACCACGGCCTTGATGAAGCCGTAGGCCTCCCTGGCCATGGGCAGGCTCATCTCGAGATTGATGATGTGGATCTTGTTGCGCTCGCCGAAGATGTAGGGCGCCATCTTCGGGTTCCAGTAGCGGGTCTGATGACCAAAGTGCACGCCAGCCTCAAGCATCTGGCGCATAGTGATATCTGCCATGCTAAATACTCCGGGTTAAGCCTCCGTACACCCCATCGCACAACCCCTTTTTCGGTGGGGCACCCAGTGCCATGTGTCGGTATACGTGTGGATTCGTTGCCTCTTGGGCGCGCGCTTTATACCATACCGCCCGACGGCCAACAACGCAGATTTGCTGGAATTTCGCCGAATCGAGGGCCGGGTCGGCCATTCCCCCCTGAGCACTATGCACGTAACGATCAAGACGCCTGATGAGCAGGACAAAATGCGTGTTGCCGGACGCCTGGCAGCCGAAGTACTTGACATGATTGGAGATTATGTCAAACCGGGTATCACGACCGGGGAACTGGACGCGATCTGCCACCGCTACATCACCGAGGTCCAGGACGCGATCCCGGCGCCCCTGAACTACCGCGGCTTCCCGAAGTCCATCTGCACCTCGGTAAATCACGTGGTCTGCCACGGCATCCCGGGCGACCGCGTGCTGAAGGCCGGCGACGTGATCAACATCGACGTCACGGTCATCAAGGACGGCTTCCACGGCGACACCAGCCGCATGTTCTTCGTCGGCAAGCCGGGCGTCCAGGCCGAAAGGCTGGCGCAGGTCGCCTTCGAAAGCATGTGGCTCGGCATCGAGCAGGTGGCGCCGGGCAGTTATCTCGGTGACATCGGCCACGCGATCCAGACGCACGTCGAGAAGAACCGGTTTTCGGTCGTCCGCGAATACTGCGGGCACGGCATAGGCCGCAATTTCCACGAGGACCCGCAGGTCCTGCATTACGGGCAGCCCGGCACCGGCGTCGCGCTTGCCCCCGGCATGACCATCACCGTCGAACCGATGGTCAATGCGGGCAAGCGGCACGTAAGGCTGCTGCCGGACGGGTGGACCGTCGTCACCAAGGACCACAGGCTGTCGGCGCAATGGGAGCACACGGTGCTCGTGACCGAGACCGGCCACGAGGTCCTGACGCTCGGCGCCGGTCAGCGCTGAGCGGGTTCGCACGATGGCCCGGAGCGCGACAGCCCCGCTGGCCGCCGACCCGACACTCCTGGAGTTCGAGCGGGCCCTCATAGGCGGCCCCGGGGCGCCCCGGCACTACCGGGAGGCCCTGGCAGCCGCCGACCAAAGCCTGGCCAGGCGATTTCGAGCCGGGGAATCTGTCGGGCGACTCGTTCGCCTGCGCGCATTGCTGATCGACCGCCTGCTGTGCGAGCTCTGGCGCAGCCATAGCGGCCCGCACGCCGGCGATCTGGCGCTCATCGCCGTCGGCGGTTACGGCCGGGGCGAGCTCCACCCCTACTCCGATGTCGACATCTTGGTGCTGACGGAGGCGGCGCTGCCACGCGGCGGTGAAGAAGCCATCGGCGCCTTCCTCACCGCCCTGTGGGACGTCGGGCTCGAGATCGGGCACAGCGTCCGCAGTGTCGACCAGTGCGGCGCCGAGGCCGCCGGCGATCTCACCGTCGTAACGACGTTGATGGAGGCCCGCTTGCTGGCCGGGCCGGCGCAGCTGTTCGACGCCATGCAGGCGGCCGTATCGCCGGAACGAATGTGGTCGTCGGCCGAATTTTTCGCGGCCAAGCGCAAGGAGCAGATCGAGCGCCACCACCGCTATGACGACACGGCCTACAAGCTGGAGCCCAACGTCAAGGGGAGCCCTGGCGGGCTCCGCGACCTGCAGATGATCAGCTGGGTGGCTAAGCGCCATTTCGGCGTCGCGACGCTTGACGACCTGGTTGCGCGCGGGTTCCTGACGACCGGCCAGCTGCAGCGCCTGCACGAATGCGAGGAATTCCTCTGGCGGGTGCGCTTCGGGCTCCACGTGCTCACCGGACGCCGCGAGGACCGGCTGCTGTTCGATCACCAGACGAACCTCGCGAAAATGCTCGGTTACGAGGACGCGACGTACACGCTCGCGGTCGAACAGCTGATGCAGCGCTATTACCGGACGGTCATGGAACTCAGCCGGCTGAACGAGATGCTGCTGCAGCTTTTCGAGGAAGCGATCCTGATGGACCCCGCGGCCGAGCCCGAGCCGCTGAACGAACGTTTCCAGATCAAGAACGGGTTCCTGCAGGCGGTGGATGACGGCATATTCGCACGCGAACCTTCCGCGCTGCTCGAGTTGTTCCTGCTGCTGCAGCAGAACCCGCTGCTGCGAGGCGTCAGCGCGACGACCGTCGGCCTGATCAAGCGCAACCTCGACCTGATCGACGAAGAGTTTCGCCAGAACCCGCGCAATCACCGCCTGTTCCTCAGCATCCTGAAAGCGCCCGAAGGCGTGACTCACGAACTTCGGCGCATGAACCTGTACGGCGTGCTCGGGCTCTACATCCCAAGCTTCGGGCGCATCGTGGGCCGCATGCAGTACGACCTGTTTCATGCCTACACGGTCGATGAGCATACGCTGTTCGTGGTCAGCAACCTGCGGCGCTTCGCGTTGACGCGCTTCGACCACGAGTATCCGCACTGCAGCCGTGTGATGCAGTCGCTGGAGAAGCCGGAGATCGCCTATCTCGCCGGCCTGTTCCACGACATTGCCAAGGGACGCGGCGGAGACCACTCGGAGCTGGGCGCCGTCGACGCCCAGTCGTTCTGCCTCGAGCACGGCATGAGCGCCTACGACGCCCGCACGGTCGCCTGGCTCGTACGGCATCACCTGGTGCTGTCGATGACGGCCCAGAAGAAGGACATCAGCGACCCGAACGTGATCAATGAGTTTGCGGTACTGGTCGGTGACCAGACGCATCTCGACTACCTTTACGTGCTCACCGTCGCCGACGTGCGCGGCACCAATCCCAAGCTGTGGAATTCCTGGAAGGCCACGCTTTTTCATGACCTGTACACACTAACGACGCATGCGCTCCGGGCCGGCCTGGAAAATCCGATCGACCGCGAGGAACTGATCGCCGAGAAGAAACAGGCCGCAGCGGAACTGCTCGGCGCCGCCGGGGTGGCCGATGCCGACGTCCAGCGCGTCTGGCGGCTGCTGACAGAGGATTACTTTCTGCGCTACCGCGACAGTGAGATCGCCTGGCACACCGAGGTGCTCGCGGACTCCGACCCTGCGTCGGGTATCGGTTTCGTCGAGCTGCGCAAGCAGGTCAATGGCGACGGCATCGAAGCGATGCTCTACACGCCGCGGGAGCGGCGGACGTTCGCGATGGCCACGGCGATACTGGACGAACTCGGCATGACGATTGCCGACGCCCGTATCGTCCCGCTGGCGAACGGCTTCAGCCTGGATACCTACATCTTCATGGAGGCGGACCGGCGCGTGGAAATTGACGAAGCGCGGATGAACAAGGTCAGGCGATTGCTCGGCCGTGTCCTCACGGCGGCCGACGAAGGCGGGGTCCGGGTCACGCGGCGGCCGCCGCGACAGGCGCGCATGTTCTCCACGCGCACCGCGGTGTATTTCGATCGTGATCGAGCGCGGCGTCGAACGGTGATGGAACTCGTCGCGGCCGACCGCCCGGGCCTCCTGTCCACGGTGGGCCAGGTCTTCGTCGAGATGGGCATACACATCGATACGGCAAAGATCCTGACGATCGGCGAGCGCGCGGAGGACGTCTTTTATATCGTCGACAGGGACGACAAGCCGCTCGACGAGACGATGTGCGAAGAGCTCAGCGGCCGGCTCGTCGAACGGATCGATTCGAGGAACTGAGCCGCATGCAGAGTCCGCGCAGATTGCAGGCGATCATCGACGCGGCCTGGGCCGACCCGGCCCGGCAGGCTGGCCGCGAAACCGGCGAAGCGATCGACGCGACGCTGGCGCTGCTCGATGACGGGACGCTGCGTGTCGCCGAACCGCTCGACGGGCACTGGCACGTAAACGAATGGGTGAAAAAAGCCGTGCTCCTCAGCTTTCGCCTGCGAGCCAGCTCTACCATCGACGCGGGCCACAATCGCTACTTCGATAAGGTCCCGCTGAAGTATGCAGAGTATGGCCAGGATGACTTCGAGCGCGATCGCGTTCGCGTCGTACCGGACACAATTGTTCGGCACGGTGCGTACATCGGACCGGGCGTCGTGCTGATGCCGTGCTTCGTCAACATCGGTGCCCGGGTGGGTGCCGGCAGCATGGTCGATACCTGGGCCACGATCGGCAGCTGCGCCCAGGTAGGGTCCAACGTGCACATTTCCGGCGGCGTAGGCATCGGTGGCGTGCTCGAACCGCTGCAGGCCAGCCCGACCATCATCGAGGACGACTGCTTCATCGGCGCCCGCTCCGAGATCGTCGAGGGTGTCGTCGTCGAACGCGGATCCGTGCTGTCGATGGGCGTTTTTATCGGCCAGAGCACACGAATATTCGAACGCGCAAGCGGCCGCATCAGCTATGGCCGCGTGCCGGCCGGCTCCGTCGTAGTCCCTGGCAGCCTGCCGGCTGCAGACGGCAGCCATTCCCTGTATTGTGCGGTTATCGTCAAGCGAGTTGACGACAGGACACGCGCCAGGATCGGTCTCAACGAGCTGCTGCGAGACGTCGAGAGCTGAGGAGACCCGGGCTGTCCGGACGCACTAGGAAAGCGACATTGCTGAAACTCTACGGAATCCGGAGTTGCGACACCTGCCGTAAGGCGCGCAAGTGGCTGGACCGGCACGGCATCGAGCACGAATATCACGACCTTCGAGACGACGGGGTCGAGGAGCGGGTGCTGGTGCGCTGGACGGGGCGCATGGACTGGCAGAAATTCGTCAACAAGCGCAGCCTGACATGGCGGCGCATCCCGGAAGTCGACCGTGAGTCCCTGGACCGGAAGCGCGCCATCGCGATGTTGCTCGAGCACCCGACGCTGATCAAGCGGCCTGTGCTCGATAGCAAGGAACTTATCGCCGTCGGCTTCTCGCCCGATAACTACCGCAAGATGTTCGACAGCCTCTGAGCGGCTCAGCCGATGCGGCCGGTGATGTAGTCTTCGGTCAGCTTGGTGCGGGGATTCGTGAAAATCTTCTCGGTCTCGTCCACCTCGATCAGGTTACCCAGGTGGAAATACGCGACGCGCTGCGAGACGCGCGCTGCCTGCTGCATCGAGTGCGTCACGATGACGATCGCGTAGTTCTCCGACAGTTCGTCCATCAGGTCCTCGATGCGGGCCGTGGCGATCGGGTCGAGCGCCGAGCACGGCTCGTCCATCAGTATCACCTCGGGATTCACGGCAATCGTACGTGCGATGCAGAGCCGTTGCTGCTGGCCGCCCGACAGGCTGGTGCCGGGCTCGTCCAGGCGATCCTTCACTTCCTTGAGCAGCCCGGCCCGGTCCAGGCTCTTGTGTACGATGTGGTCGAGCTCGGAGCGATCGGCCGCGAGCCCGTGTATCCGTGGCCCGTACGCGACGTTGTCGTAGATGCTCTTCGGGAACGGATTCGGTTTCTGGAACACCATGCCAACCCGGGCACGCAGCGCGACGGGGTCGAGATCCTTGCTGTAGATGTCCTGGCCGTCGAGCATGATCCTCCCGGTAACGCGGGCCGATTCGATCGTGTCGTTCATCCGGTTCAGGCAGCGCAGGAACGTCGACTTGCCGCAACCCGACGGCCCGATCAGCGCGATGACCTCGTTGCGGCCGATCTCCAGCGTGACGTTCTTGATAGCGTGTATGTCGCCGTAGTGGACGTTCACGTCTTCGGCCGTCAGGAACGCGTTCCTCGCGCGCACTTGCCCGACCGTCGTGCCCGGCGCCGCCTCGCGGCTGGCCGGCGGGCGGCGGACGGCACCGTTCGTCGTCGGTCTGGCCGACGTTTCGCCTCCCTGCTGCCGAAGCTTGTTCTGACTCTCGTCCATAGCCTGCAACTTGTTGAATTCCGGAGATGCCATCAGTCGTACCCGTTCGCGGCCGGTAACCCTACCACTGCCGTTCGACGCGCTTGCGCATGATAACCGCCGCGAGGTTCATTGCCAGCAGGAACCCGAGCAGAACGATGATTGCCGCCGATGTCCGCTCGGCGAAGGCCCGCTCCGGACTGTCCGCCCACAGGTAGATCTGCACCGGCAGCGCGGTTGCCGGATCCGTGAACCCGGCCGGGATATCGACGATGAACGCGACCATACCGATCATCAGCAGCGGCGCCGATTCGCCGAGTGCGCGACTCATGCCGATGATGGCCCCCGTCAGCATGCCGGGCAGCGCCAGCGGCAGAACATGGTGCGAGACCACCTGCATCTTCGAGGCGCCGAGTCCGAGCGCCGCCTCGCGAATCGACGGCGGTACTGCCTTGATGGCAGCCCTCGATGCGATGATGATCACGGGCAGCGTAAGCAGCGAAAGAACGAGGCCGCCGACCAGCGGCGACGATCGCGGTATCGCCGCCCAGTTGATGAACACGGCGAGCCCCAGCAAGCCGAATACGATCGATGGGACGGCTGCAAGGTTGTTGATGTTCACCTCGACGAGGTCCGACCACCGGTTACGTGGCGCGAACTCCTCGAGGTAGACGGCGGCGGCGGTTCCGATCGGGAACGATATCAGGATCGTCGCCAGCAGCATGTAAAAGGACCCCATCAGGGCGCCGCGTATGCCCGCGAGTTCCGGTTCCCGGGAGTCGCCGTTCGTGAAAAGCGCGCGATTGAATCGGCGCTCGAGCCGGCCTTCGGCGACCAGGCGGTCAGTCCATTCCAGCTGCAGGTCGCTGATCCTGCGCTGTTCCTCCGGCAGCGACCGGTCGATTTTGCCCTTGAAGAGCATGTCTACCTCGGACGACGCCGGAAGGAATACCGCGAGCCTTGTGCCGAGCAGCTCCGGCTTGTCGGCCAGCGCGTCGCGGAGCTGGTACGCCGCCCCGACGCTGACGAGCCTGGCGAGTTCGCGCCTCTCGCTGCGGCCGGTGACGTCGGGGAACTGCGCGCGCAGCGCACCCCTGACAAGCGCATCGAAATCACCAAACTGCAGGTCCGGTTCGCCGTCCGGGACGAGATGTTCGCGCGAGAACTCGACGTCGAGACTGACGTAGGTCTGCATGAAGGCCGATGCACCCTGCGCGATCAGGCTCGCGAAGAAAACGAGCAGAAAAGTCACACCGAGCGCCGTTGCGCCGACGCCGAGGATTCGAAACGACAGTTCCTTGCGCCGCCGCCGGCCAAGGCTCTGCTCCACCTTGCGGCGGGTCTCTTTACGTGCTTCTGCGCCCTTCACTCGTACTGCTCCCGGTACTTGCGCACGAACTGCAGCCCGAGCACGTTCAGGCAAAGCGTGACGACGAACAGCACGAGCCCGAGGGCGAAAGCGGCCAGCGTCTTGGCACTGTCGAATTCCTGGTCGCCGACCAGCAGCGTCACTATCTGCACGGTGACCGTGGTAACGGCCTCGAACGGGTTCGCGGTGAGGTTGGCCGCGAGGCCCGCCGCCATGACGACGATCATCGTTTCGCCGATTGCGCGGGACACAGCCAGCAGTATGCCGCCCACGATGCCGGGCAGAGCGGCCGGCAGGATAACGTGCAGCATCGCCTCGGAACGCGTCGAGCCCAGGCCCAGCGCCCCGTCGCGCATGGCCCGCGGCACGGCCTTGATGGCGTCATCCGACAGCGACGAAACCAGCGGAATGATCATGATGCCCATGACCAGGCCGGCCGCCAGCGCACTTTCCGACGCGACGGCCAGGCCCATTGCCTCACCGGCGGAACGAATGACCGGCGCGACGGTGAGCGCCGCGAAAAAGCCATAGACCACGGTCGGTATGCCGGCCAATACTTCGAGCAGCGGCTTGGCGACGTCGCGTACCCGCGGAGGCGCATACTCGGACAGGTAGATCGCCGTCATCAGGCCGACCGGCGCGGCAACGGCCATGGCAATGGCCGTGATCAGGAGCGTGCCGGCGAACAGGGGCACGGCGCCGAAGCTGCCCGACGATCCGACCTGGTCGGCGCGAATCGCTGTTTGGGGGCTCCAGTTCAGGCCGAACAGGAATTCCGTGAGCGGTACTTCCCGGAAGAACCGGATCGCTTCGAACAGCACCGAGGCGACAATGCCGATCGTCGTCAGTATGGCGATGCTCGACGCGGCGACGAGGAGACCCGTGACGACGCTCTCGACCTTGTGCCGGGCACGGAAGTCGGTGCCGATCCTGCGCCAGGCCAGCACGGCACCGAGCACGGCGATACCGAAGACCAGCACGGCCGACAGGGTACGCCCGAGCCGGCTTAGCTCGGTGTAGCGGAGCGCCGCGTCGGTCAGCATGGCGTCGACCTGCCCCGACACGACGTCTCCCGCGGCCAGGTTGCGGATATTGTTTATCAGCAGGTTCAGTTCGCCCTCGGAGAGGCCGCGCGCCGCCTCGGGCAGCCCCTGGGTCACGAGCACGACAACTGCGCGCGGTTCCACGACGACCCATAGCAGGAGAACCAGCAGAGCCGGCAGCAGGCAGCAGATAGCGACGAAGAAGCCGTGATAGCCCGGCAGCGAATGCAGTCGGCGGAGATTCGACGGACCACCGACCGAGGCGTAGGCGCGCCGGGCGCCGGCAAGATAGCCGGCGACAGCAAGCCCCGTCAGGATCAGCACGATGGTCGTCAGAGCCATTTTGTTTCTATCTGCGGCATGCCTGGTGGTTCCCCGCAGGGCGGCCATCCGGCCGCCCTGCGGGCCTTGTATTGTAGCGGCCGAGTCGTCAGCGAGCGCCGCTGATTGGCGTCAGATCCCTGACCGCGCCGGCCACGTCCGAGCGTTCGTCCTCGGGCATCGGGATCAGGCCGCGATCGGACAGGTAGCCCTCCTCGCCCCAGGCCCTTTCGCTCGTGAATTCGCGCAGGAACTGCCGCAGGCCCGGGATCACGTCGACGTGCGCCTTCTTGACGTAGAAGTACAGCGGCCGCGATACCGGATAGCTGCCGTCCGCAATCGACTCGAAGGTCGGTGTTACCCCATCCACCGGCGCGCCCTTCACCTTGTCCCCGTTCTGGTCGAGGAAACTGAAGCCGAAAATACCGAAGGCGTTCGGGTTCGATTCGAGCTTCTGGACGATCAGGTTGTCGTTCTCGCCAGCCTCGATGAATGCGCCGTCTTCGCGGATCGTATGGCAGACTCCCTTGTAACGATTCTCGTCGGACGATTTCAGCGCCTTGATCCAGGGTATCGTCGAGCACCCGCCCTCCATCGCCAGTTCGACGAACGCGTCGCGCGTGCCGGAGGTCGGCGGCGGCCCGAGGACTTCGATTTTCTGGTTCGGCAAAGACGGATCGACGTCCCGCCAGGTCGAGTACGGGTTCGCCACGAGCGTGCCCTCGGCGCCGCCGGGAACCTCCTTCGCCAGCGCGAGGAAAATGACGCGCCTCGACAGGTCCATGTCGATGCCGCCCGCGGCATTCGCCACTACGATGCCGTCATAGCCGATCTTGACCTCGACGATCTCGCTGACACCGTTGCCGGCGCAGGCGTCGATTTCGGACTGCTTGATCGCCCGGGACGAATTCGCAATGTCGGGATAGCCTACCCCGACGCCGTCGCAAAACAGCTTCAGGCCGCCGCCGGAGCCCGTGGACTCCACTTTTGGCGTCTTGAAGTCGCTGCCGCGGCCGAAGCGCTCGGCGACGACGGTCGAGAAAGGATAGACGGTCGACGAGCCGACGATGTAGATGTAGTCACGCGCAGCCTGTGCCAGCGCGACACCGGTGGTGAACGCAGCAATCACAGCGCTTGCCGTCAGCGCGATTGTTGTGCTTTTCTTTGCCACGTTGAATTCCTCCGAAGGTCGTGGTGTTCCCGGCGGACAAACAGCGGTCCGGGGATCTGACGGCGCACAGCTTAACGGTGAATTGTTACCGAATTGTTGCAGCGAGGGCCGGCCCCAGGCGCCTGCTTTGCCTAGGGGTTTAATAGTCATACATATCAGCTTTTTAGGGCGGAAAACTCTTGTCGGATAGAGAAACAGACGTACAGCGGGAGGCGGCCGGCGGCTTGCTCGACGACCCGGCGGTTCGCCTGCTGTCAGAGCTGGTACGACGACGGTCGATCACGCCGGACGACGCCGGCTGCCAGCGCCTGCTCGCGGCGCGGCTGGAAGCCGCCGGTTTTCACTGCGAGCACCTGCGCTTCGGCGACGTCGACAACCTGTGGGCCCGTCACGGCCGCGGCGACCCGGTGCTGGTCTTCGCCGGTCATACCGACGTCGTGCCCGCGGGCGACGAGAAGGCCTGGACGTCGGATGCCTTCGTCCCATCGCTGCGGCACGGCCGGATGTACGGCCGCGGCACGGCCGATATGAAAAGCGGCCTCGCGGCGATGGTGGTCGCCGCGGAGCACTTCGTGGCGAGGCATCCGGATCATCCCGGCAGCCTCGCCTTCCTGCTGACGAGCGACGAGGAGGGTCCGGCGCGCGACGGCACCAGGCGCGTCATCGAAGATCTCGCAAAGCGCGGCGAGCGGATCGAGTGGTGCGTGCTGGGCGAGCCATCCAGCGCCGTCGCGCTTGGCGACACGATCCGGATCGGCCGGCGCGGTTCGCTGAGCTGCCGCGTGCTGGTGACCGGCGTGCAGGGACACGTGGCCTATCCGCAGCTGGCGGATAACCCGATCCGCCGTTTCGCCCCGGTTTTGGCGGAGCTGCACGACATCGTCTGGGACGAGGGCAACGCGCATTTTCCACCGACCAGCTTCCAGGTCGTCGAAATCTCGAGCAGTTCCGGGGCCGTCAACGTGACGCCGGGCGAGCTCCGTGCACGCATCAATTTTCGCTATTCGACCGAGTGGGATCATGCGGCGATACGCGATCGCGTAGAGCAGATCTTCGCAGCGCACGAACTCGACTACGTGCTCGACTGGCACCTGTCGGGTGAACCGTTCCTGACCGGCCCGGGACCGCTGATCGAGGCCGTCGTCGATGCAGTTCGAGCGGAGACAGGGCAGGCGCCGGAATTGTCGACCGGTGGCGGCACGTCGGACGGTCGATTCATTTCGCCCGCCGGCGCGGAGGTCGTCGAACTGGGCCCGGTCAGCGCGTCGATACACAAGGTCGACGAGTACGTCGAGCTCGAGGACGTGCCGCGGCTGGCGGCGATTTACCTCGACATCGCGGAGCGGCTGCTGGCCTGATCTACCAGCGCCGCGGCGCCCGGCGAGCGTTCGCCCAGATGCCGAACAAAGCCAGCGGCACGACGGCGATCAGTACCCAGGCCGGCATCGACAGACCGAGGAGCGACCAGTCGACGTTCGCGCATTCGCCCGACCCGCTGAAGATTTTTTTCAGTGCGTCTGCCAGCGGCAGCGTGTCGACCAGGTAGTCGAAGCCCGGCCCGCAGGACGGCACCTTGTCGGCCGGCAGGTGCTGCAGCCAGACGTGCCGGGCGGCCACCCCCGCTCCGCCCGCGCCCGCGAGACCGATCAGCGCAGCGTAAACCCAGCGAAACGCGCCGTCCGTGCCATGCACGGTTGCGACCAGGAAGATCGCACCCATCGAGATGACCGCGATGCGCTGCAGCACGCACAACGGGCAGGGATCGTAGTACAGCACGTGCTGCACATACAACGCGAAGCCCATCATGCCGGCGCAGGCAAGCAAGCCCGCGAGATTCAGGAGGCGCCGGTTCGCGATTGCCGTGGCCAGCCTCACTCATTCCTCCCGGGCGGCGTCATGGTCCGCGATGTCTGTGTGACGCACGTCGCGGCCTTCGACCATGTAAATGACGTATTCGCAGATGTTCTTGCAGTGATCGCCGATGCGCTCCAGCGCCCGCGCTGCCCAGGTTACGTTCATCACGCGCTTGATGCTGCGCACGTCTTCCATCATGAACGTCACGCATTGGCGCGTAATGGCTTCGTACTCTCCGTCGACGAGTTCGTCTTCGCGGACCACGCTGTAGGCCGCCTCGGTATCAAGCCGGGCGAATGCGTCCATGGCATCCTTCAGCATCTGCAGAACGTGATTCCCCAGGCTGCGCAGCTCGCGGTAGGAATCCGACGGTCGGTCCATCGCGGCGAGCTTGGACGCGAGAAAACCGATCTTCTCGGCCTCGTCGCCGACGCGCTCCAGGTCGGTGATCGTCTTGATGATGGCAACGATCAGCCGCAGGTCGCTCGCCGCCGGCGCGCGGGTGGCGAGCACGCGGCTGCACTCCTCGTCGATCTCGACTTCCAGGTTGTTCACCTTGTAGTCGTCCCGGGCCACGGCAAGGCCCAGTTCGCTGTCGCCGCTCACGATGGCCGCGATCGCGCTGTTGAGCTGGGTCTCGACCAGCCCGCCCATCGTCAGCACGCTGTTGCGGAGCTCCTCGAGCTCCTTGTTGAAACGCTTGGAGATGTGGCCTGTCAAATCAATTGGTTGCATAGTTCGTCGAATTCCTTGCCGGGCGCCCGGTAACGGGCACATTACTCCAAATCCTGCGCCAATTTAATGACGCGGCTCACGCCTTGTCGGCATCCTGCGCCCCGGCGGCGCGGAGCGGCACCAGCTCCGCCCCTACCAGGCGGTCCACCGGGAAGCGGCAGGTGAAGCTGCTGCCCTTTCCGACCTGGCTCTCGATCTCGAGTTCGGCGCCGTGCCGCCCCAGCGCGTGCTTGACGATCGCCAGCCCCAGCCCTATGCCGCCGTCCGCCCGGCTGCGCCCGCGATTGACGCGGAAGAAACGCTCGGTCAGGCGCGGGATCAGCTCCGGGTCGATCCCTTCCCCCGTGTCCTCGACGGCGAGCAGCCCACCCTCGGGCCCTGCCCGCCAGCTCAGCGTGATTCGACCCGAGGGCGGCGTGTGGCGTACCGCGTTCGACAGCAGGTTCGCGATCACCGACTCGATCTCGGACGCGCGCCCGAGCAGGATGGCTGGAGAGACGCATTCGATCTCGATCTTCGCAACGTCCTGCCGGTCCGCGTAGATCTTCCTGGCCGACGTGAGCAACGCGCAGACATCGATGCGCTCGCGTCCCGGGTCCGTGGTCGCGCTCTCCAGGCGTGACAGTTCCAGCAGCTCGGAGATGATCGTTTTCATCCGCTCCGCCTGCTCCTGCATGGCCACCACCGGTTTTTTCCAGGTTTCCGGCGTCTCCGGATCGGTCGACAGGGCGTCGACGTAGCCGCTGATGACGGTCAGCGGCGAGCGCAGCTCGTGCGACGCATTCGCGACGAACTCGCGCCGCATCTTGCTGAGCCGAATGCGTTCCGTGATATCGCGAATCAACAGCAGGTACTGGTCTGCCCCGTAGGGCACGATCCGGAGGTTCAGCCACTGGCCATCGTAGAGCGGCGAGCGTATCTCGACCGCGCGGTCGAATTGCCGGCTCCTGAGGTACTCGGTGAACGCGGGATCACGGACGATATTGTCGACCCGCTGCCCGCGATCCTGCCGGCCACGGAACCCGGCGAGCTCATCCGATGCGGGATTGCAGGTCAGTATCTCGAAATCCGCATTCAGCAGGACGGCACCGTCCGGCAGGGCCTTGGTCGAGTTTCGGACTTCCTTCAACAGCCGCTTGTAGCGCCGCCGATACTTCTGGCCCCGATAGCGCTGGTAATTGTACTCGGCGTAGATCTGCGCCCAGATGCCGCGGCTGTAGCGCAGCTCCTCGAAATCGCCCGTGCGCAGCGCCCTTTCGAACACGAGCAACTGGCGGACCTGCCAGGCGAGCGCCACGATCGCCGCCGTAGCGAGCCCGATGAACGGCCGTCCGTACAGCCAGCCGATTATGGCCCCGCCCGCGAGCAGCAGCGCAATGCCCAGCACGAATTTGCGTCGCGCGTCGCGCATCAGGCTACCCGCGTGGAGAATCGATAGCCTGCGCCGCGCACGGTCTGTACGTAGGCGTCGGCTCCGTGCTCGGACAGCGCCTTGCGCAGGCGCCGCACATGCACGTCGACCGTGCGCTCCTCGACGTAGACGTTGGCGCCCCAGACGCGGTCCAGGAGCTGCGTTCGGCTGTAGACGCGATCCGGATGGGTCATCAGGAATTTCAGTAGTCGGTACTCCGTCGGGCCGAGCTGCACGTCGGCGCCGTCGGCGGTCACGCGATGCCCGGCGGGATCGAGCCGCAGGCTCCCGGCGCTGACCACGTCCTCGACCGACTGCGAGGAGCGTCGCAAAACGGCCTGGATACGGGCGATCAGCTCGCGGGCCGAAAACGGCTTGGTGACGTAGTCGTCGGCGCCGCCTTCGAGGCCGGACACCTTATCGTGCTCGTCACTGCGCGCGGTCAGCATGATTACGGCGAGATCTTCATGTTCCTTGTCGCGCTTCAGCGTGCGGGTGAGTTCGAGGCCGCTCATGTCGGGCAGCATCCAGTCAATCAGCGCGAGGTCGGGCCGCTCGTCGGCCAGGAGCTGCCTGGCCTCGCGGCAATCGGCCGCCTCCAGCGTTTCGTAGCCGGCCCGGTGCAGGTGGAACGCGATCATCTCGCGGATCGGGGTTTCGTCCTCGACGATCAGTATCTTCGCCGCTGTCATATCGGTGACTACTCTATATATAAAGAATTGCGGGCCGACTCCCGGCTCCGGTTGTGCGGCATTACAGCAGGCCCATATTACAGCCGTGTTACGAAGCGGTGCTGCCAGCGGCCGTTTGCTCGGCTACCCGGGTACGCAGGTATTCGGGCTGCAGCGCCTCCGGCGCACAACGTCTTCCGAGCGCGAAGTCGCGCCGGCCCAGCGCGAGCAGCGATGCCGCACGCGGATAGCGTTCCGCCGAGACGCCGGCCAGCCCGGGCCGGCTCGCCGCCAGCAGCTGCGGGTAACGAGTCCAGCCGCCGCCGGCTGCCCACGCCCCGCCTCGCCCGGCCGGCACGGCCGGCTCCGCCGCCGGGTGCAGGCGGGCCGCACCGACGGCCTCGGGCAAGCCGTCCTGACCCCTCGCGTACTCGGCGAGATAGACCTCGTTCATGCGGGCATCCTGCGCAACCAGTGCGCGCTCGACCGCCGGGTCGCCGAGCACAGCGACGGCGATGGCCGCGAGCGAACTCACGGGCACGAGCTCGAGCCCCGCGGCATAGGCGATCCCCTGCGCGACCGAGGCGCCGATCCGCATCCCGATGAACGAGCCCGGCCCGTTGCCGATGACGATTGCGTCCAGCTGGGCGTAGTCGAGGCCGGCGGAGGCCACCAGGTCCCGGATCATCGGCACGATGAGCGTCGTGTGCTCGCGTGGTGCAATCCGGTGATCTTCGCGGACCTCGTCGCCGGCGAGCAGTGCGACCGAACAGGCATCCGACGAGGTATCGAGCGCCAGCAGCTTCATGCGCGCAGCTCCCGGCTGCCTGCCAGCTCATGCGCCGCGAAGAACCTGGCAACGTCGTCCGGCGAGCTGGTGTCGGGCATCGGTGCAAGGCAGTCGAGGAACATGCGGCCGTAGCTCCGGGTCCGGATCCTGGGGTCGCACAGTACCACGACGCCATAGTCCGCCGGATCGCGCAGCAGGCGGCCGGCACCCTGCTTCAGCGCCAGCGCGGCGAGCGGCAGCTGGTGCTCGGTGAAGCCGTTGCCGCCCTGGCGCCGGATAAACTCGAGCCGCGCCATCATCAGCGGATCGCCGGGCGACGCGAACGGCAACTTGTCGATCGCCACGATGGTCAGCGCCCGGCCGCGCACGTCGACGCCCTCCCAGAAGCTGCCGGTACCCAGGAGCACCGCGTCGCCGTATTCGCGAAATCGGCGCAGCAGCTCGTCGCGCGGCGTTTCACCCTGCACCAGCAGCGGCCGGCCGCGGAGGCGCTTCTTGCGGGACCGGAACCACTTTTTCGCCGCTGCCAGCGCGCGGTGGCTGGTGAACAGGCAGAAGGCGCCGCCGGACGTGAGGTCGAGGAGCGGCAGCACGCTCTCGAGCATCGCCCCCGTATGGCCCGCATCGGACGGGTCCGGCAGGCCGGGCGGCAGGTACACCAGCCCGTTCCGGGCCAGCGCATAGGGACTGGGAAAGGAGATGCAGCTCGCACCCTTGAGCCCCATCCGCGACGTGAAGTGGCTGAAGTCTTCGCCGACCGCGAGCGTTGCCGACGTGAACACCCAGGCCTGCAGGCCGGAACCGGTGAGGCTGGTCAGCTTGTCGGCGACGTCGAGCGGCGTCAGGTTCAGGCGGATCGAGCGCGGATTCACGTCCAGCCAGCGCAGTCCGTCCCAGGCATCCTCGCTCGCCAGGCATGCGAGGCGCTCGGCCGCGAGCAGAAGCTGCTCGTGCAGCTTGTCCACCTCGATCGATGCCCCGGTCAGTGTCCCGACGGCGCGCTGCAGGTCGTCGATCGCGGCGCGCAGTCCCTGCAGGTCGTCGGTGATTTCGGCGGCGACGGTCGAAAGCTCGTAGCGGCCTTCCTGCCGCGGCGCGGCCGCGCGCAGCTTCTTCACCGCCGTGTCGGCCGCGTCGATCAGTCGTTGCAACGCGGGTTGGCTGACGGGAAGTGTGGCCGCACGCAATTCCTCGAACAGGCGCTCGAGTTCGCGGCTGCCGATCGACAGGCCGAAAAATTGCGCGGCCAGGTCGGGAATCTGGTGTGCCTCATCGAGTATCACGGCCTCGGCGCCGGGGAGGAACTCGACGAAACCCTCCTCCTTCATCGCGAGATCGGCCAGCAGCAGGTGGTGGTTCACGACGACGAGGTCCGCCTCCTGGGCCGCGCGGCGCGCCCGCACGACGTGGCACTCCTTGTAGAAGTCGCATTTCTGCCCGAGGCAGTTGTCCACCGTCGAGGTCACCAGCGGCCACACCGGCGAATCCTCCGGCACGTCGACGAGTTCCGCCCGGTCCCCGCTGTCCGTCCGGTGACGCCATGCGCGCACCGCGGCCAGTTCGGCGGCGAGTACCGCGTCGCGGGCCGGCGCCGATTCGAGCCGGTGCAGGCACAGGTAGTTGGCCCGGCCCTTCAGCAGCGCGGTCGTCGCCGGTCGCCCCACCGCCTTGCAGACCAGCGGCAGGTCGCGGTGATAGAGCTGGTCCTGCAGCGCCTTCGTACCCGTCGAGATGATCGTCTTGTGACCCGACAGCAGCGCGGGCAGCAGGTAGGCGAAAGTCTTGCCGGTGCCGGTGCCGGCTTCAACGACGAGGCGTCCGCGCGTGGCGATCGCCTCTGCGACGGCCTCCGCCATCCAGGCTTGCCCGGGGCGGGGCTGGAACCCGGGCAGCAGGGACTCGAGCGGGCTCCCGGGCCCAAAGAATTCGGTCAAGGATTGCACAGCGGCACTATACCGGAAGGCTGCCGTCGGATCCGTGGGCTATCGGGGCATTGCGCGCCGAATGAGGCCGGCGGGTCAGCGTCCCGCCACGCGCCTGAGGGTCTCCTGGTCGGCCTTGACGGCGATCCGCAGGTACGGTCCCGCGGCGGTATAGCGGGCGGCCGCGAAGTCGTCATCGTGGAACCCGGCGACGTTGTAGCCGAGCGTGATCCAGACGTTGTCGCGCAGGTTGAAGCCGAGGTCGAGGCCGGCACCGTAGTCGACGACACCCGACTCCCAGGCATGGTAGACGCTCGCGTGCAGGCCGGCTTCCCAGCGTTGTGCAAAGCCACGCGCGAAATCGAGCCCGGTGAGGTCGGTGTACCCGGTATACGCGTCCGAGCCGAACTCCGAGCGCACGTACTTGAAGGCATATTGCAGCGACAGCTGGGTTGCGGCGCCCATGCGGCGGTTCGCGTTGAAGTTATTGATCAGGCGCCAGCTGCGCCGGCTGGCAGCGCTCGCCGCGCTGTCTTCGAAGACCAGGTCGATGCGATCGAGGAAAGACCAGCGGCTGTCGGCGACGCGCCATGCCCAGCCGAAGCGCAGGTCGGCCGTCGTGCTCTCCATCGATCCGGCCTGGTCGCTCTTCATCAGCGTGAGGCCGGCCGAGAGTCCGTGGCCCAGCGTCGGCTCGCGATACCAGCCGGAGACCAGCGTCGTCCGCTCCTCGCTGTCCGACTGGCGATACTCGACCCGCGTGTTGATGCTCCAGGTTTCGGACTGGTACAGCGTGCCGAGGCTACCGGCCACGTAGTCCTCGCGCCTCGAGCCTGACGCGAATTCGCGGTCATCGTCGAAGCTCCGCAGGTCCGTACCGGTCAGCGTCCGCGCCTGGTCGAGGCCGATGTCGACGACCCACTGTTCGTTTACCTGGAAGCCCTGCGTCAGCCCGTAGTTGGCAAACAGGCGCGGCCCGAATTCGCTGGTCTCGTTGTTCAGCGAACTCGTGAACCGGGCGCGATGCCAGGGGCTGGCGCGTACGCCGAGCCGTGTCATCTCCGTATCGATGTCCCGGCCTTCGGCGTCCTCGTATTCGGCAAAGACTTCCACTCCCGAGACCACCTCGTAATCCACGCCGACGACGTATTTCGACAGGTAGTCCGGGTTGGCCGGGTCGTCGCCCAGCCCCAGGTTGCCGTTCGCGCGCACGACAAGCTGGTTGTCCAGCACCCGGCTGCTGATCCCTGCCGTCAGCAGGTCGCTCTCGTTCTTGACGCCGCCGGTGAATTCGTCGGCCGCGTGCGCCACGCCGAGCGTCGCGGTGTATACGTCGTCGCGGTACAGCAACTCGGCCTCGGCGACGGTCCGCTCGGCGCCGGTATCCAGGTTCTCCTGCTGCGAGGCGCGGGCATTGAGCGTCAGGTTTTCATTCAGCGCGTAGCGGCCGTCCAGGCCGTACTTGCTGATTCCCTTTTCCGCCGTCGACTGCTGGCCCAGCCCGTAGCCTGTTTCGACCCTGCGGTAATAGGCACGCACATCGATGCCGTCGCTGCGATGGTCGACGCTGAGCGCCTGCGCCTCGCCCTCGTCCTGGCCCGTGGTCGTTGCGCGGGAACTCTGTGCCGCTTCGGCCCGAACCACGGTCGCGTCGGTCAGCCACCAGCGGAAATCGACGCCGGCCAGGTCTGCTTCCGCGCCCTGCTGACCCTCGTCTATGTAGGTGAGGCCGAGCTCGACCGAGTCGCTCCCAGTTCCAAGGGCGACGCGGCCGCCCGCGATCAGGTCCTCGTTGGAACCGGAGCGGCTCTCGTACTCGGCGACGATGTAGACCAGGTTGAAGTCCTGGTCGCGCGACGGTACCGGTTTCTTGAAGAACAGCGCGCCGTCGAACGGATCGAGATTGTAGTCGAGGAAGCGATGCAGCGTCTGGCTGGCCAGGACGACCGCCGGGTCGAAGCGGTCGCGGACCTCGATGCGAATCGTTTCGCTGTTGACGACCAGGGGCGCGCCGCTCAGGCGGTACAGCCCGGACGTGCCGTCGCCCTGGATCTCGTCGCGCAGGAAGGACTGGTCCGTTTCGCTGGCGAACACGGTGTAGTCGACGTTGCGGCCCCTGAACTCGCTCTTGAAGCCGTTGAAGCGCCGCTCGTAGCGCGTCAGCTCGGTCGCAGAGAGCCCGGTGCTGAAGTCGCCGAACAGCGCCATGAACTGATTGCGCTCGAGCTTGACGTACAGTTTGCGTTGACTCGGCGCCTCGAACCGCTGCTCCGTGTTGTCGGCGTACAGCGTGTAGTACTCGTCGGGATCCACGTTGGTCTGGAAGCGGTCGCGGGCCGCCTCTCGATCGCGATCCGAGTCGTATGCGAGGGTCAGCAGGTACTCGCCCTTGATGCTGCCCTTGGCGAAAAATGCGAGGCGGCCCTCGTCGTAATAGCCGTCTTCGTTGCCGGCGGCGATTGCCGCGACCTGGTTGTCGCGGAGCGTCTTGTATCCGACCGTGCCCTCGCCGAAACCGACCAGGACCCACTCGCGGGCATCGGCCTTGAGGTAGCCGCGCAACTCCTGCCGCCGCCGGCCTTCGAAATCGAAGGCGAGCGTCGCGAGCCCGCTCTGACTGGTTGGCTCGAGTTCCATGTACGCGATGCCGTCGCGACCGATCGTATAGAGCGGCTCGTTGCTGCCGATCGTCGCCAGCTTGTTCATGCGATCGTGCTCCACCTGCCAGCGCGATCGGTACGGCGCCTCGACGGCAAACGTCCCGACCGTCGAGTGTCGCGCCGGCTCGCCGAAGCGGTCGAAGAAACGCACGGCGAAGACGGGCCGGGTGCGGCCGTCGGCAAGGAGGATCGATTCGCTCTCGAGCAGTTCCGCGCGCACCGCCGGTCCGGCGAAATGTACGCTGCGCTCGAGGCGTTCCACGACTTGCCCGTCTCGTCCGACGACTTCCGCGACGATCCGGTTCGGGCCCTCGACGAGGTCCACGCCAGCGTAGCGGCTGATCGCTACCGTACCGGCCGTGTTCACGTCGCGACCGTCGAAGTTGGCCGGCCCGACGGGGCTGCCGTTGACCAGCAGGTGCAGGCTCTGATCGGGCCGGTGGCTGATCGCAATCTTCAGCGCCGGTATCGACGGCCGGAAGTCTTCCTGCGGCGTTACCCAGGCGATGCCCTGCCGCAGCGAGTTGACGTGCAGTTCGACCTGCGCCGGCGGCGCAAGGTGTTCGGTCATTCGTCGCTCGTGCTCCAGTTCGGCAATGCTCGCGCCGGTGCCGGGCAGGAGCCCCTTCGTTTTCGCGACCAGCGTTCCGCTGCTCGCCTGCTCGACCCGCAGGAACGCCTGCCGCGCCGGGCGCCGCCCCGACATGACCATTTCGACCCTGCGATTCTGGCGCCGGCCCTCCGCGTCGTCGTTGCCGGCCACCGGGTCGTCCGGACCGCGCCCCTCGACCTGGATATTCTCCGCCGGCACGGCCAATGCCCCGGCGATGTAGTTGGCCGCCGCGAGCGCGCGGGCACGCGACAATGCGTAATTGTCGGCGAACAGCTGGCGATTCGCCGGCGCGATCGGGCGGGCATCGCTATGGCCAACCGCGCTGATGCGGATCTCGCGAACCCCGTCCCAGTCGGCAATCAGCCGGTCGAGCTCTGCCCGGTCATCGGCGGACAACTGGGCCGACAGCGTCTCGAACGTGAGATGCAGCACGTATCCTTCGTTCTTGCTGATGGCTCCTTCGCGCACCATCAGCGCTTCGGCTATCGGCGTCTGCTGCCCGTTCTCTGCAGGGGAATCGAAGCGAGCCAGTGCCCGTGCACGCAGTTCGCCGGTTACCGCGTCGACGATCGCGCCCGTAAACCGGATACGTGTCTGCCAGTTGCCCTCGCGGCTGCCGAGTCCGAAGGTCAGCGACTGCCCTATGCTGCGCGGCGCGGGCGAGCTGCCGTCGTCGGCGCGCGCAGTGCCCGGCACGTATGCGACACCATCCGGCAGCAGGACGACCGCTTCGAGTTCGCTGATCGGTATGTTGCCGTGACCACGCAGCGTGAGTTCGTAGACGACCTCCTCGGCATTGCCATTGCCGGAATTGCTGAGCTCGATGTCGACCTTACCCTCGGGCGTGGCCTGCCGTTGCAGGTGGAAGTCGGCGCGGATCAGCGCGCCGTGGGCCAGTTCGACGAACTGCGAGTCGCCGCGTCCTGCGAATCGGCCGGCGGTTGCACAGGGCCGGACCTCGAACCCGTCGGGAATCGTCGCCGGGTCCATCTGCGCGACGTGCGTGCCGGGCGGCAGACCCTCGAAGTGGAAGCGCCCGCCCTCGTCGCTGATGGCGTAACGGCCGTCCTCGAGGTAGACGCGCACGCCCCTGACGCCACGATCTTCCGCGAACGTGTCGAGGCTGCAGTCGCCCTCGACGACCCGGCCGATCAGCGTGCTCGTCGAGCGGAACAGCTCCTCGCTCAGGCGTATCTGCGCGCTCGCTTCGTTCGACACCAGGCCGGCGGCCGAGCGCGCGAGCGCCGTGTTCGTGATGTCCTGCTCGCGCTGGCCGGCGACGATCTCCGCGACGTAGGCCAGGCGAATGCGGCGGCCCGCGGCGAGATCGCCAAGAATGAATTCGAGCGCATTGGTCGCGGGATCGATGACGGGGTCCGCGGCGACCACGTCGTCGACGCGCGCGGAACCCGGGACGTAGCGCAGCTCGACCGGCAGGCTGTCGACGACGGTCACCGTGTTGGCCGGGTCGAGCGGTGCCGTGTTCTCGACGACGATCTCGTAGCGCACGAAATCGCCCGGCGCCGCGATCGTCGTCGTCGTCGATTTCGAGAGGAACAGCGAAGTCGACTGCGGGTCGAGCGGATAGTCGAACGTGAACGGTCCGTCGCCCGGGTAGGCAAACGGGTTGCCGAAAGAGGCCGGCCCGAGCGCATATGGCGCATCGGGCAGCAGCTGCAGTTCGGCAATCGGCACGCCTGACGGCGCGGCGTAATCGGCCGGCGGCGTCACCACGAGGCGATAGTCGCCGGACGGCACGACCGGGAAGCGATACTCGCCGGGACCGAAGGCATAGAAGGTTCCGCCGCTGTCGGTCACACCGGCGCCGCTGACGACGGCATTCGGGTACGTGCTGGTGCCGTCGTTGCCGAAGACCGTAGCGGCCTGACCGGAAATCGCATCCACGAGCGTCACCGTCGCGCCGTCAACCGGGAACCCCGTCCGCGAGTCGAAGACGCGGCCGGCCGGATCCAGTATCGCGCTGGCCGAACTCGCATCGGCGGCGTCCGCCGGGTCGACGTAATCGACGCGGATGTCGCTGCCGGAAGCCACCTGCAACAGGCAGTCCCCCGGAACGGCCGGCCCACCCGCGGTCTGCGCGTAGCCGGCGAACACGCCCGTGTCCGGGCCGGTTTCCGTGAGGCGGATCGACTCGCTGTCGCCGCTCGCCGGTTCGGTGAGCGTGACGGTCGCGGTATCGACAACGGCGAAATCGACGTTCTGGTCGGAGTCCTCGAGGCGCAGGAACAGCGTCTCGCCGAGGTTGAAGGCGGAGGTCTCAACGAGATCCTGCGGCTGCGACGGATCGATCGCGATGCCACCCGGCAGCACCGGGTTCGGCTGGCTGACGTAGCCGCCGCCCTGCAGGCAGGCCGACGGGCCAACCGGCTCCTGCAACTGGCCCGCCGCGACGGGTACGACGCGCGTGAAGTCGAGCAGGGAGTCGCTGCGGACGACCGCGGTGACGAGCCTGACCTCGTTCGACGCGATCTCGGCCGTGATGCCGGGCACCGACTCGTAGCGCAGCAGCGCCTGGTTCGAAATGACCGCGCCGGGAGGCGCCGCCTGGGCGGCCAGCGCCGCGAAAACGGCGCAGAAACTAAGCCACCGGCGAGTGCAACAGGCTCTCCTGCGTTCGATCCGAATGCACCTCGGGGGGAACGGCTGTTCCCCCCGAGGTGTCGCGCGCACAGGACCGGCCCGCCCCGCTCCGGGTGGAGCGGGCCAGGCCGCGGGCCGGCCCGGGCTGCCCATCCGGGCAGCCATCAGCCGGCCAAACCTGCGCACGCGATCGAGCACCGTTATGCCGTCGCTTACTGGATCTCGACCTGGAAGGTCACGGTCAGCTGCCCGCCGGCCGGTACGTCGAGCGACGCGCTCGGGCCGATCGTCAGCGTGCCCCCGGTGAACCCGCAGAAGTCGGCGTCGGCATCGCTGACGGTGCAACTATCCGCTGCACCGTTGTCGGTCGTGACGTTGCCGATCGGCAGGACGTCTGTCAGCGGGTCCGTCAGCACGACGTTGGTCGCGGCCTCGGTTCCGGCGTTCGCCACGGTGATCGTGTACTGCACGACGGCGCCCGGTATGTGCTTCGGATTCGTGCCGCCGTTGAACGGGTCGGCGATCAGCAGCGATTCCTTGGTAACCGTCAATGACGCGGACGAAACGATGTAGCCGTCCTGCGCCGACTCGAGGTTGTCCTCGCCGGCATCGCCGAACACGATCTGCACGGCATCGATGACGTCGGGGCCGTTGTCTTCGGTGACCGCGGTTCCCGGGTTGCCCGGGTCGGCCGCCGACGCCGCCACCGCCTGCAGCTCGATGTTGGCCACGTCGCCAGCAAGAAAATCGACCGCCGGTGTGGCATCGGCGCGGACGAAGATGGTGATCTGCGCATCCGGCGCCAGTTCGTCGACCCAGTTGTCGACGTCCCCGGCGTCGAGTACGTCGTCGCCGTCGTCGACCAAGACCTCGATGTTGGCCATCTGGTCGGTGTCGATATTGCCGTCGACGTCCGATCCCAGCGCCAGGTTCAGCGCCGTCAGCAGGAAGTCCTGGGTCGCGTTGCCCGTATTAGTAAGCTGGAACTGCAGGAATTCGTCCAGTTCGCCCGGGGTGACGGTCGCGTGACCCAGGTCACCGGATTCCACCAGCGTGAAGTCGACGCGATTGTCGACGACGAAATCCGTCGTCACGCCCAGCCCCGCTCCCGGCGTCGAGTTGCCGGTCGGCGAGGACTCGATGACTTCCTGGTCGACTCCGCCGACCTGGTAGTTCACCTCGGCGAGGTTTTCGACGGTCGTTCCCGCGAGGGTGCCGGCGGCCAGCGCCTGCTGCGCAGAGAGCAGCAGTAGCGGCACGGCGAGCCCCGACAGGCGACGCATGGCCTCGATTGCAAGTTTCATAACGGTACTCCTTGTGTTGCCTTGATAAACGCCCTGCCGGCATTCCTGCCGGCAGAACGGCATTGGCCGCCCGCAGCACTGCGGGCGGCCAGGTTCGTGGCGCGCATGAGCACGGCGGCCCAGGCGCATACGCCTAGTTCAGGCGCGCGCGGAACTGCGCGACGCCCTGCGAGCCGGCCCGCACCTGCTCGCGCATGACCCAGCGGATGTGCGTGTAGTCCTCGGCTCTGGCCTGCCGCTGGCCGCCCTGCTCGTCCGGCACCGTCAGTTTTTCCCGCGCGGCGAAGGACTTGCCGCCGTCGGCGGAGAACTCGATCTCGGCACCGGGACCGAAGGCCGATCCTTCGACATAGGTCATCTCGGCCGGCAGCGGATTGGTGATCACGATGTTGTCGGCCGCCTCGTCGCTGACGTTCGCGAAGGTCACCGTGTAGACGACCTGGTCACCGGGCACGACCTTGGCCGCCGCGACGAGCCGCGTGCTCTGCTGGCCGTTCTCGTCGACGACAACCTCTTCCTTCTGCACGATCGTCGTGACGTTCAGGTGCCCCTGCTGCGCATGCGCGTGAGTCGCTCCGGCAATTGCGGCAAGAACAAGAACTGCATTGAGTAGAGTTTTCATGTGAACCCCCTGGTTCGTATCGCTCATGGAAATCAATTGATGGTTACCTGGAAGGTAACGGTCTGGATGCCAGCCGCCTGGGTCAGGTCGCCGAGGCGCACGACCACGGTCGGTGCGCCGCTGGTATCGAGTTCGCCGGCATCCCCGTCCGTCGCATCGCTCAGCGCCACCGCGTTCAGCTCGATGCTGCCGGGCACGAAGGTCGTACTGGCGGGCACGGCGTCGCGGACAGCCGCATTCGTCGCTGTGCCGCCGTTGGTCACCTCGACCGTGACGCTGTAGGTCAAGGTCGCGCCGGGCACCGGCTCGTTGCCGCCGAAGGGATCGAGCACGGCGACGGACTTCTGCACCGTGACCTGGACGTCCGCGATGACGTACTCGCCACTGGCGCTGGCCGCGGCGCCCGACGCGCCGACGACCGCGTCGACACCGCCATCGCCCTGGCCCGGGAAATTGTCGCCGGCCGCGCCGCTGCCCGTGGCAGCGGTCACCGTCAATTGCGACAGTCCGGTGCTGCCGTTCGGGAAGCCGCCCGGCATGTCGTTGACGACGAGCACGTTGACCGACTCGTCCGGCGCGAGCAGCGGGTCGTTACCGCCGGGCGTATACGCGACGTCGCCGCCGCTGAAGTCGCCGCTGCCGTCCGTATCGAAATAGATTGCGGGCACCGCGGGCGTCGGGTTGAAGTCGTCCCCGGGCAGAGAGCTGTCCATCAGGAACGTGAAGACCTCGCTGCCGTTGCCGGTATTCGTGACCGTAAACAACAGGCTGCGGTCCGTCTCGCCGGGCGCCACCAGGACCTGCGGGCTCTGCGCAACGATGGCGACGTCGAGGCGCTCGTCGACGGTGAGCGTAACGGTATTCGACGACTGCGTAATGGTCGTGCCGCCGAGCTCGAAGCTGACGACGGCCGTGTTGTCGATCGCCGTACCGGCGGGCGTGCCGTCCGCGAGTGCTGGTCGCGCGGCAACGATGGCCGTGCCGAGCAACAGGGCGGCGCCGGTGCGCAGCCAGGAAGGTTTACAGTCGGTTCGGGTCATGTGCGGTCCCCGGCGTGCCGGGCGGACCGATGCGGTCCGGTATGCCGTGCGCGCCAAAACGGGCGAGTGTCGTCGCCTCGGCCGACTGTCTTCGAAACGGGACGGCGGGTCAGGAAAAGGGCCCGGTTTCTGCCGGAACTGTGAGCGCGCTCACGCTTGGTCCGTGAAGGTGCTCACAGAGCGAAAGCCAGCAGCCGCAAGGCCTGTGGGCTCAGCGCCGGCCGTTCCGGGGCGACGTTTATGTCAGGCGGGCACGCCGCAGCCCGACCGGGTCCCTGGTCCGCGCAGGTCCGCGCGATTTCGGCGGCGGGTGCCCGGGGCGCTGCGTCGGCCGCCCGAGGCCGCGCCCACAAGGCTCTGATATACAAACCTTTTCATCGAGCGCCATCCCGTCGCACCGGGCAGCTCTACCCGGCGCTTGACAATGCCGCAGTGCAGCATTATTGTGCGATGCAACAAATGCCGCACCGCATCATCAAGGAGATCCAGCGATGAACGCTCGAGTCGAGACCCCCATTTCCCGCATCGCCACCGAGGCCCGCGGTCGTTACGACGCCATCGTAGCCACCGCGCGCAGCCGGACCGAGAAGGCGGCCGGCCGCGTCGTCGAGGGCAAGAAACCCGTGCAGACGCTGTCCAAGCTCGGCCTGAAGCTGTCGGCCGTCAGCCACCGGACCGCCGACCGGGTCATGAAACAGCAGGCGAAGATGCTGGAACACCAGATCGACGCGGTAGCGCAGCGGCTGAACGCCGCCGCGGCCGCGAAGAACCTGCGTGAGCTGATCCGGACCCAGGCCAGGCTGATCCCGGCCAATGCCTCGCGTTTCGCCGAGGACACGCGCGAGACCCTGGCCATCGTTGCCGGCGCAGGCGGCGAAGTCCGCGACCTGCTGGCCGAAACGGTTGGCGAAATTCGCGGCCGCAAGCGTGCCGCCCGCAAGCCGGCCACGACCAGGAAGGCCACGGCGAAAAAGGCAACGGCGAAAAAGCCGGCAGCGAAGCAGAAAGCCGCCGGCAAGCCGGCCGCCAGGAAGCCCGCGCCCCGCAGGACGGCCCCGGCGAAGCCGGTAGCCGCCGCGACCGCGACGCAGGCCCAGGCACCGGCACAGACGGCCTGAAGCCTGCGGCGTCGCGGAACTCGCAACGGTGTCCCGCGACGATTGACTCCCCCGAGGTATCGGCCCTGGTGGCCGGCCCTCAACAAGTCTGGCTCTCACCCCCCTGAGGCCGGAAACGACTGACCGCCGGTCCGGCTTCCGGGCCGGCGGTTTTTTTTTGGAATCTGCGCGTGCCATCGCCCTCCGTGGGCGGTCGTTGCGGCATTGTCATTGCCCGACGTCGCCGCGCCGGTCCCGAACCCATGGCCGGGACGCTCGACGTCCGGCCAATTCGTTGCTGCGGAAATCATCGGGCCATGTATAATTGCGGCCCTTTTTCGGGGCCCGACATAACGGCCGGCGGGTTCGACCCGGGTCCCTTCCGATTCCGTCACGGAGCAATGCAGAAAGATGACTATGACGACCTCGTTGGCCGCCTTGCAGGCGTGGGTAGATTCCGTAGCCAAATTGACCCAACCCGAAAATATCCACTGGTGCAACGGCAGCGACGCCGAAAACAAGCGACTGATCAACGAGATGCTGCGTACCGGCGATCTGCTCGAACTCAACCCGAAGACCTACCCGAACTGTTACCTGCATCGCTCCCACCCATCCGACGTGGCGCGCGTCGAGCACCTGACCTTCGTGTGCACGCGCGAGCAGGGCGACGCCGGCCCGAATAACCTCTGGATGGCGCCGGACGAGGCCCATGCGAAAATCGACGCGTTGTTCGACGGAGCGATGCAGGGGCGAACGATGTACGTGATCCCCTACTGCATGGGTCCGATCGAGTCGCCTTATGCCCGCCTCGGCGTCGAGATAACGGACAGCCCGTACGTGGTCGTCAACATGCGCATGATGACGCGCATCGGTACCGACGCGCTGAAACGCATCGAGCGCGAGGGTACGTTCGTCAAGGGTCTCCATTCGACCGGCGACCTCGATCCCGAGAAGCGCTTCATCATGCACTTCCCGGAGGAGCTGACAATCAAGAGCGTGGGCTCGGGCTACGGTGGCAACGCGCTGCTCGGCAAGAAGTGCCACGCGCTCAGGATCGCGAGCTGGCAGGCCCGCGACGAGGGCTGGATGGCCGAGCACATGCTGATCCTCGGCATCGAGAATCCCCTGGGCGAAGTGCATTACATCGCCTGCGCCTTCCCGTCAGCCTGCGGCAAGACCAATCTCGCGATGCTGATCGCGCCCGAATCGCACAAGGGCTGGCGCGTGTGGACGCTCGGCGACGACATCGCCTGGCTGCACATGGACGAGGACGGCAAGCTGCGTGCGATCAATCCCGAGGCCGGCTACTTCGGCGTCGTCCCGGGCACCAACGAGAAAACGAACAAGAACGCGTTCGACATGATTCACGGCGACACGATCTTTACGAACGTGGCGCTGACGGCCGACAACGAGCCGTGGTGGGAAGACAAGAAGGTCGGGGCCCCGGCCGTCGACTGGATGGGCCGCAAGTACGACGCCGCGAACGGCCCGGCCGCACACCCGAATTCGCGTTTTACCGTAGCGGCGAAACGCAACCCCGCCTATTCGACGCTGGCCGAGGCGCCGCGCGGCGTACCGATTTCGGCCATCGTGTTCGGCGGCCGCCGCCGCGAACTCGCGCCGCTCGTGTACGAGGCCCGCGACTGGAACCATGGCGTGCTGGTGGGCGCGAGCGTCGCCTCCGAGACGACCGCGGCCGCGACCGGCGAGGTCGGCGTGGTACGCCGCGACCCGATGGCGATGAAGCCGTTCTGCGGCTACAACTTCGCCGATTACTGGGCGCACTGGCTGTCTTTCGGCGAGCAATCGAAGCTCCTGCCACGGATCTTTCACGTCAACTGGTTCCGCCAGGATGCAGCCGGCAAGTTCCTGTGGCCCGGCTTCGGCGAGAACCTCCGCGTGCTCCGCTGGATAGTCGATCGCTGCGAAGAGCGGATGGGCGCGCGCGACGCGGCTATCGGTTACCTGCCGGAACCGGGCGGCATCGATCTCTCGGGTCTAGACATCAGCACGGATACCATGGACGCCCTGCTCTCGGTCGATCCGTCGAAGTGGCAGGCCGAGATGGCGGCCGTCGGCGAGTACATCGAGACGTTCGGCGATCGAGTGCCGGCTAAACTCAAGGCCGAGCACGCGAAAATACTGAAAGCGCTGAACGGCGCCTGAGGTTTCCGGGCCGGCGGCCGTCGATCAGCCGGCTATTCCTCGCAAACGTAGTGGATGGCGAGCGGCGAGCCAGGCTTGGCCGCCGCGCCGAGGCCGATCAGGCCCTCGCCGTGCAGCTCCCTGCTGTCCCGGCGGATGAACGACTCGTTGCCCTGCGCGTCGTGCAGGAACGTACCGTTGGTGCTCTGGTCGACCAGCAGGAACTTGCCCCGATGTTTCTCCACCTTTGCGTGGATCCGGGAAATCAGGTTGCCCTTGATGACCAGGTCGTTCTCCTCCGAACGGCCGAGGTTGATGCTCTTGCGCCGGTCGTCGACCACGACCGTCTTACCTCGGAACGTGACCGTCAGCTTGGCCGGGCGACGCTGCTTGGACTCCCAGTCGATCGTCGGCAGCATGCTGGTCGCCTCTTCCGGCTGCCACAGGACCTCGTACAACGCGATCTCGTCCAGCCGCCCGCGCACCGTCGCGACGTCGATCTGGCGCGTCTGCGCCCGCCACTCCGGGGTCATGTGCTCGACCGTGGTACCCGATACGACGATCTGCCGCGCCTTCGCCTGTGAGGTCATCCGGTTTGCCGTGTGCACGGCTGCCCCGAAGATGTCGTTGTGCTCCTTGACGACCGGGCCGAAGTGACAGCCGATCCGGATCGATACCGGCTGGTCGTCCTTGCCGCCGGACCTGGCGCTGATCCGCGCCTGCATCTGCTTGGCCGCTACCATGGCCTCGTCGACGCTGGGAAAGGTCGCCATGACCTCGTCGCCGATCGTCTTTATGACGGTGCCGTCGTTCTGGTAGGTGGCCTCTTTCATGATTTCGAGGCAGCGCGAGACCGTCTCGCTGGCGCGGGTGTCGCCGAGATGCTCATAAAGCTGCGTGCTGCCGACGACGTCGGCAAACAGAATCGCAACTTCCAGGTCCTTGGCCATCCGGGCTCACCCTGTCATCCGGTCCCGCAACGCCGCGGGAGGCGGCATTTGCTGCGGCGATTATAAGCGCTATGCGCGCGGCTTCGCGAACATTATGTCCAATAACCTTTATTTAAGTGAGTTGCCTGATTCGCAGGGCAAGCCACTAATAAGCTGGCTATTTTTCGGCGACGATGTAAGCGATCCAGGCCAGGTCCGCGTCGCCCTTCTCCGTCGGCGAAAACTCGCCGTTGCCCTCGCCGTCTTCGTCCTCGCCTTCCCAGTACACGGTCACCTTCCGAAAGCCCGCCTCGGTCAGCAGCTCGCGCAACTCCGGCAGCGTCCAGAGCCGCCAGTCGTAGGTGAAGGCCTTCTTGATCTTCGAACCGTCACGAAACTTGAAGTCGATGTGGCAGCGTATCCGGTGCGTCACGGGGTGAAACTTCGCCTGGTGCCAGATGTAGGTGAAGCCATCGTGCTTGGTTTTCTCGCGCTGCTCCTGCTGAGCCTCGGGACCGCCGAAGGCGTCGAGGAAGAATACGCCGTCGTCCACCAGCGCCTCGCAGGCCCGGCGGAAATAGGCCCGCATGCTGTCCCGCGTATCGAAAATAAAGTAGCTGAAATTGAATGCCACGACGATGTCGGCGGGCGCCGTCTCGGCAGCCATGACATCGGACTCGAGCAGGCGGACTCGTGCCCGGTCGGCCTCGGGCAATCGGCCGACGCGATGCTGCCGCCCCCACTCGAGCACGGCGGGATCGATATCCACGCCGACCGCGCTGTACTTCTTGCCCTGCTTCACCCATTGGCAGGAGGCGCTCGCGGTGCCGCAGAAGTCCTCGCGGAAACTCAGGGCGCGCCGTCCGCGCAGCTCGCCGAAGGTCTGCTGGAGAAACTCGATCTCGTGCTCGACGTTCTGGACCGCGGCTTCGTAAAGCTCGTGGATGTCGGCCTGTTCGGCCATCGTCGGCGTGTGCGCACGCGCTGCTTTGCGGCTCATGACGGGCACTGTCTCCGGTCCGGGGCTATGAAGAGGCGGGCATTGTAGCGGCCGAGTACCGGACTGGCTAGGCCGCTACGGCGAGCCTGGATAGTGCATCGCGCAGCACCTCGATCCCCGCGCCGCGTCGATGGGCGTTTTCGCTCAGGTAGCGCCGCCAGCGTCTGGCGCCGGGCTGCCCGGCGAACAGGCCCAACATGTGCCGCGTGATGTGCTTCAGTTCGGCACCGGCCGCCAGCTCGCGTTCGACGTAAGTCAGCATTTGTTCGACGATGGACTCGCGGCTCGGCACGTCCGGCCCGACGATGCCGGCCAGATCCCGGAGCTCGGTCAGGAACCACGGTTGCTGGTAGGCCTGGCGGCCGATCATCACGCCGTCCACCGCGGCGAGGTGGCGCTCGCACTCGGCCCGGGTCGTGATGCCGCCGTTCAGCACGATCGCCAGGTCGGGCCGGTCGGCTTTCAGGCGGTAGACGCGCTCGTAGTCCAGCGGCGGAACCGTGCGATTCTCCTTCGGGCTCAGCCCGGACAGGATCGCCTTGCGGGCGTGCATGACGAAGGTGTCGCAGCCCGCGGCGGCGACCGTGTCCACGAAGGAGCGCAGGAATTCGTAGCTGTCCTGGTCATCGATGCCGATACGGGTCTTGACCGTGACCGGGACCTCGACCGCCGCACGCATCGCCCTGACGCAATCGGCAACTGTTTCCGGCGCGGCCATCAGGCAGGCACCGAAGGCACCGCTCTGCACGCGATCGGACGGGCAGCCGACGTTGATGTTGATTTCGTCGTAGCCCGCCGCGGCGCCCAGTCGCGCCCCTTCCGCCATCAGCGCCGGATCGCTGCCGCCTAGCTGCAGGGCGACCGGGTGCTCAGTGGGATCGAAGCGCAGCAGCTCCGCAGGATTGCCATAGTGCAGTGCCTGTGCTGTCACCATCTCCGTATACAGCCGGACGCCCGGATTCAGCAGCCGCAGGAAATAGCGGCAATGCCGGTCCGTCCAATCCATCATCGGGGCAACCGCAATAATTGGGGAATTTGTAGCGATACTCATGGCGATTAGCGGGGCGTCTGGGAGGGGTTCGGCCGCCAAACGGACAACGCGACGACCGATGCCATGTTATCGAAGTCCTTGTCCGTGGTGAGCATCGTCAGGTCGTACCGTACACAAAGCTGCGCCAGCAGGGCGTCGATCGTCCCGGCCTGGACGCCCTTCCGGCGGCAGCGGTTGCGTATGTCAGCCGCATGTATGTGGTCGTCCCGGTCCGGAACCAGCAACGGCAGTGCGGCGAACCGGTCGACGATCTGACGGTGCGCTTTCGGTTTCGCGAAGCCCTGCAGGAGTTCCTGCAGCACCAGGCCTGTGCAATAGACCGCACCCGCCTCGAGCGCGCGCCTCAGTTCGGCAACCTCGGGTACATCGGGCGGCGCATCGCGCCGCAGGGCCAGCGACCAGACGGACGTGTCGACGAAGACGTTCAATCGCGTGACCGGTCCTTCTTGTAGTCGTAATCCGGGTCCCACTCGAGACGGCCGAAAAGTTCCGCCAGTTGCTTCTGCTCCCGGCGCGCGATGAACTCCTGGAGCGCTTTCGTAACCGCGGCCTTTTTAGTGCGCTCACCACTGACCTGCAACGCGCGCTCGATGAGATCCGGGTCAACCGCGAGATTCGTGGCCATTTGTGTGTACCTCCACACAGAACTCTACACAAAACGGGCCCGCATTTGAATCCGGGAACCTGCCTGTCAGCCGTACCTCCCAGCCTGGTTCTGGCCTGAACCCCCTTTCCGTCGGCACGCCCGGTGCCCACGGGATCGCAACGCCCGCCCCGTAGTTGTCGCGCCGGTCCGGCGCACCCGGTCGCGGCGATGCAGGCGGCCAATTGCCGGGACTCGCGTGCGCAAACTCCCGGACGTGCCCGCTCGCATGCCTGGATTCGGCACTCGGTCGGTACACGCCCACGGGCAAACCAGATCAATAGTTTGCAATTGGTTAATCATCAATGCCGTTAATGGTCCAAAACACCCATATTTGACATCTCATTGATCCCCGGCCTAGCGTCCGGGCCGTCAGCGATTGCATGCACTCGGTGCCGGCGGACCGGACTCCGAGTGCCCTGGTGGGGCCGCCACAGGAACAGCCGAAGCGGGGCATGAACATGGTAAATGCACGATTGCTCGGACCATCCCTCTCGGCAACATGGAGATCATCGTCCACCCGAACGGCAACCAGGACCGGAAACGGTATATCGCCGGGGTCGCCGTCGAGACGCTGCACTTTGGCACGGACAGCGTCCTGGACTCGAGGGAGACCCACTACGTCCACCAGGACCACCTGGGCTCGGTGGACGTGATCACGGACGCCACGGGTGCGATCGTGCAGGAGCAGTCGTTCGATGCCTGGGGCCAGCGGCGGGATGCGACCGACTGGAGCGCGTTCACGGCGGGAGAACTCAGCGGGTTCGACCACAGCCTGACCACCCGGGGGTTCACGGGCCACGAGATGCTGGACGAGACCGGCATCGTGCACATGAACGGGCGCATCTACGACCCGACACTCGGCCGGTTCCTGCAGGCCGACCCGATCGTCCAGGACCCCCTCCGGTCCGCCAGCCTGAACCGCTACAGCTACGCCTGGAACAACCCGCTCAACGCCACGGATCCGAGCGGGTATTTCATCTTCAGCCTGCTGGTGGCCGCCGCACTGCACGGTGCGGAAATCGGTTATGCCCGCGAAGGCAAGATTCGCCAGTTGTCTTGATGAACACGCCAGACCATTGCAGGCACGGCCTGGACATGGCCGTCATGATCATGACGGTGGAGGCAGCAAGGATCAGCGCCACACGTGTGAAACGCCTTGGCAGCACGCTGACGGTCCGTCGTTGTGATCAGGTAGAGAGCGGGATCACCGCGCGTGCCGCTGCGCAGGTGCATGTCCCGAGACCAATTGCCCGGGCCGGCATCGAGATGGCCTTTCTGGCCCAGGCAGGCTCGAACGGAGATGTTTGGCCAGAGGACGCCTGCGACCGGGCTTTGGAGATGCTTGATCCCGCCTGGAATACAGCGTATCGTCGTCCGGCCAATAAAGCGGCCATTATTCCGGCCGTTTTTTTGTAGCTAATCTGGTAACTATTTGTTTTAAAAATATTATGGTCGATTATAAACCGGACAATAATCCGGCCAAACTAGCGGCCACGGATGATCGGGGCGAAAGCCTCAGCATGCTGGAGCCGCTCGTGCTGTCGCAGGGCTCCAAGCACCGCCCGGCCCTTAGCGACCTGGCCGTGGAATTGGCCCAAGCGGCGAGCGGCTTCCGGAGAAGCCTGCCGGACGGCGTCATGACGGCGTTAGCCCAGTTAGTGCGGGCTATGAACTGCTATTACAGCAACCTCATTGAGGGGCATGACACCCACCCGGTCGATATTGAGCGTGCACTCAAAGAGGATTTCAGCGCTGACAAAAAGCAGCGCAATCTGCAGCTTGAGGCCAAGGCCCATATTGCCGTTCAGACGTGGATTGACGAGGGCGGGCTGGACGGACGCGCGACCACCGCCCAAGGCATCATCGAGATTCACCGGCGCTTCTGCGAACTCTTGCCGGATGACCTGCTTTGTATTGAACACCCGCAGAGCAAAGAGAAGCTTGCCGTCGTTCCCGGGGGCTTGCGTGAACGCGATGTCGAGGTCGGACGACATGTCGCCCCCAGCCCGGGAGCCATCCCCCGCTTTCTGAAAAGGTTCGAAGAAGTCTATAGCGGCCTTGGAAAGTCCGAAGCGATTCTGGCAACGGCGGCGGCACACCATCGCCTGCTCTGGATTCATCCGTTCCTCGATGGCAATGGCCGGGTTGCTCGCCTGATGTCCTATGCAACCTTGCGGGAAGCCCTGGACACGGGCGGTATCTGGTCAGTGGCAAGAGGCCTTGCACGCGACGAACAGGCGTACAAGCAACTCCTGGTTGCCTGCGACGCAACACGCCGCAATGATCTTGACGGGCGCGGCCATCTAAGTGAAGAAGCGCTCGCGAGATTTACGCGCTTTTTCTTGGAGACCTGCCTGGATCAGGTGAAGTTCATGGAAGAGCTTGTCCACCCTGAGAGACTCCGCACAAGGATCAAGCTTTGGGCCGATGAAGAGGTCGCGACCGGCAAACTGCCCAAGCAGGCAGGTACGGTCCTCGAAGCCATCCTGTTCCGTGGCGAACTGCCGCGTGGCGACGTTCCCGAACTACTCGATACGAGCGAGCGCACAGCCCGCCGCGTTGTCGCAGCCCTGATCGATCGCGGCGTTGTCACAGCCAGAACAACAAAAAGTCCCTTACGTATCACTTTCCCTGCCAAGCTGGCGTCTCGATGGATGCCGGCATTATTTCCGGAGCAGCGCGAGTAGCTGCGGACTGTGGACCGGGCTTATGACCGGTGACAGACAACAAAATAGCGGCGGCAGTGAAACGAAGAAATCGACGAACTTGATCGCAACGACCCTGGGCCTAATCGGGGGCCGCCCAAGGAAGGCGTAGCAATGCCTCCTAGCAGGCAATCACTGCAACAGCAATTTTTCGGGAAAATGAACGGAAATCAGGGTGCGACATGCCGCTACACTGATTTCGTAAACCACTGATATTATGACCGCCCCCCCTCGAACGACTCCACCGAGTGAGAGAGACTTTCACTGGAATCTAGGAGTACGACAGTGGGGAGAAGGCACTTCAAACCCGAACAGATCATCCACATGTTGCGAGAAGCCGAGATCAAGCTCGCCGGCGGCAAGACGACCGGCGAGGTCTGCCGGGATTTGGGGATCTCCGGGCAGAGCTACTACCGCTGGCGGAAGGAATACGGCGGCGTGCAGGTATCCCAGGCCAGGAAACTCAGGGACCTGGAGCGCGAGAATGCCCGCCTGAAGAAGCTGGTCGCCGAACAGGCGCTAGACAAAGCGATCCTCGAGGAAGCCCTGAAGGGAAAATACCAAGCCCCGAACGACGCCGTCAGGCGGTTCACCACGTGCAGCTGACGCTGACAATCTCCGAGCGGCGGGCTTGCCGGGTGCTGGGACAGCCGCGATCGACGCAGCGCCGCACGCTCGTCGTGCGCGATGACGAGGATGCCCTGACGCAAGCAATTGTCGGGCTGGCCAGCGAATATGGCCGTTACGGCTATCGGCGCATCACCGCGCTGCTTCGACATCAAGGCCGGCACGTCAACCACAAACGGGTGGAGCGCATCTGGCGTCGCGAGGGGCTGAAAGTACCGCAGAAGCAACCGAAGCGGAGCCGCCTGTGGCTGAGTGACGGGTCTTGTGTGCGTCATCGCCCGCAGTACCGTCATCACGTCTGGTCTTATGACTTCGTCATGGATCGAACTCACGATGGACGCGCGTTCCGCATGTTGGCCGCCATCGACGAGTACTCGAGGGAGTGCCTCGCTATCCGTACCGAGCGCAGGCAAAACCAGGAAACGGTGTTGGAGACACTGGCTGACGTGATCCTGCTGCACGGGCCACCCGATTACCTCCGCTCCGATAACGGTGCGGAGTTCACGGCGACGGCGGTAAGGGACAAACCAGATCGGTTAGGAAGACTGCAACCCGGCCCAACTCATCGGCATCACGGGCGAACTTCCGAGCCAGTACGGTCAGAAGTTCGTCGATGATCGCTCGGGAAACGAGCAGTTCGTCCTCGCCATCGAGGATTCGTCTGATGGCGGCATCCGCTCGACTCCCGGGAAACACGAGCGCCGATACGAAAATATTGGTATCGAAGACAACTCTCAATCGCTGAGGTACCGGCGCAGATCTTTCTCCGTAAGGATGCCCTTGTCTCGAGCCTTCCGACTCCAGTAGCCCTGAATCCCGGCGTACTCCCGCTTCAGGTACTCGCGGTGCGCCAGTCGCAGCGCGTCCTGGACGACGGCGCTGACCGACTTACCTTCTGTTTCGGCGATCTCTTCGATCTGCCTCGCCAGGTCGGGTGGGAGCGAAATGGTTTTCTTGACAGCAGAACCCATGGCAGTTGGCCTCGTGCACAGTATGAACTATTCATACTCGACCCGTAATGAAGGGAAAACGCCTGCCTTGCAAGCGATGAATTGGGACTGAAGTAGTAGAAACGACAGTGCAACACCGGTGCGACACGCCGCTACGCTGAATCCCCAAGCTACTGACCTCGATACGTTATTCCGATTCCGTCCGTCCAATCCATCATCGGGGCAACTGAGATCCTGTGGTCCATCCGTTCGTACGGGGTCGCGTCATCCCCGGTCGGCGCGAACAAACGCGAATCTTAGCCCCACGGGCCGGCGCTGTCGTCGAGCGCGGCATTGTTCGATCACACCGCCAGGAACTCGTCCGGCAGCAGGCTTGTCGCGAGCATTACCGCGTTGATGTCCTCGTGATCGCGCCAGGTGTGCGACTGCTGGTGCCGCGGTTCGCGCCAGAAGCGTTCGATGCGCTCCGCGAGAGCGACGTGCCGTACGAGCAACCGGGCACTGTGCCGCACCGGTTCCGGCTGGCCGGCCGCCGCGCGGGCGATCATCGGGACCGCGTGCAGCCCGATTGCGAGGCCCAGCTCGCGAAACGCGAGCCGGTTGTCCGCGGGCAGCGACAGCCCCGCGTGCGCGGCGTAGAACTGCAGGCTCTCGGCCGCCGCAGCGGTGAGGCGCGGCACCAGCGAGCGGTCCGGCAACGCGCCCTGCCCGGTCAGCTCGAGCGCACGGTGCGCATCGACGAGCAGCCCCCCGATGCCGAGCGGGTCGTCGGTGTGCCAGTACTGGCCGTCGAGCATCGCGCCGAGCAACGTGACTTCTGCCCCGATGTCCCCCAGCGCGTCGGCCGGGAACCGTGCCCGGGCGTGCTGCAACTCGCTGAACGTGAGATAGCCGTCGAGGGGATCGTGCAGGCCGGACGACGACACCAGCGGATAGGACAGGTCGACGCTCATCTTCCAGTAGAGCCGCTGCGCGTCGCCGGTGCGCGTGGGCGCGACGAAGCCCGCGAGCGCCGCTGTCGCAAGCTCGATGGCCCAGCGGAGATAGCGGTCGCTGCCCGTGACCGCCGCCATGCGCGCCAGCGCGTGCATCCACTTCGTCAGGTAGTGGAAATACTGGCCGTCACGGTCCCACTCGATCCGCTCGTCGGCAGGCTCGTCACGAGCGCGTTCGGGCAGCGGCTTGCCGATACGGAGGCCGCCGGCCGTCGGGTGCTCACGCCCGGCTTCCTCGGGCAGCCCGCTGATCCAGCCGCGGCGAGTATCGCCGGGACGGTGCCGCCCCAGCACCGCGTGGACCTGGTCGACGAGCGCCACGGCCAGGTCGAGATCGCGGCGATCGCCGGAGGCACGGTACAGGCCGAGGAAATTGCAGACCGCGTGCGCATCGGTCCACAGGTAGCGGCGCGGCGCCCGGCCGGCCGCCGAGAGCCCGGTCCGCACCGCGAAATCGTGCATCAGGCCACGGACCGCGGAGATCGTGGCCTGGTCCGCCATCGTCGTCGCCCCGGTTGCTGCTCCCATTAGGCGCGCAGACCCGGCGCCGCGCCATAGCGGATTTCCGACAGGGGGCGGGCCGGCCGAGGCGTGTATAGTCGATGCGGGTCGGGGTCCGCCGATTCGGCCCGGCCACCGCGTATGCCGGTCCATAACAGCGACATCGCAGACAGCTTCGCGACGCTCGCCGATCTGCTCGAGATCGAGGGCGCGAACCCGTTCCGCGTGCGTGCCTACCGGAACGCCGCAGCGACCGTACGCAGCCACCCGCGCCGCATGGCCGATCTCATCGACGAGGGCATGGACCTCGCCGAGCTGCCGGACATCGGCGACGACCTGGCCGGCAAGATCCAAACCATCGTCGAGACCGGCCGGCTGCCGCTGCTGGACGAGGTCGCCCAGCGCACACCCGTCGAACTCAGCGACCTGATGGCCATCGAGGGCCTGGGCGCGAAGCGCGTGCGCCGCCTCTACGACGAGCTCGGCATCCGCAGCGTCGAGGACCTTCGGCGCGCCGCGGACAGCGGCGCGATCCGCGAGCTCCCTGGGTTCGGGCCAAAAACCGAGGAGGCAATCCGCAAGCGCGTCGAGGCGCACGCCGGCCGCGAACGGCGAATGAAACTGGCCGACGCGGAAGACGTCGCCGATGCCCTCGTTCACTGGCTCGCCGGCTGCGACGGCGTCAGGGAGGTCGTCGTCGCGGGCAGCTTCCGGCGCCGCCGGGAGACCGTTGGCGACCTCGACGTCCTCGTCACCGCATCGAAGGGCGCGCCCGTCATGCAGCGCCTTGCCGACTATGACGAGGTCGACGAGATCGTATCGAGCGGCAAGACTCGCTCGACGGTGCGGCTGCATGCCGGGCTGTCCGTCGACGTCCGCGTCGTTCCGCAGGTCAGTTACGGGGCCGCGCTGGTGTACTTCACCGGTTCGAAGTCGCACAACATCGCGTTGCGCAAGCGCGGCATGCGCAAGGGTTACAAGGTCAACGAGTACGGCGTGTTCAAGGGCGAGCGCCGCGTCGCCGGCCAGACCGAGGCTTCCGTATACGCGAAGCTCGGGCTGCCGCTGATCCCGCCCGAGCTGCGCGAGGACCGCGGCGAGATCGATGCCGCGCGCCGCGGCAGGCTGCCGAAGCTCGTGACCCTCGAGGACATACGCGGCGACCTGCACTGCCATTCGAAGGCCACCGACGGGCGGGACACGATAAGCCGCATGGCCGAGGCCGCGAAGGAGCGCGGCTACGAGTACCTGTCGATCAACGACCACTCGAAGCACGTCAGCGTCGCGCACGGCCTCGATCGCAAGCGGCTGCTGGCCCAGGTCCGCGCGATCGATCGCCTCAATGCGAAGCTCGACGGGATCGTCGTGCTGAAATCCGTCGAGGTCGACATACTCGAGGACGGCTCGCTCGACCTGCCGGACGACGTACTAAAGGAACTCGATTTCACCGTCTGCGCAGTGCACTACCAGCTCCGGCTGACGCGCCGCAAGCAGACGGAGCGCATCCTGCGCGCGATGGACAACCCGTACTTCAACATACTTGCACATCCGACGGGACGCCTGATCAACCGCCGCGATCCCTGCGAGCTCGACCTCGAAAGGCTGCTCGAGGCGGCGCACGAGCGCGGCTGCATCTTCGAACTCAACGCGCACCCCGACCGGCTCGACCTGAACGACGAAGCCTGCCGCCTGGCTAAAGACATCGGCGTCGGCATCGCCGTCGCGACCGACGCGCACAGCGTGGACGGCCTCGACACGATGCGCTACGGAATCGACCAGGCGCGCCGCGGCTGGCTCGAAAAGAAAGACGTCGTGAACACGCTGTCGCTCGCGGCCCTGCAAAAGCGGCTGCGGCGCCGCTGACCGGTGCTCCGGGCTAGCCGGGATCGCCGGCGAAATCCGCCAGCGCCGGCGTCGCGAAGACCGTCGCCAGGCCGCCGCCGGCCGTGCGCAGGTTCGTGGTCTGACCCTGGTACAGCCGGGCCGAGAGCTGCTGGATGCGGCCCCGGTAGGTAATGCAGCGAATGTCGACCTTGAGCGAACGGTATTCGCCGTCGATCCGGATCCGTCGCTCCCCCGGCGGCACCTCCGCCTGGGCGATGTAATCCGAGTTCAGGATTTCCTCCCAGACACGGCGCGTCAGCTTCGCGCCCCGGTAGGTGCCGCGGCTGCCGTAGCCCGTCGCCGGCTTGAAGAACAGTTTCTTGCGATTCGCCCAGAGCCGCTCGGCATCGTCCCTGGTCACCCGCGTGGCGGCGGGCAGGTACGCATTCAGCACGGCGATGCGTTCGCCATCGATGCCCAGTGCGCGCAGGGCCGCCGCGTCGGAAAACAGCGGGAGGCTGCGCTTGTCGGCGAACAAGGCGTAATGGCGCGGCGCCGGCGTCAGCACGACGGCACCGGACTCGTAGGCGGCGCGCAGCGCGGCCGACTCCGGCTCCTGCAGGTAGAAGTCCGTGAGCCGATTGTAGACGAGGTCGATTCGCCGCCCGCCGGCCCGGAGTGCGCCATTGGAGAACTCGAGGTTGTTACGATCGACGATCAGCGCATCGAGGCCGCTGCGCCGGAACATCGCCCGGAACAGCACGAACTCGGCGTAAAGAGGTTGCGTCTCCGGCGCGACGTCCACGATCGCGATCGTTTCCAGCGCCTGCTCGCCGCGCTGCAGGTGCCACTCCTCGCGGAACATGCCGACGATCTCGCGTTCCACCGCGTCGAAATCCGTCTGGCCGCCGAAGAACGAGTCGACCTCAGCACAACAGGCCTGCTGTGCCGCCGCCAGGTAAAGGTTCAGCAGCACGCCACCGGCATTCGTGTTGATCTCGATCAGCTGCGGGCTGCCGGGACCGAGATGGAAGTCGTAAGCGAAAAACACGCCGCGCGTGCCGAAGTCCGAGCGCGCGACCGCCGGCGCGCTGTCCAGCAGGCGCTCCCGCACACGCTCGTCGGCGACGACAGACTCGAAGGTGGTGACGAAGCGTGCCATCGCATCGACGTGACCGCGCCAGACGAACACCGGCGAGGCGGCAAACGGGTAGCCGCGCAGTTCGAGCGGCGAGCCGGCGATACCGGACCCGCCGAGGTGCGCCGCCAGCCGCTCGAGCAAGGCGGCCGAATCGACGTCGATGCAGTGGCAGTCCCGGTTGAGGGTGTCGGCGAGGCGCTCGCCGGGCGTTGCAGGCTTGTCGATCATGCGATCAATGTGTGCCTGCGGCCCGGGCGATGCAAGTGCCTGCCCGCCCGGCGCTGAAGGCGACGCCCGACAGGCGCAGACCGCTCAGGTGCGGGACCGGGTCCAGAGCCAGATGCCGGTGAACGAAAGCACCAGCATCATCAGGCCTACGGCATCCATCAGCATCGGGCCGAAGCGGCCGAACAGGCGGCCGCTGTGCAGGTCCAGCATCAGCTTTTCCATGCTCAGGATTCGACCGCGGAAGTCGGCCGCGAGCCGGGCGACACGCTCGGCGGCGGTCGCATGCGCTTCCGGCCACTCGACGCCTGCCACGGGACCGGCCGGCTGCCAGCCGACGAGATCGGCGTCGGCCCGCCAGGTCGTGCCGTTGCCGTCGCGGGCGACAATGCCGCCGCCGTCGAACGCCAGGCCGGCAAGGCCGGCCGGCACGCCGTCGGCATGGCCGAGACGCTCCACGAGTTCGAGGTCCGCCGTCAGCAGCAGCACGTCGCCGCCGGCGGCGATGACGAGCAAACCGGCAGCCTCCACGGCACCCTGCAGGTTCGAAAACGGCGCGCCGACCAGCGCGTCGTCAACGTACAGGTGATCGCCCAGCAGCGTCACCTCGCGGGAACCCGTCCGCAGGCTGAGCCCGGACTGCGGCGCGGCGATACCGTACCAGTCCAGCAGCCAGCCGGTGCCGACGTGGCGCTGGTCGAGATCCAGCCTGTCCGAGTGATTAAGCGCGATGCCGGTGATGCAGAGCAGTATCACCATCACCGCGACGGCGGCGCCGAGACGCCGGTGCCAGAGCCACAGGTGCCTGTTCACGCTTGACTGGCCCGTAGCCCGGGTCTGCGCGCTCTGCTCATATTCTCAGCTCATGCCACGGTCGCTGATGCGGCTGTCGAGGAGCAAGGCCACGCGAGCCAGTTTCTCGACCGCGCGCACGGACAGCGTGGCGCCGGAAATGCCGTCGATGGACCGGTCAAGCGTGCGCTCGCCGTTCATCGACGCGCCCTTGAACTGGTTCGTGAAGAATTCGTGGCGCACCTCCCAGCCGCGGCTTTCGCGAAATACCAGGACGCGCACGTGCTCGATGCGCCCGTTCTCGATGACGAACCCGGTCGTGATCGGTTGCTCCTTGCCGATCTCGTCCAGGATCCAGACGCTGCGCGAACCCTCGGACCAGTAACGCAGGCGCTTGCTGAAGGGCGCATGCCCCAGCAGCTGCTCCACCTCGACGCCCAGCGTGCCGGTCAGCCACAGCACATCGGGTGCGGGTGGGGTCCCGTCGAAGGCCTCGCTGACGAAGTCGACCGGTTCCTGGTAAACGGCGGCCGTCGCGGCGCCGGCCAGCAGCGTCACGAGGAGTATCAGATTGTGCTTCATGGTCGTGATCATAAAAGGTCGCACATGGTAACCGTGTCCCTGCCTCCGCGGTATCCGGGCATTCGTCGATCTAGAACTGGTAGCCCACACCGAGGTTGAACCCGTCGTCGTCCGTCCCGTCGGCATTGTCCTGGCGCTGGAAGTCGAGCTTGAACACGACCTGCTGCGTCGGCCAGTAATTGATGCCGGCGTTGTACTGCTTGCGCTCGGTCGCGTTGTTCGCGCCCGCGTTGTTGTCCCAGACGTTGTAACGCAGGAAGGCGCCGAACTCGCCCGCGAGGTCGCCGAGGCTGCCCCGCAGCGAAGGCTCGACGTACCAGCCCTCCTGCCGGTCGCGCCCGGCCGCCGCCGGATCCACGCCGTCGATGAGGGCCGCGTTGTCGAGGTCCCAGCGCGCATACAGGGCGCGCAAGCCGAACGGACCGCGGCTAATCGCGGCATGCGCCTCGAGCAGGGTCGCGCCGATATCCAGGTCGCCCTGCGTGATGTCTTCCTGGTATTGCGCCGTCATCGCGAGCTCCACGCCAGGCACGCCGGTCCAGCGCAGCCTGCCGGTATAGGCGAGCGATTCGGCGCGCGCTTCCGCGACCTTCTGCCGGCCGTTCCGGATGCGAAACGCGTTGGATCCCTCCTGCGGTACGTCCAGGCCGGAGGTCACGGTGAAGTCGTAACCCAGGCCAGGCGCCAGTTCGCCGCGCATGCCGGCACCGCCCTCCCACCAGGTGGACGGCACGATATTGCTCTCGACCGGGTTGCGCTCGACGCCGTAAAACGTTGGCGGCTCGTGAGTTTCGTTCAGAATGCCGACGGGTACCAGGAACAGGCCTGCCTTCGCCGAGTGGTAGTCGTTCAGGTCCAGCTCGACGTAGGCCTGCTCCACCTCGACCTCGCCCGGCTCGCCGTCGCCGACCAGCGCGTGCTCGATTTCGAGTTCGGACATGAAGCGCACGCGGTCGTTGAACTGGTGGCCGAAGAACAGCACGAAGCGGTGGAAGTCCATCTCGCTGCCGGAGTCGAGGTCGTTGTAGTGCAGCTCGCCGTAGCCGCCGATGCTGGTCCGCTCGGCCCAGGACGCGGCGAGCGACATGCCGCCTTCCTCGATCATGTCGCCGGTAATCTCGACCTTTTCCTCGGTCTCGGCGACCTTCTGGTCCGTGCGATCGACCCGCTGGTTCGTCGCCGCAAGCCGTTGCTGCAGGTCTTCGATCTGCCGCTGCTGCGCCTGGATGATTTCCCACATCTGCTCCGGCGACGGCACCTCGGCCGCCGCCATTCCGGAGCACACCAGCGCCATAACGGCCAGCGCCGGCCCTCGGCGCATGCCTGCCCTGAACATCCCCACTCTCCTTCTACTCCCGGCGGCTCGCTGCGCCGGAACACAACGTGAATGCAGCAATCATATAGCCGGGAGGACTAAATGACAATGATTCTCATTAACATTTATTGCCCGGCCGGGAGTCAGGGGACGCCCTCCCTCGCCGGGCCGGACTAGCACCGGGGCCAGCGGGCTGCCGGCCCTCGCCGCAGGCCGACTATCCGGCCGGGCGAACCGCGATTCGGCAGCCGGATGGATCGCTCGTGCCGCCGCTCAGTCGAGCAGGCGGTAGCCGACACCCTGTTCGGTGACGATGTATCGGGGATCCGAGGGATCGTCGCCCAGTTTTTGCCGCAGGGCGCTGACGAGGACGCGAAGGTAATGTGTCTCGCCGGCAAAACTGGGCCCCCACAGGGTCTTGAGCATCTGCTGATGAGTCACCACGCGTCCCGCGTGTTGCACCAGCAGGCGCAGCAGTTCGTATTCCTTGCGCGTCAGCGCGACCGGCGCGCCGCCAACCTGCACCTCGCGGCGTGACAGATCGACCTGCAGCTCCCCATGCTCGAAGCGGGCCGATGCCATCTCCTGTGCCGGTTTCTCGTGCAGCAATACCCGGACCCTGGCCATCAGTTCGTGTATCCCGGCAGGCTTGGTGACGTAGTCGTTCGCGCCCGCATCGAGCGCCCGCACCTTGTCTCTTTCTTCGTGGCGCGCCGACAGTATCAGGATCGGCACGTCCGACCACTCGCGCAGTCGCTCGATGACCTGCGACCCGTCCATGTCCGGCAGGCCTAGATCGAGAACGACGAGGTCCGGCCGACGGGTGCCCGCCAGCAGCAGCCCGTCCTCCGCCAGGCGCGCCTCGAGGACCGAGTAGCCGTTGGCCTCGAAGGAAATGCGCAGGAAACTCCGTATCTGCGCTTCGTCCTCGATGATCAGGCTCATCGCCGCGTTCGCATGCATCCTCGGGCGCCTCGAGGTACTGACGATATTCGTCCTGTTTACGCCGGAATTCTGGCGGGCTTAGCAGCCACGGCAGGTCCCGGTTTCACGATGCGGCGCGGCTATTGGCCGGCCGGCGGGTTCCGTGATAATTGTTGCCCGACTCGGTTCGAACTGGCGAGCCGCAACCGGCAGACCCTTCAGTCATGCAAGCAGATACTACCGGGCTCACGCTCCTGAACTCTGCCCAGGTCGCGGATTATTACCGTGACGGCTTCCTGGTGGTCCGCAATTTCTTCGGCGCGGAGGAACTCCGGCCCCTCGCCGACGCGTACGACGCCGACCCGACTATTAACGGGCGGCTGTACGGCATGGTCGACCTCGAAGGCAAGGGTCACCCCTTCTGCACCTGGGTCGAACTCGGCGACGACATCATCGGGCTGATTCCGCGCATGCAGCGCATGGTGCGGAGCGCCGAAGACCTGCTCGGCGAGCCCTGCTATCACTGGCACTCGAAATTCTCGATCAAGACGCGCGGCTGCGAGGCGCGCGTCGACTGGCACCAGGACTATACGAGCTGGTACGACGACGGCGTGCTGTTCCCGCACATGCTGACGACGGCTATCGCCGTCAAGCCGGTCACCCGCGCGAACGGCTGCGTCCAGTTCGTACCGGGCTCGCACCGCATGGGGCGGATCGGCGCGATCAGCATGGTCAATCCGAATATGGACGACCTCTTCCGGCGGGTGGACATCGCGAAACGGGAACTCGGCGTCTACCACGCCGAAATGGACGTCGGAGACGCCGTATTCTTCCACTGCAACACGCTGCACGGCTCGGACCTGAACTCGACCGACACGGCGCGGGTGATGATCTTCTCGTCTTATAACGCGGCCGCCAATGCGCCGCGAGCGGGGCTGCGCGGCTCGAACGACGAAGGCGCTTTCATGAACATCAGCGACGAGGAACGCGCATTCCGGCCGATCGACCGGGTGCCCGACGACGTCTTGCTGAAAAGGGCGTATCGGTCCGCGTTCTCGCACACGCGCTTCAACGACCCGGTCTACGACCTCGAGGGCCCTTACTCCAAAGCGATCAAGCTCAGCGACGCGGCACTCAGGTAACGCCGCGGACGAGGACCCAGCTGGCGACCAGCCAGGCCATGCCCTTCACCAGAAAAAATGCGAAAGCCAGCAGGCCGAGGCGTGCAACGCGCTCGCGCAGGCCAGATTGGATCGATGCATTCATGTGCCTGTCCTTTTCAACTTTTCAAAGGTGCAGATGGTCGGCGGCAGGCGTCCCTTCCCGCCACCGACCCGTTGCCTAGCTCGCGTCTGCGACCAGTTCGGCCGCCGAGCGGCGGTCGAGCCGACGGCGGAACGACGGGATCAGCATCGGGACCTTGCGCTTGTACTGCGCGTATTCCGGGTGTGCCTCGGCCAGATTGCGCTCCTCGAGCTGGATCGCGATCAGGATGTAGCCGGTGCAGGCCAACGCGAACACGAGGTGCGTGACGGTCATCGTCTGCGCCATCCAGAAGATCATCAGCCACGCGACGTACAGCGGGTGCCGCACCCAGCGGTAGAGGCTCGGCGTCACGAACTTCAGCGGCTGCGCCTCGCGCTGCCGGAACTCGTTCCACACCTGGCTCAGGCCGAACAGGTCGAAGTGGTTGATCAGGAAGGTGACGTACAGGAGCAGCGCCCAGCCGGCGAAATACAGCGCCGTCAGCACGGTGCCGCCGATCGTGCCGGAGACGTCCCAGACCAGCCCACCCATCGGCTCCCAGGCCCAGAACAGCAGGACCAGGGCGAGGCTCGAGGCCAGCACGTAGGTCGCGCGCTCGAGGGGCTGCGGCACGATGCGGGTCCAGTACTTCTTGAAGGCAGGCCGGGCCATCACGCTGTGCTGGATCGCGAATACGCCGAGCAGCAGCGTGTTCACGAGCAGCGCCTGGACGAACGGCACCGTCGGCGCGGCATCGATCGTCTTCGGCACCCACAGGTTGCCGATGAAGCCGATCGCGTACAGGAAGGTGGCGAAGAAGACGGCATAGCAGGCGATGCCGTAAGCGAGGAAGGCGGTGCGTTTCATGGTCTGATCTCCTAAGTTGTTGATTGGATTAGGCCGTTTGGCTTGATGCGCAGTTTGCCGTCGGCCGCTCCACCCGGTCCTGACCATTTGCAGACCTCGTGCTGACCATTTGCGAACCCCCGGCCGGGAGCCCCCCCGCCTGCCGCAGGCCGGCGCTGCCCGGCCTTGTTGGCCGTAACTCCTCCCGCGGTAGAATCAGCCGGGACACGCCGACACGCGGGGCAGCGCCCGCGACACCGAGGTGCCTGGGCCCGTGACCGACAGCAAGCAGTCCCCGCAACCCGTCTATCGCTTCGGCGAGTTCGAACTCGACTGTGCGCTGCGCGAGCTGCGCCGCGCCGGGGTGCCGGTCGCGATCCAGCCGAAGGCCTTCGAACTGCTGCGCTACCTGATCGAGCATCGCGACCGGGCGGTCGACAAGGACGAACTGCAGGACGTTCTCTGGCCGCGCAGCATCGTTACCGAGGCGTCGCTGACGCGTTCGGTCATGAAGGCGCGCCGCGCCGTCGATGACGATTCCGAGCGGCAGGCGGTCATACGCACCGTGCACGGCCACGGCTATCGGTTCCTGCCCGACATCGAGGCACCGCCCGGCCCGGCCCCCGCGACGGCTGCCCCGGAAACCGAGGCTGCGGGCGCGCGGCCGCCGCGCCGCTGGCTGCCGCTGTCGGCCGCCCTCACCCTCGTTGTCGCGCTGGGTACCTGGTGGGCCCTGAGCCGCGACGTGACGGCCGGTCCCGTGCGAATCGCCGTGCTGCCGATCGAAAACGCTACCGGTGACGGCGGGCTCGATTGGGTCGACACCGGGCTGATGAGCCTGTTGAATCGCCTGCTGGAAAACCACGGCATCGAGGTCGTCGGCGATCGGTCGGTCATGGGCCTGGCCGCCGGACGCGCGGCGGCCGAGCTGACCGCCGCCGGCAGCGAGTTCCCGGAGTTGTTGCAGAAGACCCAGGGCGCGACCTACGTGCTCGCCGGCCGCCTGGAATACGTCGAGGGCGCCTACCGGCTGCACTATCAGCTGACGAGCAGGCACCGTCGCCCCGAGCAGCGCAGCGCGGTGGGAGCCGAGGCGACGAGCATGATCCCGGAAGTCGCGGCGACGGTCGCGGCGCTCGTCTCGGACGGCCGGGCCCACGGCGAGATACGTCGCGTGGTCTCCGGCGACGACTTTCTGAACGAGGCCTACGCCCGCGCCCTGAGTCTGCAGTTCGCCGGCCGCAACGAGGAAGCGAAGCGGCTGTTCCAGGTCGTCACGGAGCAGGAGCCGGAGTTGTTCTGGCCGCGCTACGAGTATGCCCTGTCGGCGCGCACGCTGCGCGAGTGGCACATCGCAGAGCCGCTGCTGCAGCAGCTGGCGGCCGAAGCCGCCGCCGAGGGTGCTGTCTCCGAACAGGCCGCCGCGCTCAATTCGCTCGGCATCGCCTACCTGAACCAAGACCGTCTCGACCTCGCGCGGCAACAGTTCGAGGACGTGCTGCGCCTGACCGAGGGCTCGACGCACCTCGACCGCATGGCGTCCGCCAATGTCAATCTCGGGCTCGTCGCGTCCAATTCCGGGGATTACAGGCTTGCGAAAGAGTATCTCGACCGTGCCATCGAGCTGACCCGTGCGCAGGGCATCGAATCCCTGCCGGGCACGATCACGAACAACCTGTCGGGCGTCCTCATCCGGCTGGGCCGCTACCAAGAGGCCGAACTCCAGTCACGCGAAGCCATCGCCAACTTCCGGGTCACGGGCAACCGCCTGTTCGAAGCCTCCGCATTGAGCCGGCTAAGTTCCGTTCTGCGCCACCTGGGCCGTTACGACGAGGCGGAGGAAGCGCAGGAGCTGGCTTTGTCGATCCGCCGCGAACTCGGCAACCGGGTCGGCGAGAGCTCGAGCTACCTGTCGCTCGCCGCCCTCGCGCTGGAACGCGGCAACCTGTCGCGGGCTCGCCTGTTCGCCGTACAGGCCCACGACATTGGCATCGAGATCCAGGACCGTTACGTGACCGCCTCGGCGCTGGCAGCCATGGCGAGTGCCGACCGGCTGCTCGGGCGCCCGGCGGACGCGGCCGCCGGCTTCCGGGCGGCGAGCGCAATATTCCGGGACATCGACAACCGCATGAACGAGCAGGCGACGATGCGCGACCTCGCGCGCAGCCTGCTGGACCTCGGCGACGTCGTCTCGGCCAGGGCGCTCGCCGATGAGCTGCTCGGGCGCTCGATCGAGCGGGGCGAGCGCCGCGAGCAGGCGCGAGCACTCGCGCTGCAGGCCGAGATCCGGATAGCCGCGGGCGATCCGGAAGGCGCGACGGACCTGCTGGGCGACGCTCTCGCAATCGCCCGCGAGGTCGGGGACGACGGGATCGAACTCGAGGCTACCCGGGAACTCGCGCGCGCCTACCTGGACCTGGGGCTCATGGCCGAGGCAGAGCCGCTGGTCGGGCGTCTCCGGCTCGAGCGGCCGGAGCAACCGGATACGTTCCGCCTGCAGGCACGGCTCGCCTTTCTCGGTGGCGACGCGGCCTCTGCCGTCGCGCTGCTGGAGTCGCTGCGCGAAACTTCGGCGGAGTCATGGACCGAAACGGACGCCGCGGAACTCGAGGATTACCGTGCCCGCGCCCCGGATGCCGAAACGGCCGTCGTTCCCTGACAGCCTGCCAGTGACGGGCCTCAGGCCGACGGCAGCGCGTCGATAAACTCGATCATCCGTTTCTGCATGGCCGCGTCCGGCAGACGCCCCATGCCGCCGCCGATGTTGTCGAGCATGTGATGCGGCTTGCTGGTCGCCGGGGTGACGGCCGTGACGGCCGGATGCGCGGCGGCGAACTTCAGGAAGAACTGCGCCCAGCTCGCCGCATCGAATTCCGCGGCCCATTCCGGCAGGTCCCGGCCCGCGGTCCGCTGCCAGAGACGCGTCCGCCCGAACGGCAGGTATACGAGTACCGCTATGCCGCGGTCCGCCGCGAGCGGCAGGATCATCTCGGCCGACTCCAGGTTATCGACGGCGTAGTCCACGCCGATGAAGTCGAGCGGCTCGCGGCGCATGACCTCGGCCAGATCCGCGTAACGGGAGGAGCTCGTCGACGTAACGCCGATATAACGAACCCGCCCCTGCTCCTTCAGGTCTTTCAGTACGGCGAGCTGGGTCGGCACGTCGGCAAGGTTATGCACCTGGATCAGGTCGATCGACTCACGGCCGATGCGCCGGAAGGACGTCTCGATCTGCGCCAGCGAGTCGGCCGGATCCGCCGTGCGCCCGCCGCGCGGGACCGCGTTGACCTTGGTCGCCCAGAACATGCGCTCCGCAATCCCAAGTTCCTGCACGAGCTCGCCGGCGACCTCCTCAGCGTCGCCGTAGCCGGGCGCGGTGTCGAACACGGTGCCACCCGCATCGGCCAGCGTCTCGAGGACCTCGCGCAACGCATCCACCTCGCCACTGCCGGCCAGGCGACTGAACGTTGCCGAGCTGCCCAGGCCGATGATCGGCACGGACTCGCCGGTCGACGGGATCCGGCGTTGAATCAGGTCGCCGGCGGCGAGCGCGGCTCGTAGGTCGAAGGCCAGTGCAGCACCGGCCGCAGCGGAATACCTGAGGAGATCGCGCCTGTTGATCATCTGAATTCCCGGTTCGACAGCGACGCCGCTAGGTTAGCAAACCCGCGGCGCCGCCGTCATAACCGGCAAGCATGACCGGCGCCTACATCGCGCCGGTCAGGTTCAGGAACAGGCCCTGGTGGTCGTAGTCGAGGTCGGTCAGGTCGTCCGAGAAATCCGTGAAGTTGTAGCCGAGGCCGATCTTCACGTTGTCGCCGAACCAGCGCGAAATCGTCAGCAATGCGCCGCTGCGGCTCTCGCCGAGATCGGTCATGTCGAGCAGGCGCGTCTCGACCATCGCCTCCCAGTGCTCACGGAAGCGCCAGTCGGCCCGCAGCACGTACAGCGCCGCGCCGTTGTCGAAGAATTCCGGATTGTCGCGATCCAGGCTGATCTCGCCCAGCCGGTACGCGTACTTGCCGCCGATCGATATCGTCGGTGAAATGTCGTAGGTGACGTCGACCGCCGCCACGTGGCTCTTCTGTATGTACTCGGCGGCCGTGTTTTTCAGCGTGACCTGGTCCGTCGTCGGGACATTGTAGAAGTACGTGTACTTGACGAGCGTATTCAGCCGGTCGTGCGTCACCGGCCGGTAGGCATAGCCGAGCACCGCCTCCGTGAAGCCGCCCGCGTAGAAGTCGCCCAGCGAACTGTCGCTCAGCGAGTGATTGAGCTTGCCCAGCAGCCGGCCGCTCTCCGACATCTCGAAGCGGAAGTTGTTGCGGAACAGCCAGGTCTCGCGCTCATTGCTGGCCAGGTCCGGCTGCTGCACGAGGTCGTTGCGATACTCGACGCCACTGGAGAACTGCAGCCGCTCGAAGCCATAGCCGACCTGGACGCCGACCGCCAGCCGTTCCGTCTCGGCGCCCGTCAGGGAATCCTGCAAGGTGCCGATGTCGGTGTTGAAGCTCAGGTTGAGCCGCTCGACCGGCGCGAGGCTCACGCCGGTCGCGTGCGTCAGGCCCGTCATGGTCCTGTTGTGCTGGTAACGTTCCTCGACGAAGACGCTGGTGCTGTCGGACAGGCGCGTCTTCACGCCCGCCACGAGGTTACCCTCGTCGCCGCGGTAGGCCCTGAGGCCATTGTCGCCGCGCTCGTTCTCCAGCGCGTAGTTGAGGTACATGCTGGTCCGGTCGGAATGCAGGTAGGTCGTACCAAGCCGGCCACCCGGCCCCAGGTCGCCGCTCGAGACCTCAGCATTCAGGCGCAGCTTTTCGGAGTACCGGTACGAGCCGCCGACGCCTATGCGGCCGTTGTCCTGGCGGTTGCCCGTCGTCGCAACGGTCTCCTGCATGAACGCGTAGGCGTTCCAGTCGGCGCGCGAGTTGTAGCCGAGCTGCACGACGACATCGGAGCGCTCGCCCTCTTCCTGCGTGAGCGGCACCAGCGGCGAACGATCCACGCGCTCGTCCTGGCGATAGCCGGCACGGACGTCCCAGTTGTCGCCGAAATCATAGCTCAGGTTGATTTCCTGGGCCTGCGTCTCGATGCCCTGCTCCTGCTCCCGCTTGTCGAATTTCGCGTTCAGCGCGACGAAATCCAGTATCGGCACGCTTACCGTTCCGCCGACGTTCTTCGTATCGGTGATCGTCGACAGCCCGGGCGCCGAGAAGCCTGCTTCCACTTCCTGCACATACAGCGTGATGCGACTGTCGCCGAAGTCGAACAGGTCGTTCGAGCTGGCGCTGACGTCTGCTCGCCAGGCCCCGGCCTGGGCGTTTTGGAACGAGAGCGGGTCGTAGCCGTAGAAACCGAAGCCGCCGTCGTCGGAGCGCAGCGAAGTTGCAACCAGGCCCTCGCTTTGTGCGGTCTGCAACTTGACCCAGGTGTCGGAACTCATTCGCACCGTCAGGTCGCCCGCATTCAGGCTGCTGTCTTCCCCGTCCTGCTCGTTCGTGTTGGCGGTCAGGCCCACCCTCACGTAGTCGCCGAACCAGTAGTGAGCCTGGCCGCCCGCCGCCACTGCGTCGATCTCGTCGAAGCCCGGCGCGTATTCGTAGCGCACGACCAGGTAGGCCTCGTCGCCGCTCAGCGCGTTGCTGCGAACGAGCATGTTGTCGTCCACCGTCGACGACAGCGGCTCGTTCAGCATGATCCGGCCCTGCAGGTAATCGACGTCGTAGTCGACCGACGGCATCAGGTTCAGCACGCCGGTCACGATGCCGGAGGCCTTGTCCCGAATCTCCACGCGCACCCGCTCCGACCCGACCAGCAGGTCCTGGCGCTTCAGGTAATACAACGACCCGCCGGTGCCACGAAACTCCTCACGGCTGGGGATCGTGCCCGGCTCCGCAACGAACGCGTCGGCGACGAGGCGCCGCTCGCCGAAAGCCGTCGAGGCATCGGCCTGGTAATGCGCGTTTGCGCCATACAGGCCCCGATCGACCTGCGCGAGTTCGTTCTGCATGTAGCCGATCTTGAAATTGCCCCACATGCCGTAGTTCTCGTCCTCGCTGACGCGCACATAGAACTTGCCCATCGTCGGCGCCATTTCCTCAACCGTGCCGTCGTCACCGAAGGTCGGGTAGTAGTAATCGGGGTCGATCCGGCGGAACAGCGAGTCCGGCGACTTGTTCAGGAAATTGCCGAACATCTCGTCGATCGGTCCCTCGCGGGTGTCCGCACTCGCCGTCAGCTTCCAGTGATCGCCCCACTTGCCGTTGACGAAGAACGCGAGCCGGCCATCGGCGGTAGACGTCGGGTCTACGGCTGGCGCGGAACCGCCCAGCTGTTCGATCGGCCCGTTCGTCTCGTTCAGGGACAGAGTGACGTCGGCTATGCCGACATAGAACCAGTCGTTGTTCCTGAGTTCCAGGTCGCGCAGGTAGAGCTCGCCGTTGCCTTCCGCATCGAGCATCGCGACCTCGACCGTGTGCTTGCCCTGCGGGAGGATTTCCTCGGCCACGAAGCTGCCGTCGGGATCGACCGGCACCGGCCGCCCGGCAACCCACACGCTGTGACCCTCGGGCACACCGCTGCCCCGGACGCTTACGGTGCCGCTCGCGAGGCCGATGTTCTGCGTGGCCAGCGAAGTCTCGCCCCAGGATGCGAGCAACGGATCCTGCGCGCGGGACTCGCCCTGCTCGGGATCGTTCTCGTCGAATTCGGTCTCTCCGTAGACGAGCCACAGCGGCTGCGGCAGCGTTTCGTCGAAGTTGCCGTCCTGGCCATAGCTGCGCAACACGTAGGCCAGCTCGCGCGTCGGCGCCCGGAAGTGCTCGAGCGGCGGCTCCCACTCGGCCACGTCGTCGAGATCGATCGGGACGACGGCCAGCGGCTCGGCTTCCAGCGACTGCCCGTTATCGAATACACGCACCTCGGCCCGCTCGATGAAATGCGAGTAGTTCGTGTACATGCGGAAACGGACCGGCTCGACCTTCGGTACCACGTACAGGTCGCCGTGGTGCGACGGCAGGGTCACCGACGCGGGCTGCGCGCTGACCGCCAGCCGCGGCGCCGAGGTCATGTTGTCGAAACCGAACTGGATGTCCGCGCTTTCGAAAGCCACGTCCGTGCAGCGCTGGATATCTGCGGAGCTGCGCTCCGGGTCGTCGATCGGCTCGCCGTCGACCGTTATGCGCATAAGGTTCAGCGCCAGCGGGTTCTGCGGATCTATCTCGCGCGTGAGTCGCGTGATTTCCACGCCCTCGTAGTCGTCGAGCACCGCCAGTTCGTCGTAAACGACCTGGATTTCGACGTGCGAGGTATCGCCCTGGACGAAGCCCGCGTTCACGACGTCCTTCGAATGCAGGTAACCGCGCCCTTCGAACTCCATCTCGCCGGGCTCGAGGGTCAACTGGCTGCCGATCTCGTCCATGACGCGACGAGCGCGCGATGCCGACAAGCCGATATCGTCGCCGTAGACCATCGCAGTGCGTCGATCGAGGCGCTCGTTGCGCGTGTAGCCGAGAAAGCGCAGCCGCACGTTTTCCTTGGACGCCACGTCGCGCATCGCGCGCGCGAGCTTGTCGGCGAGGCCTGCCGGGACCACCGGCTGCCCGCCGCTGAAGCTGACGGTATCCAGCCTGCCCCAGGGCGGATCGTAGACCTTCGTGACGAGTTCGGCGCCGGCGGACTCCGGGCACAGCTGCGGTTCGTTCGGGAGTTCCTGCAGCGGATCGTCGTACCAGAATTCGACTTCCACACGGCGGTTCAGCGCCCTACCCTGGGCGGTCTCGTTTGCGCCGAGCGGCCTCTCGGCACCCCGCCCGTCGCTGTCCACGGCCGCCGTCGGCAGTCCGAGATCCTCCTGTATCGCGAGCGCAACGCGGCGCGCACGAGCCTTCGACAGGCCGACGTGGTCGCCGTATATGCGTTCGGTCCGCCCGGTGAGCGGAGACTCGTCGGTGTAGCCGACGAATTTCACCGTGACGTTCTGCTTGTCGCGAAGATTCTGGAGTCCGCGCTGCACCTGGTCGACGAACTGCGGCGTGACTTCTATCGTTTCTTCGTCGTAATAGAGCGGCGCGATCAGGTTCTGCAGGCGCGCGCGCTTGGAGTGCCCGTCGACATAACGGAGTTTGCAGACCGTTTCCATCCGGCACACCTTGACGCGCTGGATCTGGTGCGGCACGAGGAACTCCTCGAGCGCCACGCTCTCGCGCAGCTCGTCATACCAGACCTCGACCTCGACGCGCCGGTTCAGTGCGCGGCCGTCTTCCGTGGCGTTGCTGGCTACGGGCTCCGTATCGCCGGCCCAGCCGAACGAGATCGCCTCCGGCGGCAGGGACAGGGACGTCTGGAAGTGCTCGGCCACCTGGCCCGCGCGCTCGCGTGACAGGCCCTGGTTGTCGCCGTAAATGGCAGCGAGGCGCGGCGACAGCGGCCGGTTGTCCGCATGGCCGACCAGGTGCAGGCGGACATTGCGCCTGTGCCGCATGCGCTCCAGGATGCCCGCGAGTTCGACGACCGTCGTGTCGGGAATCTGCGCGACGCCGGTCTCGAAGTTTATTGGCGGCACCAGGCCGGTCAGCTTGATCGTCTCCGGCTTGTCCTCGATGACCTCGCGGACGTCGATCTGGTCGCCCTCTTCCGTGGCCAGCTCGTCCGGGTCCTGGACCCACTGCAGGTACGGTTCGTCGATCGGCAGGTGTCGCTCGACGGTCTCGCCGAGGGCCGCTTCGTCCACAACCTGTGCACGGACCGCGGGCAATGCCAGCGCAGCGCCGATCAGCAGCAGCAGGCTACGCATGATCATGGCGTTCACTGTTGCTCACCTCCGGCCTGCCGGGGCACATCGGGCGGCTCGCCCAGGCGCCAGTAAACTTCGGGCTCGATGACGAGCTGGTAGCAGCAGGCAAGCTCCTCCCAGGCATGCTCGATCTGGCGCTTGACGACCTTGACGCGCGCGTCGACCAGGCCCGGTTCCTCCACGTCGGCGAGGTAGGACAGCCGCAGCACTGCCGGACCCTTCTTCAGCTCACCGAGCAGCAGGTCCATCCGCGGCTGCCACATGCGCCGGATCTCGGTCGTGCCGGGCTCGAACACGGCGTCGGCGAGGTCCAGACCGACCACCCGGTGTATCGACGCACCGAAGTTGAAGCGCAGCGTCTTGCCGCGCGTGGCCCGCTGCACCTGGACGGGCCGCGTCGACGCACGATAGCCGCTCGGCAGCGTCCGGTCGTCGAGCTTCAGCACGAAGTTACTGCCGCGACTCTCGTTCGGCGTCGTCGCGCAGGTGATGTGGTAGCGGCCATACGCGTCCGTGGTCGCCGCCAGCCCCCGGGCCGTGACCAGGCGCACACCGGGGAGCCCGGCTTCGTCGCCATCCTGGTAGCCGTTGCGGTTGATGTCGTCGAAGACCTTGCCCGTGACGTCGGTGCAATCGAAGGTCGGATCCGGCACCAGCCGCACGGTTGCCGTCGCCTCGCCCGACATCGCCGCGCCGGTGATGGCATTGGCGGCCTGGGCCCGGTTGACGAACTGGCCCTCGGTGACGCCCGCGCCGACCGCGAGCAGCATCCGGATGGTGTGTCGCCCGGTCGCGGCCAACGTGAGGTTCTGCCACACGAGTTCGCCCGGCAGCTCTGCCGGCTCGACCGGCACGCCGTCGATGCGCGCCGAGCCGGCAACGTACTTGAAGCCGGCCGGGTAGCGGTCGATGACTTCGACGTCCGTCAGGGCGATCTCGAACGTGTTGTTGACGGTGATCTCGTAAGGTACGAGCTGGCCGCGCGTGACGTTGACCATAGGCGTCGTCTTCGTGATCGCGACGGATCCCGTCAGCACCGGATCGAGCGGAATGTGGTTGTTGAAGATCTGACCCGAGCCCGGCAATTGGCTGTCGTCCAGCGTCAGGAAGGCGTAGTAGCTCGTGCCCTGGCTGCGAGCCGGTACCGTCGTCGGCGGCGCGAACTCGGAGAGCTGGACCTCGCAGTAGGCCGTCGTGCCCGCGATCGCATCGTCCGCCGATGCCGGGCAGGCAGGCACGTTGAACGGGTTGCCGGTGCCGAAATTCACCGGTGGGATGATCTCCGACAGCCCGTCGACATAGCTGGTCGACGGCGGCGTCACCCGGATCGTGTAGCTCCCGCCGCTCGGGCAGGCCGGATCCGAGAAATTCAGGTCGAACTTGTAATAGCCATCCACCAGCGTCACCTGGTTTTGCTGGATGGCGTCGTCGAAGCACACGGACGGAACCGGCGGACCGTTTTCGCCGCTCAGCAGCGTGACGACCGCGCCGGCAATCGGCGCACGCGCTATCGAGTTGTACACGACGCCGTTCGGGTCGATCGGCAGGTTCAGGTTCAGCAGGTTGTCGCCCGACGCAATGACGATGTTGCCGATCCGCTGCGGGTAGTTCGTGAAATCGGAGTCGGCGAGGCCCAGCGGCGCGGTACGCGTGCCCGCGCCCGGCGCAACGAAGCGCAGCTCGTACTGCTCTGTGTCCGGCGTCAGGTAGTTCGGGACCAGGCCGCTGATCCGGTAGATGCCACTCGCATTCGTGAACGCGGTGTGTACGCGCTGGCCGTTCAGGTACACCTCGACAGCCCAGCCCTCGAGCGGCCTTTCGCCGGTGTCGAAGACGTTGTCGAAATCGGCGTCGTGCCAGGCAAACCCGTTCAGCGCGCCGGAACCTGGCGTACCGCCGATGTCGAGCGAGACCTCCGCCGAGGCCCGCTGCTCCGGATCGTTCCACTTGACCTCGGCGACGTTCGTCACAGTCGTGCCGATCGGCAGGCTCGCATCGATGAGAGCGCGGAAGCGGAGTTCGATCGTCGCGCCCGGCATGAGCGGCCCGTTATCGGCCGAGTAGTCGGCGGTCAGCAGCGAACCGGCGATCGTGATGCCGTCGGCCAGCCCGTTCATCGTCCAGGACTGGTCGACGAAAGTGAGCTGCGCCGGCACGGGTAGATCGAGATCGTCGTACAGGACGACGTACTGTGCCGGCACGGACGCGATGTTCGTTACCGTGACGATGTATTCGAGTGTGGATCCGGCCTCGGCGATGCCGCCACCGACGACGAGCACCCGCTTCGTGATCGCGAGCTGCTGTACGTCGCCGACTACCACGACTGTTGGCTCGGGTCCGGTTGCCGGGTTGCCGTCGCCGTCGGTCAGCCGGTCCGGCACTTCATAGGTCGACACCACGGCCTGGTTCGTGATCAGCGTCCCCGGCGCGACACCCGCGTCGACCAGCAGGTTGAACTGTACCGTCGCCGACTGGCCCGGGTTCAGGACGCCCTCGCCGGTGCCCGGCAGCGGCGGCGTCAGGTCCGAAGAGCTCACCGGCAGGCCCGCCGCCAGCGGGAATACGCCGCCATCGGGGCGGCCGACCGGCTCGCCGTTAAGCGTAGTCGTATCGGCGACGTAGCTGGTGTTCGTCGGTACCGAGTCCAGCAGCTCGACGAGCGTCGCCGGCACGCTGCCGTTGTTGTAGATCGTGATCGTGTAGCGCAGCGTGTCGCCCGGATCGACGATGCCCGGCGAAGTCAGGTCGACTTCCAGTGCCGCCGATTTCTCGGCGTAGATCAGCGGGAGCGCGCCGACTATGTCGAGCGTAGGGTCGTCCTCGACCGGCGTGCGCGGGTCATCGGACGGCAGGTCGAACAGGCCATTGGGCGGCGCGCTGACGAACGCCTGGTTGGAGATAACCGTACCGTCCGCGACGCTCGGGTCCACGATAACGTCAAAGACGATCGTCGCCGTGCTGCCTGCGGTCGGCGGTGCCGCCGCGGCAAGAACGCCGGGCGTCGCGTCGTCCGGTGTGGTGATCAGTATGCCGTCGACCAGCGGCGAGGCCCCGTTGGCGCCGTCCGGCACCGCGACGCCGTTCAGCGTCGTGCTGCCGGCGACGTAGGTCGTATTGGCCGGCACCTGGTCGGCAAGCTCGACTGCGGCCGCGTTGTCGCTGCCGGTGTTCTGCACTGTGATCGTGTAGCGCAAGGTCTCGCCGGCGAGCAGCACGGTCGGGTCGCCGGTTTCGTAGGAAGAGACCTTCTCGATGTTGAGATATGGCGCCGACTGGATCAGCACGCGGGTCGGGTCCTCGTCGCCGGAGATCGCCGGATCCGCCGCGCCGTTGACGTTCGGGTCGTCGGACAGGGCGACGGGGAAGCCGTTGTAATTGATAGTCGACTGGTTGCTGACGTAGCTGCCGTTCGCGATGACCGGCGCCAGCGTAACTTCGAACTCGATCAGCACGCTGTCGCCCAGCCCGCCGAGGCTGAGACCGCGGATGTCCAAGAGCCCGGTGCCGGCCGCCCCGCCGTTCGCGTCGGTATTCGTGTCATCGGCCCCGGCCGGCAACGTGACGATGGTCAGCGTGCCAGGCTGGAAGGACGGGCTGGCGTTCAGCCGGTCCAGTTCGTCGACCACGTCGAAGCCGTCAACGGCGGTATCGCTGGCGTTCTCGATGCGCAGGCTGTAGCGCAGCGTGTCACCCGGCGTCGCGGTCGTCGCGGGGTCGTCGCCCGTCGTCACGTTCACGACCGTCTTCTCGAAAATCAGCTCGGGCGTGAACTCCACGAGCGTGTGCGCATCCTCGTGGTCGAGCACGCCGACGGTGCCGTCGGTCAGGTTCCGCTGGTAGTTGCGGGCGTTTGCCGCCACGACCGGGTCGGAGTCGTCGAGGCTGAGCCATTCGGTCGCGCCCGCGATATTCGTCAGGGCCGCATCCTGCTGCGTGTCCGCATCGAGTTCAGCGTAGTAGGTAACAATCAGGCGCTGGTCCGGCCCGATGGCCGCAGCGGCGCTCAGCAAGTCGATCGCAAACACGCAATCGGGAGCAGGACTGAAAGCCAGCGCAAAATCGACGCCCTGGACGAGCGCGGAACCCACGGGCGTCGTGCCGTCCGCCTCGTAGAGCTGTGCCGTCACCTGCGTCGGAGCGGCGTCGCACATGCCGCCGTTCGCCGTGTTCGGCAGGATATCGGCGAGGTATACGCCCCAGGCCGTCGAGTCGCCGACGTTGTGCACGTTCAGCGTAAACACCTCGGCCTGGTTCAGCCGCATCTGCAGAGGGCCGGATTTTTCCAGCGTAAGGTCCGGCTCGACGATCGTCATCGGGCCGCTCGTGCCCGGGTCGCCGGGACGCGCGGTGAGCGGATCGTTGTCGAGCTGATTGTAGGTATACGCGGCGCTGTTCGAGAACGTCAGGCCCGCGACGTTCGTCGGCGTGTCCACGAGCCGCACGGTGATCTCGATAACTACCTGCTCGCCGACCGGGATGTCGATGCCGTTGACCGGGTCCTCGATCACGAGGCTCGTCGACGTGCCGGTATTGACCGGGGTCCAGCTGCCGGAACCCGACACGCGGGCGACGCTGACGAACTCCAGGTCGGCGCTGGAGGCGGCAAGATCGTCGAGGATCCGGACGTCGAACAGCGGTGCCGGGTGCGGCGCCGAGGGAACAGTGACCAGGTAGCTGAATTCCTCGCCGATCGTGGCCGTTGCCTGCGTCGTTGCCTTGACGAGCGGCGTCGGCTGTATGCCCTCGATGACGACGCGGGTCGGGTCCTCGTCGCCGGGAATGTCGAAATCGGCCTGCCCGTTGACCGTCGGGTCGTCGCTAACGCCCAGGCTGAGGCCGCCGAAGCCGAGCAGGCTCGCCTGGTTCGTCACGACGGTGCCGTCGAGGAGCGCGGCAGCGAGGGTCACGTCGAAGCTGATCGTTACCTCGTCAGCCGGGGCGAGGTCGAGATTGCGGATGTCGAGCAGTCCCGCGCCGTTCGTGCCCCCGTTCGGGTCGGTATTCGATGTGTCGGCGCCGGGCGGGACGCTACCGGGCACCAGCGCGAGCGTGCCCGGCAGGAACACGGCCGTCGGGTTCATCGAGCCCATGTCGTCTCGGAAGATGACGTCGTCGAGCGCGCCGTCAGTCGTTTGCAGTCGCAGCGTGTATCGCAGCGTGTCGCCCGGTGCCGCGGTTGCTGCCGGGTCCTGTCCACTCGTGAGATTGCGGACCGTCTTCTCGTAGAAATAGCCGTACAGCAGGGTCAGGACCGTATGCGCGTCCTGATGGTCCGCGACGCCGGGCGTGCCGTTGGTCAGCGGCCGCGCGAAACGCAGGCGGTCGGGATTGCTGTCATCGCCGTTGAAATACTCGATCGCGCCCGCGACGTTGGTCAGTGACACGCCGTCGTCGGTGTTGGCGTCGAGCTGAGTCCGGTAGCGGATCACCAGGTGCTCGTCCGGCCCGATTGCCGCCTCCGGCGTCAGCATCGTCAGCCGGAGCTCGCACTGCGGCGCATCGTTGTAATTCAGCGTGAAGTCGGTGCCGGCCGCAAGCGGTCCCTTGCCGGGCACCGGCGTCGTGCCGTCAGGACCGTACACCTGCACATCGAGAAGTTCGGGGGTCAGGTCGCACATGCCGCCCTGCGGGCCGTCCGGCAGGCGATCCACGATGGTGACGTCCCACGCGTCGCTCAGGCCGGTATTGTGGGCGTCGATAGCGAACTCACCCCACTGGCCGAGGTTCAGCGTCCTGCCGAGCGTCGCCGGCCCTGATTTCGTCACGATCAGGCTGGGACCTGCGATCGTCAGGGGAGGAGATATGCCCCACTCGCCCGGCAGCGGTTCGTAGAACACGTCGTCGATGAGCCGGCCGAAATCCCATTTCGCGGTGTTGATGAACTGCGTGCCGATCACGTTCTGCGGCGTATCCTCGAGCACCACGGTCAGCTCGATGACGATCTGGTCGCCCGAGGGGATGATCGGGAAATCGTCGAAGCTCAGCAGCCCGCTCGAATTGTCGAAGCTGTGTGCGACCGGTACGCCGCTGTCCAGCCAGTACGCGGTATGGCTGATGTAGGTGAGGTCTACGCCGGTCGCGTTGAGGTCGTCCGTCAGCGTTACGCCGTGCAGGTCGTTCAGCGAACCGAAATCGTTGATCACGGTGCCGGTGCCGGCGTCGAACAACACCGGCATGACCAGCCTGTAGGTGAACGGCACGCCGATCGCCGCCGTCGTCGTGCCGGCCGGGTTCTGCTTTTCGATCTTCTCGACCGGGATGAGCAGGTTCTGGCAGCCCTCCTGGATCGAACTCGACGAACCGTTGACGAACCAGATGCGATGCCCGGCGACCGCGTTACACGCCATCTGGCCCGTGTGCACGACGTTGTCGAAGACGATCAGCCAGCGCTCGTCCGTCTGCCCGGGCTGCGTGAGGAAACTGAAATTCGTGCTGAGCGGATTGCTGGCGGGGAAATTTCGAATCGTGCAGTTTCGGTCGATCTGCAGCTGCGACGGCGCGATGTCGCCGGCGAATCCGTCGATGATGCCGTTCGGAAATTCGGAACAATCTTCAGCCCAGGCGGCCGAACCGGCCAGGCCCAGGAGCAGCACGGCGGCGCGCGCCAGCGCCCGCCCGAATGCGCGCGGTCCCGGTTCGCTGCTCACGCGACGCACCCCGCGCAATCCAGCACAGGTGCGCGGCACCGCTCGTACGAGCGGCGGCTCATGCGGGAAAGTCTGCCATCCGTGCCGGACGGCCGGCCGTATTGCGCCATGTATGACCTCGATCCCTGCGGTAGCGATGCAACATCCGTTGTTGCCGGTCCCATAGCGGGCCGGATTCCGGCGGTCCCGCTGTCCTGGGGCCCAGTGGCCCGGTAGACCGGTGACTTTGCGTCGCCACCTTTCGGTGGTTTTGCCTTTGTCAGAATCTGGGAGGAACTATCGCAGAGTAGGCCCCGCGATTTAGGTGATCTGCATCACAGCTTGATCGTGTTGCTAAGAGCAGTTCGATATTCCGCCAAGCAGTGCAACAAATGCAGCGGCGGCGGGCTGTCCGGGAGCGTGTCGTGTACCAGTGTATCCCCCGGATAGCAGGGCCTGCGGAATCAATACGGCGACCGGCTGACGGGCGGCACGGTCGCCATATTATGTTTGATTGCGTGCGCGATCAGCTCGCTGGCAGGAAGTCGATCGGATAGATTATGGTCATCGCGACGATGCCGTCCTTGGCCCCGAAATCGAAGCCCAGGACGCGCTCGACGACCTGGTCGGCCAGCGTCGGCGCCTCCATGTCGGACGACTGCAGTATGCACATCGACACGGTCCCATCCGGCTCGATCGTCAGCTTGAGGATCATCTGTCCCCGGAGCGTCGGGTCCCGCCGCAGCTCCCGGTTATACAGGCGGTAAAGCGCTGCCTTGTAGCGATCGAAGACGATCTGGATTTCCTCGTCGGTGCGGCCGGCTGACGGACCGCCCGAGAGCGGCCTGTCGGCAGATCCGTCGCCGCCGATCGAACTCGCGACACGCGTTACCTGGACACCATCCATGCCACCGCCGCCACCGCCGCCGACGTCGCGGCTGATCTCCGCCAGGTTGATGCCACCACTGGATCCCGGTCCCTGCGTCGTGACCATGGACCGCGTCGGCAGCCCGACCGCAGCATCACCCGCATTGCCGATCCGGGCGGATGCACCCAGCTGGGCGGACGGCCCGCCCTTCGCGCGTTCCGAGAAACTGTCGCGGAAAGCCAGGATGCCTTTCGAGCGTACCTGCTGCTGCGGATTTTCCTCGGGCACCGGTGCCGGCGCCGGTTCGTCCGATGCCTCCGGTGTAACTTCCGGCGGCTGCTCGTCGGCCACCAGTTCTTCGACCGGCTCGTCCTCTGCCTCGAGCGGCTCCGGTTCGGGCAGCTGTTCCTCGACCACCGCAGGCGGCGGCGGTTCCGGTTCCTGCCGAATCAGGTTGGCGACGCGCTCGGGCAGTTCCAGCAACTCGTCGCGATCGGGAATCGGCAGATCGATGATGCCGATCAGGAATGCGAGCAGCGCGCTGACCGCCGCGGATACGAGCATCGACTTACGGAAACGGTCGTCTTCCTCGAAGCCCCGGGCCCAGGGCATGACGAGCTTGCGGAACGGCTCTTCCTCGGGCTCGCGCTCGATCTGCCACTCCGAGCGCCGGTGTTCCTCGGCTTCCTTGAGATCCAGCAGCGAGTCTTCGAGGTAGGCCAGCACCTCGTCGACTTCCCGGATTTCACGAACGATCTCCTCACGCCGGCCGCCGACCTTGTCGAACTGCCCGCTGAATTCCTCCACCCGCGCACGAATGTCCACGACGTGATCAGTCGAGACGTCCTCTCCCAGGCGGCCGCCCCAGAAGAGCCGGGAGGCCCCGAGCTCGTCCAGGCGATCCAGCGCCGAGCAGATCTGGAGGAGCAATTCGTACTGCTCGCGCCTGTCGCCCAGCGCTTCGAGTTCGGCGTCCAAGTTGCGCAGATCGGCTTCCAGGGCGCCAAGCTTCTGCTGCACCTGCACGATCTGCGCTTCGATCGCCTTTTGCTCTTGTCGTATTCGATCCAGTTCGGAAGTCACGCGTTCACCTGCTGCGTCCTGCTGCGGATGGGCGGCGTCAAATCGCCGACGTCTGCGAGGCTTTCTGAATTACAGCCAGCGACACCTGCCCGTAACCTTCGCCGGTACAGGAAGTCATGATCCGTTTGATCACCGTGAAGGGCACGGACTTGTCGGCGAGTATCGTGACCTCCTGGCTCTCCGATACCCACTTCGTCGACGGCCCTACGACGCTGGTGCGGAGCTCGGCGAGGCGCTCTGTGATCGGCGCGATGTTGGAGCTGCCTGATTCGAGAATGTCGGCGACCTTCATCACCGACTTGCCCTGGACGAGCACCTCGTCCGGGCTGACGAAAATGACGACCGTTTCGCGCGGTTTTTCCTGGACCATGGACTCGGGCAGGGTCACCTGCTTCGGGGCTTCCATGACCTCCACGGAACCGGAGTTCACCAGCAGGAAGAAGACGAGAATCGTGAAGACGTCCATCAGCGACGTAAGATTCATCTTCGTCACTTTCGTGCGGTTGCGGGACATCCGCTTGATCCGGCGCGTATTTCTCACGGAGCTTCTCCCACGGAAATTTCCGTAAACAGCGCGAACAGCTGCATCTCTTCCGGAGTCTCGCCTTCCACTTCAACGGCCCTGACCACGTCCATCACCTGGATCAGGTAGTCGTACGGAATGAAGGGCTCCAGGAGGACTGACGCCGAGTCGTGGCTCGGGTAGCTCCGCTTCAGCTCGACCATGTATTCCGACAGCCTTTCCAGGTCGTACTCCTCCTCGACCTTCGGAATGGCGGCAATGATCGACGTACCATTGGTTATCTCGAGGCCGGTTTCGCGCACGATGACCTCCACGCGGAAGTTCGGCTGTACCGGCGCCGGCCCGCCCGACGAGCTCGGCAAGTTGAGCTCGACGATCGTAAGGCGCGAGAAGACGGCGGTGATCAGCAGGAACGGCACCAGAACCACCATGAGATTGAGGAAGGTGGTGACATCCAGCTCCGGTGCGTCTTTCGAACGCCGCTTGTAATGGTGTCGTCGCGCCATGGTCGCTTATCCTCAGGCGGCGATGTCGAGCTGGCGCTTGGCGCGCTTCGTAATCACGTTCAGCGCCTTGACCGATGCCATCTCGAGACTGTCGACGATCTCACCCGTCTTGCTCGTCAGCACGACGTGCGTGACCAGAAGCGGGATAGCGACCATCAGCCCGAACGCGGTTGTGTTCATCGCGACGGAGATGCTGGCCGTCAGCAGATCGGCCTTTTCGGCCGGATTCGCGTTGGCGACCGCCGTGAACGCCTGGATGAGGCCCATGATCGTGCCGAGCAGACCGAGAAGCGTCGCGATACTCGAGGCCAGCGCGACATAGGGCGTGCGTTTCTCGAGTCGCGGCACGATCTCCATCATGCTCTCCTCCATCGCGATCTCGATGTCTTCGCGGCGGCGTACGGTTCCCTGCAATGACAGGCCCATGTTCAGGACCTGCGATATCGTGGATTCGTCCTTGCCCGTGATCTCGCGCGCCCTTTCGAACTCACCCTCTGCCAGCAGTGGCTGCACCTGTTCCCAGATGCTCTGGTTCCTGTAGGTCACGCGCGACAAAGTGACATAACGCTCGATCGCGACCGCGACGCCAACGGCGAAAACGACCAGGATCGGATACATGAAGATGCCGCCCGAAGCGAAGAACCTTACGATTGAATAAAAAACGTCCATCACCAAATCCTCATTTGACAAAATGTCGTAATCCATCTCATGGACGGGTCCAAGAATAAGTCCAGTCGGCGTCCGCAGATGTGATGCAGTACACGATCGACGACAATTAGTTCGACGCAGTGCGTCAATCGGCGCGCTGCATCCGTGATTTCGAGCTCGATGGATTGTGTGACCGCGCCAAGAGGCAGCGCAGCGCGATCGAAAAAGAATGCGTAGTGCAGGCCGGCGACAGGACGAGGTTCGGGAACCGCGCTTCTGCGCAGGTCCCGGGCGCTAGTTCTGCGCGCCGCTGCGTATCGAGTAGTAGCGGAGCTCGCGCTCGAACACGTCCCGGTCGACCGGTCGCGCACGTTCGTCCAGCGAATCGTTGAGCGAGATATCGTTGCCGAGTTCGGAACCCTTCCACGGCACGATGACCAGTGATTTCGGGGCTTCCTCATTACCGAGAATCGACATGCCCGACATGGTCTTGGGCTGGTCCGGGGAAACGCCCGCGCTCTTTGCCACGGCCTCCTGCTCGACGGCCTCTCCTTCGATGGCCTCGGCATCGTTGCTATCGGCGGCTTCATCGTCTGCGAGCACCGCAGAGCAGCTCAGCAGGAGTCCGACTGTAATGGCGGCAAGTCTCGACATCACCTGCTCCTAGCGACCCGTCCGGTTGCGGAGGTCGGTGATCCAGATAGCGGCCTCGTTGTCTTCCGGCACGGTCTTCATGTAGGCCTCGTAGTTATCGAGCGCGCACGAGGTATCAGCCAGGTACAGGTCGCACAGAACCGCAAGATTTCGGCGCGCATAGTGAAAACCAGGGTATACGGCCAGTGCCCGCTCGTAGCTTGCGCGCGCCTCGCGGAATCGCCCGGTCTTGCGGTAGATGATGCCAAGCTCGTTGTGAGCGATCGGATGCTCCGGGTTTACAGTAAGCGCCTTGACCAGTGCCGACTCGGCAGCGGCAAGATCGCCTTTCTGGTGGTAGGCAATGCCGAGGTCGATAAGCGGCCCGCTGAGCTCGGGCGCCTGCTCGACGACGAGCTCGAGCCGTTCGATGCCCTGCCCAAAGCGCTCCTGCTCGAGAAACGCCAGCGCCGCCTGGTAGTCCTCGCGGATCTCCGCATCTGCCGGCGATTCCTCGGTAATCGTAAAGCCGATCTCCTCCTGGATTTCGATACGTGCCTGCGGCTTCTTTGCCACGGGCGTGGCGCACCCGGTCAGGCCGAAGGCAGTAGCGGCGGCCATCGCGGCCACGGCAAGCCAGTTATCGGACCGGGTCGAATGATTGCTCGGGTATTTCATTTCTCGCCGCCGTCCATGTCAGTCCTGCGCCTCGCCCGGGAACACCCGCGCTGTCGCGCCGGGCGTTACCTGGCCATCGACCGGGTCGCTCAGCGCCGAGTTCTGGCCGCCGCCGGGGACGATCTCCGGCACGATCGGCATTCGGTAGGCGTAGAAATCGATCGAGCCCAGGAACCCGCTGCTGATCTCGTTCTTCGCGTATCGACCCGGCATCAGGACGGCCAGCTTGTCCAGGCTCTTCTGCACCCACGGGTTGTACAGGCCGACGCGCAGGAGCTCGAAGTTGTTCTCGTGCACCTCGATGGCCTGCTCCTCGAATGGATAGGCCTCCTCCTCGATGACGAGTTCGTAAGCCGACGCTTCGGCGCTCGACAGGCCCTCCGGCCGCTCCGACTCGATCAGCGATACGCTGAAATCGAAGTAGATCTCCGCGATATAGAAAGTCGCTGCCGCAGTCACCTCGCCCACCTCGTAGGCAACGAGCGCCTCGAATGCAGCCATCGCGGTATCCATGCGCGCCTGCTTCTCTGCCAGGCTCTCTTCGAACGGTTGAATCAGCTCCAGCCCGGCAAAGCGTTCGTACAAGGGCTCGGTCAGAACCAGGGCCGACTTCGCGGCAAGGAAACGACTGCGATCGGAACGCGCACCGCCGGCCGCAGCGTCTGCCGCGACGATTTCGCGTAATTCGTCGTAGTAGCGGGCCATGTCGCCTCGATCCTCGTGAATCCCGGCGACGTGCATCCTGGTCTCCTGCGCAACGTCCAGCGGCATCGGGTACTCGACGATGTAACGTTCGTAGACCTCGATCGCATTGTCGACGCTGTTCGCCTCCTCGTAGAGGCCGCCGGCGACCAGCAGGGTCTCGCGCCGGACCTCGGGGTCCGCGGATTCGTCGGCGATTCGCACATGCTCCTCGGCCGACTTCAGCAGCTGACCGTCTTCACGATAGATGAAGGCGAGCTGGCGTGTCGCGTCCGCGGCCAGCTCGTGATCTGCAAACGTAGCCCGGAAGTCTTCGAGAACGCCGGCGGCCATTCCCCAGTCCTCGAGCTTGACCAGCGCAGCGGCCGCATCGTACTCGGCCGAGGTCCTTATCGCCGATGTCGGCGCGACGTCACTGATACGGAGAAAATGGTTCGCGGCGGCACGGTAGTCCTCGAGCAGGTTCGCCTGCTCGCCCTGCTTGTAGATCGACGCGGCAAGTCCGTCGACGATCGCGGCACGACCCTCGTCCTCCGGCGGCATCAACTGGAGCACGCGAGTGTAGGCAAATTCCGCGTCCGGATATTCCGCGATATCGATCGACGAGTGGCCGACCACGACCCATGCACCGCGCACCAGCGACTGCTCCGCGCCCGGGTAGCGTTCGATCAGCATACGGGCCGACGCGATCGCGCGCTCGAAGTCCTTCATGTCGTACAGGTCGGCGGCCGCGGCACCCAGGACCACCGGCGCTTCCTCGTGCTCCGGAAACGCCTCGGCGAACCGGAGCGAACTCTCTACCGCCGTCAGGCGGACGTCCGATCGACGTGCGCCGGTGGCGCCTTCGAGTTCCTGCCGGAACGAATAGACAGCGGCGTAACCCGCCGCAGCGGACTGTTCGTGTCGCGGATACTCGTAGGCCGTGCGCTCGTACTCGACAGCGGCCGGGCCGAAGTCGCCGTTTTCGAACAGCAGGTTGGCCAGCTGGTAATTGATTGGCGGCGATTCGTCGTCCTGCGGGAACGAGGCCAGGAACTGGCGGTACCACCGAGACGCTTCGCTGAAATTCCCGGGCCGCTCGGCGAGCAGCTCGTCGTTCTGGTACAGCGCGTGGTAGTGGTTGGCGAGATCCGTCAGGTTCGTCTTTAGAAAGCCCATGACTTCCGGCGCATCGTTCGGGTCGAAGTGCAGCCAGTAGTCGCCGTTGAGCGCGTAGCGTGTCGCGAACTCCTTCTTCGAGTCGACCACGAGCTTCGGAAATTCGCCTTCTTCGTAGATTTCTACGACCCGCATGCTGAAATGCGGCGCGACGCGATGATAGGGATTGCGCGCTATGAACGAGTTGTAGACCGACGCCGCGTCCTGGTACCTGAGCTTGCTCAGATAGAACTCACCCAGGTTGCTGTAGATGCGGTCGGCGAAACTGCGGTGGCCGTATTCGTCGAAGTATTCGTCGATGACCTCTGGGCCCCCGAGGTTCGAAAAACTCAGGCTGATGACGCGGAACGTGTCGGCGACGCGATGTTCGTCGTCGGTTTCGCCCGCCTGGTCGAAGTCGTAGCCGATCGACAGGCGATAATCCAGCATTGCCATGTAGCGCCGTAGTGCATCTTCGTACAGTTCCTGCTTGTAGAGGGTCCAGCCCATCTTGTACAGGGCTAGTTCGTAGTAGGACGATGTCGACCCCCGCTCTATGATAGCCGAGTACGATTCCTCGGCGTCCAGGTACTTCTTGCGGACAAAGAAGTACTCGCCCCGCCGGAAATGTACTTCGTCGATGTACCGCGAATAGGGATAGCCGGCGATCAGCCGCGCCATGACCTCGACCGCCTCGTCGTTGCGACCGAGTTCATCGTAGGCGCGCGACATCTGGTACAGGACCTGGTCGTTGCGCTCGTAATTCGGGTACTGCTCGAGAATTCGCTTGTAGGTCTCTATCGCCTCGAGCGGGCCGGACAGCGCCGTTTCCCGCGCGCCTTCCGGCAGCTCAAGCCTTTCGCCCGATTCGGCCGCCACGAAGCGTTGCTCTCCGGCCGCTCGCCTCTCGAAATCCTCGGTCGATTCGTCGTAACCGCCCTGGCCCAGTCCCGTTTCGGGGGAGTCGCCCTCCAGCGGCAGCATGGCGGCCTGCGGCGGCCTGGCGAGTGCCACCTTGTCTTCCGCGACGGCCATCTCGACCAGGTCGCCGGAGCCGATGATTCCGAACTCTTTTTCGATCTGCAGATCCGCCATGCGGCGCATGGCTTCAGGCGCCATCGCGCTCGATGGCGTCTGTTCCAGGTATCGCCGGTAGCTCGCTTCCGCACGCTCGAGGCTGTCGTCGATGTGCACATCGGCCACGTCCGGCTCGACGCTCTTCAGGTCAGCCAGGGTGCCACGATTGCGGTCGTAGGTTCCGCAGGCGACCAGCACGACGGGAAGCAGCAATAAGGGCAGCCGAGGGAAGCGCGTCATTCGTCGAGCCTCCTTGCCTGCACCTGCGTCGCGCGGTCGTAACTGTCAGCCAGGGCAAAGCGCGCGTCGTTCTGGTACTTCTCCAGCCGCTCCCGCCGCGCGGTCAGTTCGTCGATCGCGACGATCTCGAGCAGGCGCCCCTGCCGCGCCATCAGGGTATTGACCGTTGCCAGCGACTCGCGGACGTTGGTCCGCATGCGAGCGATGCCCTTTTCGTAGCCCTCGAAGCTGTGAACCGCGGCCTGGCGCACGCGCACGAACTGTTCGTATTGCGCTTCTGCCACGGCGATGGCTGCGCCGAGTTCGTACAAGTGTTGCTCAAACGCAGCCAGTCGCTCGTGATATTCGGTATGGAGCGTCCAGAGTAGCCGGCCCTTGAGGCGCTTCAGGCGCTGGTAATTGTCAGACTCGGGCGCGACGCCCGCTTCCTGCAGCCGCAATTCGATGCGCTCGATCGTACCGAGCATCGCCTGCTCGTCGCGGGTCGCGAGAAATTCGGGCCTCGGCGCCGTAAGCATCGCCTGCATGCGGCGTTCGAGCAGCTTGTGCTGCTCGAGGCGCAGGCGCATGCGCGAATCGAGGGCACGGAACTGCGAGTCTATCTCCGGAAGCAGCGGCTCGTAGTGCGCCCTCCGAATCGAGATCATGTCCCCGTAGGCGTCGAAGCTCGATTCCCAGGATGCCAGTTTCTTGCGCAGGTCTTCGAGGTCCAGGTAGTTCTGCAGGCCGGTCTGGAAATTGTGCGCGGCCATCAACTCCATCAGGTAATAGGTCTCTGGTGCTTCCGGCAGCGAGCGCAGGCGGATCACCCAGTCCTTGTCCTGGCGGATCTCCTCCCGAACCAGTGCCTCGAGAAACTTGCCCTCGCGGATACTCAGGATCGACGTGTCGAGTTTCTCAAGCTCGACGCCGAAGGAATCCAGCGCCCGGCCGTAGTACTCGGCCGCACGACCGTGCACGTCCAGCTTGCCATATGCGTATGGCAGGGCGAGCTTCGCCTCCTGGGCAGAAAGATCCGTGGCTTCGCGCTGCGCGAGCAGGCTCCAGGGGACGACGGCCCGGTCGTAGTCCTCGTTCGACATCGCCGCCCAGCCGGAGCTCAGCAGGGCCTGGTTCGAAAACGGTCCGTCGAGGCGCACACGATCGAAGTACTGGCCGGCCAGCGCGTAGTCGCCCGATTCGAGCAGCATCGTCCCGAGTACCATGTTCGACTTGTCACGGATCGCGAAAGTCGGCTCGTCACGGGCCTCGATGCGGCCGGAGCGATCCAGCTGCTCGACTGCTGCCTCGGTACGGCCGTCTTGCAGCAGCGCAATGCCCAGGTTGTAGGATGCAAATCCGCCCAGCTCATCGGAGCCCTGCAGGCGCTTGAGGATTTCGGCAGCCTCGGCGGGCCGGCCTGTCGACAGGAAGGCATTCGCACGCAGGAACTCGATATCGTCGCGTATCGAGTCCGGCACTCGCCCGTCTATACGCGCCAGCGCCTGCAGTGCGTCGGCCATCTGCCCTTTCTGAAAGTGGATTCGGGCCAGTCGATATGCGGCTTCGTTGCGCACGAGTTCGTCGACGTCTCCCTCGAGCACTGCGGTGATCGCGCGCCCGGCGCGATGGTGCATGCGGTAGCGCAGCTCGAAGTCGCCGACAGAGAATTCGGCGTCGTTGATGTGGTAGTAGAGGCTGTCCCGCTCGGGCTCGTCCAGCCCGTAGTGCTGCCCGAGTTCGGTGTCCAGTCGCTCCAGCGCCTCGAAATAGTAGCCCTGTCGAGCGAGGAACAGCGCCTCACCGAAATAGAGATCCTTGAGTTCCTCGCCCGAGGCGGAAGCGGCCGCACAGATGGCGGCCAGCGATACCCCGAAAAGCCTGGGCGACGTGCGCAGCATGTCTACCAGTCTCCGAACTGGATACCGTTTTGGCCGAACTCCGAACCTGCGAGCGTGAACCCGAGCATCTTGGGCTCGACGCCCTTTACGAAGACGAATTGCTCAGAACGGCTCACGTCCTTGCCGTTCTTCAGCTTGCCGTTGTAGCTGACGCTGACCTGGTGCTCGCCGGTCGGCACGTTTCCGGTATACAGGCGCTGCACCCCGCCATTCTGCAGCGCTTCGAGTTCCTTGAAGCTGTAAATGTAATGCGCAACGAGATCGCCGTTGATCGCTACCTGCACCGCGTCGAGCCGCAGTTCGTCGCCGCCAGCCAGCGCAACGAATACCGCGACCTGCGTATTCGATGGATACAGCAGGCGCTCCTCGAGTCGCCCGAGTTCCGCGGCGATGTTGAGCACATCGGATTTGATCTCCTGTACCTGCTCGTCGAGGCTGCGCATCTGCTCCTGGGATATGTCCTGCGAACCGCTGCTCGCAACGGAAGCCCAGAGCAGCAGCACATAAAGAAATTTCCGCATCAGTGTAGGCATGTTCAAGCCCTTGATTTGCCGGGTTTAAGGTCCGGGATGCAGGCACTTGCATCCGCGCCGGTTGCAGGCCGGCATTTCGTCGCACAAGTGTTGATGAATCGTCGCATCCAATCTGTGATCCATCCCTCAAATCGCATGGGGTTGCAGCGACCATTGCGGCATACGCTGCGTTACGCCTGCGCGATCGCGCACGAGCAATCTGTGAACCTGCTCACGGATCGCGACGCAGCCGCGTAACAAAGTGCCCGCAATGCGCGAGCTTGGCGCGCGGATACATTATGTGAACCAGCCATTCATGAATGACATGCCGGCGAACGACGAGGCGCCGCTCCTGCCCCCCTGGGCCAGCGACCTGAATCTCGACGGCGAGGTGACCCTCGCAGACCACGTGCTGTGGCTGAAGCAGGCACTGCTATTGCCCGGCGACTGGGTGCTGTCCGCGACGGCAAGGTTCGCGCCCAATCTCATTGCGCAACTCGGATTGGCCGGGACCGAGACAGGCGGAGCCGCTTCCCTGCTGGTCTCGATTGCCGTTTACCTCGTTACCTTGCTGCTCGTCCTGCACATCACGCGCTCGCTGCTTCGCAAGTTGGCCTACTGGATCGATTCGTTGCGCATCGCTGCGACGGTGCGACTGCGGTCGATCGCCAGGCGATGGCAAGCCCTGCGTGAGTGGCGACCATTCGGCATGCCCTCACGCGGCCTGGCGGTCGAGGCCGACGTTGCCATTAGCGAAGCCGACCTGGCGGTGCTCCGCACCCAGTCAAAACTGCAGCCGGGCTACGTGCTGACGGCGCCCGAGATTGCGAACATCATTCGCCTGCGCCCGTCGCAGGTCGAGGCGATCCTGGAAAAACTGAGGGCTCTGCAGCTCGTAGAGTTCGCGTTCGGCTCGCTCGACGGCTATGACGGCTATCGCATCACGTCCACCGGGCGCATGTACCTCAAGGCCTGCGGAGAGTCAGTCGCACTCGCCTGACACCGCCGCGAGCGGGGGCCGCGCCGAATCGTCAATCGCCAGCGACGTCGATAACCTTGCCCGGGTTCAGAATGTTGCCGGGATCGAGTGTGCTCTTCAGCGTCCGCATCAGTTCGATCTCCGCAGCGCTGCGACTGATCGGCAGCCATGGACGCTTCTCCAGCCCGATGCCGTGCTCTGCGGATATGGCGCCGGCGTATGGCAGCAGCGCCTCGTAAACGTGTTTCTGAACGATCTCGGAATGCGCGGTCCTTACGTCATTACCCAGCACGGATACGTGTATGTTGTTGTCGCCCAGGTGACCGAAAGCGGCGACATACGCACCGGGAACATCCTCTGAAATGCGCGCCTCGATGTCAGCGACGTACGCACCGACATCCGCGGTTCGCAGGCTGACGTCGAAATTGAAAGCGCCACTGACGATCCACTCGACCTCGTGCCGGATTGCCCAGATGCCGTCACGTTCGCGATCCGATTTCGCGACGACTCCGTCCGTTACGAGCCCGCTTTCGATCATTTCTTCGAGGGCGTCGGCAAAGGCCGCGTCGTCGCGAGCCGCATCATTACCCATCGATTCCACGATGGCATACAGCGGGTGGGTTTCCTGTAGCGGCGATCGCTGCGGCCCCAGCGGTTGCGTGGCGCGCCGGTAGAAGCTGTCCCACATGACCTCGAAACCGCACAGGCTGCTGCCGAGCAGGTTCCTGGCCATGCCCAGAAGCTGCACGACGTCTTCGAAGCGGCGGCATGCGAGCAGCGCGACGTTGTGACTGCGCGGCTTGACGCTGAGGCGGAACACGAGCCGCGTGATCACGCCGAGAGTTCCCTCGGTACCGATGAACAGGTGCTTCAGGTCGAAACCCGAGTTGTTCTTTATGAAACGGTTCATCGACGAGATGACCGTGCCGTCGGCCAGTACCGCCTCGAGGCCGAGTACCGAGTCGCGGATCATGCCGTAGCGTATGACCTTCGTGCCGCCCGCGTTCGTCGACACGTTGCCGCCCAGCATGCAGTTCTCGCGCGCGCCGATATCCACCGGGAAAAAGAGCCCTTCGGCGTCGGCCGCCAGCTGGGCCGCGCGCAGCGTCACGCCGGCCTGCACCGTCATTGTTTGCGCAACCGGGTCGACCTCCTCGACCCGGTTCAGGCGCTCCAGCGACAGGCCCAGGTCGGCAGCCGTCGTCGCACAGCCCTGCACCAGGTTGGTGAGTCCGCCCATCGGCACGACCGGCTGGCCGGCCCGGCTGCAGGTCGCGAGCACGCGTGAAACCTCCGCCGTGTCCGCCGGGCGTACCAGCGCCACGCCGTGGAAAGGCTGGTGTGTCTCCCACGGAGTCGGGCCGACCCGGTCGCCCGGCACGACCTGCCGGTGGCCCACGATGGCCGCCAGCTCGGCCAGCAGCTCAGCGCCCACGGCGTTCTCCGGACCGGTTCGCCGGCAGCTTTTCGGCACGCGCTTTCAAGTCAATGGCTCCTGTTCCGCGCCGCTGTCACCCCCGGGCGCAGGAATACCATGCTAACGGGGGCCGGCGACGGTGGCCATCCCGGGCCGGTCGCGGAATGCAGCTGAAATGCCCGGCCCGAGCGGGCCGGATTCGACTCTGCGGCGAACTCGCGCGCTCCACGCGAGCCGCTCCGCGCCCGATCGACGGCCCGGTAGGGACCGGGCCTGCGGATTACGCTATGATTCGCGGCTCTTTGCGAGGAGATTTGCCGTCCCATGCGTGACATGCTCAGGTTCTACATCGATGGTCAATGGGTCGACCCGGTGACGCCCCGGACCGCTCCGGTCATCAACCCCGCCACGGAAGAGGTGTGCGGGCACATCAGCATGGGGTCGGCTGCCGACGTCGACCGGGCCGTGGCCGCCGCAAAACGCGCCTTCGAGCCTTACTCGCAGACGACGGTCGACGAGCGCAAGGCGCTGCTGTCTGCCATTCTCCGCGAGTTCGAGCGTCGTCACGACGAGATCGCCGAGGCGATCATGGTCGAAATGGGAGCACCATGGAAACTGGCGCACGGCGCCCAGGCCGCGAGTGGGCCGCAGCACATCAAGGCGGCACTGAAAGCGCTCGACACCTTCGAATTCTTCGAGCAGCACGGCACGACGCGGATCCTGAAGGAGCCGATCGGCCCGGTAGCGCTGATCACGCCCTGGAACTGGCCCATGAACCAGGTTGCGGTCAAGGTGGCCCCCGCCCTCGCCGCGGGCTGCACGATGGTCCTGAAGCCGAGCGAGATCGCGCCCTTTGACGCCATGCTGTTCGCCGAAGTGCTGGACGCGGCCGGTGTTCCGGCGGGCGTATTCAATCTCGTCAACGGGGACGGCCCGTCCGTCGGGTCGGCGATGTCCAGCCATCCCGACATCGCGATGGTCTCGTTCACCGGTTCGACGCGCGCCGGCGTCGCGGTTGCGCAGAACGCGGCACCCACGGTCAAGCGCGTAGCCCAGGAACTGGGCGGCAAGTCAGCGAACCTGATACTCGCAGACGCCGACTTCGAACGCGCAGTAAAGAGCGGCGCGCGCAACTGTTTCGATAACAGCGGACAATCCTGCAACGCGCCGACCCGGATGCTGGTGCCGAAAGACCGGCTGGCCGAGGCCGAGGCCATCGCCCGGGCGGTCGCGGAAAAGACCGTCGTCGGCGATCCGGGTGCCGAGGGGACCCACATGGGGCCGGTCGTTTCCGAGGCGCAGTGGAACAAGATCCAGGGCCTGATCCAGAAAGGCATCGACGAGCATGCGCGGCTGGTCGCCGGCGGCACCGGCCGGCCGGAGGGCCTGGCCAGGGGCTGGTACGTGCGACCCACCGTGTTTTCCAACGTTTCGAACGATATGACGATCGCACGCGAAGAGATTTTCGGCCCGGTGCTCTGCATCATCCCCTTCGAGACAGAGGACGAGGCCGTCGCTATCGCGAACGATACGCCGTACGGACTCTCAGGCTATGTGAGTTCCGGTGATCTCGAGCACGCCCGCCGGATTGCCGCACGGCTCCGTACCGGCATGGTGCATATCAATGGGGCGTCGCTCGACTCGCAGGCGCCTTTCGGCGGCTACAAGCAGTCCGGGAACGGTCGCGAGTGGGGACCGCACGGCATCGAGGAGTTCCTGGAACTCAAGTCCGTTTACGGCTACGACGCACGCAAGGCAGGCTGATGCGACAGACAGAAAGAAAGGCCGGGGCGGGAATGCGCGGCACGACGATCCGGGCGCTGGTATTCGTGGTTGTGGCGATCGGGCTGGTCGCCGGGTGCGCGGAATCCTCGCGGCCCGTTGCCACGGGCAAGGGCGTCATCCGTGGCATGAACGCGCTGATCGACTCGCCGGATGCGCTGTTCCTGATCGAGGAAACGTCGCTCGGCACAGTCGCCTACAAGGACTCGACTGCCAATCGCAGCTACGACGATCTCAGCTACAACTTCAACTTCGAAATCCGCATTGCGGGCAATGCGAGCAATACGCGCCTCGGCACGCTGGCTCTCGACGTCACCAAGGACACCGAATACCTGTTCGTGCTGACCGGATCGGTGGCGGCACCGGAGATCGTGCTGTGGCAGAACCCTGCGCGCGAATGGGCCGGTACCGAAACCGTATTCGAGCTCGCATTCGGACTGGCCACGCAGGCTCTCGGCGACCTCGATGTCTATTTCGCTGCACCCGGCACGCCGCCGGCACTCGGCAGCCAGGTCGGGACGCTCGGCTACCAGCAACGGCTCGACGTCCGCGAGTTCCCCGCCGGCCAGTATGAACTGACGCTGACGCCGGCGAATGACCCGGCGACAGTGCTCTATCGCAGCGTGAATGCCGAATACGGTGCGGCGGTGACGAACTCGATCGTTATCCTGGAGGGCGACCCGTCCGGCACGGCCCCGATAAACGCTCGGCTGATACCGGAGAGCGGCGGTGCGGTCGAACTGCCGGACGCCCTGGTCCAGCCAACGATGCGATTCCTGCATGCGTCCATCGCGACCGGCAACGTCGATGTCGCCAGGAATGACGATTTCGCCAACCTGCTTGCAACGAATCTCGGCTTCGCAGAGGTATCCGCCCGCGCGGCAGTCCCGACCGGAGTCGCCACGTACGACTGGGTTCCCACCGGCAATACGACGCCGATATTCAGCGACGCAAACCGCGACATCGCAGGCAATTCTCGCTTGCTGCAGCTGCTGCTGGGCGAGCCCGGCAACTACGGCGTCACGGTGCTGCCAGATATCCGTCGTGGCTACTCGACCTCGGCGAGGATTCGTTTCAACCATGGCTCGCTCAATGTGGACGGCCCGATCGACGTGTACCTGGCGGAGCCCGGCCGGCCGCTGACGGAGGTCCTGCCCCAGACCAATTTCCTGCCCTTTTCGGTCAGTTCCGGGTACCGGGAAGTACAGGCGGGGGATTACGAGCTGACCGTTACGCGGGCCGGGAACCGGGATACGGTTCTTGCGGGACCGGAACCCGTCGCGCTGCAAATCGGCGACGTTGTCGATGTCGTCGTGCTCGACACGGCGGATCCGAACGTCTCCGATATCCTGGTCCTGGCCAACACACCCTGACGGAGGTCAGGCATCCGGTTCGAGGCCGAGCTGGCGCAAGGCCTTTTTGAGCTCCGCCCTGCCCAGCGTTTCCGCCTGGAGCGCCAGGAAGCCGTCGATCATCGCGGCCAGCCGCTCGTAGGCGCGGCCGAATGCGCGACTTACCTCCTGGTCCGTCCCGCGAACGGCGGCCGGGTCCGGTATGCCCCAGTGCACCGTTATCGGGCTGCCGCGCCACAGCGGGCAGGACTCCCCTGCCGCGTCGTCACAGACGGTAAAAACGAAGTCGAATGCCGGGGCACCGCGACCGGCGTAACGATACCATGACTTGGATGCGAGGCCCTCGGTGGGAATGCCGCGCGACTCGAGTTCGGCCAGTGCGGCCGGGTTGACCCTGCCGACCGGCCGGCTGCCCGCGCTGAACGCCTTGTAGCGGCTGCCGCCACGTTCGTTGAGGATGGCCTCCGCGAGGACGCTGCGCGCGGAATTGCCGGTGCAGAGAAACAGCACGTTTTTCGGGGTCATACGAGCCGGTATCGAAATCCAGGTGCGCCCGCAGGCGGTCGATGGATATTCTAGGGTCGGCGCGCTTACGCCGGAAGCACGGACTTCACAGGATTTCTGTGCCAGGTGGCGAGACGGGGGATCAGGACGCGATCGTCCCGTCGATGTAGGCGGCGCGATCGTTCGCTGCTTCGTCGTCGCCCAGCGCCTTGGCATTGTACATGGCCTGGTCGGCGACGCTCACGAGTTGCCAAAGATCCCTGCCATGCCCGGGCATCAGCGCGATGCCGACACTTGCGGTGCAATTGATCTCCTGGCCCTGGATGATGTAGGCCTCGGACGCCGTCTCGACCAGGCGCTCCGCGATCGCCTTGGCGTCGTCCACGCCTACGCCCGGCAGAACAATCGCAAACTCGTCGCCGCCGAGGCGCGCGAGAACATCCTCCGGCCTGAGGCAGAACTCCAGGCGATGGCCGAAGGCCTTGAGCAGGGCGTCACCTGCCTGGTGGCCGAAACGATCATTGATCGACTTGAAATGGTTTAAGTCCAGGTACAGTACTGCGCCGCGGTCGACGGATTCGATGCGCGCCTGCGCCGTCTTTTCGAAACCGCGCCGGTTGAGCACTCCCGTCAGGGGGTCGCGCAGGGCATCCGCCAGCATCTTGTTCTCGTTCCGCTTGCGCTGCGTAATGTCGATGAGCGTGACTGAAAAATCGGTGCCGACGGGCTCGGCGACGACGCGCAGCCAGGCGTTACTGTCGCCGACCTCGACCTCGGCCTCGTAGCCGCCGAATCCTGCCATTGCCCCGTCTGCACTGAATTTCTCGACCAGGCGATCCGGATTCAGAAGCTCCAGCTTGTCGAGCGGCATACCGACGAGCGTTCCGCTGCCATTGACCAGGTACCGCTCCGCCGAGCGGTTCGCGAACGTGCAGCGGAAGCGGGCCGGGTCGAGCGGATCGCGCGCGAAGCGCAGGATGCCGTTCGACGAATGTTCAACCAGCGTGCGTATCAGCTGCTCGGAGTCGGCCAGCCGCTTCAGGGTTTCCTTGCGCTCTGTTACGTCTCGGCAGACGACGACGGTACCCTGGTCCTGGCCGGACGGGCCGATCAGCGGCGCACTGGACATCTCGTAGTACCGGTCGGTTCGGATGCGGACGGTGCGACTCAGGTTGAGGTCCGGCTTGCGCTCCAGCACGCCCCGAGCCTGCGGCAGCTCGTTCCAGAAGTCACGCCCGATCAGCTGCCGTTCCGACATCGACAGAAGTTCCTGCGCGGGCCGGTTGGCGCTGATGATGCTTTGCGCGCGGTCCAGCACGATGATCGGGTCGCCAACGTGATCGAACAGCGTCTGGTACGCGAGCGGACTGAATTCGTACACGCGCAGGCGCAGGCTCGCCCACCAATACAGTGGCAGCATCAGGACCAGCGTGGTCGACGTCGCGGGGAAATCGTACGGGCCGACCTTCAGTATCGTGCTCGCGAAATTCGCCGCGAACGGCAGGGCCGCGCAGACCAGCAACAGTGCAACGCGCTTACGGTGCGCGCGGGCGATCGTCGGCAGGCGGCCCGCCAGGGCGACCAGGCTGAATCCGAACAGGCCGTAGGCGAACGGTGCATGGACGCGCCGGAACCAAGCGTGCTCCGTCGCAGCCGTGAACCGGGTTCCGTCGGCCGTCTCGACGACCGTCCAGATCATGTCGTGCATCGAGTTGGTCAGCGCGAGGACCACCGACGCGAGTGGGACGATCGACAGTGCCGCCAACAGGCGCTTCGAGGGGCGGCCGGCCGTGTATTCGCGATAGATGCAGTACAGCACAACGGGCAGGAAACCGGCCGCAATGAAGGTCAGTACGCGACCGACGCCGTAGTAGCGCGGATCGGTCGCACCGTAGGAAAACGCGCTGCCGATGACCATCACGCCGACCAGGAACAGGAAATAGCTGATGACGCTGTTGGCTGACTCCGCGGACGCACGGGAGACGCGCGTCGCGAGCCACAGGTACGTGAGGCCCGCGATGCCATACGTCATAGGCAGGAAAGCTGCAGGTTCCACCGGCAAATCCAGACTCCCGACACCGGCAGTACCGGCCCGACAATACCCAAATAATGCTAGCGCCAGGCGGGACGTCCGGCTGCGAACCAGGCCGCATTCCCGCCTTCCTGATCGCGCGGCGGTTCACGGTCTTGGTTTCCAGCGGCTTGGCGAACCGGCCAGGCCGGATCAGACGCCCTCGGCGGTGTCCTGGATCAGCGTGTCGACGACGCTCTTCAGGCAGTCCTGCGGCGACTTGCCCGAGGCCGAGCACAGCTCGTAGGCTTTGAGCTGGCGGTGGGCACTGGTGCCTCGGCTCAGGATGTCGGCCACCGAAGCGATTTCGGCCTCGCAACCGAGGGCGCCGGCGTCTTCGGCCGTCAGCGTCAGGATCTCGTCCAGCAGGTGCTCGAACGACACTACCTTGCCGCGGGCGAAGTCGACGAGGCCTGCATCGAAGCTGTAGCGCATGGCCCGCCATCGGTTCTCGTTGATCAGCATCGGCGAGTAGATCCGCCAGCGCTGGTTATTGCAGCGCAGGCGAAACAGCATGCGCAGGATGCACACCAGCATGGCGACGAGTGCGATTGCGTCGTCAAGCCGCGTGCAGACGTCCATGATACGCGTTTCGAGCGTCGGGAAACGCCCGCTGGGCCGCATGTCCCACCAGATCTTGGTCGAGTCCTCGATCATCCCTGCCTGTACCAGGATGTCGACATGCCGTTTGTACTCGGCAAAGCTCTGGAATCTTTCCGGCAGTCCGGTCCGCGGCAGCGCGTCGAACACCGTTAGCCGGTAGCTCTTCAGCCCGGTGTCCTGGCCTTCCCAGAACGGCGAGGAACACGACAGGGCCAGCAGGTGCGGCAGGAAATACGACAGCTGGTTCATCAGGTCGATGCGCAGCTCGTCGTCGTTTACGCCGACGTGCACGTGCATGCCGCAGATCAGCAGCCGTCGAGCGGCGCCCTGCATTTCCGCCGACAGGGCCTCGTAACGATCCTTCTGGGTATGCTTCTGTTCGGACCAGCGGCTGAACGGATGCGTCGATGCCGCCACGGGCGCAAGTCCATGCCGATCCGCGACCTCGATGATGCTGCGGCGCAGGTGCGCAAGGTCTTTCCTGACCTCCTGCACGCTGCCGCAGACTTTCGTGCCGACCTCGATCTGCGACCGCAGGAACTCCGTCGTTACCTGCGGCCCGCACAATTCCTCCGCCTCACCGATCAGCGACTGCGGCGGGTCGACGACGAGCGCGCGGGTTTCCTTGTCGACGAGCAGGTACTCTTCCTCGACGCCTATCGTGAATTCCGGCTCGATGATCAAGTCACTCCCCCTCCCCGGGCATCAGGCCGATCGTTCCCGGACCGGGCCGCCCAGGCGCCGACCGGCGGGAATGCGGCGCAGGATGGGTTCCATGATCGCCGCGATCCTGTTGACGCCTTCGGCATCGGCGATCAGGTCCTGGCGGATTTCGATCCCGACGTGCGGCAGGCCTGCATCCTCCGCGTGATGATCGATCGTGAAATCCTGCGGCGCCTTGCCCGAATAGGGCTCGTTGTCGCCAACGAGAAAGCCGGCGGTCCGGAAACCGTCAATGAGAATTTCCGCGGTGTCGCGATCCGCATCCCACAGTACGCCGACCTGCCACGGCCTCGATACGCCGTCGAGTACCGGCGTAAAGCTGTGGACCGTCGCGAAGGCCGGCGGGTAGTCGTGCTGGGCCAGCCGCTTGACCTCGATATCGATTGCGTAATGGTAGGGCCAGTAGAGCTCCGCCGCGCGCAGGTCTTTCTGCGCCTGGCGCAGCTTGCGATTGCCCGGGATGACGACGCCGTCGCCGAACTCCAGGAAGGCGCCCGGGTCCAGCAGGTCTCGGTTGCAGTCGACGACCAGCCGGGAATACTCGGCGAGGACGGCGGTGACGCCCATCGATTTCGCGAGCCTCCGGGTCAGCGCTCCCGCCCCGATATCCCACGCCAGGTGGCAGCGCCGCGCCGGCGGATCCAGACCCAGCGTGCCCAGTGACGCCGGAAAACGCCGGCTCGCATGGTCGCAGACGAGCAGCAGCGGAGTCGTTGCATCCGGGTTCAGCACGCGAAACGGCACCGGCTCGTCGGGGTTCAGCAGTCGCGGTTTGTCGTCGCCTACAGGCGTTCCTTCGACGGGCATGTTCGACCAGGCAGCGCGTGATTGCAGTCAGTGTACCGCAAGCTCACGCCCGGCAGGCAATCGGGCGGCCTGCGGCGGCGCTCAGGCCCTGAGCGTGGAGCTGGTGCGCCCGGCCCAGGGTTCGAATGCCCGGACGGACTCGGGCCTTGCTATGAAGTAGCCCTGCGCGAAAGACACCCCTAGCGTACCCAGTTTGTCGAGCACCTGGCGTGTCTCGACGCGCTCGGCGATCGTCTCGATGCCCATCGCGTGGCCGACTTCGTTGATCGCCCGAACCATGCTCTCGTCGACGGTGTCCTCGACGACGTTGCGAATGAACTGGCCGTCGATCTTCAGGTAATCGACCGGCAGGTTCTTGAGATAGGTGAACGACGACAGTCCGGAACCGAAGTCGTCGAGCGAAAACTTGCAACCCAGCTTTTTCAGCGCCTGCATGAAGTGAATGACCCGGGACAGGTTCGAGATCGCAGCCGTTTCCGTGATCTCGAAACAGATCGCGCCCTCGGCCAGTCGGTGCTTCTGCAGCTCGGAAATGACGAACTCGAGGAAACGATCCTCGCTCAGCGAGGTCCCGGACAGGTTGACGGCGACGGTGTATCGAGCCGGGCCCGACCGCGTCTCGCGGTCGGCGAGCCGCGTCAGCGCCTCTCTTACAACCCAGCGATCGAGCGTCGACATCATGTTGTAACGCTCGGCCGCGGGAATGAACTGGTCCGGCTGCACGAGTTCGCCGTTCTCGTCCCGCATCCTGAGCAGCAGCTCGTAATGGCCCCGGCTCTCCGTCTTGTGGCTGCCGATGCCGACGATCGGCTGGAAGTAAAGCTCGAGCCGGTTGTCCTCGACCGCGCTGGTGATACGCGACACCCACTTCATTTCTTCATGGCGCAGCGACGCGTCGCTGTCCTGGTAGAGGTGGATCTGGTTGCGGCCCATGTCCTTCGCCGAGTAGCAGGCGACGTCCGCAGAACTCATTATGGAGGCGACGTCCGCGCTGTCCGCGGTGATCATGACGACGCCGATCGAGCAGCGGACATTCGTAAATGCTTCCTGCCACTGGAATCGATACTGCTCGACCGAGAGCCGGATCGCCTCGGCAACCTGCATCGCACGTTGCTGGTCGCATCGCTCGAGCAGCACGCCGAATTCGTCGCCCCCGAGTCGCGAAACGATATCGGACGAACGAACATTGGTCTGGATAATTTCAGTAATCTGCCGCAGCAGCTCGTCACCGGCAACGTGGCCGAAGGTGTCGTTGACGACCTTGAACTGGTCCAGGTCGACGTACAGGAGTCCGTGCGCCCGGGACGGGTTCTCGTGCACGCCCTGCAGGGCCGCTACCAGCTGATTCTCGAACTCGCGGCGATTGATCAATCCCGTTACGGCGTCGTGCGAAGCCTGGTAGGAAAGCTGCCGGAACAACCGGCTTTCCTTGCTGACGTCATGGAACACCATGACCGAGCCGATGATGTTGCCTATTCGATCGCGGATCGGGGCGGCAGAATCCTGGATCGGGACTTCCTGGCCGTCTTTCACGATCAGCAAAGAGTTCGGCGCGAGCGTTATGACTCGGCCTTCCTTCAGGCAGCGCATGACCGGGTTCTCGACCGTGGAACGCGTGTGCTCGTTGACGATACGCATGATTTCGTCGATCGCCTTGCCGCGTGCGCTGCGCATGTCCCAGCCGGTCAGGTCCTGCGCCACGGGGTTGATATAGTCGATCCGTCCTTCGGCATCCGTCGTGATCACGCCGTCGCCTATCGACTGCAACGTGACCTGGGCCCGTTCCTTTTCTTCGAAGATGCGGGTTTCCGCGATCTTGCGGTCGGTGATGTCGGTGATCGTGCCCTCGTGCGCGACGATGTTGCCGGACTCGTCATAGATCGCCCGCGAATTCTCGAGCACCACGATCTCGCGGCCGTCCTTGCGCCGCAGCCGGTACTCGAAGTTCCGTACTACGCCCTGCGCTTCCAGGCGGGCGAACACGCGCTCCCGGTCGATCGGGTTCACGTATAGACGCGTCGTGCGCCCGGCCTTCTTGAGCTCATCCTCGCTGGTGTAGCCCAGCATTTCGACCAGCGCCGGGTTCACGGTGATGATGTCGCCGTCGCGCGAAGCGATATAGACGCCGTCGACGACGTTTTCGAACAGACCGCGGTAACGGGTCTCGCTGGTCCGGAGACGTTCCTCGTCGAGCCTGCGCCGGACCGCGATACCTGCGAGCCGCGCGATTCGCCCGATCTTGTCGAGCTGGTCGGTCATCGGTCGGCGCGGCTGATCCAGGTACAGGTCGAGCGTACCGAGCACCTTGCCGCCGTCCGCTACGACGGGAAACGACCAGGCCGCTGCAATGCCATGTTTCCGGGCTTCCTGGACGTAGCCCTGCCAGGCCGGGTCGGACGCGATGTCGGGCACGACCTTTTCACGTGCATCGTGCGCCGCGCTGCCGCAGGCGATGCTGTCCGGACCGGCCGGCACGAAGTCCAGCATCAGCTTGAAGGGCTCCGGCAAGCTCGGTGCCTGTTCCACGGAAAGCATGTGCTTACGCTCGTCGTAGAGCATGATCGCCGCACGCATGCCCGGATCGATTTTCTCCACGCAGCGACAGATGGCGCGAAGGGTGCGGTCGAACGGCGCGTTCTCGGCGATCATCTCCAGGATCTTGTTTTGCGCGAAACCGAGCTCCTCGGCTTTCTTGCGCTCGCTGATGTCGGTCATGCTGACGCGGATCAGCCGGCGGTCGCCGGCCGGCAACCGGCTGAAACGCACCTCGCAGGGAAAGTCCCGCCCGTTGGCGTTCCGGTGCAGCCACTCGAAGGTCGGGTGCTCGCCATTCAGGGCACGATCGATATAGCCCCGCTTGATGCCGAAAGACGGCGTACCGTCCGGCTGTGTCGGCGGGCTGATGGCCTTCGGGCCGATGCTCAGCAGCCGTTTGCGCGACAGGTTGAACAACTGGCAGGCATTGTCGTTGGCGTCGCTGAAGCGATTCTCGTCGACGTCGAACACGACGATGGCCTCGGGCGCATTTTCGACGAGCGCACGATAGCGTTCCTCGTTTTCCCGCAGCGCCGTTTCGGCTGCCTTGCGGCCGGTCACGTCGCGCAGGCTGATGACGAAAACGTCGGTCTCGCCGGAGGACAGCCGGCTCGCCTTGACCTCGGCAATGAAAGACTCACCGCCGGTCCGGTTCGCGACGATTTCGCCGCCCTTGTAGTCGATGTGCGTGTCGTCCGGCTCGGACATGTACGGTCGGAGAAAGTCGGCGAATTCGATACCCGCGGCTGCCGGCACGAGTCGCGAGAACGGCATCCCGACGAGCTGTTTCGCGTCGATGCCGAAGTAGCGGGTGCAGATCCTGTTGCAGTGCCGGACGACGCCGTCCGGGCTCACCGACATGAGTGCATCGGTGACACTGTCGAAAATTACCTGGATCGGCGTGGCGGCCGCCAGAGTACGCGTCAGCGACTGGGTGATCGTTGCCTCGAGCTTGTCATAATGCTCGTCGATGTGCTTCAGCAGAGCCAGAAAGTCGGGTTCGCCGCCCCCGGACTGCTTCGATACTGCCCTGATCTTGTCTTCCAGTTCCTTGCGCATTGAGGCCCCGGGTACCCCCTGGTTGCACGCGTATTGCCGGACCCGCCACTGCGGAAGACAGGACCGGCAATTGCCCCCGCCGCCGGCGCTCTCGCGCGGGCGCACTTGCTGCAGCGTGGCGTCACGGTAGCGACCGTGGCCAACGGGGTCTGTGATGGGCCTCTCGGATCGGCAAGGATATGGGAAATATTTCCCGGACCAGTAACGGCGCGGGTTTCAGCCGATCGTCAGTGGCCCCGGAGCCGTCACTCGGGCAGCCAATACGGCCGCAACCAGGATTATGCAAAGCCGGCACCGCCGGATTGCGCAGGCACCGCGGGTCGCCCGTGGGGCGGGCTCCTGCAACGACCGCGCTTTCTTGGGAGCGGGTCCTGACCCGCGACGGCGAGGTCGGCCGTCAGCGCGGCCTCCCACATGCCCGGCACGGTGTCGGTCAGCACCCGTAGGAGCGCGCCCTGCGCGCGATCGGTGCCACGCCTGCGACAGGGTCGCCCTCGACGCGGAGAGTAAACTTATTCGGGCTCTTTCGCCGGCATCGAGATGCCGGGCTCGCCGTCGGCTCCCTCGACCAGGTCGCCGTTCAGGTCCGGCTCGCCGGTCGAACGCCCGACGCGGATCGGGATCGACATCGACTTGATCAGCGCGGAACCGTCGTCCGCCTGCACTTCGGCGGTGACGACGATGAACAGGCGTCCCTCGCGCTGCGGCACGACGGTGAGCTGCTGGCTGCGAACCTGTGCGCCACGCAGCGGCAATACCTCGAGTTCCTGCGCCTGCGACTCCGGGAAGGTCATGCTGCCAGGTTCGTTGATCCGGTAGCGGACGGTTATCGGCCGGTCGTCCAGCGACGAGCTGATCTCGAGGTTCAGCATCACCGGGCGGCCGACGATCGGGTTGCCGACGATCGAGTAGTCGATCGAGATCGGCGCCGTCGGCTTGCCGGGCGAGGTTACCAGCGGCGCCGGCTTCGGCACCGCAGCCGCGTCCGCTTGCCCGCCACGTGCCGGCTCGTCGTTACCGCCGCAGGCGCCCAGCCAAACCAGTGCCAGGACCAGGCCGGTATATCGATAGTGTCGTCTGATGCTCATGCTCATCGCCGTGAGTATGTCACTGGGACACCGTGACATCAAAACAGGTCCGCTCGGGATAATCGCCCGGTGTCTGGTCGTCTGCGTAACGGAACTCGGTCAGGTCCATCACGTAGGTGCCCGCCTGCAGCGTCCGGCGCGACATCGCCTCGCGGTTCGGCTGGCAGCTCGCACCCTGGATCATCAGCTGGCCGCTACGCCATACCATCAGGTCGGGATCGCTGTGGCGGTGAATTTCCGGATCATTTGCTGCCGCGTTCCTGCAGTCGAAGCCGTCGCTCGGGACGGACGGCGGGTCGACGGTGTCCACCGTGATCGCCAGGGCCGTCGGGCTGCCCAGCTCCATGCGGAGGTAGCGCACTTCCGACAACTTGTTGCCGTTGCGGCCGCCGTCGAACTGGCTGTTGCTGCACAGCCTGACGGTCTGGCCGGGCGAGATATCGGTATACAGCGGCAACACGTCCGCAGCCGCGCCGGCGTCGTTGGTCTCGCCCTCGCCCCACGGGTTTATGCCTTCGGCGCCGATACTTTCGGCGGCGAGTAGCCCGTCGACGAAGCCTGCCTGCGTGCCGGCGGCCGATTTGACCGCCTCGAAAAACGAGAACGCGCTGGTGAAGGCGGTAGTCGAGCGCTGCGGCCCGGTCATCACGTCGTAGATCAGCCCGAAACCGACGCTGTCCGTGTCGCTGCCATCGACATTCGAGTCCCACAGGTCGTAGACCAGTTTCAGGATCGACACCTCGTTGTACCAGCCGCGATTGGTCGAGGTCGTACGCTCGCTCTCGAGGTCGATGTCGAAGCCGGTGAGCTGGCCATTGCCGCCCCAGAAGGTGTCGCAATAGAGCGGGTTCGCGAGCCCGATGCCCGCCAGTGCCGTGGCGAAGCCTTCACCGAAGGCCACCCGCTTGTCGAGCCGGTCGCCGATACCGTGCGCGCCTCCGACGCTGTCGGAGCGCGAAAACTTGTCCTCGAAGTAGTGGCCCCACTCGTGGCCGATGACGTGATCGTCGAACTCTTCGGCATCGTCCCCCTCGCGCCCCAGCAGGAACAGCGCATCCAGGCCGCTGGCATAGAAGGACGTGCCGAGGTCGCCGCTGTCGATGTCGTCCAGGCGGCTGCCGGTGCCCCGGCTGGTGCCGTTCTCCGGGCTCCAGAACGCGTCGAGCGGCGGAAACGCCGTGGACGGGTTGGCGGCCAGTACGAGCTGCATCATCTGGTAGATCGTATCGAGCACCGCGAACGGAGCGGCAGCCCGCGGCTCGCCGTAGCCGGCGCCGGTCCAGCCGCTCGCGGCTACCAGGTCGCGCCGCAGGTTGATGCCCCCGGTATTGAAGCTCGTGCCGTCGAGGAAATACCTGGGACGATTCGCCAGCGCCGGCGGGTTGGGGTCGGCCGGGTCGACGACGTTGTTGCGCACCTCGACGTCCCAGGACGGCGTTCCTGACCGCTTGAGCTCGGATACGACGCGCACGAAGACGTTCGTGTCGGCGTCCAGCACGACCGAATAGGAGCCGTTCGCGTCGGTCGTCGTGGTCGCGAGCAGCGCGTTGCTGCCGGCGTCGAGGACCTGCAGGGTAGCGCCGCGCACGGGCCGCCGCTCGATTGCGTTGAAGTCGAGGCCGCGGCACAGCTCGTTGGGCGGCGGGAACTCGTACTGCACGGTGCCGGACAGGTTGACCAGCGCACCGGGCTCCTGGACCGTGACGACGATGTCGTCGCTGCCGATGCCGCCGCTGCCGTCAGCGACGCTCAGCCGGAACTGCAGCTCGATCGATACGCCCGGCGCGACGTCCGGGGCACTGAAACCGGCGAGCGCCTGCGACGCGTTCTGGATCGCGACCGTGGGACCGCCGACCTGGCTCCAGGCATAGCTCAGCGCATCGCCGTCGGGATCCGTCGCGGAACCGGAAAGCTGCACGCTGGACGATTCGACGACGACCATGTCGCTGCCGGCATTCACGACGGGCGGCCGGTTCGCGGCCGGCTCGCCGGACGTATCGCCGGATTGGTCGAGACAGGCGCCCAGCAGCAGCGGCAACAGGACAGCGCATCCGCGTCCCGCGCCCCGGCGTTGTCCTGTATGCCCGTTATTCGACATAACTGGTCGCACTCCTTGCGCTCGCTCCGGGCCTGCGTCTTGCGGCCGGACGTCCCTTGCCTTCGACGCGGCAGGCAAATCTGGGAACCACGCCCGCACGGTCCCGGGCAGTATTGCTAGAATCCGGAGGCCGTTTCGGGAGCTCAATCACAAAACAGGAAATCCGGCGGAATTCGCAATGAAAAGCAGATCGATACTGGTGACCGGCGGGGCCGGCTACATCGGCAGCCACGTGGTCCGGCAGCTCGGCGAGCAGGGAGAGACGGTCGTCACGCTCGATAACCTGAGTACCGGCTTTCGGGACGCGGTGACCAGCGGCGAACTCATTGTCGGCGATACCGGGGACGCGGCCTTGCTCGAGAAGATCTTCGGCCTGCACGCGATCGACACTGTCATGCACTTCGCCGCGCACACGGTCGTGCCCGAGTCGGTGGCGAACCCACTCAAGTACTACCGCAACAACACTGCGTGCAGCCGCACGCTGCTCGAGCTTTGCCAGAAGCACGGCGTGCGGCACATCGTGTTTTCTTCGACTGCCGCCGTCTACGGCATCCCGGAAGGTGGGCGCGCCGCCGAGGACGCGCCCACCCGGCCGATCAACCCCTACGGCACGTCGAAACTGATGACGGAGTGGATGCTGCGCGACCTGGCCGCGGCCGGCGGGCCGCGCTACGTCGCGCTGCGCTACTTCAACGTCGCCGGTTGCGAACCATCCGGGATCATCGGCCAGTCGACGCCGAAGGCCACCCTTCTGGTCAAGGTGGCCTGCGAGGCAGCCACGGGCCGGCGCGACCACGTCAGCATATTCGGCACGGACTACACGACGCCCGACGGCACGGGCGTCCGCGACTACATCCACGTCGAGGACCTGGCCAAGGCGCATCTCGATGCCCTGCGCTACCTGCGTGCCGGCGGCGACCCGCAGACACTCAATTGCGGTTACGGCCACGGCTACAGCGTCCGCCAGGTGCTCGACGCCGTCGCACGGGCCAGCGGGGCACCACTGAAAGTCGTCGAGGAACCGCGCCGGGCCGGCGACCCGCCGTCGCTGGTCGCAGTCGCTGAGCGTGTCCGCGAAGTCCTCGGCTGGGAACCCCGTTACGACGACCTGGACACGATCGTCCGGACGAGCCTCGCCTGGGAGCGGAAGATCGCGGCCCGGGACCCGTCCGCGTACTGGGCGGCCTGAGAGCCGCCCGAGAGCCGGCTGCAGACCGCGGGTCGGCCAGCGTCGCCAAATACAGACGGTTCGCAACCCTTGGCCGCGGCGCAGTGATAGACTGCCCCGATGAAATTCCGCCGACCAAGGACCCTTAACGGCCTGATTCTGGTGGGCTTTGGCCTGGTCGCCCTGCCCCTTTTGACGGCCGTGCTGTGGGCCCTGTTCAATCTCGACCGCCTCGCCGAACAGAGCGAGCGGCTGGTCCTGACGGGCATCTCGGCGGTGGAGCAGAATCGCCTGCTCGCCGAACAGGTCGGCTCGCTCGAGCGCGTGTCGCGCCAGTACGTCGTACTGCGGAATCGCGACAGTCTCGCGCTGCTGCAGGGCGACCTGGCCAACATCGAGCAGACGCTCGATGTGCTGGGGCCTATCGCGGAACAGGCCGGGGCCGACCCGCTGCTGGTGTCCATACGAGGCGACATGAGGGCCGCCGTCGGCGCGCTGGGCGCCGCGGAACTCACCGAGGCCGCCGCCGAGGCCGCGATCGCGCGTTTTGCGACCGTACGCCAGGACGTCCGCGATCTGACCACAATCCTGAACCGTCACATCGACGATGGCCTGAGGGCGCTGCAGGAAAGCACCCGCCGGGCGCAGGAGGTCTCGGCCTGGCAGACCGTGGCGCTGGTACCCGGCACCATACTCCTCGTCCTCTTCTTCACGCTGCTGGTCGCCCGGCCGATCCGGCAGATCGACACCGCGATCAGCCAGCTGGGCAAGGGCGGCTTCGCGAAGAGCATCGAGATCGGCGGTCCGCGCGACCTCGAACGCCTCGGCCGCCAGCTCGAATGGCTGCGCATCCGCCTGCTGGAACTCGCACAGGAGAAGAACCGGTTCCTGCGCCACATGTCGCACGAATTGAAGACGCCGCTCGCGAACATCCGCGAGGGCACGGAGCTCCTGATGGACGGCGCCGTCGGCGAGCTGAAGCCCGAGCAACGCGAGGTCACCGATATCCTGCGCACGAACGGCCTCAGGCTGCAGCACCTGATCGAGAACCTGCTGAGCTTCTCGGCCTGGCAGACGAAGAGCGAGGTGCTGACGCTGGCCGACTTCCCGCTGCGCGCGCTGGTCATCTCGGTCGCGAAGGCGCAACGCCTCGCGCTGAAGTCCGCCCGGATCCAGTTGAAACTGGACGTCGAGGACTTCTCCGTCACGGCCGACCCCGACAAGATGCGCACGGTGCTCGACAACCTGCTGTCCAACGCGCTCAAGTTCACGCCCACGGGCGGCATCATCACGATCCGCGCCCGCGACGAGGAGCGGCGTTTTGTGCTGGAGTTCGCCGACACCGGGCCCGGGATCCCCGAACATGAAAGGCCCCGCGTGTTCGAGGCCTTCTTCCAGGGCGGCCGCGAGCAGGGAGGCTACGTCGGGGGCACGGGCATCGGGCTGTCGGTCGTGCTCGAGTGCGTCCAGGCGCACGGCGGCACGGTCGAACTCGTCGAGTCGGACGAGTTCCCGGGTGCCCACTTCCGGATCGTCATCCCGCAACAGCGGGCGACACAGGAACCACGGATGGCTGCCAGTGCGTAACGAAGCAATGACAAGCCGGGCACGTCAAATCATTGCGCTGATCCTGCTCGGCGGGTTCGTGACCGGCTGCGCGCAGACCGAAGACTGGCTGCGCGGCCGCCGCACCGCGACGCCATCGGACCCGGTGATTCTCGGCGCGCCCTCGGCCGACAGCTACCTGCAGGATCTGCACGCGCTGGCGACCGGCGACCCGTACACGCAGGTGGAGATATTCTCGGACGCGGAGTCCGCTGCCCGGCTCACGCCGGGCCCGTCCACCGAGCTCCGCTTCGCGCTGGTGCTGGCCACGCCCGGGCATGCCGAAACGGACCCGCAGCGGGCCCAGAGCATGCTGCGGGAGATCCTGTCGCAGACGGAACTGCTGACCACCGCCGAGATCGCCCTCGCTACGATCACGCTTCGCAGCGTCGAGGAACGCCTGACGCTCGACGCCGAATCGAGGCGGCTCCGGGCGGAGAACGCACAGGCCCGCACGACCGAGACCGATGCACTAGCCCGGCGCATCGCGACGGTGGAGGCCGAAAACCGGGACCTGCGCGAGCAGCTGACCGAGGCCGAGCAGAAGCTCGAGGCCATCATGTCGATCGAGCGCTCTCTGCGCGAGCGGTCCGACAACCCGAATTGACCGTCCGCGCAGATTAAGACAAATCGACGCCGAACAGCGATAATAGGCGGCCCGGCACCGAACCCGGACACCCTGCACATGGCAACCAAGAAAACCGCATCCAAAGGCAAGATCCTGCTGGTCGACGACGATCCCGGCCTGCTCCGGCTGCTGTCGATCCGGCTCCGGGCGGAAGACTACGAGGTCGAGGCCGTCGAGAGCGCCGAGAAGGCGCTGGGCGTGCTGGGCCGCTTCCGGCCCGAACTCGTGATCACCGACCTGCGCATGGACAAGATGGACGGCATCGGGCTCCTGAAGGAGCTGCAGACGCGCGCGCCCGGTCTGCGGGTCCTGATCATTACCGCCCACGGTACGATCCCCGACGCGGTCACCGCCACCCAGAGCGGCGCGTTCGGCTTCCTGACGAAGCCGATCGACAAGGACGAGCTGATGGAAACCGTCGAGCGCGCGATCAAGGTGTCCGGTACGCCCGACGTCGACGAGGACTGGTGCTCCGAGATCGTTACCCGCAATGCCGCGCTGAAAGAAGTCCTGGCCCAGGCCAGGATGGTCGCGGCGACGGATGCGCGCGTGCTGATCACGGGAGAGAGCGGCACCGGCAAGGAGCTGCTGGCGAAGGCGATCCACCGCGCGAGCGCCCGCTGCAACAAGCCCTTCGTCGCCATCAATTGCTCGGCCATGGCGGAGAACCTGCTCGAGTCCGAACTGTTCGGCCACGAAAAAGGTGCATTCACGGGCGCGACCCGCTCGCACAAGGGCCTGTTCCAGTCGGCCGAGGGCGGCACGCTGCTGCTCGACGAGATCGGGGACATGCCGTTGCCGCTGCAGGTAAAGCTGCTGCGCGTGCTGCAGGAACACCAGGTGCGGCCGGTCGGCAGCACCGAGGCCGTGCCGGTCGACGTCCGGGTCATCTCCGCCACGCACCGCGACCTGACCGAACTGATGCAGCAGGGCGAGTTCCGCGAGGACCTGTTCTATCGCCTGAACGTCGTCAACATCCACATGCCGACACTCGACGAGCGCCGCGAGGACATCCCGCTGCTGGTATCCCACTTCCTGCAACAGATCGCGCGCGAAGGCGGCCAGGAGCGCAAGGTGTACGCGCCCGAGGCAGTCGAGCTGATGGTGACCGCGGACTGGCCGGGCAACGTCCGCCAGCTGTACAACATCGTCCGGCAGAACGTGGCCCTGTCGCGCTCGCCGGTGATCTCCGGCGAACTCGTGCAGGCCTCGCTGGGCGAGCACGGCGGCAAGCTCGCGTCTTTCACCGAGGCCCGCGACGAGTTCACGCGCAATTACCTGACCCAGATCCTGCAGATCACGCAGGGCAACGTGAGCCAGGCGGCGCGACTTGCAAAACGCAACCGCACCGACTTCTACAAGCTGCTGTCGCGCCACAACCTGAACCCGGATACGTTCAAGACGCGCTGAGCCGGATGACAGGCATCGATCGCGCGCAAGGCGCGCTCCTGCAGGTGCTGCTGAACACCGCGCCGCTCCCGTAGGAGCCCGACCCGCGGGCGACCGGTGCATGACCCTGGCATCGATCGCGCGCAAGGCGCGCTCCTAGACCGTGCTGTTAGACACCGCGCCGTCCCCTGTAGGAGCCCGCCCCGCGGGCGATCGGTGCATGACCGCGTCACCGGTCGACGGCGAACCCGGTAATGACATTCGCGCAACGCCGTTCTACCCTTCGGTCTCACGCTCCCGCAAGGACCCGACCGGTGACCCGACGCCTGCCCTGCCTCGCACTGCTCGCCGCGCTGGCCTTCGTTCGCCCTACAGACGCCCACCACTCCTACGCGGCCGAGTTCGACAGCAGGAACCCGCAGACGATCGAGGGCGTGGTCCGCGAAGTCTGGTTCAAGAACCCGCATATCCGTTATTACGTCGCCGTCGAGGGCGAGGACGGCACGGAGGTCGTCTGGGACACGCGCGGCCTCTCCCCGGTCAAGCTGGTCAGGGACGGCTGGACGAAGGACACGATCCGGGTCGGCGACCGGATCAAGCTGTACGGCCATGTCGGGCACACCAACAAGACGATCATGTCGATCATCGAGGTCACGCTGCCCGACGGGCGCGTGCTGTCGTCGCGCTCGGTCGCCTACGACATCACGAAGGAAGACTGAGTGCGATCCCGCCCGTTCCCGTTGCTCGCCGCCCTGCTGCCGCTGCAGGCAGGAGCCGACGGCTTCGAGGGCCGCTGGCTGATTACGATCGACGCGCCGGGCGTGGTGCCCTACGAGGCCCAGCTCGACCTCGAACGCGACGGCGAGACCTGGCGCGCCTGGGTCGAGAACGGCCCGGCGCCGGTAGCGATCGACGGCGAGCGTATCGAGCTCAGGGTCGACAGCCGCGACCGGCAGGGTTTCCGTTTCGAGCGCCTGCTGGTAGGCCGCCTCGAGGATGGCGGCATCGCCGGCACGGTCACGATGCTCGGCCTGATCGAGACGGCGGCCGAAAACGGGGAGAACGGCTCGGCTTGGCGCGCCGTACGAATGGACGGCCTGCCGGCGCGCGATTCCTCGGGCTACACGCTGCGCGACTACGAGGGCGCCTGGGCCGCGATCCGCGGCCGGGATGTCCGCAAGTACACGATGGACCTGACGCCAAAAGGGGCCGGGTGGGTCGCCGCCTACGACGCCCGCATGGACGAGCCGCAGAAGCGCTGCGTCTCGCCGGGCCTGGTGGCCGCCGTGACCTGGATGTTTCCCTTCGAGGTCATCGTCAGCGAGCGCCGCAACCGGCTGACGCTGATGTACGAGGCCTTCAACCTGTACCGGCGCGTGTTCCTCGAGCAGGACGAGATGCCGGAGTTCTACCCGGAGTCGTCGATGGGCTACTCGCGGGGCCGGTTCGAGGACGGTGAGCTGGTCATCGAGACCACGCTGCTGTCGCACAACACGCGCGACTTCAACGGCGAGCCGGTCTCGACCGACACCCGCATCGAGGAGCGCTACTACCTGACCGAGGACGGCCAGCGCCTCAACGTCGTGATGACGATGCACGATCCCGGGAACTACGAGCGGCCGCCGATCCGCCGCCGCGCCTGGGACCGCAACGACGAGGCCGTGATCTACCCGTTCGAATGCGACCCGGACTCGTTCTTCCGGCAGCTGTTCAGCGAAGGGCTGATGCAGGACTACATCGACCGCTCGCACATGCGGCCGTGAGATGTTGGCGTCCGGGTGGGGTCGCGGGTCAGGGCCCGCTCCCACAGAGAGCGCAGTTCTTGTGGGAGGCCGTCCCGACGGCCGACTCTAGTCTTCCCCGACGACATTGCGCTTGGAATACGCCTCGGCCGACAGGCCGTATTTGTTCAGGAGGTCGTACAGCGTCGGGCGCGTCACGCCGAGTTCTTCGGCGGTCCGCGAGATGTTGCCGTAATTGCGCATCAACGCCATCCGGATGGCACGCGATTCGGCGTTTTGCCGCACCTCGCGCAGGTTCAGCGACTCGGGTTCGGCGTCGCCGGCCGGCAGACCGAGGTCCATGGCCGTGACCTGCTTGCCCTCCGCCATGATGACGGCGCCCTTGATCTTGTTCTCCAGCTCACGCACGTTGCCGGGCCACTTATAGGCCTCGATCGCATCGCAGGCGTCCTTGCTGAAGCCATTGATCGGCCGCCCCTGTTGCTTCGCGAACTTGTTCAACAGCGTGCGCGCGAGGATCAGGCGCCCCTCGTCGCGGTCCCTGAGGGGCGGGATATCGATCGTGATCTCGCTGATGCGGTAATACAGGTCCTCGCGGAACATGCCCTGGTCGATGAGCTGCACCGGGTTCTGGTTCGTGGCGCAGACGACGCGCACGTCGACGGAGATTTCCTCCCGCCCGCCGACGCGCTCGATCACGCGCTCCTGCAGGAAGCGCAGGAGCTTCGCCTGCAGCGCCATCGGCATGTCCCCGATCTCGTCGAGGAACAGCGTGCCGTGGTGCGCCATCTCGATCTTGCCGGGCGTCTGCTTGACGGCGCCGGTGAACGCGCCCTTCTCGTAGCCGAACAGCTCGGACTCCAGCAGGTTCTCCGGGATCGCCGCGCAGTTGATCGCGACGAAGCGGTTCTCCCCGCGCGGGCTCAGCCGATGCAGTGCGCGCGCCAGCAGCTCCTTGCCGGTGCCGCTCTCGCCGAGCAGCAGCGTCGAGACGTTGGTCGGCGCGATCTTCTCGATCATGCGGCAGACGTGACGCATGCCATCGCTCGCGGCAACAATGCCGTCGAGAGGCGAATCGCCCGCCAGAGACTGCAGGCGTCGGTTCTCGGCCTCCAGCTCGCCCATGTTGAAAGCCCGGTCGACGATCAGCTTCAGCGTGTCGGTATCGACCGGCTTCTGGTAGAAGTCGTAGGCGCCGAGCGCGACCGAGCGCAGCGCGTTCTGCTGGTCGCCGTGGCCGGTGACGACGATGACCTTCGTATGCGGGGACAGGCGCAGAATGTCCTGCAGCGTCGCGAGACCCTCCTCGACCCCTTCGGGCTGTGGCGGCAGACCGAGGTCCTGCAGCACGACGGCCGGCTCGTGGCGGCGGAGCTCGTTTATTGCCGAGGTCCGGTCCTCGGCGGTGACGACCTCGTAGCCGTCGAAGCACCACTTCAGCTGGTTCAGGAGCCCGGGATCGTCCTCGACGATCAGGAGTTTTCGGCCGTCCTCGGTCACTTCTGTCCTTTGGTTTGTGTTTCGCCCGCGAATGGGGAATGGTGCCACGACGCGGCTGCAAAGTGCAGCGCGCTGGGTCACACCGCTGGCCGGTAATCGAGCCATGTCGCCCGTGCCACCGGCAAGCAGCGCGTTCCGTCGGCCGTCAGGACGGCCTGCCCACAGTATGCTACGCCCTGCCTACGTGGGAGCGGGTCCTGTCCCGCCACACGAGCCGTACGCCGACCCGTCACCCCAGGATCGGCATACGCATTTAATGCAATTGCGAATCGTTATCATTTAGATTACGGTAGCGCCAGGCTGGCAACGTCACACTCGCAGGAGCTACAGGAATGACAGCAACACCAGCGACACACGGCCTCGTCATTGCATTGCTGGGCGTTACAGGCGCAACGGCGCACGCCAAGGATACCGCCGGAACGGGTACCCACGAAGATCTCCTTGACGAAGTCACGATCATCGGCGACAAGCGGGACATCCGGGACGTGGCCGGCTCGGCTCACGTCGTCAACCAGGAGCAATTGCAGGAGTTCCTCGCCGCCGACGTCATGCGCGTGCTGCGCACGGTGCCCGGCGTCTACGTGCAGGAAGAAGACGGCTTCGGCCTGCGACCGAACATCGGCATCCGGGGCTCGGGCCTCGACCGCAGCTCGCGCATCGCGCTGCTCGAGGACGGCGTGCTGATCGCGCCGGCCCCGTACGCGGCCTCCTCCGCCTACTACTTCCCGACCCAGCGGCGCATGCACGCGGTCGAGGTGCTGAAGGGGCCGGCCGCGGTCGCCGTCGGCCCGCGGACGATCGGCGGCGCCGTCAACCTGATCTCGACGCCGATCCCGGACGCCTACGGCGGTTATGCCGACCTGCGGGTCGGCGACAACTCGGCCACGGACGCCCACCTGAACGTCGGCAACCGCGGCCAGCGCTTCTCGTGGCTCGTCGAGACGGTCCAGACGGAGTCCGACGGTTTCAAGTCGATCGACGGCCCCGACGGGCGCCGCATCAACGAGACCGGCTACGACATCGCCGACTACATGGTCAAGCTGCAGCTCGACAGCGACCCGACGTCCCGCTACTACCAGAGCCTGCGCTTCAAGGGCGGCTACACCGACCAGGTCTCGGACGAGACCTACCTCGGCCTGACCGAGGACGATTTCCGGGCGGACCCCTACCGCCGCTACGCCGCCTCGGCGGGCGACGTCTTCAACGGCGAGCACGAGCAGCTGCAGCTGACCTACGTGATCGAGTCCGAGGGCAGCTGGCGCGGCGAAATCACCGCCTACCGTAACGACTTCAAGCGCGACTGGTTCAAGATCGACTCGGTCGGCGGCGAAGGGATCGCCGACGTGCTCGACGACCCCGAGACCTACGCGCTCGAGTACGGCTACCTGACCGGCAGCACGAGCCCCGACGACGCGATCGTCAAGCGCCATAACAACCGCACCTACTACTCGCAGGGCGTCCAGGCCGAGATCGGCTGGGACTTCGACTTCGACGGCGTCGACCTGGCGCTGACGACCGGCGTCCGCGTCCACGAGGACGAGGAAGACCGCTTCCAGAGCGACGATCGCTTCCGGATGGAGGACTCGGCGCTGGTGCTGACGAGCGTCGGCGCGCCGGGTTCGCAGTCGAACCGCGTCGGCCGCGCAGAGGTCACGTCGTACTTCGTCAACACCGAGATCCAGGCCGGCCGGTGGATCCTGACGCCGGGCGCGCGCTTCGAAGACATCGACATGACGCGGCTGGACTACTCGACGTCGGACCCGGACCGCGGCGACGGTCCGACCCGCGTCCGGACCAATTCCGCCTCGGTGCTGATCCCGGGCATGGGCGCGCTCTACCAGCTTTCCGACAACTGGCGCGTGCTCGGTGGCGTCCACCGGGGCTACAACCCGCAGGCGCCCGGCAGTTCGGCCAGCGAGGAAGAGAGCCTGAACCTCGAGTTCGGCTTCCGCTACGGCAACAACGGCACCAGCCTCGAGGCCATCTGGTTCGTCAACGACTACGACAACCTGGTCGGCACGGTGACCGCGTCGACCGGCGGCGGCGGCGAGATCGGCGACCAGTTCGACGGCGGCGAAGCCACGGTCAGCGGCCTGGAGCTGAATGCCGGCTACGGCAGCCTCGCTTTTGCGAACGGCCGATACCGGCTGCCGCTCACGCTGCAGTACACGTGGACCGCGGAGTCCGAGTTCAAGACCGGCTTCGAGAGCGAGTTCGAGCCCTGGGGCGACGTGGAAGCCGGCGACGAGCTGCCCTACATCCCCGAGCACCAGCTGCGCGCCACGGCCGCGCTGGAGCACGACAGCTTCGCGGTCAACTTCTCGGCCAACTACGTCGGCAGGATGCGCACCGTCGCCGGCCAGGGCCCCTACGTGCCCTCGGAGACCGTCGAGTCGCACACGGTGTTCGACCTCGTGGGCCGCTGGCACTTCACCGACAGCCTGAGCGCCTACGTCAAGGTCGACAACCTGTTCGACGAGGTTTACGTCGCGGCGCGGCGGCCGGCAGGCCTCCGGCCGGGGCTCGACCGCACGGCCTACGTGGGGATCTCGTACCGGTTGTAAGAGCCCGCGTTATGGGAGGCTGTTCTGGCGGCCGATAACCCCGAGTCGCGGGCCAGCTCCCGCTCCCACAAATCACCGACTCCTGTGGGAGGCCGTCCTGACGTCCGACGTCGTTGTACCCAGCAGAGGGCCCGCGCGCACGAACGCGCTCATCGGCCGCCTGGTTAGGCCGATCGCGAAGGAAAGGCCACAAAAGAAAACGCCCGCCGGGCAACCGACGGGCGCTTTTTCTGCGCAGAAGAGTCGTCTTGAGCTAGTGGCGTTGCTTACCTAAAACGTCCGGGTCGCCGTATTCGAGAACGAGCTTTCGACGCCGGCGGCATTGAACGCCGTGGCCACGAACTCATAGGACCCCGCCGTCAGGTTCTCGACCGTGTACGACGCAATTCCCGGCGTGTTGATCGTCACCGAGTTCGGGTAACCCCCACTCGCGGGCAATGTACGCCAGTAAATCCGGTAGCCCGCAAGATCTATAAGCGTCGAACCGTCCTCGTTCTGGGTCGGCGGCGTCCAGGTCAGCGTCGTCGTGAACGTTCCGACCTGGGTGACATTTATCGCAAAGCGCGGTAACGACGCCGAGGCCTGCCCGTCGCTCACCGAGATCAGGATGCTGCTGTAACTACGGACGTCGCCCAGCGTCGGCTGCCCTGACAGCGCCCCGGTCGCCGGGTCGAAGCTTGCCCACCCCGGCATATTCTCGATACGGAAGGTCAGCGCATCGCCATCGGGATCCATCCCGTTCGGCGTGAACGTGTATATATCGCCGACTTTCACCGTCGTAGACGGGATACCGGTGATCTGCGGTGCCGCATTACCGCTTGGGGGCGGCGGCGCTTCGTTCTCGGTCGTGTCTTCCCCGCTACTCAGGCAGCCGGACAATGCCAGCGCCACGCCCATACCGGCGATGAATTGGACAAATCGGTTCCTTCCCACGATACCTTCCATTGCATTACTCCTGCGGCTATGTCGTGGCAGCTCAGTCGAACAGGAGTTCGTGGGACGCGGGGCGCGATCACGCCCCTCTACCGATGACTCGCTGGCGGCGCGATTCGTCGTTGAACCATTCCGCTGCTGCACTGGCAGCCCCGCTATCGTTGACCAAAGGCCATTAGACCGGAGGCTTTGCGTCCCAGCCTTTCGACTGGTTTGCCCTGATTTCAGTGTTCGTGGAACAGGGTAACACCGATCAAAAACGGAAAGACATGTCGAAAAACTGCGACAAGCGAAATTTGTGAACTGGTTAACGTTTGGCTTCATTGCTCTGCATGTTCCAGGCAAAACAGTCCTCGGGGTCAGAACGCGTGCTCGCTTCTTGGTGTTGTTGTTGGGTCAGGCGGTATAGCCGCGGTCTTGACCACCTGACCGTTGGAATTGATGAACGGATCAGGATCCAGACCGGCAGCCCCGCTGTCTTCGATTTTCATCGACGGACCGTTGGCTTTGCGCTCCAGCCGAGTGGTTGGATTGCCTCTATTTGGTTACACGATTACATCGCCCTTATGCCCGGTAACAGCCAGCATCGCGACGGGAGCAACGCTAACACGCTGAACAATTAAAAAAAAACTGTCTGCGAATGCAGACCTGTACTTCACAATTGACGTTCGGTAGTCGGCTTAAGTTTTTGCCAGGCTTTTGAAAATTCCGCCGGGCATGCTCCCGAATCACCGGACGAAGCCACCGGGTCATAGAAAAAAAATTTATGGGTTCCCGACAAATTGCACGCGCTGCATTGCCCGATGCCCAAATAGTCACCCCTGCTACAGTGAACAGCGGCTGTGCTGGCCAACCAGCAGCAGCCCCGTACCCCGGTTGTTCACCGGGTTGTTTCGGATTATACGTAATGCTATTGACAATCATTCTCATTTGCACTCAAATAAGGACAGGTAAACGGAGACACGGGCAACGCATGTACGTCTGTATCTGCAAATCGGTGACCGATCGCGACATTCGCAGGGCCGTTGCCAGCGGCGTGATGACGCTCGATGAACTGCGAAATGCCCTCGGCGTTGCCTCCGGTTGCGGCACTTGTGCTGACACGGCCCAGATAATCTTGTTCGAGGCCAGTAGCCGGCGGGTCGACCCCGTCGTCTATGCGCCCTCCGCCGCCTGACGATTTCGACCGAGACTGAAACGCCAGGCCCCGCTGTGCGGGGCTTTTTTTTCGGCCGATAAAATAACTAATAATCAATAACTTATGTAACTCCCTACGTCGGCCAGATTTACACTCGTCGCTCGCTCCGGTCGCACGTCTCTGATTTCTAGCCAGTTCTGGGTTGGCCCGCATGTTGCAACGCAATAAAAACTCCGCGCGGCCGCATGGCCGTGATGCAAGACCTGAACAAGGACGCAAGAATGAGACGTTGCATCGGTTCCCCGATGGCAGGCTTGTGTCTCGCCATGGCCATAGCGTTGCCGGCATACGGCGACCCCATCGTTGTTACCTTTCCTACCGGTGACCCGGACGACCCGCTGGGCGGCTTCGACATGACCGAGTTCGCCGAGCCGGGGCCGGCGGGCATGACCGCCGACTTGGCCACCTCCCCGATCGACGGAGAGGTTCTGTTCATGCAGTACGGGGGCACGACGCCCCTCGAGATGCTGATCGAGGAGCCGTACTGGTGGGAGTGGGACCACGGAAACGTCTATACCACGCACGTCAGTTGGGTCGAGCTGATCATGCCGGCCAATACCCGGGCGTTTTCGTTCTACGTCGGCGCGAGCTTCACCGGCCGGGGCTGGATAGAGGCCTACGACAGCAGCGGCGACTCAACTTATCAAAGCTTTAGCCTCGCGTCCGGCGATACACCGGGTTTTGGCGTCTATGTCGGCGACGCGTGCTCCTCCATCACCAAGGTCATTGTCGAGCCCTACCGTTGGGGAATCGGAAACTTTGCAATCAACCAGGATCCGTGCGTGGCGGTCCCGGAACCGGGGCCAATCGGCCTGCTGGGCATTGGTTTGCTCGCGCTGGCGGCGACGCGGCGCTACCTGAAGCCGGCCGCTGCCTGATAGCGCTACCGAGCCTGCGCCCTCGTTTGGAGGGCGGACACCAGGCCCCTTTTCCTTTTCCAGGCCCGAGCGATCGGGTCCGAAGTGTGCAGTGTGCCATACAGCCGGCTGCTGGTTCGGGTTGCGATGATCCGACTATCGCTTATTATGGTTGTCCGATCCAGTGACAATCCGGAGTTCCGAACATGAAAGGCGACGCGACCGTCATCGAGCACCTGAACCGTGTGCTGAAAAATGAACTGACTGCCATAAATCAATACTTCCTGCATTCCAGAATGCTCAAGGACTGGGGCATGACGAAGCTCGGAGAGAAGGAACACGAAGAGTCTATCGACGAAATGAAGCATGCCGACGAAGTCATCGAGCGCATCCTGTTCCTCGAAGGTCTGCCGAACTTGCAGGATCTCGGCAAGCTGCGCATCGGCGAAAACGTCGAGGAGATGTTGCGCTGTGATCTCGATCTCGAGATGGATGCCATCCCGGATCTGAAAGCAGCGATCGCCTATTGCGAGAAAATAAAGGATTTCGTAAGTCGTGAGCTATTCACGTCCATCCTGGAGTCCGAGGAAGAGCATGTCGACTGGCTGGAGACCCAGATCGACTTGATCGCGAAACTGGGCCTGCAAAATTATGTCCTTTCACAGACTTAGAAATTCGATCACCGACCTCGCGATGCACAAACAACACAGATAATACCAACGAATCCACTGCCTGATGCTTTTTTGGGCTGTAGTCACTGTTCATAGCAAAAACCCATTCGCAATACGTCATAGCGCTCGCCGTCGATCAATACCTCTTTCGACAACACGCCTTCTACCCGAAATCCTATGGACTCGTTCAATTGAATGTTGCGTATGTGTGTTTGCAATGTACTCACATAAATTTTCTGCAAGTTGAGTCGCTGGCCTCCATATTCAATCCAGAGGCGAGTCGCTTCTTCCGCCAGACCTTTTCCCCGCGCAGACTTATCGCCAATAAGCTTTCTTAGTTCGGCGCGACGCTGATTCTTGTCAATATCGAGAAAGGCCACAGCGCCAATCGGTCTATCGTCTTGAAATACGATACCCACTTCATTGGCCGAATTGCGTAATAACCCTTTTAGGTCAGTTCGTTGTGCCGTCGCGCTGGAAAGAAGGAAATGCTTTCCGTACGCATCTCCGATCCAAGTCGAAATTAGCGAAAAATCTCCAACGGGGTCGGCTCGGCGAATTTCCAACCTCTTGGATCGCAAAGGGAAGGAAGCTACGTACATCACACCGAAGTCGATGACTGGCGCCGAAGCGGGTGCTACCTGAGTAGCCTCAATACCCGTAGACAGGTCCATCAACTCATTAATGAGCCGTACGATGTCGAGTTGACGAAATCCATAGCGGTGACTTTCGGCAAATATAGTTCGAGCGAAAGCTTTTATTGTGTCGAGCGGTATTTCCGGCGGCATAAAGATTCAGTTTGGACGCATCTCCAGCCTCGAGCATAACGTGATTCGGAAGATTCACCAATCACTGACAGTATCCTGGCAATTCGAGCCATGCGACATATAGGATTTCTCTGGCTTGGAGGTCACCCGATGCCGAGCCGCTCAGCCTCAGAGTCTCTGGCCTTCGTCGGTCATTTCGGCCGTGTATTCCCCCGGGCGTCCGATGATCGAGACCTTTTAGGATCACCTCTCATTACAATCGATCCGTCAGGTGTCCAGCTTCTTCCTCGCATCGGCGAGTGAGGTGAACCAGTGGACGTATGGGCACTCGTCTCGAAGGCCACCATTGAATGACGTGAAGTGCTCATTGTCCGCCGGCTTGCCGAGTCGTGAGAATTCCAATTACACCTTTTGCGTATAGGCCCGAAGATCGACCTGACGCGACTGGAACTCGCCGCCGATTGCGCAGTAGATCCGTTGCGGTGCACCGCGTGTCGCGGCAATCCCGGACAACATCCGAACTATATCCATGAATCGCAAGGCGCGCCCGGCGTCAATCGCCAAGCATTCTCGCGTACACAAATCGACGACCGTCAAGAACCGGATGCGTCGGCCATGAAGGAATTGATTAGCTATGAAGCCCCCGCTCCAGGCCTCGTTGGCCCGGCGCGCAAGACGCGTGGGCGGCCGTCGATGTGCCGCTCTGACATTCCGACGCGGCCGCCGTGACTGGAGCTGCAGAACCAACTCGCAGTACAGCCGCTGAGCGCGCTTGTGGTTGATCCGCGAGCCCTCGCGCCGCTGCAGGACGTGAACATGCTTGCATCCGTATCGGACACGTGCCTCCGCAAGCTCATTGATGCGACGCTTTGGCGCATTCTGCGGCGGCCGACGAGACTTAGACCACTACACCGATCTCGGCTGGCCTACGACGACGACACAGACCCGCCTTTCGCTGACGCCGTAATGACTGCGTAAATAGACCATCGCCTCGCGCCGCTGTGGCGCGTTCGCCATTTTTTTGCAATGTCCGTCAACATCGTCTTGTCAGGATTCAATTCCGCGACGATCTTCTTGAGCTTCGCGTTCTCCTCGCGCAGCGGCCGGAGGTCGCGCACCTGCCCCGGCTTGAGCCCACCGAATCCCTTCTTCCACCTAAAGAATGCCTGCTTGGCAATGCCGAGCTTCCGCGCGATATCAGTAGCCGGCGTTCCCGGCTCGTGCTGATTGACCGCCGCCATGATCTGCTCTACCGAGTACCGCGTCTGCTTCATGGCAAAGTCGCCTCTCAAGCTTAAATCCTGCCAGAAAGTCTCGGTTCGAATGCTCGATTTACCGGGCTCCCCTCATGATTCGCGATATTCTGGGCCGCCAACTGGATACGCTACGCCGGTTCTGGAGTGACAGCAAAAAAAAGCCGCTTCAGCAGAAGCGGCTTTCGATTTTTGATGTCGCGCGGGATGCCGAGTTCGAAGTCGACTATCGAGTGCGCCGCCTTGACATGCCGAAACCGAGAAGGCCTATGCCGAGGAGCGCCAGGGAACCCGGTTCCGGCACCCGAACGTCGTTGCCGCTCCAAATCGCGATATTCGATATCGCACCGCCCCTGGGCCAAAATCCTGTCAGGACGATGGACATCATTCCATCCCACCCGGTGATGTCGAACACATAAAGGGACGGTGAGTGATTGCCGTCCTTTACGGTCAGGTAGCATTCCTCGCTGCAATCGATGACGTCGCCCTCGAGCCAAACGATCGTCGCATCCTGGGGGTCCGTGGGCTCGTTCTCGTAGGTCGTTACGTAATCGCCAGCGAACGGGCCCGAATCGGCTCCGCCGACCTCGGATTTGTATTGCTCAAACAGGTTCGTCTCGGTACCAACGAGCTGTTCAATGGCATCACCGTCCGGTTGGCGATTCACATCTGAGGTCCAGCAATTGACACCAATCTGGCAATCGGCAGGCGACAGGTTCAGGTCGGCTTGCGATACGGACGCCAGCCCGAAACCGACAAGAAGCACTATTATTTTAGCTACCCTATTCATTTCTCTTGTCCTTCAAATTTTCTTTTCAAGTTATTCGGCCTTCCAGCGATTCCGCGGGTTCCAATTTCCGCGAGTACCGTGGCGTCCCTTGTCCTTTGCTAGATTATGAGCAATATCTATGCCAAAAGCTTCTTATCCTTATTTTTCAATATGTTAGAAAACAGCCGTCAAAGGACATGCAGCTTCGCCTCGCGCCATCGTAAAAACAACCGACACGTGATCACCAGCCCACAGCAGCCCAAATTGACCTGCGTTACCGGCCAAACCACTTCCCGAGGCCCGACTGTCGCGTCACCTTATGGCCCGTATGCCATATCCACAGGTGCGGCGGAAGCCTAATCCAACTTGCTCTTGCGGCAAGTAGCCACCGGCACATGGCGGTTTTGAGCGCCTGGCGATCAGGGTCCGATGGAAATAGGGCCTCCGGGACCAATAAGTCCATCAGAACACGCGCCGCCGGGTTCGGCCGGAAACCGGTTAGCGCCTCTTCTGCCGCCGCGGGAAGCTCCGTCCCTAGCCAGCCTTGACAATAGCGCAGGCTGTACCAAGCAGGGTGTACCAAGCCCAAAGCTCCGGCACGGTCGCAAAATCTTTTCCAGAAGGTCGCGTCGGCCCGTGCAAAAAAACCAAACAACAGGTGGACATCAACCAGGTCTCGAAGACTGTCAGCCAGGTCGTCACTGACCATCAGGTGCGCCATGGCATGCAGCACCATGTCAACGTCCGAAAGGACCTTGAATGGGGATCCATCAACCGGTTGCGCGCTTTCCAACAGGGGTTCAGCAGGCGGAGTCAATCGGCCGCGCCGAGGTAGTATCCGAAAATGAATATCGACCTCAACCTCGCGATCTGTGTGAACCAGCGGCGGTATTTCATGGGTCCATAGACGGTAGAATTTCTGGTCGTGTGCCGACAGCGGAGCGCCGCGCCAGCCTCGTTGGACCAAAGCACTTTCGACTCGCGCCAAATCCTGTTCGGGTACGAGCAGGTCCACATCCGCGAAATTTCTGCCCGGCACGTTCGGAAGGTTCTTTAACAAATAGGCGCATCCCTTCAACGCTACCAGGGGTACATCAATATCCGATAGTGCCCGTGCAATTCGATTCATTTCCCAGCGCGCAATTCTTGCTCGAGCATGCGCCACCGCAAGCGCCGACTCTAACTGGTCCCTTGCGGCAAATGGCAATTTCGCATAACCCGGCTGGTCGAAAAGACGTGCCCCGAGATAACCGAGCAGTTTGGCGCGACGCGCGAGGCGTAGCGCCATATCGCATTCCGTATCGCCAAGCTGCAACAATAAACTTGGTTCTCGAATCAATCCGCAGATCAATTCAATAAATTCGATTCTGGAAGGCCGGATCGAGATCATTTAGGTCAATCTGTCGAGAAATTGCACGGCCTCGGCAAGATTCGAATACGTCATTCGGAAGCATCTCACGCTCGAAATAAGTTGTCCGGCCGTCGTAAAACCGTCCTGACCCAACAAATCGTAGTTGAAGGCATTGGAAGCAAGCGCCATGAATGCCTCGCCTCGAGGCACCTCCGTGAAGTCCAAGTCACTCTCACGCTTCCACCGAGGGAAAACCAACCATGCTGGCACCACCTCCTCGTTTGCGCGTTGAACGCTATCCATGGGGGGACGCATATGTGCCACTGTTCCTTTACGCGTATTTTCGACAGGTGGACTTATGTAGGTGTCCGGCGCTAAACGGCGCATCAACTCGATCGACTCGTTCTTTAACGCCAGCGGCCGTGGCGCCGGAGTGAAGACACCGCTGCCCCGCCGGATCAGTCCGAATTCGTCCGACAATAACCGCCATCCTGCCAGTGCGAGGCCCGCACAAAGGGTTGTTTTGCCGAAGCCGGGCGCCGCCGGCAGCACCAATCCGCGGCCTCCACGCTCCAGCACGGCGGCATGCAGCATGAAAAAACAGTGGAAGCGAAGCGCTACGACAAGATTGATTCCCCACTCAAGTACGGCAGGTGCATGGGAGGCCGGCATATCGTCATGGGGACGCTGGCCGTCGACGGTGAATCGAACCATGCGCCGATGCCTTGCAATAAGACCCCTGCGCTGGCAAAGCTTGATGTGGAAATGATAGACGCTTGGGCTTTCGATAAGTGGGAAGTCCCGATACAACTCAAAAAGTGACGGTCGGAGCGCTTCCGCGTTCGATTGAATATGCGCATTGAAGGATCCCAATCGTAATCCAACGCCTGGATTGGCCAATTTCTCGAAAAACTCGTCAGCGCCCAGGTAGGCTACTGTTGGCAGCGCGTTCCTCACGCTTCGATTTCTCTGTCGATCAGCCCAAGCTCTTCGAACCGCAACAAAATGCCTTCGAGTTGCCTTGAAATGTCCTCCAAAGAAGTATCGTAGTCATGGCCCGCCAGTTCTTGAGCTATTTCGTGCGTTGTCTTGGCGGTCAGGAGGATCTCCAGCAGGATCCGAACGCTTGATTCATTCAGAAAATGGGTCAGCCCCGAGGCCTTCTGATAAGCAACGTTTTGATCGCCCCACGAGCTTATTAGTAATCCGTCCGGATCTGCTGAGATCCAGCGAGCCGAGCGGACCTTGGCATCAGTGGTCACAGAAGAATTTCCTGAAATGCGAAATGCCTGATTGTAGCCGGTGTACGTAGTCAATACACCGACCCTATTGCAAGCAATAGATCCGAGGAGACGAGGACAAACGATTTGCAGAGGGTGGCTGAGGCGCCGAGGATCAAATATCAGTTATTGCGATCCCGCCCGCAAAAGACGCCAAAGCGGTTGCGGAAACAAGAATGCCCTTTGGTACGGTCACTTCTTTCCAACCGGAGTCCTTATACAAATATGTCCCGCCATCCCGGCACATCGTCGCTTCACTGACTGCGCTATTCGGGCTCGTGAAGTGCTCACGGTCCGTAATCGCATTAACCTTTGCGAAGGGCGGGTCTCCGACGTCATAAACCTGTCCACTACCGTCCGCAGGATAGACGGAATTCACGTCCAGACATAAAGTACGTCCGGCCGCATCGGTATACGCAGTGGTCGAGGCGCTAATAAGGTTGCTGGACCGTGCAAGTGCGGCACCACTCTGCAACGTAAGGATCGCAGGCATTGCGATAACCGTGCCCCGTAGGATGCTTCGGCGACTCACTCGTACCTCGTTGACAGCGCATCCGACCTGGTCGGATTCAGAGCTTACCGCTTTGATTTTGCTTGACATATTCTGGTCTTGGTACTTTTTGCTCGATTGAGTGAAGATATACCGTCTGCGGTTGTGATTTCAAACGGAGCGGTTCGGCTACGCTAACGTATGCGGTAGGAAAGCTGCAAGAATTGCGCCATAACCCGGAAGCCATTGTTATGATTATGCTTTCGGAGCAAACCTGCCAACAACAATCCCGGACTTGTATAGTATCTCGACAAAGTCGGCCCGCCCTGTGCCCACGGTACAGATTGCCACGCCAATGCAGGCGAATTCAGGGTGTCGACCCGCGGCGCGCCGAAAACTGCAATCTGTACAGGCCGCGCTGCCCGGTTTTCTGCGCACGAGTATCGCAACATCATTAGGAGGTTGTCGATGAAGACGGATATCTTGATGAAGCTGGCCGCAAGGCTTTTCTTTGTATTTGCGTCTCTTACCATTGCTGCAGCATTTCTTGAGTGGGGAGCGCAACAGATCGGCTACAGTTTGACGGGCGGTAGCTACACCGCCGGTCGGCTGTTGGAGCTGTCGGCGATCTTGCTGGTGTACGTAATTGCCATCAGGCTGCGGCAAATTCTCATGGAACTCCGCCTTCAGGGAGGCCGACGTACCTGACGTCGATACCTGGAGTTGGCAGCGGCCTGATTGAAGTCGTACTCGTCGGCCGTCTGCAACGTGCGAAGGGCCTGTCGGTACCGAGAATTTTCGACCGATTCAGATCAATTTTCACGCCACCGGCCGGTGACTCGGTCATTGACTCCGTCTGGAGTCGCCTGGCAGTACGCGTGCTATTCCGCGGGATTCGAAGGTACCAAGCGGGCGCGCCGGGCTCGCACCAGCGGGCGGGCCCAGCCCGCCGACTTGAGACTTGCACTGCGATTGGCACGGATCACCGCGGGGCAACCCCCTCCTTTTCGGGGTGCTTGGTTAGCATCAAAATTGCTGGCGCATCCTGTCGAACCGGGAACCAGCCTCAATTCCACCCTCGGACCGCTAATACGACGCGGGCCAGCTCTGAGCAGACCATTTGGCTTTATCGGCATCCTCAGGGCAGTGATGACCGACTTTGGGCGGCTCCCCTTATGGCATGCTCGCTCGCCCCTCCCCTGCCGGGGTGTCGCCTCGCGCCGTCAGCCTCGGTTGGCACCCTGAAGTACGAAGTCGTTACTGTGTGGACGCCAGATACGTCGACGCCCACTCACGGTGGGCGTCGGCGTATCTGGCGTCCCCAGGGGGATTCGAACCCCCGTTACCGCCGTGAAAGGGCGGTGTCCTAGGCCTCTAGACGATGGGGACGTGGCTGGCCGTTAGCGGGATCTTGGTGGAGCTAGGCGGGATCGAACCGCCGACCTCTTGCATGCCATGCAAGCGCTCTCCCAGCTGAGCTATAGCCCCACGGAAGCCGCGCATTGTGCGGATTGGGCCGGGCAGTGTCAAGGAACTGTCGCGATCGTGCTTTGCCAGCGGGATCAATCCCTTGCGCCGCCCTGACGGCGATTCAGGCTTGCCCGGCTGCAGCCCGCGCCTCGATGAACTCGATCGCATGGTCCAGCCGCTTCAGCGCCCGGTCCCGACCCACCAGGTAGACAGTGACGTCGATCGGCGGCGAGACCGGACCGCCGGTCACCGCCACCCGGATAGGTTGCCCCAGCTTACTGAGATTGATCCCGTTGGCCTCTGCCGTTGCACCGATGGCGCGGGCGATTTCCGCCTGAGTCCACCGCGAAAGCGCCGCCAGCGCTTCTCTGGCGGCTCGAAGCGGCTCCAGTACGGCGGGCCGGAGGTGCTTCTTGGCGGCCCCGGGCTCGATGGTCTCGAAATCCTCGTAGCAATACCGGGCACTCGCCGCCATGTGCAGAAGGGTCTCGGCCCGCTCGCGGAACCCTTCGGCGACCTCAACGGGGTCCGGTCCCTGCGACGGATCGAGCCCCGCCTCCTCGAGGTACGGCACAAGGTCTCGCCCCAGCCGCTCGGCGGCGGCCCGGATGATGTACTGCTGGTTCAGCCACAGCAGCTTCTCCGGGTTGAAAGCCGACGCCGACGCATTTACCTCCAACACGTCGAAAAGCGAAATCAGTTCATTCATTGAGAAAATCTCTTGGTCGCCGTGCGACCAGCCGAGCCGGGCGAGATAATTCAGCAATGCTTCGGGCAAATACCCC
>Ga0224505_10000004_pt1 | contig 171923 bp, 146 predicted proteins | sample SF_Jan12_sed_USG_FD_169102 | JGI IMG/M metagenome (GOLD analysis project Ga0224505, IMG submission 169102) | Sediment microbial communities from San Francisco Bay, California, United States - SF_Jan12_sed_USGS_4_1 | ecosystem: Environmental > Aquatic > Marine > Sediment | place: USA...
CAGGCCGCTACCAGGGGGGACGCGATGCGGAGGCGTTCGACGCGCAGCCAGGTCGTGAGCGCGAACAGGAGGGCGACCAGGGCCAGCTGCCCAATCTCGACACCGAGATTGAAACCGAGCAGCGGTACGAGCAGCGACATGCCTCGTATGCCGGTTTCCATCAGGAACCCTGCGAATCCGAAACCGTGTACAAGCCCGAAGCAGCTCGTTGCAGCGAACAGGACATAGTCGCCGAGCCGGCTGCCGGCTACCGGTATGCGCGCCGCCGCGACCAGGTAGCAGAATGCGAATGCGCCGAAGCCAAGATAGGCAAGCGCAGCCTTCGGCGTGATCAGCCCGGCCACGACGGCGAGCAACCCCGTGACCCATGCAAGCAGGGTCGCCATCAACGCCAACGACCCATGTTCGGGGCGGCGCATCAGGAAGAACTCGACGGCGACGAGCGCCACCGTAAAGCCGATGAAGGCCTCGACCAGGCGGGACTGGGCGCTCAGGTAGCCCAATACTGCCGCCGCCAGGCTGATCGAGTGTCCGAGCGTGAAGCCGGTGACCGCGATTATGCTGCGCCCGATGCTGCCGGCGACGAGCAACATGCCGAGCAGGAACGCGATGTGGTCGATACCGCCGGCGATGTGGCGCACGCCCAGTTCCAGGAACGCGCCCAGCGAATGTGCCACCGGAGGTCCGGCGCCGGCCGAAGACCAGGTGTCGTTTCGATCCGTCAGCAGGACCTCGGCGGCGAACCGTCCGTCGGCATAAATTCGCGCGTAGTTCACGTGTGCCGGCACGGCGTCGAACAACACGCGGTAGGCGAACCCGGTTGGCTCGCGGCCGGCACAATCGTAGCGAATCTCGGCGCGCACGAACCCGCGCGCCGCACCCAGGCTCGCCGACGATGCGACGTCACAAAGCCCTTCGCCGGCGCTGACGCGGACGCCCGCCCGGAGCGCGTCGACGAAGATCTCGTCGAGCGAGCGCGTATTACCGGCCGCGACCAGTGCGCTCAGTTCGCCGGCCGCGATCGTCACCGTGCCGACCAGCGAGTTACCGGACAGGCGCCATTCGGAATAGCTCTCGCTTCGAGCGTGCGCCGAGGCCGTGTCGCTGCCGGCAAGCACCAGGGCCGCGGTGGCGGCAAGAATGAGCGGTGCCCTCACGGTTCGGCGATCACAACGTCTGCTTCCCGCAACAGGCCGTCGACGTATTCCCGCAGTCGCCGGTCGGCGAGGCTGCGCCGATAGTCGATCAGGACCTGCGAACGCACGGCCTGGAGCGATGCGACGCTCGATTCCGCGTGGGCATTGACCCGAACTACGTACCAGCGCCCCTGCCGCGCGTACAGGGCGCTGCTGCCTGCGGCCATCTCGGTCGCCGCGGCTGCGATCGCCGGGCCGACGAACATGCGCAGCCTCTCGAGCGGCAGGGCGGTCGTCGGCAGCCCCTCGACGCGCCGCATGCGGTCATCCCCGGCGCCAGTGCCGGTCCCGAGTTCCGCGAGAAACGACCGCGCTACAGCCTCGTCGTCCCCGACCCAGGCATCCAGCGCAATGGCGGTCGCATAGGTGTAACGCTCCGCGTTGTCGGACAGGAAAGCGCCGAGCTCGTCGTCGGACGGATCGGCGGCATCGGCCTCGGCGGTGACGGAGGCCACCAGGGACTGCACGATCGCGTCGCGAACCGTGAGGTCGGACTCGGGCAGCCCGAGCGCGATGCCGCGCTGGACCAGCAGTTCGTCCTCCAGCAGGCGCTGCAGCATCCACTGCCTGGCATTATCGGCCTCATCGGGCGGCACGGCCGGCAGCCGTGCGATGGCCCGCTCCAGCTGGTCGGCCGTGATGACACGCTCGTTGACGCGCGCAACCGCTGCCGGCGGCAGGGCACCCTGGCCGGCGTCACGCTCAAGCAGGCCATAGGCGGCGAACAGCAGGCCCGCAACCGCGCCGCCGGCAAGCCAGCGAAGGCTCGGAACCTGCGCATTGCCATGTTGCCTGCCAGGAAAGGACGGATTTCGGTCCATTCGAACGACTCGCTGCCATGCCCGCAGGGGCAGGGCTATGCTACCGTGAAGCGCCATCGACTTCAGTGTCTTCGAACATGACGGACATCAACCAATCGACAGTACTCATCACGGGCGCGACCGGCGGTTTCGGGCGCCATATGGTCAGCCAGTTCGGCGCGTCCGGCGGGCGACTGCTGTTGACGGATGTCGACGCCGGGGCGCTCGCGACCCTTGCCGACGAAGCGCGGGCTGCCGGTAACGAGGTCATCGATGCCATGCCCGCCGACTTGTCGCGTGATAGCGGGAGCCGCTCGCTGCATCGATGGCTCGGCGAACTCGGCATTGTTCCCGACATCCTGGTCAACAACGCCGGGCTGGGAGTAGCCGGGCGGCACGACCACGTGCCGGCGGATCGCTGGGAAGGGTTGCTGCAGGTCAACCTGCTGGCGCCGATGCGCCTGTGCCACCTGTTTCTGCCCGCGATGATCAAGCGCGGATCGGGCCACGTCGTAAACGTTTCCTCGCTGGCCGGCTGGGTAGGCTCGCCGGGGCTGTCCGCCTACTGCGCATCGAAGTTCGGCCTGCGCGGTTTCGCCGAGGCGCTGCGCTACGATCTGCGTGACGCCGGCATTCGGGTATCGACTGTATACCCGTCCTTCAGTCGCACGCCGATCCTGGATTCTGAACAGTTCGGCTATGACGAGCGTCGCCGGGTGCCCGATCACATGGTCACTGACCCGGCCGACGTCGTCGCCGCTATCGTGCGGGGCGTGCGCCGGAACAGGCCGCATATCTTCCCCGATCGTGTCGCGCTGACCACGCACTACCTGCAGAGATTCCTGCCAGGCGTAATACCGCTGCTGCAGTCGCGCCTCGACCGGGTCACGCAGCCAGCCTAACGGACCCGGCGACAGGTATAATCCGCACATGATAAGTCTGCGTGCCCGCGTCGTTCGTCTGCTCACGAAGCAGATGTTCAAGAAAATATCCCCGACGGATCACATTCCGAGCAAGCGAGCAAGCTGGGAGGACATGGCGGCACGATTGAAGCCGGCATCGGACATACGCCTGCGCCACGCGACGATCTCGGGCGTGGACTGCGACTGGCTGGTGCCGACCGGTTGCGACGAGTCAAAGGTGCTGCTGTACCTGCACGGCGGTGCCTACATCATGGGCAGCAGCCGGACGCATCGCGCGATGGTCGGCCATATCGCGAAGGAATCCGGCGCGCGGGCTTTGCTGCCCAACTACCGGCTCGCGCCCGAGTACCCTTTCCCGGCAGGCCTCGACGACTGCGTTGCGGTCTATCGTGCGTTACTCGACGGCGGCATCCCGCCCGAGCGCATTGCGATAGCGGGCGATTCCGCCGGCGGAGGCATGACCATGGCGACGCTGCTGGCGCTGCGGGACGCCGGCATCGCGCTGCCGGCCGCCGCGTGCCTCCTGTCGCCCTGGCTGGACCTGGCGGCAGCGGGCGAATCGATACACAGCCGCGCCGACAAGGATCCGTGGTTCAATCCGCACGACATGCCGATCATCGTTGCCTACTACTGTCGCGAGAAGCAGGTTAAGCAGCCGCTGGTGTCGCCGGTTTACGGTGACATGCGCGGCATGCCACCTGTCCTCGTACAGGTCGGCGACCACGAAATCCTGCTCAGTGACTCGACCCGCATTGTCGACAAGATCAACGCCGCCGGAGGCCAGGCGACCCTGCAGGTCTGGCCCGACATGTGGCACGTATTCCAGTACTTCGTCGGCAAGATGCCGGAGAGCATGCGCGCGATCGAAGACATAGGTGCCTTCCTGAAGCTGCAGCTCGCGACAGCTGCCGCGCGCGCCGGATACAAGGCGGCCTGATTCCCTGCAATTGCCGTGACCCGGGCTCAGAGGCTCGGGTTGCGGCTGCTGTCGTCGTACATCCGTGCCAGGAAGTTACGGATCGCGGGCGCGGCCTCATGGCTCGGCATCAGCTTCTGCTGTTCCAGGATCGAGGCCATGTCGTCGATCGACCGCTTGCCGTCGATAAGCGTCATGATGAACGCATAGATGCGGGTCGATAGCGCCTGCGTCTGGAATGCCGGCAGCAGCGGGACAGGCTTGTCGCCGAGCACGATCCAGTCGGGCAGTGCCTTGTGGCGGGCCGGGGCCGGCACATCCGATTGCTTTGTTGCCGCAAACGTGAACACCTGTTCCGTCCGTGCATGCCGGCTCGCCGGGGACGACATGTAGGGGATGTCCGCGTCGAATGCGGCCGGCGCCGCGAACCCGCAGTCGGCGACGACCTCGAGCACTTCGCCGGCGCTGAGCCTGCCGGCCCGTCGCGTTCCTTCGAAGGACAGCGACCCGAAATTGATCCAGCGTCCGCCCGGCCTGAGCAGCCGGTTGATACGCGAGCCGAAGCTCGCCAGGTCTTCGCCCACGACATCGATCAGCCATGGCGTCAGCACCGTGTCGAAGCTGGCAGGCGCGAGGGGCGCGCGCAGCACGTCGGCGAGCAGCAGGTGGAAGCCGGGACCCGCCGGTGCCGGCGCGCGCAGCTTTCGCGCGACCGCGAAATCGTCGCTCGTCCTGGGCGCGAGCGGGAACTCCCACAGGTCGAGCGACTCGCCGGCGGCCATGCGTGCCGCGATCAGGATCAGCAGGGGGTTGAAGTCCAGCGCTACGGTGAGCGGGCTGCCGGCGTCACTATGCAGGTCGTAGGCCAGCCGGCAGGCGCCGGCACCGAGTACGGCAGTCGTGCCCGGATTGCGCTCGCCGCTTGCGTCGAGAGCTTTCATTACCTCGGCAAGCGACGCCTCGTTTTCCGTCGCTCCCCAGCTCCAGTCGCGATGGGCGTTCGCGTAATAGGTGTTGATGCCCTGGTCGAGCGGCAGTCGAGTCCGCAGTGCGAGATGGGACTCGTAGTTTGCCTCGAGGGACTGCACGTCGACGGGTGCCAGCAGTTGCTGCAGTGCGCGGCGGTGCGACTCGAGGGCTGCCGCCTGGTGCTCGAGCCTCCGTCGCGTACTGGCGCGCAGTTCCTGGCCCCTGAGTTCGGCCGCGATCCGCTGCGTCTCGTGTGCGAGCTGCTGCAGGGCGAAATGCAGGCGCCCGCGCCATTGGCCGAGCGTCGCATCCGGTTCGGCAAAGAGCCAGGGGATACCGGCCACTCCCGGGAACTCCGTCTTGCACGCCGGGCAGGCGAGCGTGCTGCCGCCCTGGCGCAGCGGTGTCCGGTCGCAGCGCGGGCAGGCGAGCAACGGCAGCAGGTCTTCGGCAACGAGCATGTCAGCTTGGTCCGGGGCAGGATTCGTACATGACCCGCATTATGGCGACTTGCCGCCGCCGAGTCCCGTTCCGAGAGGCGCGGAAGCCCCGGCGGGGGTGCATTGCCGGGCAGCGAAAAAGAAAGGCCGACAGGCTACTGCCTGCCGACCTTTCGGTTCCGACCTGCGGAGGTCAGATGGGGTTCAACGGGCCTATCGTGCCGCTGACGATGGACTCGAAGGCCGTCAGCCGGTCCCGCTGCGCCGGCGTGCCGAGGCCGTGACCGGGGAACGCCGCCTCGAACAGCCCCTCCTCGCCGTGCAGCGCCATGTAGTTCAGCAGCACCGTGTTCACGAGCAGGTTGACGTTGTTCGCCGCCGGAGTCGCGGTCCGAACGACGGATGCACCGGCGTCGAAGTAACCGATCTGCTGGTGCATGGCCTGTTCGGCCGGCGTGCCGCCGCGCAGGATGGCGCGACCGTTCGGGTTGTAGACCATGAAGAAAGACGCGGCGGTCGACGAGTTGTCACTGACCCACTCGCCCTTGCCGCGGCCGTTCGCCGTGTTGTCGATCGTGCCGTCGCTGGAGAGCGAGCCGTCGCTGAAGACGTACAGCATCAGCGGGACGCCGATGCGGGCCGCATACGCGATGCAGGCGCCCATGCAGCGGCCGGCACGGAAGTCCTTGACCTCGCCCTCGGCGCGCGCACCGCCGTGATAATCGTAGCCACCCATCTCGATGCAGGCGGCCCCGGCGAAGCCGTTCATCACGAGCTTCATCACGGATGCGGTCTTGCGGAACTCCTGGCCGTCGCGGCCGGTATCCGTGAACTCGGCATTCGAGAAGATGCCTCCGGGACCGACGATCATCGGGTCGAGGCCGGGATCGAGCGGCGTCGCGCCGAAGCGGTCGGCGATATCCGCCGCTTTCAGGTACCCGCAACGCACCATGTCCTTGACGACGGCGTCAGCCGTTACGACCCCCATCTTCTGCTCGCTGATGCGGTAGACGGATTCCATCACCGCGGTCGCGTCATCGGGGCCGAGTATGCCGACCAGCTGACCCGTGTCCACGAGGCCGGTGACGTCGCTGGGCCGGTCCACCTTCGTCGGCCGCAGTTCCGGGTCCATCATGCTGGCCGGGATCATCGAGTTGCCGCCGGAGTCGGTGTTCTCGGTACCGGCCAGCGTCAGGATCGAGCCATTCGCGCCGGCTCGCGCGATGCCGTACAGCGGGTTATGCGGATTGTTGCCCGTGTCGTTGTCCGACCGGGCCGGAATGATCGCACCGGTCAGATTTTGCTCGATTCCCGGGGTTGTCGTCATGCTGGCGAGCATGCCGCGCCGAAACGCGCTGTCCGAATGGAATGCGAGCCCGAAGTCGGTGTTCGCGTAGGGCAGGCCGGTGGTCGGGTCGGTGAGGCCCGGCACCATGTCGCCCGGCAGCCCCAGCTTTTCGTATCCGGCCGTACTGAGGAAATCCATCTGGCCGCCCTCTTTGCCGACCAGCACGTTCGAGCCCGCGATATTCGCGCCGCCCGCGAGATCGAAACAGATGAACGGGATCTTGCCGGCGCCGTCCGTTGCGATATTGCACGGGTTCTGCAGCAGCGGCGTCAGGTCGCCGGACAACGCCGCGTAGGCATCGCGAGGGTTTGAGAACAGGCTCAACACGCCGCCGCCGGCGGCGAAGGCAGAACCGGACAGGAAGCCCTGGGCAACGAAATCCCGCCTCGTCACCGGCCGCCTGTGATCCGGATGCCGCTGTGGCGCGTCCCAGTCGCGAACCATTCTCTTCTTAGTCATATCGATTTGCCTCGTGTCCTGTTCGTTCCGTTCACTGCACCAGCATCGCGGCGCTGCCGAGCACAGACGCGCAGGCCGCCTTGGCGATTGCGCGAGTATCCGGGTTGTCCGCGCTGACGAGCAGGCGGTCGATGAGATTGTCCGGCCGGACCCCGTCCGTGGCGAAGTAGCCGAGCTCGTCCCGGATGTCGACGAAGTCCGGCTGGTCCTGGATGCCGACGCCGACGAAGCGGTCGATCAGCGGATCGATGACCTGGTTACGCGCCGTGCCCGCATAGGCGACGGATGGCGCAAGCCCGAAATTGAACCCGCCGAAGAAGCTGGCCGCCTGCGGGCCGTCCACCAGGGCATTGCAGTACTCGATCGCGAGTTGTGCGATCGCGACCTGGTGGGATGACAGGAAAGCCTGCGGATTCTCGATCGCGGGCAGCGACTGGCGCAGGTTCTGGAAGGTCATGTCGACAGCCGGCGTTTCCGGATCCACGCCCGTAACAGCCGCCATCGTCGCGTTGATCTCGTCGAAGGTGCGCACGCCGATCCGCTGGGCCCGGGGCAGGATATCGGACTCGATGACGACGAGGGACGGATCGCCGACCCGGACGTGCGTCTGGTCGCCCAGCCGGTCGAAGCTCAGGAAGAACTCGTCGTCCTGGGGTCCCTTCTCGAGCGGCAGGACCGCGCCGAGCGCCGAGAGCGCCTGGCCCATCTCGCCGAAGGCCGACGAACTCAGTGTCGCTATGAGATTGCCGTAGGATTGACCGACCGGCGATTCCGCGCCGTTTACGCCGATATACATGCCCTCGAGCGGCACGCCTTCGACGGCCGGTGCCGAACCGAGCGTAATGAAGCGCGGCTCCGCGAACAGGTATCCATAGGTGTCGAACTGGGCAACCTCGAAAAGAATGTAGCTGTCGGCCACACCGATGACGTCCGAGATGCTGAACAGCAGGAAGAATTTCTCACCGACGCCGACGTCGAAGTTCTGCACGACCTGTTCCGGGGTCAGTGCGCGATTGTGAATGGCCGCCAGCCGTATCGTGCCCTGGAACAGGCCATCGCTGGAGACCTCATTGCCGAGCACCAGCGCGAACGTATCCTGCCAGTCCGCCATCGACCCGGGCGCGACCGGATCCAGTTGCGTAACCAGGACCCCGTTCACGTAGATCTTGCGGCCCTCGACCGGGCTGTAGGTAGCGACGACGTGCTGCAGAGTGGCCTGCAGGACCTCGTCGGCATCCGGCGTCGACAGCTGGGGATCGCCGTTCAGGCTGGTTTCCGTGCTGCGGTGGCGGAACTCGTAGTTGTACAAGGTCTGCTGCAGCGTGAAATTGCGGGCGTCGTCGCCAGCCGAGTAGCTGACGATGCGGGCCATTTCCTGCGTAACGTTGGCGGGAATTACCCAGGCCTCGATCGAGTATTCGCCGGTGGCAAGGATCATGTCGTAAAGCTTCTTGCTTGCTGCCGTCGATCCCTGCAGTTTGCCGCCGCCGATCGTGACGCCCCAGCCGCCGAACCAGGCAACCTCGCCGAAGAAATTCAGGTCGATGGCGGGCTCGACGCCGCTCGTATCGAACGCGACCGTGCCGCTGCCCGTCTTGAATTCCCACAGGGCTATCTGCGAATTCTCGTAGCGATTCCCGCCGGACGCGATCGTCCCGTCCACCAGCCTCAGTGCCTTCGAAATCACCAGGTCGGGGTCGACTTCGGTCAGCGGGACCGTGTTGGCGAAGGCCAGGATCGCGGCTTCCATTTCGCCCGCAGCTTGCGCGCAGCCGACGTCCCAGCAGTTGTGGAACTCGTTGCCGAGGCGGATCACGAAGCGGGATGACGCCGGGTCGTCGAGGTCCATTTTCGACTTGGCGGCTTCGAATGCCACGTTCGCGTCGCCCTCGGCAAAATACGGCTGCTGCGAAGTCGGGGCCGAGGAACTGTGGCAGCCGGCGCAGTACTCGAGCAGGATCGGCTCGTGCACCAGCGTCGCAAAGTTGCCGACGGTCGCGTTCGCGTAGCTCTTGCTCGAACCCGGGTCGAGCAGCGGCGGAGGCTGCAGGACGATCTGCCGGCCGCCGGTGCCGGCCGAGCCCGCCCAGTTTTCGATCCAGGTCGTCATGATGTCCGCGCAGGCATTCGAGTCGGTCAGCCAGCAGTTGTGGCCGCCGCCGACTTTGAGCACGAGGCGCGAATCCGAGGGCTGTCCCAGGTTGGCGACAGTGTTCGCCGCCTCGTAGGCGAGGTTGACGTCGTCGTGTCGGGCGAACAGCGGCAGCTGGCCGGTCTGCTCGTTATGGCAGCCGCCGCAGCGGTTCCCCATCTGGATGTTGTCCCAGAGGTTGAGCTTGAACGACTGGATGTCTGCCGTCGCCGGCGGCGGGCCCTGGTAGCTCGCCGGCGGAGCGACGTTGGTGACGGGATTTTCGACCGTTTGCGCGCCGCCGCCGCAGGCAGCGATCACGAGAGCTGCCACGCTGCCGAGTAAGGCGAAGCGCAGGCGAGCCAGCGGGGAAGTCGAAACGGGGGCCATGGCAATTCCTGTTGCGTTGGTCATTGTCGCGACTCCTTACTGGCCCATGCAGTAGACCGCCGCCTCGGCGAAGGTCTGCTTCATGCGGTAGCCTGCCTTGAACGACGCAACCATCTGCTGAACCTGCTGACGGTCTGCGGCATCCTCCGGTTCTCGCAGGCAGACGGCCTGGAATACCTTCCGGACCTGGCAGGCAGCGAACGCATCACTGTTGCCGAGCTCCTCGCCGAGCGACTTGGCGCCATTGCCGGCCCCCGGCAGGCCGGGATCCCAGCCGAGAAACTGGTTCTGGCCTTCACGCCAGTAATTCATCCAGCTGTCATCCGTCGTCTGGAACCCGTAGGGAAAGTTCACATCGTTGTTGAAGTACTTCGGCTGCACCGTGCCCGGCGTGTACTCGATGCTGCCGGTGTCCGGGTTAAAGTTGTAATAGGCAAAGGCGCCTGCCAGCGGATCCATGCCGTTATGGCAGCCGATGCAGTTGTTCAGGAACAGGCGACTGTCGCCACCTGGGCTGCGGCTCACGTCCTGGCGGATACGGTCCGGAACCAGTCGCGTGTCGTGCACCTGTTCCAGGTCGTTGCACATGTGGTTGAGCATCGTGAAGCGGAACATCGCCCGGTTCGTGCCTGCGATGAAAAACGCCTCCGCTGCCGCGCGTGTCGTCATGACGCCCGCCGTAGCGTTCGGAGGCAGCCCGTTGACATTGGACTGCAGCCGCTGCTCGAGCCCGGCCTTCATGTCGAGGCTGCGCCGCTCGAGCTCGGCGTAATGATCGTTGTTGCCGTTCGAGTAGGCCGGCAGCCCCAGGCTGTTCGAGCCGACATAAATCATGTCCGAGGACAGCAGGGTATTGAAGGGAACGTCGTCGCGTATCATGCCGACGACTGTCGCGATGTAGTCGTTGAGCGGCACGAACACGTCGCGCTCGCGGTTCGTCCACGGCGCCGCGAAGTTCTTCAGAGTCACGTTATAAAAGGCGGGATCCTCCATCGCCCGGTAGGCTGCATCGACAGCGGTCCCCGGCTGGAACGGATCCACTTCGGCCTCCATCAGCTGCAGCACCGCTTCGGTCGGCGGCACGCCTGCCAGGCGGTCGTGTATGCGTTTTGCCTGCTCGCGGGGGCCTGCGTTTGCCGTCGCCGCGAGGCACAGACAGACCAGGCTGGCCGAGAGCCACTTGGCGAAGCCTGCGGTCCGTCCGTCGACCGGTTTGCGTTCGCTGCTTCTGCACGTCCTGTACGTCATAACCATTCTGCTCATTTTCGAGTTGATCCTGCACATGAGCGCCGGTCCGTCCGGCCCCCGGGAATCCCGTGTTCGTATAATTTCTTTTCCTGCCTGCGTGCCGCTGCGGTCCGCTCGTTGCTCTGCGGCTGCAGGGACTCCTCTCTGCCGCCAGGCGGCCAGATCCTTGCCCGGATTCTGCCGGACAGTACCGCTACGCGCCGTGAATACACTCACAATCGCCGCGTCGCGGTACTGTCACGGGCAGTGGCTTCTCACCTTTCATGGATACCAAAGCAAGTGCCGTGCCACACTTTCCGGCGCCGCCGGGGTTCTCGGGAAAAGCGAGCGTATTCAGTGAGTTCAGCTCGCGAGCCGAGCCGGCTGGTGGTGCTGGATATGTAAAGCGACTGTCGGCAGTTCCGCACGGTTGCGCCAGCCTGGAAACGTAACATGTTGAAAATAAGAAGATTATCAGCTGTCGGCGAATCCAGACAGAACGCGGCGAGGTGACACGTTGCGGTCCCGGCACACCGGCGATCAATCGCGGCATCGGCCAGGAATGTTGCGGCGGAGATACGCTGAACCGGACGCTCTCCAATGTGCCGGCTCACATTATCCCGGCGCGTTTCCCGTACGGCACAACGCAGCAATTGCAGGTATGGTCGCCGCTCAGGTGCCGCCGCTTCCCGATCGCCGACGAGCGCCTCACGACGTTTGACATTGCGCACTGTCGGACTTTCGAGACATTACATCGGCTGGCGCGATTTCCTAAACTGCCCGTCCCGAAGCATGGAACGTATCGGCGGTTTCGCAGGCTCGGTCTGCACGAGATTCGTAACGCGGATTCCGGGCGCGCAAGTGACCACGGTCGACGGCGGGTTAACTGTGATCGCGTTAACGGCGCACGGCGGTGCTTGTGTCCACACTGCGGAATCGACTGCGGATCGAAGCAGCGCTTTGCAATCGCGGGCGACAGCGAGCCGCGAACGCATCGTTTGCCGAGCCCGATCGGCGACACGCCGGAAGGAACCAGAGTGAACGTTATGAAAACGTTTTTGCTACGCGTCGCTGGCGCGACACCAGGCTGCGCCCTGCTTGCAGGCACAAGCTGTCTCCTTGCACTCACCGTTGCAGGCTGCGGCGGCAGCGGCGACGGTGTCAGCATCGGCACCGGCCAGGATCCGGACCCGGTCGTCGTCGACTTCCCGATCGCCTACGTAAAGGCGCCGCTACCGCTCGACGCCCAGGGCGATCTGGAGCAAAACGACCTGCGCGAGATGGTTACTTTCAATTTCGGCGCCGACCTGTTCGTCCGCGACCGTGCGTCACCGAGTGCGCCCGAGATCAACGTCACGGGCGACGTGACGCAGGGCCTGGGCGCCGTTCGCGATGTCGAGATTTCGTACGACGGGACCAGGGTCCTGTTCGCGATGCGCGGCCCGGTCGACCTGAACCTTGCACTTGACGATCCGGATCAGCCCACGTGGAACATCTGGGAATACGATATCGGCAATGCGGCGCTGCGCCGCATCATCGCCTCGGATCTCAGCGCGGAGATCGGCCACGACGTTGCGCCGCATTACCTGCCGGACGGTCGGATCATATTTTCGTCCACCCGCCAGGTTCGGGCACAGGCGATACTCCTCGACGAGGGCAAGCCCCAGTTCGAAGCCCAGGACGAAGACGACGACGAGCCTGCGTTCGTATTGCACGTAATGGAAGAGGACGGCAGCGACATAGAGCAGGTCTCGTATAACCAGAGCCACGATTTCGACCCGTCGGTGCTGGCGAGCGGCCAGGTCGTATTCAGCCGCTGGGACCATGCGCCGGGCAATAACGCCGTCAACCTGTATCGGATGAACCCCGACGGTTCGGCGCTCGAGCTGCTCTACGGCCAGAACAGCCACGACACGGGCACGAACGGCCAGGTCGTGCAATTCATGCAGCCGCGACAGCTCGAGGACGGCCGCATCATGGCACTTGTGCGACCGTTCACGGATACCGGGGGAGGCGGCGATATCGTCGTCATCGATACCGCGACCTATATCGAGAACAGCCAGCCCAGCAAGGATAATCCCGGGCTTACGGGTCCCGCGCAGGAGCGCGCGACGATCAACGACGTGTCGACCGAGCCGAACGAACCATCCGTAGGCGGGCGCTACGCATCGGTGTTTCCGATCCAGGACGGGACGGGGCGACTGCTGGTGAGCTGGTCCCAGTGCCGCCTGACGGATGTCATCGATCCGGCCAACCCGCCGCCGGCCGGGACGCCGCTGGTCATCTATCCGTGCACCGCGGAAAACCTGGCCGATCTCACGCTGGAGCAGGCCGACCCGCTATACGGCATCTGGATGTACGATCCGGCCGACGACACACAGCTGCCCGTCGTCCCGGGCCAGGAAGGGTTCATGTTCACCGAGGTCGTCGCTGCGGACCCCCGTCCGTTGCCGCCCGTCGTCCTGGATGGCAGCAGCGACTTCCTGTCGGACCCGAACCTCGCCAACCAGAATGCCGGCGTCATCAATATACGCAGCGTCTACGACTTCGACGGCGGCGCGGTGGTCGACATCGACGCGGTCGCGGATCCGTCGCTTACGACATCGGCCGCGGGCCGGCCGGCCCGCTTCCTGCGTATCGTCAAGGCGGTATCACAGCCGAACGACGACCTGCGTGACATCGACAACACGGCTTTCGGCGTCAGCGCGGCGCAGGGCATGCGCGAAATCCTCGGCTACGCGCCGATCGAGCCGGATGGCTCGGTCATGGTCAAGGTGCCGGCCAACGTGGCTTTCGGCGTGAGTGTCCTGGATGCAAACGGCCGGCGCATCACGTCGAGGCACCAGAACTGGATGCAGCTGCGTCCCGGGCAGGTGCTCGAGTGCAATGGCTGCCATCTTGCGCAAAGCGGGCTGTCGCACGGTCGCGGCGATGCTTTCGAGGCGGCCTGGGCCGGCGCGCAGGTCGCGGGAGGCTCCTATTTCCCGAGCACTGTCGACGCGTTGTTCGTCGGCGAGGTCGGGGAGACGATGGCCGAGGTCCGGGCGCGGATCAGCTGCGCGACGGACGGCTGCTCATCGCTCGAACCCTCGATGGACATCGAGTACGAGGATGTCTGGACCGATGAGCTCAAAGCCGGGCGGGCTCCGGATGCCCCGTTCAGCTATTCCCACCTGGATCTCGACACGGTGCCGCCGACCAGCCTCACCTGCCTGACCCAGGCCTGGAACGCGAACTGCCGCATTGTCATCAACTACGAAACGAATATTCACCCGCTGTGGGCGCTCCCCCGGCCGGTGCTCGATTCGATGGGGATGCCGGTACTTGACGGAAATGGGCAGCCCGTCACAAACACCTGCACGAATTGTCATAATATAGTCAGCGCGGCCGGCGCCACGGTGGTGCCGGCCGGTCAGCTTGATCTCTCGGAGGGCCAGTCGGACCTGGAGCCAGACCACTTCAAGTCATACCAGGAACTGTTGGCGAACGATAACGAGCTGGAGCTGGATGCGAACGGAAACCTGGTAGAGCGGCTCGTCCAGGTCGATATCGACCCGGTTACGGGCGACCCGATATTTGCTCCGGTCAATGTCGCGCCATCAATGAGCGTGGCGGGTGCCAATCCCTCGAATCGCTTCTTCTCGCGATTCGGGGCCGGCCAAAGCCACGCGGGTTACCTGACGGAAGCAGAGCTACGCTTGATCTCGGAATGGCTGGATGTCGGAGCGCAGTATTACAACAATCCTTTCGACGCTCCGATCAATTAGTATCGGTCGGATCGGCGTCCTGCTGCTCATTGCCAGTCAGGCGCTATTCGCCGACCCGGCGGGCGCGGCCGACGAACCCGCGACGGTAATTGTTGCCGATCCCTATCTCGAGATGCGGACCGGCCCGGGCGTGGGCTACCCGAAATTTCACGTCGTCGATCGCGGCGAGGCGGTGGCCATACTCAAGCGCCGGACCGACTGGTTCCTGGTGCGTTCGACGGAAGGGCGCGAAGGCTGGGTCGACCGCGCGCAGTTGCAGCTGACGCTGCAGCCGAGCGGTGAACCGGTCGAATTCACGGCGCCCGGGCTTGCCGACTTCACGAATTCGCGCTGGGAAGCCGGCGTGCTGGCCGGGGACTTCGGCGGAGCGAATATCCTGTCGGTTTATGGGGCCTACTCGCTGAATCCGCATGTAGGCATCGAAGTCTGGGGTTCGCAGATACTCGGCAACTTTTCCAATGGCTGGATGGCCAGCCTGAACGTCATACACGAGACCTGGCCGGACTGGCGCATCTCACCGTTTTTTACCTTGGGCACCGGGGTCATACACACGGAGCCGAAATCAACCATCGTCCAGGGCGAGGACCGAACCGACCAGGTTGCGCACGTGGGAGCCGGAGTGCGTATGTACGCGACCCAGCGGTTCCTGCTGCGCGCCGAATACAAGAGTTACGTCGTGTTTACGAGCCGTGACGACAACGAGGAAGTAGAGGAATGGAAAGTCGGATTCGCCTTCTTTTTCTGATTGTGCCTGCGCTGGCGCTCGGGCTGTCCGGCTGCGCGGCCACGAAGAACCTGCTCGGCATGGGTGACGAGTCCGCGCCCCCGCCGACCGCCGAGGAACCGGGGCAGGTCATCGAGCCGGAGGTCGAGCGCCGCGAGGTCCGGGAAGCGGACATCGATACGGAAAACTTCGAAGTCGGCGCGTTCGCCGGCATAATGAGCATCGAGGACTTCGAATCCGACCTCGTCTATGGCATCCGGCTGGCATACCACGTCACCGAGGGCTTCTTCGTCGAAGGCACGGTCGGCCAGTCCGAGGCAGGGCTGACCAGCTTCGAGCGCCTCAGCGGGGGTGCCCCGATCCTGTCCGACGACGACCGGACCTTCACCTATTACAACCTGAACCTGGGCTACAACATCCTGCCCGGCGAGGTGTTCTTCGGTGAGAACCGGGCCTACAACTCGACCCTGTACCTGATTGCCGGGCTCGGTTCGACGCGGTTCGCGGGTGACGACCGGTTCACCGTCAATTTCGGCGCCGGCTACCGGTTCCTGCTGACCGATGCTGTCGCACTACATATCGACTTTCGCGATCACCTGTTCGACATCGATATCCTCGGCGAGGACAAGACGACGCATAACCTGGAGGCCCACCTGGGCGTAACGGTGTTCTTCTGAGGACGGGGTCACGGTCCGCCCGGGCAACACCACGCTAAGCTTGGAGCATGGTCATGAAGCTGAAAAACAGCCTGAAAATCACCGTATTGGCCGTGATGGGGGCAATGCTGGGTGCCTGCGGATCCATCGAGCCCTGGGTCAAACCGTATGAGCGAGACCGCTTGGCAGATCCCATCATGTTCCTCGACGCGAACCCCGTGTCGACAGCCTATATCCAGCACGTATACGAAGCGCGCGAAGGCGCGCGCGGCGGCGAAGGCGCGGCGGGCGGCGGCTGCGGCTGCAACTGAAACGTGACGAGACCGACGTGATTACGAATGTGAAACGCATCGGCCTGGGCGTGGCGGCGCTGCTGCTCGCGCTGGCGCAGCAGTCGTTGGCCGGCGTGCTGCCCGACGACCGGGCCGACCTGCTGTACCACCTGTACGACGGCGGTGGAGTCGAGATCGACGGGCCGTCACTCCTGGTCCGCAAAAAGGTCGGCAAGAGCGTCTCCGTCGTCGGCAACTATTACGTCGACATGGTGAGCTCTGCGTCCATCGACGTCATTACGACCGCGAGCCCCTACACCGAGGAGCGCAAGCAGTGGTCGCTGGGCATGGACTACCTGCGCGGCAACACGACGATGAGCGCAAACTTCACCAACAGTGAAGAAAGCGATTTCGATGCAACGACTTACAGTTTCTCCGTCAGCCAGGACATGTTCGGCGACCTGACGACCCTGACGCTGAGTTACGCACTGGGTGACGATACGGTCGGTCGCTCCGACAACCCGGACTTCAGTCGTGACAACACTCGCCAGCATTATGGCATCGGGCTGACGCAAATCCTGACCCGCAATCTGATCGCGAGCCTGAATTTCGAAACGATTACCGACGAGGGATTCCTGAATAACCCGTATCGGTCGGTCCGCTACCTCGATTCCGCGAACCCGATCGGCTACAGCTTCGAGCCCGAGCTCTATCCGGCGACGCGGACGAGCAATGCCGTCGGCCTCCGCGCCCGGTACTACCTGCCGTATCGAGCGGCGATCCAGGGCGAGTACCGGTACTTTGCGGACACCTGGGACATCACCTCGCACACGGCGGCGATCACCTACGTGCACCCGATGGGCGACTGGACTTTCGAGGCGAAGTACCGGTGGCATGACCAGACGGGTGCGCACTTCTTCCGCGACCTGTTTCAGCGTTCGGAGCAGACGAACTTTCGCGGCCGGGACAAGGAACTGAGCCCGATGACCAGCCACACGTTCAAGCTGGCGGCCAGCTACGAGTTCCTGCGCGACGGCTGGAACTTCATCGATCGCGGCTCCGTCAACTTCTCCGTCGACTTTCTGCAGGTCGACTACGACGAGTTTCGCGACATATCCGGCGATGCCGTGGTCGGCACGGAACCGCTGTATGCCCTCGACGCCACCGTCTACCAGCTCTTCTTTTCGTTCTGGTACTGATCCGCGACCCCTGGTTAAACTGCGGGGCAGTCGTTCCGGAGATTGACGCATGGGCCGGGTACTCGGTATAGCGCGGCGCGCCGGCAAGCGCGCCGTCATGGAAACGCTGGAGTCCGCCGTCATCACGACGGCCAGCGGGGTTGCGGGCGACTCCCGGGGACGGCCCGGCGACCGGCAGGTCACGCTGCTGTCCAATGAGGCCTGGCAATCCGCCTGCGCCGACGCAGGCCGCTCGCTTCCCTGGACCACCCGGCGTGCCAACATCCTGGTCGGCGGCGTCGAGCTGCCGCAGGCGATCGGATCCGTCATCGAGGTCGGCGACGTCCGGCTCGCCGTGACCATGGAGACCGCCCCATGCGCCCGGATGGATGAGCAATGCGAGGGATTGAGGCGCGCGCTGCAGCCGTACTGGCGCGGCGGGATTTGCTGCCGCGTGATCGAGGGCGGCGAAATCCGGCTGGACAGCCCTGTTCGGGTGTGCGGACCGGACTGATGCCGGCCGGGAACGCGCCGGGCGCACAATTGTCGTAGACTCTGCCGACCCCGACGCAATGCGGATCCTCGAACATTGAACCAGCCAGCTTTTCGGCGGCGCGCCAGCGGCGCCATTCCGGACGTCATCTTCGTCATTCTCGTGCTCAACGGGCTGGCCTTTGCCGGGCAGCAGTTCCTGCCGGGCATCTTCGACCGTTACCTGGCATTGTGGGCGCTGGATTCGCTCAGGGCCGATTTCTATCCCTGGCAGCTCCTGACCTATGGTTTCCTGCACGGCGACATCGTCCACCTGATGTTCAACATGTTCATGCTGTGGATGTTCGGACGCGAGCTCGAGGTGATGATGGGGTCGCGCCGGTTCCTGACCTATTACCTCGTCTGCGTGGTGGGCGCGGGCTTTGTGCAGCTGATTGTTGCCAGCCTGCAGGGCGGTGGCTATGCGACGGTCGGAGCCTCGGGTGGTGTTTTCGGGCTACTGCTCGCCTTCGGCATGACCTTTCCGAATCGCATGGTCATGCTGCTGTTCCCCCCGATACCGATGAAAGCGAAGTACATGGTGCTCCTGTTCGGCCTGCTCGAGCTGTACCTCGGCTTCTCCGGAGCAACGCCCGGCATAGCCAACTTCGCACACCTCGGCGGCATGCTTTTCGGATTCCTGTTGCTCAATCACTGGAAGCGTGGCCGCCGGCGCTGAGGCCGTGACATACGTCGCGGCAGGCTGGTGCAATAACGGGTGATATACGCGGCGTTGAGGATCGACTGATGGAAAACGTTCTTGCGCTCGCTATCGCGACCGGGTTGCTGGTGATGATTCCCGGCCCGAACGTCGCGCTGATCGTGGCTACCTGCCTGGGCCGCGGCCTGCGCCAGGGCTTGCTTACCGTGGTCGGAACGACGCTCGGCGTTGCTGTGCAGCTCACGCTCGTTGTCGCCGGCCTCGCGACCCTCGTCGAATCGGCTGCCGTCACACTTTACTGGCTGAAGTGGCTGGGTGCGGCCTACCTGGTCTGGCTGGGCATCCGGTCCTGGCGGCGCGCGACCCTGGCTGCGGTCGAGCCGCCGGCGCCGGCCCGCCGTGCTTTCTGGAGAGGCTTGCTGCTGGCCATACTCAATCCCAAGACGCTGCTGTTCAACGCGGCGTTCCTGCCCCAGTTCGTCGGATCCGCGGCGAACGCCGCCGGCGAGTTGACGGTCCTGGCGGCCGTCTACCTGTTCGTCATCGGTGCCGGCGACTCGCTGTGGGCGCTTTGCGCGGGATCGGCGCGGCGATGGCTCGAACGATCCGCGCTGTTGCGAGAGCGCGTCACTGGATCCCTGCTGATCACGGCGGGTCTCGGGCTGGCACTGGCCGCGAGGCGGAACGCGTGAGCTGGTCGCGGCGGCATTTCCTGCGGCGCGCCGCAGCCGGCGGGGTCAGTCTCATCGCCATGCCGACTTTCCTGGCAGGCTGCGGTGTCCAGGCGGCGCGCACGGTGTCGGCGCCGACGGTTGCCGACCCGTTCTTCGCCTGGTTCGGGGTCGACGAGAGAGACATCGCGCGCATCCTGTCGCGGCTGACCGTGAACGGGGCGGATTCGGCCGATCTTTATTTTCAGCATCGACGGCAGACGCTGCTGCGAATGGATCTCGGCGAGGTGCGGCCCGGCGGCGCGGAGATCACGCAGGGCCTCGGCCTGCGCGTGGCGGGGTCCGACGGCAGCGGCTTTAGCTCGACCGAGGACTTGAGCATGGATGGCATGCTGGCGGCGGCGGACGAGGCGGCCAGCGCGATCCGTGTCGGGTCACCGGCGTCGCCCTCCGTGCTTGTGCGGGGCGAGGAGGGCGGTCTTTACCGGACGTCCGTTCCATGGGTCGAGATCGGATTCGATCGCAAGCTGCCCGTGCTGAGCCTCGCGGATCGCCTGGCCCGGCAGTCGGACCCGGCGATCGACAACGTCACCGTTTCGTGGTCGGACACGGACGAACGCGTACTGCTCGCGACGGCGGACGGGCGGCTCATCAGGGACTATCGACCGATGACCCGCCTTAGCATCCAGGTGTCGGCAACGAGAAACGGCGTGACGCACTCGGGTTTCGCGAACATGGCGGCGCGGGCCGGGCTCGACTGGTACAGCGACGCCCGCGTTGCAGAGCTGGTCGACGTCGCCGTCCAGCGGACGATGCTGCTGTTCGAGGCGAGGATGCCGCCGGCGGGAGAGTTCCCTGTCATCCTGGCGGCCGGCACCGGCGGCGTTCTGCTCCACGAGGCGATAGGCCACACGCTGGAGGCGGACTTCGTCGATCGCGGCGACAGCATTTACGCCAACCGCATCGGTGAACGCATAGCCGAAGCGCCGATCAATCTCGTCGACCAGGGGACCCTGGCCGGCGAGCGCGGCGCGTTGAATTACGACGATGAGGGGAATGCCTGCCGGAGGAACCTGCTGGTCGAAAACGGCGTGTTGCGTTCGTACCTGCACGACGCCGCCAGCGCACGGCGGGCCGGCGTCGAGCCGACCGGATCCGGCAGGCGCCAGACCTATCGTCACCAGCCGATGCCGCGCATGACGTGCACGTTCATTGATAATGGGACGCACGAGCGCGACGAGCTGGTCGCCGCGGTGGATCGCGGGATCCTCGTCGAAACCTTTACCGGCGGCAACGTGCAGCTCGGCTCCGGCGATTACGACTTCGTCGTTCGCAACGGCTGGCTCATCGAGGGCGGTCGGCTGCGCATGCCACTGCGCGATATCCGGCTGGCCGGTAACGGACCAGCCACGCTGGCCGGCATTCGCATGGTCGCGAACGACTTCCGTATGGATCCGGGCGGCTGGACCTGCGGCAAGAACGGCCAGCGCGTTCCGGTGTCGCAGGGCATGCCGAGCGTGCTGGTGGACAGGATTTCGGTCCAGCCGCTGGCCTGACCCCTAAGCGTCCCTGCGCCGGGGCAGGCCATCGGCCAGTACCCAGATCGAGAAGCTCAGAAACAGCGCTCGCTGAAACAATCCCTGCCAGGCGGGCAGCGAGAACATCAGCATCGGCACAAGAGTGTAGGCAGCGGCGATCAGTGCATACGAAAGCATCGCTGCCCTGGCCTCTGCAACACGCGCTTTGAACACGAAGCCGAGTACCGCGCACAGGCCGGCAACGCTTGCGCATATGCTGTGGACCTGGTCGAGCAATTCCGAGTACGGCCTGTCGGTGACGAAAGGCTTGTGCGGGAACAGGGCGGATAGCGCGATAAACAGGCCGAAGCCGGCGAAAAGGACATTAAACCCAGGCCGAAACGCGAGAAAGCCGGCGATGGAGGCAGCCCCCAGCGCGAGCAGGCCACCTCGCATGATCCACGCATTCTTCGTGTGCTGCCCGGCGAGTTCGCTGACGGAATGGGCTATCCAGTCGTAGCCGGGCTCGGTATACCAGGGTCCGGCGAAGATCGCGGCCAGGCTCGCCAGCACGAGGACCCGGATCGCCGTCTTCGCAGTGTTCGTGTCGCGCATCGCGGCCCGCATCGATCGTTGACCGGGCGAGCATACCGCAACTGCCGCCGGAAGGTCCTCGAGGGCTGAGCCTCGGCGCCACGGCTGCCGCCGGGCGGTATACACTCGGCTGATTCATATGAAAGGACTGTTGCTGACACTGGGCGCCGTGGCGCTGCTCTCATTTCTCGCCGCGCCAACGCTCGGCGCCGGCCTGCTATGGGATGCGGGCAACGGCCTCGGACTCGTCGCCCTGGGCGGACTGCTGCACCTCGTCGCCTCCAGCGGCCCCGGCATCAACCTGCGGGCGCACCAGGTCTTCGGCTATGCCGTGCTGGCGATAGCGGCTACCCATGCGTTCTGGTTCCTGCTGCTCGATCCCGTTGCAATCACGTACCTACAGCCGGGCGCGCCCCTGTACATGTGGCTCGGCTGCGCCGGCTTCGTGTTGCTGATCGGCATGATGATCGTCGGCATGCCCCAGTACCGGCTGCGACTGCACCGCCGCTACGCAAATTTCCGCTACTGGCACCGCTTGCTCGCCATCGCAACGATCGCCGCCGCGCTCTGGCACGTCCTTGGCAGCGGTCTGTACTTCGGCACGTGGTACCAGGCCCTGTTGCTGCTGGCCACTGCCGGCTTGGTCTGCGTGGGAGATCGGGCCTGGCTTCGGAGCGCGGCTATCGGTCAAAAGACTACCGCCGTGTTCGTTGGCGTCGGCCTGGTCCTCACCCTGTCGTTCGCGGCGCTCAGGAACCTGCCGTGAGAATCTTTGCCGTCGGGGTCTTGCTGGCGGTGGCGGCGTTGCTGGTTTATGGCACGCCGTTCAGCGCGGAGCGGCCCGCGCGAGTCCCGCGCTGGCAAAGCGCTGAAGCGCTGCTTCCCATGACGTTCGCTCACGAAGATCACGCCGCCGAGAACTGCATCCTGTGCCACCACAACTACGTGGACGACACGGGCGGTGACCCCTGCATGTACTGTCACGTGACGAACCAGGAGGTCTCCCCGGTGCTGGAGCAGCAGTTTCACGATCTCTGCCGCGGCTGCCACGAGGACAAGGAACGGGCGCGGCAGGACGGAGGTCCCGTGAGAGAGTGCGTGGCCTGCCACCTGGAAGAAGAGCTGCCTTGACCGGCCACCCGGTCTCGCGCGCCGGCTCGTGAGACCGTCCAGGGCTACCTGTGCGCGCGCAGATACATTACTCTCGGAACGTTTTCTGTCTACTGCCTGGGGCGGGCTGCGCATGCTTGAACAGGAAGACGTACCAGACTTGGTTCTGGACCTGGAAAAACGGATCGACCGGATGCAGAACATGGGCGACGAGGAGTTGGGAAGCTTTACCCGCCTCGACTGGATTGTCCTGGTCATTTTTGCAATCGTCATTCCGATGATTGCCATCGAACTGGCCCGATGAGTTTCGGGGCAGCCGGCGGCCGGCAGGCCGAGTCCGAGGAATTTCACGGCGACCTGCTGAGCACCTACGGCCGCGAGCCGATGCTGCCCACGGAGCGCGAGTACAAGTTCTGGGGTGCTCACGGGACCTGCTTCGCATACACCATCGCTACCTGGTGTTTCATTACGGGTGGCGCGGTAGCCAACTACGTTGGCGCGATCCAGGGCATGGTGTGCCTGATCGCCGGCAACCTGATCGGCACGCTGATGGTTTCCGCGTCCCTGTCGGCCGGATGCCATCGTTACGGTCTCGAACAAATCGATTTCTGCAAGCCGGCGTTCGGCCAGAATGGCGCCCGCATCGTACTGATCTTCTACCTGATCAACATGATCGGCTGGTCCGGACTGATCCTCGTGATGTTTGGCAACGGCATCGTCAACATCGCGGATGCCATGGGCTACGAGCCGCCGCGCTGGCTGGCCGGGGCGGGTGTGGCGCTGGGTATCTGGATTACGTATCTCATCACGACGCGCGGAGTACACCTCCTGAGCCTGTTCAACAACATCGTCACGCCCGGGCTCCTCGTCGTCGTCAGCTTCATGTTCTATATGCTGGTCACTACGTACGGCTGGGACGAAGTCGTCGCAGCCAAGCCGCTCGAACCGCTGCCCACGCCGTGGCTGAACTACGCGGTGGCGGTCGAACTCGGTATCGCGTCGGGAATTTCATGGTGGGGCGGTGTCGGCTTCCTGGCACGCAATACCCGGTCGCGGCGCAACGCGATATATCCCGAGGTAATCCACTTCGGTCTGGTGCAGGGCATCGTCTGCTCCATAGCCCTGGTTTCCGGTCTCATGATCGGCTCCGACGACCCGACGCGCTGGATGGTGCCGCTCGGAGGCCTGTTCATGGGCGTGCTGGCACTGGGCTTCGTAGCGCTGGCGAACATCACGTCAACTGCGGTGTCGCTCTTTGCGAGCGGCCTGGCGTTGCGGCACGTGCCCGGCCTGCACAAACGCCGCTGGAAGCAGATCATCGTGCTGACCTGTGTGCCGCTCGTCTTATTCGTGATCTGGCCGCAGGAGCTGTTCGACCTGGGTGACACTTTCCTGGCCTACAACGGCACGATGCAGGCGCCGGTCGCCGGTATCCTGCTGGTCGACTATTTCCTGCTCAGGAAGCAGCACATCCACCTGCGGTCGATTTTCGAAGGGTCGCCCCGCGGGCAGTACTACTACAGCAAGGGATTCAATTTCCTCGCGCTGGCCGCCGTCATCGCCGGGCAGATCGCGTACTTCAGCGTCTACGACCCGTTCACCGACGAGGCACACGACCTTTTCCGCTACCTGCCCGCGAGCGTTGCCGCGTTCTGCCTGCCTGCTCTGGTCTACTGGGCGGGAATGAAGTTCGGGCTGGAGCGTTATTACAGGAGCAGGCTCAGCGACGCCGAATTGCAGCCGGCTCGGCTGATCAAGCCGAATATTTGAGTGAAGCCGGGGCGCGATTCTCCTTTTACACGTCGGCACCCGGGACCGAGAGTTCGAGCGGGCGCAACAGGGCGTAGCTGCGGCATTGATTGTCCGGCATTTGTGAAAGCCGCCATTCACCCAGGTTGACTGTCGGCTTTGCCCCCAAGAGCGGACATTGGGCTAGACTCCCGGTGCGGGTCCGCTAGTGACCGATTACGGACGGTCGCTCGGGACGGGGTAAATCAATTTCTGAACGACCCTGCCTAACCTCTTGAAGGTCAATGGATGATCCTCAGACGTATATCAGAGAACGTAAGATCTCAAAATTGGTTCGCCGTAATAGTCGAATTTGTGATCGTCGTGGTCGGCGTTTTTATGGGCTTGCAGGTTCAGGACTGGAATGAAGCGCGCAAGGAGCGTATCGAGGAGCGTGAACTGCTTAGCCGACTTTATGAGGAAACCTTAGAGCTGCTCCAGGCGCAGCGTGAAGAGCTGACAGGCCTGAGAGAGCGCGCCAACATTTTGATGAGCGTCAATCCCGTGCTCTTCTCGCAGGAACCGCCTCGCGCCATTACCGGCGAAGAATGTGCAAACATTGCATCGTCGCACGTTTTTCGACGACCGCCGGATGAACTGCCAGTTCTGGACGAGATGTTATCCACCGGGCGGTTCAACGTGTTGCAGGACAAAGACATCAAAGTGCAGTTGAGTAGTTATGTGCTCTTTCGCGGGCGTGGTCGTGCCTACTATCAGGAAGCGACTAACGAGCTTTTTCGATTACACAGCCGGTTCCCAGATCTCATAGTGGTCGGACGGGTGCCGATGGGGGCTGGGTTCGTCGGTCGTTGGACGCGACTAAGTGGCGAAGGATTCAGGTGGAACCCTGTTTGCGACGTCGAAAAGATGCGGGCAAGCACGGCCTTTCTTAACGAGTATGTCGATAATTTGAGCCGAATTGGCTCACTGATCCAGTTTACCGAGCAGCGCCAGGAACACCTGAATAAACTTGAGACCACATTGGCAACGAGGCTCGGCAGGACGGAAATTTTGGAGTCGCCGGAGTAGGTTCATTCGTACTCTTGCGCTTGGCTGACTGCTTGTGGCGGAAAGCCGAAAATTGCAGTTCCCCAAAGCACGACATTCGGACGGCCGCTTTTAGCGAAAGCAGGCGCTGATGGAGATGGTGGCGCCAGTGAGAATTGGTGGGCCCGCCAGGACTCGAACCTGGGACCAAGGGATTATGAGTCCCCTGCTCTAACCAACTGAGCTACAGGCCCTGCGTTGTTGCTGCACCGGGGTGCCGGTGCGGGGACCGAATTCTAGCAGACTTTGGTCCGGCCCTGCGAAGCTTGAATCCGGGCTTCGGGTTTCCTTCGGGCAAAGAAAAACCGGGCCGAGGCCCGGTTCTTCTCTTATCCCGTGGCCCGCTCAGTCTTCCAGCAGGAAGCTCCGGAGCTGGTCCGAGCGCGTTGGGTGCCTGAGTTTCCTGAGCGCCTTGGCTTCGATCTGGCGGATTCGCTCGCGGGTCACGTCGAACTGCTTGCCGACTTCCTCGAGCGTGTGATCCGTGTTCATGTCGATGCCGAAACGCATCCGCAGCACCTTGGCTTCGCGCGGCGTCAGGCCGGCAAGTACCGCGTGGGTCGTCTCCTTCAGGCCTTCCGACGTCGCCGATTCGATGGGCGAGCGTACCGTCTGGTCCTCGATGAAATCGCCGAGATGCGAATCCTCGTCGTCGCCGATCGGCGTCTCCATCGAAATCGGCTCCTTGGCGATCTTCAGCACCTTGCGAACCTTGTCTTCCGGCATGTCCATCCGGACGGCGAGTTCGTCGGGCAACGGTTCGCGACCCATCTCCTGCAGCATCTGCCGGGAAATGCGATTCAGCTTGTTGATCGTCTCGATCATGTGCACCGGGATGCGGATGGTTCGTGCCTGGTCCGCGATCGAACGCGTGATCGCCTGCCGGATCCACCACGTGGCATAGGTTGAGAACTTGTAGCCGCGACGGTACTCGAACTTGTCGACCGCCTTCATCAGGCCGATGTTGCCTTCCTGGATCAGGTCGAGGAACTGCAGGCCGCGGTTCGTGTATTTCTTCGCGATCGAAATGACCAGCCGCAGGTTCGCCTCGACCATTTCCTTCTTGGCACGGCGCGCCTTCGCCTCGCCGATCGACATCTGCCGGTTGATCTCCTTGATCTCGGCGATCTTCAGGCGCGTGCGGTCCTCCACGGCGAGCAGCTTGCGCTGCGCCCGGAGCACGTCGTCCTTGAGTTTGGCCAGCGTCGACGAATGCTTGCGCTTGGCGCGTATGTGCTTGTCGATCCACTTCAGGTCCGTTTCGCACTTCGGGAAACTGGTCAGGAAGTCTTTCTTGGGCATGCCCGCGTCACGCACGCAGATCTGCATGACCTGGCGTTCCTGGGCGCGGATGACGGCAATGGTATCTCGCAGGCTCATGACCAGCAGGTCCGTCAGCTTCGGCGAGAGCTTGAGTTCCATGATCTGGTCGGCGAGCTCTATACGGGCCTTGTCCGTCCGCTTGTCCTTGCTGCCGTACTTGTCGAGCGCGTTTAGGACCTTGTTGAAGCCCTTCTTGATTGCGGCGATCCGCGCGGCGACTTCCTCTGGATCAGGCCCCGTGTCGACGACTTCGGTCGAGTCGTCGTCATCGTCGCTGGATACTTCGTCCGCCTTGTTGACCGGCGAGCTGATCTCGTCGGGCTCATTGGGGTCGATGAAGCCGACGACGAAGTCCTGCAAGCGTGTCTCGCCGGCGACGACCGACTCGTAGGTTCCGAGCAGCATGTCGATGGTCGGCGGGAAGTGCGCCATGTGGAACTTGACCTGGTTCAGGCCGTCCTCGATGCGCTTGGCGATCTCGATTTCGCCCTGCCGGGTCAGCAGTTCGACAGTGCCCATCTCCCGCATGTACATACGAACCGGGTCAGTCGTCCGGCCGAACTCTGCATCGACGCTCGCGAGCGCAGCCTCAGCTTCCTCGGCCGCGTCCTCATCATTGGAAACCGCAGCGTCAGACAACAGCAACGACTCGGCATCCGGCGCCTTCTCGTACACCGTGATACCCATATCGTTGATCATGTTGACGATGTCTTCGATCTGCTCCGGATCGACGATGTCATTGGGCAGGTGATCGTTGACCTCGGCATAGGTCAGGTAACCCTGCTCCTTGCCTCGGGCGATCAGGTTCTTGAGTTCCTGAGCCTGCCGTCGTCCGCCCTTTTTCCTGCGCTTGTCGACCAAGACGAAATACCCTCCAAGTACGCGACGCAAACGCGCCATTATAATGATTTGACTGGGTCCGATCTACAAAATTCCGCCCCCGGCGGGCCGTCGGCTCAGATTCCGGAGTTCGGCCTTCTCGTCGGCCGAGAGTGAGCCAAGTCGTTCTTTTTCAATAAGAATTTCTATTCGATCGTGGAGCCCCGCCTGCGCCAGCTGGCTAATGCACTGGGCCAGCTCGGCGGCCGGGTCGAACTCCTCATCATCCGGCAGCTCGGCAGCCACCAGCTTGCCGAGGTGGCGGCCCTGGGGGTCCTTGCGCCAGCGTTCCAGTAGCACCGCGGTCGTTATATTGGGCTCCGCCCGCACCGTTTCAATGATGTCGCGCAGCAGGTCCACGCCAGGTCGATCGACTCCCGCCAGGTCCTCGACGTGCAGGTCGGCTCCGGCTTTCGGGAAATTCATTATGAGGGTCAGCGCCCGCCGTACGACCGACGGCTTGCGGCCGTGAATCGCCCTTGCGCGGGCCGGGCGTGAAGCCGCGCGGCCCGCGGCGGCAGGACCCTTCGGCGCCGCCGTTGCATCCGAAAGCAACGCGGCCAGCTTCGGCGCCGACAGGCCGATAGCCTCGGCGAGTTTCTGCATCAACAGCTCCCGGTAGACGCCGGGCGGAATCCGGGCTACCAGCGGTCGGGCCAGCTCCGCGAGGCGCGCGCGCCCGTCCACGGAGTCGTGGTCGACCCGTGAAGCCAGTTCCTCGATCAGGAAATCGGACAAGGGCATGCCACCCTCGACCGCCGCTTCGAATTCAGGGGCGCCGCGTTCGCGGACAAACGAATCCGGGTCCTGCTTTTCGGGGAGAAACACGAAGCGGATCTGGCGTCCTTCGCGAATCATCGGCAGCGCGTTTTCGAGCGCCCGCCAGGCGGCCGCCCGGCCGGCGCGGTCGCCGTCGAAGCAGAAGAATACGTTCTCGGTCAGCCGGAACAGGCGGTTCAGGTGGTCCTCGGTCGTCGCAGTGCCGAGCGTCGCGACCGCGTAGTCGATGCCATGCCGCGCCAGGCCCACTACGTCCATGTAACCCTCGACCACGACCAGGCGCTCGATGCTGCGGAGCGCCTGCCGGGCTTCGTACAGGCCGTACAGTTCCCTGCCTTTATGGAACAGCACGGTTTCCGGGGAGTTCAGGTACTTGGGTTCCCCGCCGCCGAGCACGCGGCCGCCGAAGCCTATGCACCTGCCGCGGCTGTCCCGGATCGGAAACATGATCCGGTCCCGGAACCGGTCGTAGTGCTGGCCGTTGTCCTTGCGGATAATCAGCCCGGTCGCGAGCAGTCGCTCTATCTGTTCGTTCGAGGTCCCGAACCGGTCCAGGATGCCGCTCCAGCCATCCGGGGCATAGCCGATGCCGAAGCGCCTGGCCGTCGCCCCGTCGATGCCGCGCGACTTCAGGTACTCGACCGCACGCTCATCGTCTTTGAGCCGGGCCTGGAACCAGCGCTCGGCCTTGTCGAGCATCTCGAACAGTTCGTCATAGCGCCTGGCCGGACGCTGTCCCTCTTCCTGCGGCACCTCGAGGCCCATCATCTGGGCGAGAGCTTCGACGGCCTCGACGAAGCTCATGTGGTCGTAGTCCATCAGGAAGCCGAGCGTCGTGCCGTGCGCTCCGCAGCCGAAGCAATGGTAGAAGCCCTTGCCCGGGCTCACTGTGAAAGACGGGGTCTTTTCGTCGTGAAAGGGGCAAAGCGCCTTGAATTCGCGGCCGGCTTTCCGGAGCTGAATTCGGCGTCCCAGGACCTCGACGATATCGGCTCGGGCCACGAGATCATCGATAAAATGTTGCGGTATACGGCCAGTCATGCCCTTCTAGCGTCGCTGCGGTCGGGCGGGCTGCGAGCCCTGTTGTCGTTATCGTTATTAGTCCACGGCGGCTGTGCGCCGGGGATCTCGCAAGAATAGCCCAAGTGACGAGCAACGCCAGCAGCGCCGCGGTCAAAAGGCCCGGTCTCAGGCCAGGCGGGCCTTCACCTTGGCGCTGAGTGCCGACATGTCGGCGCGGCCCTCGGCTTTCGCCTTCAGAATCGCCATGACCTTGCCCATGTCGCGCATGCCCTGGGCACCGGTCTCGGCTACGGCCTTCTCGACGAGGCCATCCAGTTCTGCGTCGGACATCTGCTCGGGCAGGTAGGTCTCGAGGACTTCGATTTCCTGCTGTTCGCCCGCGGCCAGGTCTTCCCGGCCACCCTTCTGAAACTGGTCGATCGAGTCGCGCCGCTGCTTGATCATCTTGTTGATCACGCCGAGCACATCGGCGTCGGTCAGATCTTTGCGCTGGTCGACCTCGACCTGCTTGATGGCGGCCAGGAGCAGGCGAATCACCTTGAGTCGGTCCTTCTGGCCCGACTTCATGGCGGTCTTCATGTCTTCCTGGATCTGGCCCTTGAGCGGCATCAGGATATAGGCGCTGCTGGCGCCGGCAGCGGGGAGCCGTCGGCGCGTGAAAATCAGTACAGGCGGGTCCGCTTCGACACTTCGCGAGACACGCGCTTCAGGTGCCGTTTGACGGCGGCAGCTTTCTTGCGCTTGCGTTCCTGGGTCGGCTTCTCATAGAACTCGCGGCGGCGAAGCTCGGTCAGAACACCGGCCTTTTCGCACGCGCGCTTGAAGCGACGCAGGGCCGCATCGAAATACTCGTTTTCCTTAACGCGAACACTCGGCATATGGCTATCTTTGGATTCAGTCAAATACGAAGAAACCCGGCTCGAGGGCCGGGGCACAAGGCCGGCCATGATAGCGGCTTGCGCGGGCCATTGCAAAGCGCCGTGGGCGGATTTCTGGCATGATGCGCCGCCAGTGCGTGTGCTCGGAATAGAAACCAGTTGCGACGAGACCGGGGTGGCCGTATTCGACACCCGGCAGGGGCTGTTGGGCCAGGCCCTCCACAGCCAGGTGAACCTGCATGCCCTGTACGGCGGTGTCGTCCCTGAAATCGCGGCGCGGGACCATGTCCGGAGGCTGTTGCCCCTGCTGGTCGAGGTGCTGCAGCAGAGCGGCATTTCCCGGCCGGATGCGATCGCGTATACCGCGGGTCCGGGCCTGGTCGGCGCGCTGATGGTCGGCGGCGGACTGGCGAACGGTCTGGCACTGGCCTGGGACTGCCCGATCGTGCCGGTACACCATATGGAAGGTCATCTCGTCGCACCACTCCTGGAGGACGACGTGCCGGAGTACCCGTTCCTGGCTCTGCTGGTATCCGGCGGGCACTCGATGCTCGTATCGGTGCAGGGCCTGGGCCGTTACACGCTCCTCGGCAGCACCCTCGACGACGCGGCCGGCGAGGCTTTCGACAAGACGGCCAAGCTGCTCGGTCTCGGCTACCCGGGAGGCCCCGCGCTGGCCCGGCTCGCAACGCAGGGCGACGAAACGGCTTACGACTTTCCGCGTCCGATGCTGAACCGGCCCGGAGCCGATTTCAGCTTCAGTGGCCTGAAAACCGCGGTCATGCTGGAGGTACGCCGGGCCGAGGAGGCCGGGACGCTGGACGCTGTCCGGGCCGACATCGCCGCGTCGTTCCAGCGTGCGGTAGTGGATACGCTGGTCGGACGCACGCTGCAGGCGGCGAAATCGGTTGGTGCCGAACGGGTCGTCATCGCGGGTGGCGTGGGCGCAAATGCGCTACTGCGCCAGGATCTCGCGGAACGCTTCCGCGGCCGGGTCTACTACCCGCGCCTGGAATTCTGCACGGACAACGGCGCGATGATCGCCGTGGCTGGCGCGCTGAGACTGGCCGATGCGGCCAGCGCGGGCGCCATACGCGCGACCGCGCGCTGGTCGCTCGAGTCGCTGCAGCCGCCCGCCATAGCGGCGGCGTGACCTGCCAAGCGATGAGCGGGCTGCTAGTATCGCGGGCATGGACACCATCTTCCTGCATGCGCTGAAAATCGACACCGTGGTCGGCATCTGGGACTGGGAGCGGCGGATCCGGCAGACCGTCGTCATCGACCTCGAAATGGGCGCGGACATCCGCAAAGCCGCCAAGAGCGACAGCATCGACGACACGCTGAATTACAAGGCGGTGGCGAAGCGCGTACAGCAGTTCGTTGCCGAGTCCAGCTTCCAGCTGGTCGAAACGATGGCGGAACGAGTCGCCGGTCTGATCCTCGAAGAATTCGACGTACCCTGGGTAAGCGTCAAGGTCAACAAGCCGGGGGCGATCCGCGGTGCCCGGGACGTTGGCGTCCAGATCCGGCGCGAACGGGCTGCCTGAGTCGTGACCCGGGTCTACCTGGGCATCGGCAGCAATGTGGACCCGGAAACCAATCTTCGCCTGGCGATCCGCGAGCTGCGCCACCGCTACGGCGCGATCACGATCTCCCCGGTCTACCTGAACAAGTCACTGGGATTCGACGGAGACGATTTCCTGAACCTGGTCGTCGCCCTGGATACCGAAGACAGTGTCGAGCAGGTAGCTGCGCTGATCGAGGGGATTCATGGCCGGGCGGGCCGCGTCCGTGACGAAGCCAGGTTCGCGTCCCGAAGCCTGGATATCGACATCCTGATGTACGGTCGCAGGGTCAGCGAGGGTCCGCCCGCGAAGCTTCCCCGGCCGGACATCCTGCAGTACAGCTTCGTACTGAAACCACTGGCCGATATCGCGCCAACAGAGACACACCCGGAGACAGGCGCGAGCTTTGCCCGTCACTGGCGTGACATGGAACGGCTCGGCACGCACCCGCTGCGGCGAGTGACGCTGGACCTGTACTGAGCCTACCAGCCGAGGCTTCGGCCACCGTCGACCGCGATGACCTGGCCCGTCACGTAGCCGGCGTCCCGTACCAGGTAAAGCACGCAGTCGGCTATGTCCTCCGGCGCACCGGGCCGGGCGAGGGGGATCTGCCGGAGGATCTGCTGTTTGATCTCGTCGGTCATGCCTTTCTCGGGCCACAGGATCGCACCGGGCTCGATCGCGTTTACCCGGATCTCCGGCGCCAGGTCTTTCGCCAGGGCGCGAGTCAGCATCTCGAGGCCGGCTTTGGCTGAGCCGTAGACGGCGTGATCCCGCAGCGGACGTCGCGCGTGGATATCGGCGATATTGATGATCGACCCGTGCTCGCGGCGCAGATACGGCAGCGCCGACTGCGACAGGAACAGCGGCGCCTTGAGGTTGCTCGCGAGCAGGTCGTCCCACTGGCTCTCGGTCACCGTCCCGATGGGCGTGGGGTAGAAACTCGACGCGTTGTTGACCAGTATTTCGAGCCCGCCGCACCAGCCCACGAACTCGTCGACCAGGTCCTGCAACGACGCCGTCCTCGCGAGGTCGGCCCTGAACATTCGTGCCGAGTCAGGACGAATCGCATTCAGCTCGTCGCACAGCACTTCGGCGGCCGCGCTCGAACGGCGGTAGTGAATCCCGACGCGCGCCCCGTCGGAATGCAATCGACGGGCGATCGCTGCGCCGATCCGGCGCGCCGCCCCGGTAACGAGGGCACGCTTGTTCTTCAGGGATCGCTCAATGCTCATCGGTCGATTTCGTTACGCATGGCATTTGCTGCCGAAGCAAAATACAGTGTCGGCATTGTTGGGCACCGATCAGGCCGATGCAACTTGAACCAATCGTTCCGGTGGGGCTGCCAGTCCCCGACCCGGACAGTCTCGCGCACAGCGAACGAGTGGCCGGATTCATTCGTGAACGAATTGCAGAAGCCGGCGGCAGCATCGGTTTCGCGGAATACATGCAACATGCGCTGTACGCACCCGGGCTCGGCTACTACGCCGCAGGGGCGAGCAAATTCGGGCCGGCCGGTGACTTCGTTACGGCGCCGGAGATTTCGCCGGCTTTCGGGCGGGTGCTGGCCGCCCAGTGCGCGGAGGTGCTGTCCGGGGTGATGGGCGGCTCGATACTCGAGCTCGGCGCCGGCACCGGGACCCTGGCCGCCACGGTGCTGGCGCGCCTCGATGAACTCGGTGTCAGGCCTGCGGCCTACCAGATCCTGGAAGTCTCGGCCGATCTCGCGGACAGGCAACGGCGACGCATCGGCGGTTCGTCCATCGGCCGGGTGCCGGTCGCCTGGCTGGACCGGATGCCCGAGTCCTTCCGCGGTGTCGTGCTGATCAACGAGGTAGCGGACGCGCTGCCCGTGGAGCGGTTCCTGCGCCGCGAAAACGGCTTATTGCAGGTTCGCGTAGCAACCGGCGACGCCGGGTTCGTCTACGCGACGGGCCCGGCCGACGCAAGACTCGCGGCCGCTGTCCACGAAATCGAGGCCTGCGTCGGCGGCCACCTGGCGCCCGGGTACTGCTCCGAGGTGTCCCTGGGGTTCGGTGCCTGGCTGGCCGACATCGTCAATGCGGTGCAGGACGGCGTCATATTGCTGTTCGACTACGGCGTATCGCGGCGCGAATACTATGCGCCGGACAGGGACAGTGGCTGGCTCCGCTGCCATTTTCGCCACCACGCGCACGAGGAGCCTCTCATCTACCCCGGCATCCAGGACATCACGGCATGGGTCGATTTTTCCGCCGCGGCCGAGGCGGCCGCCGCCGCGGGAGCGAGTATCGCCGGATATGTGACCCAGGCGCTGTTCCTGCTGCACGGTGGGCTGGAGAATGAGATGGCGCGGTTTCAGTCGCTTTCGGCCGAGGAGCAGATCGCACTGTCAAGACAGATCCGGCAGCTGATGCTGCCGGGCGAAATGGGCGAGAGGTTCAAATGCCTGGCGCTCGCAAAGGGTTCGGCACCGATCCCGCCGGCCGTGGTCGCCGGCGACCGGGCGCACACGCTCTGAACCACCGGACCGAGGAATATTCACAGCTATGACCTGGTTGCAAATCATTGTGCTGGCCGTCATCCAGGGCCTGACGGAGTTCCTGCCTATTTCGAGTTCCGGGCACCTGGTCCTGATGCCGAACCTCGCCGGCTGGGCCGACCAGGGACTGGTTTTCGACGTCGCCGTGCACTTCGGTTCGCTGATCGCCGTCTGCGTTTTTTTTCGTGAGGACATCGCGGGATTGCTCCGCGGGGGCATGGGGCTCCTCGGCGGACAGTCGACCGAGCTCGAACGCCGGATGGCGCTCGGCATCGGCCTCGGGACCGTACCGGCAGCCGTCGCGGGACTTCTCTTCGCCGGCTGGATCGAAGCGAACCTGCGTGACCCGCTGGTCGTGGTGACGACGCTGGCGGCGTACGGGGTACTGATGGCCGTGGCAGACCGGTATGGCCGGCGCGCTCGCATCATCGCCGATATCAAGCTCGGCGATGCGATGATCATCGGCTGCGCCCAGGCACTCGCACTGATTCCCGGCACATCGCGCTCCGGAGTAACGATTACGGCCGGCCTGGCACTCGGGCTGCAGCGGCGCGATGCGGCCCGGTTTTCGTTCTTGCTGTCGGCGCCCGTAATCCTGCTGGCATCCGGATACGAATTCATCGGCATGCTGCTCTCGGAGGATACGATTTCCTGGGGACAGCTGGCCGTGGGCGCGGCGATCTCGGCGGTCGTCGCCTATCTGAGCATCGATTTCTTCATGCGCTTCGTCAACCGAATCGGGCTGCTGCCGTTTGCTATATACAGACTGCTTCTCGCGGGACTTATCCTGTATGCGCTGGCATGAAGGACTCGCCGTACTCATGCTGCTGTTCGCGTCGGCGCGCGTGGCCTCTGGGGGCGGCTTCATCATCGGTATCGGCGCCGAGGGCGACTCGGCGGACAGCCGTGCATATTCGCTGAGCTTGGACGCAGGCCTCGGCGAGCGGACCTGGATTACCGGGACCGTCGCGAGCAGCGAGACCGACCGCGACCTCTTCGACCTGCGCACGCGGTTCCTGCACCTGGGCTTCGACCATTTCCTGGATCCCGTCGGCTTTCGCATCGGTGCCGGGACCTGGGGCAAGGACGGCTTCCTGGAGTCGGACGACCTGCGTGGCTCGATATACATGGCCGGCGGCGCAGGTTCGCTGTCACTCGACCTCGAGCGCAGGGAATTGGAGTTGACGATCGATTCCGCGCTGCTCGAGCAGCCGCGAGTCGTTCCGTTCACGGCCAACGGCATAGGGCTGAGTGCGAGGCTCGCACTCGGCGACAGAACTTCCGTACATGTTGGCGGAATTTCCTACGAGTATTCGCGTGACATCGCTCTGCAGCCCAGGATCGACCTGCTGCGCAGTTTCACGCTGTCCCGCCTGTCGCTGATGAACAGCCTGGTCGATTACCGGGTGAGCGGCGGGATCGAGTGGGAGCTCGGGGACCGGCGCGTCGACCTGCTATTCGCGCGCTGGCAAACGGCGATAGACCAGGGACGAGTCGATTCGATGGGCATCGGTTTCCTGACGCCGGTCGGATCAAGGATGGACATCGAGCTGAGGCTCGCGCAGGACCGGTCGGAAGAATTCGGGTCGGCCACCGTGCTTTCGGTATTCGTCTATCTCTTCAGCCATTGAGCGGCGCCTCCGCCGGCCGGGTTGCCGCAATCGCCGCCTGGCGGTGCCGGCGCAGGGCCTGGCCGATCCGCGTGCCGTCGGTCTCGGCGCCCGCGACGTCTCGTCCGGACACGGCGCGGGCCGCCGCCAGCGCGCTACGCAGCCAGGCACCCTGCACGTAGGGCGACTCCTCGAAACCGGTTCGACCGCGGGCATCGGCCTCGCAGGCGAGGAGAAACTCCTCGAAACGCTCCGGTCGCCGAAAAGCGTCGCAACGCTCGAACAGGCGCAACACCGTAGACGATCTCAACTCGAAAGCCCGGTGGCAGACGCCATGGAATTCCGCGACGAGTACCGCGAGGTCCCGGTAAGCCGTCGGAATCGGCAGCCGGCGCGCCATGTTCCGGATCAGCTCGACGCTGCGCTTCTCGTGACCCGGATGGCGCGGCAGACTTTCGGCCGGCGTGGTCGCCTTGCCGAGGTCGTGTACCAGCGCTGCGAACCGGACCGGTCCCGATGCTGCCAGGCGCGCAGACTGCTCGAGTACCATCAGGGTGTGGACGCCGCAGTCGATCTCGGGATGCCACTTTTCAGGCTGCGGTACGCCGAACAACGCATCGATCTCCGGGAAGATGACCGCCAGCGCGCCGCACTCGCGCAGGGTCTCGAAATAGACCCGTGGCTCTGGCCCGCCCAGGGCGGTTTCGGTTTCCTTCCAGGCACGATCCGGGACGAGGGCATCGACCTCGCCGGCGGCAACCATTTCCTGCATGAGTCGTACGGTCTCCGGAGCCACCCGGAACCCGAGGGGCGTGAACCGGGCCGCGAATTTCGCCGTGCGCAGAATGCGCACCGGGTCCTCTCGAAATGCGTCGGATACGTGTCGGAGCTGTCGCGCCTCGAGATCGGCCGCGCCGCCGAACGGATCGACCAGCGTCCCGTCCGGATCGCGTGCCATCGCGTTGATGGTCAGGTCGCGTCGCTCGAGATCCTGTTCCAGCGTGACTTCCCGCGATGTATCGAAACTGAAGCCGTGATAGCCGGGGCCGGTCTTGCGCTCTTTTCTTGCTAGCGCATATTCCTCGTTCGTATTGGGATGGAGGAAAACAGGAAAGTCCTTGCCTACCTTCCGGAAGCCGGCTTCGATCATGTCGTCGGGCGTCGCGCCCACGACGCACCAGTCCCGCTCCCTTGCCGGCAGCCCAAGCAACTCGTCACGCACGGCCCCGCCGACAAGGTAGACTTTCATGGGACGATTCTATCGCCTGGCGATCGGCCGGGCCGAGTAAATTGCGCAGCAGCAGCAAATTTCACGAATTGCGTATGAACTGGCGGCGCCGACTGGGGTATGCCGGGCTGCTGGTACTGGCGCTGCTCGGCATCGGCCAGGTGGGCGGCTGCTACTACCTGCAGGCGGTTTCGGGGCAGATGGAGCTGATGGGCCGGCGCGAGCCCATCGAACGCGTTATCGCCAGCGAATCTACGCCCGAGGCGCTGGCGGCCCGGCTGACGTTGGTTACCGAGGCGCGCGAGTTCGCAGTTGCCGACCTGCTTTTGCCGGACAACGATAGTTATCGGAGCTTCGCCGATCTGGAGCGCGAATATGTCGTCTGGAACGTATTTGCCGCGCCCGAATTTTCCCTGGACGCCAGGACCTGGTGCTTTCCCGTGGTCGGCTGCGTGGCCTACAGGGGCTACTTTTCCGAGGACGCCGCCAGGTCCTACGCCGAGCGCTTGCATGCCGACGGTTACGACGTGCACGTCGGCGGCGTTTCGGCGTACTCGACCCTCGGACGGTTTGCAGATCCGGTGCTGAACACGATGCTCCGTTGGTCTGACCTGGATCTCGTCGCCGTGATGTTTCACGAACTCGCACACCAGCGTCTGTTCGTGAAGGGCGATACGGCTTTCAATGAATCTTTCGCGACAGCCGTCGCTGAAATCGGACTCGCGCGCTGGGTCGAGCAGCACGGTGGCGCCGACGACCTGGACGGCTACCAGGCCAGGAGCCTGCTCCGCGAGGAGCTGATGACCCTGGTCGGATCCGGCCGGCAGGAACTCGCAGCTATCTATGCGAGCGAGGCGGGCGAGGACGAGAAGCGGCGGCAGAAGGCGCGCGTGCTGGAGAGCCTCGCCGAGGAAGCGGCGGCGATCGCAGCGAGGCGCGGCATGCCGGCCGCCAATTTCCTGCAGGGCAACCTGAACAACGCACGTCTCGTTTCGCTCGGCCTGTACCACGGCCACGTCGATGCGTTCCGGGAAATCTACAGCGCCTGCGAGAGCCGGCTGGAATGCTTTTACGCGACGGCCGAGTCGATCGCGGCCCTGCCCGGGGATCGGAGGGCCGCAGAGCTGGCCGATGTTGGCAGCCGCTGACCTGGCGGCGACGGGCACGTCTACCGCAGGGAGTCCCCGTTGGCTGCCTCGGTGACGGGCGGGACGGCTATTTCATCGAGATGCCTCGCGATGCGCTGCGTCTCCCCGGTCAGGCGCCAGTGGAAGATCGTCGCCGACTCCAGCACACGGCGCACGTACCGTCTTGTTTCGTCGAATGGAATCGTTTCGACCCAGATGCGCGCATCGATCGACCGCTGCCGCGGCAACCACTCTTCGACCCTGAGTGGTCCGGCGTTGTATGCCGCGGTCGCCAGGACGCGGTGACCCGAGAATCGCGTGTACATGCTGGCGAGGTAATGCGTGCCGAAGCGAATATTGGCCTGCGGGTCGACGAGGGTGTCCCAGCCCGCATACGGCTGCTGGAGTTCTGCCGCTATGCGACGACCGGTTTCGGGCAAGACCTGCATGATGCCTATCGCGCCCGCGCCGGAGCGGATGTCCCGCATGAAGAGGCTCTCGCTGCGTGCGACTCCGTATACCCAGCTTTCCGCAATGCCCGCCGCGGCCGATCCGGTCCCGAATTCTTCCCGGTACGGCAGCGGATAGCGCAGCACGAGGTCGTCCAGGCGGTCTACCTTCGCCGCGGTCGAGATCGCGCGCGAGTGCCAGCCCCACCGTCCGGCCAGGATGGCAGCCTGCAGTTGTTCGTCCTCGCCGAGTTGCCCCATCTCGGCATCCCATTCCGATCGACCGAGCCCCTCGAGGCCGACGTAGAAGAGTTCGCGGGCACGCACGAGCGCATGGTTCGACGACAGTTTCGCGAGTATCGCTTCATCGGCGAGTAACGGGGCGTGCCCATAGCTGTAGTCGATATCGAGGCGATCCGCCGCGAGAAATCCGTAGTAGCCGCGCCGTGCCGACAAACGGCGCAGGATCGGCAGCGCCTCGGTTTCCCGGTCGAGCTGCTGCAGCGCTACCGCCTTCCAGTACTGCCACTCGTCGGCGTCGTCCCCGATGCCTCCCAGGCCGTCGATGGCCGCAACGACCGCCGTCCAGTTGCCTGCGCGCAAGGCGGTCCTGGTGCGCCACCGCAGGACCTCTGCATCCACGGCCGGGGGAGGCAGCCTGTCGAGGCGATCTCTCGCCGCCGGCGCGTTGTTCCTGGCCGACCAGAGCGCAATGTCCCGCAGCGCCAACAGGCTGCCAGCATCCGGGAGTTTGAACGTAGAACTCAGCGTATCCAATCGGCTTGCCGCCTGGTCAGGATCAACGATCGCCAGCCGGCCGACGGCGTACAGAAGCTGTTCCCGGTAACGCGTTGCGGTGATGGCAGGGTCGGCGTCGGCCAGGAATTGCGAGGCGTCGGCATGCGCGACGAGCCAGCGATTGGCTTCCTCGAGATGCTCGTCGTCAACCGAACGCGCCAGGTACCGGGCCAGGCGAAACTCGCGGGCCTCCACGGCGAGGAGATATCGCTGTCGATACAGTTCCGGTCCGAGCAGCCCCGCCTGTCGCAGCGCCGCAAACAGCGGGTCGCATTCGTCGGGCTGATTGCTGCCGCTCAGCCAGATCTCGATCGCGCGCGGCGCCTGGATCGCGGCGCCGTCTTTGGCTATTGCGGCGCGCAGCGCAAGGCAGTCGAGCGGTACCACGCGCATGTCGCGATAGTACTGCTCGTACAACGACATGAACTCGCTGAAACGCCCGGTTTCGCCTAGCTCGAGAGCCAGCCGGTAACGCAGGTCCCGCGAGACCCTGAGCGACGGATGCTGTTCGAGAAACTCGAGTATCTCCGCGGTGGCGCCGGCCGGAATCGTCGTCCGCAGGTAAGCCGCTCTCAGGTCGGGCCACAACGGATAATCGTCAAGGACCCGGGCGTACGCGGATGCGGGATCCCAGTTGCCGCGCTCGGCCTCAGTGTAGGCCGAGCGGAATGCCTCGCGTTGCTCGGTGAGCGACGCCCCGGCAGCAGGTTCCGCTGGCGCCGCCGTCGCCGTAAAGGCGGCGACAGCGACGAGAAAGATGCCGCCTCGGAGCGGATTCGGAGCAGGGGGTAAGGTCATTCCAGGCGCTTGCCGCAGGCCGGGTCGTTGCAGTAACGATATGTCGCGAGCATCAGGCCCGGCAAGCCGGAAGAGAGCACACCGTACTGAACCGCATTGACGGAGCGGCTGTTCCAGGCTCGTCCCGATGCTGGCAACGCACGCAGAAACGGAAAGAGCCCGGTCTTTGCCGGCCGGGCCCGATCATGACAATCCCGGTAGCGTCACCTGATCTGCAGCATCAGTGCGCGATCGCCGCGCTGCACCAGCAGGAACAGGATGCTGCTCTGTCTCGCGATCTCGCGCAGGTCGCGCAGTCCCTGGATAGGCTGCCGATTCACGGCTGTGATGATATCGCCGGCTCGCAGCCCTCTTTGTGCCGCCGGGGATCCAGGCTCGACCTCGGTGACTTCGATGCCGCGGGTGGCGGTTGCCGAGGTGGACGAAAACTGTGCGCCTTCCAGTCCGGGATGAATCTCGGAGCCACCGCTTCTTGCGATCTGCTGCTGGCCGAGCGTCGCGGTGACGTTACGGGCTTTGCCGTCGCGTACATACTCGATGCTCACTTTCTCGCCCGAACCTTTCAGGCCGATCGCGTTCGCAAGTTCTCGGCTGTTGTTGATCTTCTTCTCATCGACCTTGGTAATGATGTCGTCCACCCGCAGCCCCGCCTCCTCCGCGGCGGAACCGGGCTCGATCGAGGCGATGAGCGCTCCGGCCTCGACCTCGGCGCCAAGCGCCTTCGCGCTTTCCGAATCGATAGTCTGGATCGAAACGCCGAGGAGACCGCGGCGGACTTCGCCGAAGTCGAGGATCTGACGCATGATCGATTGTGCGATGGCCGACGGCACCGCGAAACCGATGCCGACGTTGCCGCCGGTGCGGCTGATGATCGCGGAGTTGATCCCGACCAGCTCGCCTCGCATGTTGACGAGGGCGCCGCCCGAATTACCAGGATTGATGGATGCGTCCGTCTGGATGAAATCCTCGTAACCGCTACGGCTGATGCCCGTGCGCCCGAGTGCGCTGACGATGCCCGAGGTAACCGTGTGCCCCAGGCCGAAGGGGTTCCCGATCGCGATCACGAAATCGCCGACCTCAACTTCGTGTGAATCCCCGATATCGATCTGCACCAGGTTTTTCGGTTCGACCTTCAACAGGGCGATATCGGTCGCCGGATCGGAACCGACGATCTCCGCATCGAGCGTGCTGTCATTGAGGAGCGAAATCTGGATTCGGTCCGCCCCTTCGACGACATGGTGATTCGTGAGGATGTAGCCGTTCTCGGCGTCGACGATGACGCCGGACCCGGCGCTCTGGACTTCGCGGGAGCCCCCCGGGATTTCCGGCAGCCCAAAGAATCTGCGGAACATCTCGTCGCCGTAAGGGGATTGCGCCTGGACTGTCTGGCTCACCCGGATATTGACGACGGCAGGGGAGACCTGCTTCACCAGTGGCGCCAGGCTGGGCAGCGGCTCGCCATCGACGCTGCCGGGCAGGGCGGCCAGGCTGTTCATCGTCAGGCCCAGGAACAAAGTGGCGAGCAGATAGCGCTGAATCCTGATCATTGCTTGCGTTTCCTCGATTTTCGATCGAAATCCGAGCCTGAGCGGGGCAGGCTGAACGTGGAGTGAATCTGCCCTGCTGCCCGCGGCCGTCATGCCGCGGAGGGGCTCCTAAAACCGGCGCGACAATCATAGCCGCTTGAGCCGCAGACCTCGATTGCTGATCGAAGTTCCGAGCGCGGCCAACGCGCCGGCATCTCAGCGGAGATGCCGGCGCGGGCGAGAACGTCGCAGCAGGCCTTACGCTGCTTCGACCGTGATCCTGCGGGTCTGAACTTCCGCCAGCTTCGGGATCGTTACCTCCAGGATCCCGTTGGTGCTGCGCGCCGAGATGTTGTCCGCATCGGCCGTGTCCGGAAGGGCAAAACGTCGGTAGAAGCGGCCGCTGAATCGCTCGATTCGACGCATGCCGTCGACTTCCAGGTCGGTCTCGCCGTATCGCTCTCCCGCGAGGCTAAGGATGCCCTTTTCCATGCGGACGTCGATATCCTCCGGCCTGACGCCGGGCAGGTCGGCGCGCAATACGAAGCGATCCTTCTGCTCGATGACGTCGACGGCCGGGATCCAGTCCGCGACCGGGCTGTCCGTCTCGCCGCCGAGGTTGAGTCGCCGCGTGGCGATCTGGTCCAGGTCACGGTGCAGCTGGTTGATAAGGCCCCAGGGTTCAAATCGGGTAATGTTCATGACGTTGGTCCTCTCGTTGCCGTTGATTCCCCAGTTTCCGGCGCGTTACGCAACGCCCCGGGAACAAGTGACTGTTGGTCCGATAGATAGGTACGGCGAGGCCCATTTCAAGGCGCTGGCCCGGCCGCAATTTGCTGCAAGAGGCGTGCCGGAAGGCCGGTTTTTGGGACCCTAGATGTTGTGGATAGCCAGTGAAACAAAACCGCAAAGAAAATTCCGAGAAAATTAAAGTGCTTAGTTTCGAATGGTTTGTAATATATTGAATAAAATAGTTTTTATCATGTCGATTCAATTGCCATCAGCGCTTGACAGTCGCGCCTCACGGGCATAATCTTGTGCCCTGTCAGCCACAAGATCTTGTGTCTGAGACAAGAAAATAATCGACGCTTTTTTGACACTCATCGCCGGAAAGGCTGGGCATCGGTGAGCGGGTGACTATTCGCTTGGCGCAGGGCGTCACTGATAGAAAACGGGGATCTCCGGCGGGAGATTAGGGAGTATTGGGCGAAATGAAGTCCGCGGTGAATCTGGATTCCGACACAAGTTCCGACATTACCTTTCAACCGGCGTCCCTGGATATCTGGGCATCCAAGTACCGGCTGACCGCCAAGGACGGAACGGCGATTGACGCAACGATCGACGACACCTACCGGCGTGTGGCGCGTGCCCTGGCCGACGTGGAGAAGGAGGCGCTGCGCGAGCGCTATTTCAAGGAGTTCCTCTGGGCATTGCGGAGCGGGGCGATACCGGCCGGGAGGATAGTGTCAAACGCAGGCGCGCAGGACCATAAACCGGCGACGTCCACGATCAATTGCACGGTATCGGGGACCGTGGCCGACTCCATGGACAATATCCTGAACAAGGTCCACGAGGCGGGCCTGACGCTGAAGGCGGGCTGCGGCATCGGCTACGAATTCTCGACACTGCGACCGAAGGGTGCATACGTGACCGGCGCGGGTGCCTATACGTCCGGCCCGCTGTCGTTCATGGATATCTACGACAAGATGTGCTTCACGGTTTCGTCGGCCGGCGGGCGCCGGGGTGCACAGATGGGCACCTTCGACGTCGGTCATCCCGACGTACTGGATTTCATTCGGGCCAAGCGGGAGGACGGCCGCCTGCGACAGTTCAACCTGTCGCTGCTGGTCACGGACGAATTCATGCAGGCCGTCAAGAACAGCGAGGAATGGAAGCTCGCGTTCCCGGTCACCCAGAAGGAAGTGGACCAGGAGGGCCTGGATGTCGATGACGAATCCACCTTCGTCTGGCGCGAATGGCCGGAGGCCGAAAATTACGTCCGCAACGCCGACGGCCTCGTAGCCTGCAAGATCTACCGTACGATCCCGGCGCGCCGCCTCTGGGACGTCATCATGGCGTCGACCTACGATTTTGCAGAGCCCGGATTCGTGTTGATCGACAAGGTCAACGAAATGAACAACAACTGGTTCGCCGAGAATATCCGGGCAACGAACCCATGCGGTGAGCAGCCGTTGCCGCCCTACGGCTCTTGCCTGCTCGGATCCATAAACCTGACGAAGTTCGTACTCCATCCGTTTACTGACAGAGCCCGATTCGACTGGGACAAATTCCGCAAGGTCGTGAAGGTATTCACGCGCATGCTGGACAACGTGGTCGAGGTCAACGGCCTGCCATTGCCGCGGCAACGCGAGGAAATACTGCGCAAGCGGCGCCATGGCATGGGATTCCTGGGCCTCGGTTCCACGATCACGATGCTCCGGATGCGCTACGGATCGCGTGACTCGGTGGAATTCACCGAGGAGGTCTCGAAACAGCTGGCGCTGGCCGGCTGGGAGACCGCGCTCGAGCTGGCCGAAGAGAAAGGGCCGGCACCGATCATGAACGACGAGTTCGAGGTGACGGCCGAGATGCTGGTGAAGCGGCCGGAGATGGTCGACGACGGCTACAAGGTCGGGGACAAGGTGAAGGGCAGGGTTCTGCATGCCCGCTACAGCCGATACATGCAGCGCGTCGCGGAGGAGGATCCGGCGCTCGTCAACAAGCTGGCGGAAGTGGGTGCCCGGTTCACGCATCACAGCTCGATTGCTCCCACGGGCACGATCTCGCTGTCCCTCGCCAACAACGCGAGCAACGGCATCGAGCCGAGCTTCGCACACCATTATTTCCGCAACGTCATCCGCCAGGGCAAGAAGTCAAAGGAAAAAGTGGACGTGTTCTCGTTCGAGCTCCTGTGCTATCGCGAGCTCGTGAATTCGCGCGCGATGCCGGCCGGAGCCGAGGTCGAAAAGGCCGACCATGATACGTTGCCGAGCTACTTCATTGCGGCCGATGACGTCACGCCGAAGCAGCATGTGGACATCCAGGCAGCCGCACAGCGCTGGATCGATTCGTCTATCTCAAAGACCGCCAACGTCCCGACGGATTTTCCCTATGCGGACTTCAAGGATATCTACATGTACGCCTACGAGCAGGGTCTCAAGGGTTGCACGACGTTCCGTTTCAACCCCGAGGCGTTCCAAGGCGTACTGGTAAAGGAGCGCGACCTCAAGAATACGGTCTATTCGTTCACGCTCGAGGACGGCAAGGTCGTCGAACTGCGTGGCGACGAGGAAGTCGAATACGACGGCGAAGTACATACGGCTGCCAACCTGTTCGACGCGCTCAAGGAAGGCTATTACGGCAAGTTCTGAACCGTCGGCGGCGGCTCCTATCGAGGATGGCCGACACGCAACGGCGCCAGGCACCAGGTGATTTATGAACAAGATTGAAAAAAAGATCGTGGGCTATGGGGTAAAACAGCCCGGCGAGCAGAAGGGCAGGGAAGCGAAGCAGATCTACGCCAAGGAACCGGCGGAGGGCGGCCGCGCAGAAGTAATCCGGATGCACGAGAAGCTCGAGCGTCCGGAAATGCTCATCGGCTCGACCTACAAGGTCAAGACGCCGATTTCGGATCATGCAATGTACGTAACGATCAATGACATCGTGCTGAACGAGGGCACCGAGCACGAAAAACGGCGGCCATTCGAGATTTTCATCAACTCGAAGAACCTGGATCACTACCAGTGGATCGTTGCGCTGACGCGCATTATTTCTGCCGTGTTCCGTAAAGGTGGCGACGTGACGTTCCTGGTGGACGAGCTGAAAGCGGTTTTCGATCCCCGCGGCGGCTACTGGAAACCGGGCGGCAAGTTCATGCCCTCGATCATCGCGGAGCTGGGCTACATCGTAGAGAAGCACCTGATCGCGATCGGGCTGCTGGCGAATCCGGGGCTCGACGATCAGCAGCAGAAGCTGATCGAGGAGAAGCGCGCCGAGTTCGAGGCGCGCTCGCGGCAGCAGGACGCCTTTTCCAAGGCCGAGTACCCGGCGGGCGCGCAGTTGTGCGCCAAGTGCAGTACCGCGGCCGTCGTCATGATGGACGGCTGCATGACCTGCCTGTCCTGCGGCGACTCGAAGTGCGGCTGAGCCGGTACCGGCGATCCTGAACCGGGGCGTTCGAGACTGCGGCGGGCTGGTGGCCCGCCGCTCGGTATCGCCCTGTAGTAAGATCGCGCCGTGACCCTGACTATTCCCGACTTTTCGACGGCCCGGGTGCTCGTCGCCGGCGACGTGATGCTCGACCGTTACCTGTTCGGTGCCACCGGGCGGATCAGCCCGGAGGCACCGGTTCCCGTTGTCCACGTTCGCGCAACCGACGACAGGCCCGGCGGCGCGGCCAACGTTGCCGTGAACCTTGCTGCACTCGGCGTCCGGACGACCCTGCTCGGCCTGGTCGGCGACGATCAGGCGGCGGATACGCTGGAATCCATACTGCAGAAGAGGTCTATCGACACCGGCCTGGAGCGGATTGCGGGGTTGCCGACGATTACGAAGACCCGGGTCCAGAGCCGCGGTCAGCAACTGATCCGCCTCGACCAGGAGGAACCCGGAAGCCTTGGCGGCGACGACCTCTCGAAGAGCCTGCGCGCGCGCATAAGCGGCCTGGACGCGGTCGTGCTGTCGGACTACGGGAAGGGCGCCCTGTCGGCCGTCGCGGACATGATAGAGGCCTGCCGCGAAGCGGGCGTTCCCGTCCTGGTCGACCCCAAGGGCAGCGATTTCCGGAAGTACGCCGGCGCGACAATGATCACGCCCAACCAGGGCGAGTTCGAGGCGGTCGCCGGCCGGGCGACATCGGACGAAGACCTGGTCGAGCGTGCCCGCCGCATGGTCGACGAGCTGGACCTGGATGCGCTGCTGGTGACCCGCAGCGAAAAGGGCATGCTGCTGGTGATGGCCGACGACGAGCCTGTCTTCCTGTCGACCCAGGCCCGCGAAGTATTCGACGTAACCGGCGCCGGCGATACCGTCATTGCGACCGTGGCCGCGGCCTTGTCCACGGGTGCCGATTTCCGCACCGCCGCGGCGATCGCCAACCTTGCCGCAGGGCTGGTCGTCCGCAAGATCGGCGTGGCAACGGTGACGCCATCCGAGCTCAAGGTGGCCTTGCACCAGCGCGGACAGGGCGGGCGCGGCATGGTCAGCGAGAAAGACCTGATTGCGCTGGTCGCGGAGACGCGCGGGCGCGGCGAGCGTGTCGTCATGACCAACGGATGTTTCGACGTGCTGCATGCCGGTCACGTGGCCTATCTCGAAGAGGCCAAGGGGCTGGGGGACAGGCTGATCGTTGCGGTGAATGACGATGACTCGGTGCGACGCCTGAAGGGCGAAGCGCGGCCGGTCAACGCGCTCGCCGACCGCATGGCGGTACTTGCGGGACTGGCTGCCGTGGACTGGGTCGTGCCATTTTCCGAGGACACGCCCGCCCGCCTGATCCAGGCGGTCCTGCCCGACGTACTCGTCAAGGGCGGCGATTACCGGCCGGACGAGATCGCCGGGGCGCGGGAGGTGCTGGAGGCGGGCGGTGAGGTGCGAGTCCTGTCCTACCGGGACGGCCACTCGTCATCGAGAATCATTGAGAAGCTGGGTCTCGAGGGCTCCCCGAAACGGTGAACGCAGGAAACCGCCTGCCGGAGCAAGCGGTCGGCCAGCAAGGGTCGGCCGCCGCCATGATTCGCTACGCGTACGCGTTTCTGACCTACCTTGTCCTGCCCGCCTATGCGCTGTACTGGGTCCTGCGTGGCACGGCCAATGCGAGCTATCGCGAGCGACTCGGCCAGCGTTTCGGATTCGGCATACCCCGAATGAGCGAAGGCTGCATCTGGGTCCACGCCGTTTCCTTCGGCGAGGTCCAGGCGTCGCTGCCGCTGGTACGCTCACTCCGGGCACGGTTTCCGGATCGCTCCGTGCTTTTCACGACCGTGACGCCTACCGGGGCTTCCCGGGCCAGGAGCCTGTTCGGCGACGACGTGGCTCACTGCTACCTGCCGTTCGAGACTCCTGGCGCGGTGCGCCGGTTCTTCGAAGCGGCCAATCCGCGCCTGGCGCTGATCATGGAAACGGAAATCTGGCCGAACCTCTATCATGCCTGCGGTCGCCGCAGCGTACCGCTGGTGATGGTCAGTGCGCGGATTTCGCCGGGTTCGGAGCGTCGTTACCGCCTGCTCCGGCCGCTGTTCCGTCGCGCGCTTGCAAACGGCATCCTGATTGCGGCCCAGAGCAGGGCGGATGCCCAGCGATTTCTCGATCTCGGCGCGGAGCCCGATTACGTGCACGTCATGGGCAATCTGAAGTTCGACATCGAGTTGCCGGAAGATCTTGGCGTCCGCGGCGCAAAGTTCAGCCACGAATGGTTCCGGGACAGACCGGCCTGGATCGCGGCGAGCACTCACGAGGGGGAAGAGCAGACGCTGCTCGCGGCACATCGCCAGGTCGTCGAGCACGTACCCGATGCGCTGCTGGTGCTGGTACCGAGGCATCCGGAGCGTTTCGCGCAGGTGGAAAGCCTGGTAAGAAAAGAGCGGTTTTCCTGCATCACCCGCACGAGCCAGCAAGCCTGTAAGTCCGATACGGCGGTGTTTCTCGGCGATACGATGGGCGAGTTGCCCTTGCTCTACGCTGCCAGCGACGTCGCATTCGTCGGTGGTACCTTGGCGCCGGTGGGCGGGCACAACCTGCTCGAACCGGGCGCACTGGGATTACCGATCGTTACCGGACCGTGGCTGTTCAATACGCAGGAAATAGCCGACATGTTTGCCCAAGCCGGCGCGGCGACTCGGGTGCAGGACGCGGACTCACTGGCCCACGAACTGCGGCGGCTGCTGACCGACCGCGTTGCGGCTGAGCGCATGGGCGAGGAAGCCAAGCGGCTGGTCGCGGAGAATCGCGGCGCGCTGGAGCGGCTCCACGAGCTACTGGAGCCGCATACGTCCGGGCTTCTGTCCGCTTAGTTGCCGCCGCGGGCTTCCTCTTCCGCGATAACCTGCTCCGGCGGGCGCCGCTCCAGGAGCCAGCGGTCTATCTCTTCCAGGTCCTGCACCTGCAGCGTGCCGGCCGCCTGCTTCAGCAGCAGCACGTTACCGATATAGTTGTACCGGCTCTGGTAGTAGTTCGTAATCGCGGCGTAGAGCGCGAACTGGGAATTCAATACGTCGACGATCGTACGCGTGCCGACCTCGAAACCCGCCTGCGTCGCCTCCAGCGCAGTGCGACTCGAGGCCACCGCCTGCTCAAGGGCCCTGACCCGGCTGATTTCCGACAACACCCCGAGATAGGCATCGCGAGTTTGCCGTTCCGTCTCGCGCGCCACACGCTGCAGTTGCTCGCGGCTCGCCCGGTGCAGGTACACCGCTTCCCGGACGCGGGAGGACGTTCCGCCGCCAGAGAAAATCGGGATCTGGAGCTGTATGCCGATCGAGTCGAAATCGCTTTCAGAGGGCACGGTGATTGACGGCGGCGACGGCGGCGGCAGGTTCTTGCGCGTCGTGTCGACATCCGAGTGCGCAATCGAGGCAACGAGATCAATGGTCGGATAATGGCCCGTCCGGCGCACCGCGATGTCGTCGCGGGCGATTTCCTCGCTGAAGCGGCTGGATACCAGGGCGAGGTTTTGGGCCATGGCGAGATCGATCCAGCTGGTCTCGTCGGCAGGGTCCGGCGACTCGAGTGGGAATCCGTCTTTCGGTGCGGAGAGCGCGGGCACGTATTCGCCGGTGATTTCGCGCAGCAATTCGCGCGCCGTCGCCAGTTCTCGCTTCGCGCCGATTTCGTTAGCTATCGCCTGGTCGTAGGCTGCCTGGGACTCCTGTACGTCCGTTATGGCGATCAGGCCCACCTCGAAGCGCTGCTTGGCCTGCTCGAGCTGGCGGGCGATCGCCTGCCGATCGGCGTGAATCGACGTCAGTCGGTCTTCGGCGGCAAGCACGTCGACATACCGGCGCACCACCCGGACGATCAGGTCCTGCTGCGCAGCCTCGAAGTCCACCTCCGCCTTGGCGACCAGCTTGTCGGCCTGGCGCATGCCGACCCACTGGTCCCAGCGGAACAGCGTCTGTCGGAGTTCGACGCGCCAGCGTGTGCTCTCGTCAGACTGTTCAGTTGTAACCGGGATCAGGTTGTTGCTCGGGAAGGACGTACCGTCGAAGTTCGACTCGGTGTACTCGGCCCCGGCATTGATCTGGGGCAGGAGCACGGAGCGCGCCTGGGGGCTGGCCTCCTGTGCAGCGAGCCGCCGTGCCTCGGCCTCGTGGATGAGCGGGTCGCTCTGCAGCGCCTGCTGGTAGACCTCGAGTAGCGACGCGGCCATCGCGCCGGGGGGAAGCGCAAGCCAGGTCGCGACGCTCGCCAGTAATGCTAATTTGTTGATTTTTTTCATTTATCTGTCCACTTGTCCAGAGGCCGCTAGGCGGTAGGTGTTATAGTTAGATATATCACTAGAACAGTCAAGGCTGCGTCGCTCAATAGCGCGGAATCGAATGATCCAGATCCAGCGACCAGGCGTCTATGCCGCCTGTTATGTTGGCTACCCTATCAAAGCCCGTGCGCGCGAGGTATCCGGCGGCCAGCGCGCTGCGTATACCGGAGTGACACAGCACCGCCACCGGCAGCCCGGGATCCAGCTCCCCGAGCCTTGCGGGCAATTCGTGCAGGGGCATGTACAGCGCGCCGTCGACGCTGGCCAGCGCGCATTCCCAGGCCTCCCGCACGTCGAGCAATTGCCAGGATTCGCCGGCCCGGCGCCGCTCGTCAAACTCGACCGGTGTGACTTCCTCGACCACCTCCGCGTGGAACTCCCTTGAACTCACGTATAACACTTAGATGCCAGGAATCACCAGACGGTTTCAGGCGATACCCGGCTATTGTGACTGAATCAAAACCGGAATGCTGATTCGTTTGTATTCGGGTCTATGGGATCGAGCGCCGTCTCGAAAAGGCTGGTTTCCTGCCAGCCTCCGTCCCTGTCGCGACGAAGCAGCATCGCCTCCATAGGCGCCGAGTCGCCAATGACGACGAACAGCCGCCCGCCCGGCTTCAGTTTTTCCAGCAGGCGCTCATCGACCCGCCGCATCGATCCGCTGACGACAATCGCATCGAATTGAGCGGCTGGCAGCTCGCCAGGTGCGTCCATCCTGCTCAGTGAGACGTTCGTGACACCGACGGCCTCGAGCCTTTCCCGTGCTGCATCCAGAACGTCCTGGTGGCGATCGACGCTGACGACCGTTCCTGCCAGCCGGGCGAGACAGGCGGTCAGGTACGCACTGCCGGTACCGATCTCGAGCACGTCATCGGTGTGTCGCAGAGCCAGCGCCTGCAGGATCCGTCCTTCGATCTTGGGCGCCATCATCTTCCGGCCATGCGCGAGGGGGATCTCGGCGTCTGCGTATGCGACTTCCGCGTACCGAGCTGGTACGAAGTCCGCCCGCGACAGGCTCTCCATCGCATCGAGAACGTCCGGGTCGATCACGTTCCACGTGCGGATCTGCTGGAGCAACATCTGTGTCTTGGCAACGTCGGTGTTCATGGCGGCAAGGTTCCTCGGTTCGTTAGGCGGACTGTGTCAGGCATAGGTCGTGGCATAGTCGCACAACGGGCATTATGGTGAATTGCAGCGGTGGCCAGTGGTCGCTGAGATATGCTTGGGCGTGAACGCATAAACGGCTTTGAACGACGAGGCCCTCCCTCTGCGGAGCGCCTGATTGAGTGCCCGATAATAACAAATCGCAGATATGCGGCGTCATCCGCGGGGGCGCCAAAAAGGAAAACAAGACCGTTGCGCCTTGATCGGAGTCGCGGAGCCATAGAACCAGAACACGTCAGGCCAGGAAAGGACCTGACAGCGGGACCCGAATGCCTGTATCGGAACCAGTACTAATCGCCGCGGGGGGGGTGGCGATCGTTGTGATCGCCATCGCGCTCGTGCTGCTGGCCCGTTTCCGATTTCGGCGTCGCCTGCGGGAGTTTCGCGATCAGCTGGTTGCCGTTTCCGCCGACGCATCCGTCGGCCGTCGGCTGGATGCGTCCGACAGGGGCCCGGTGGCCGACCTGGCCGCGACTGTAAACAAGCTGTTCGATGCGATCACAGAACGGGACAGTGCGATTCAGCAACGGGACGCGCTGTTTTCGGATTTCGCACGGACCCTGCCAGAAATCGCGATCGTGCACGACGACCGTATCCTGATGGCCAACGAACGGGCCGCGTCGCTGGTCGGCCTGCAGCCGGACCAGCTGCAGGGCAAAGCCGTGGTCGATCTCGTGAAGCCCGCCTATCGCGCATTGTTTCGGAAGACAATCGCCAAGCAGTTGGCTGGTGAGGAAATTCCCCGGCGCCTGGAAATCCAGCTGATCAATGGAAATGAGCAAGGACTTTGGGTCGAAGCACAGACCGCGCTGATAGATTATCTCGGCAAGCCCGCGGTCCTGACGATCGCCCGTGACGTCAGTTACCGAAAGAGCCTCGAAGCCTCCCTCAGTCGCAGCCGCTGGCAGGCGCAGCACACGCTGGAGTCGATCGCCGAAGGCGTGATTACGACGGACAACGAAGGCCGTATCGACTATTTGAACCGTGCTGCAGAGGTGCTGACGGGGGTCAGCCGCGACGAGGCGATCGGGCGCCCGACGGCCGAGATCTTCAATCTCATCGATGACACCGACAGGCGCCATCTCGGCGACCCGGTCGAACGATGCCTGGCCATGCGACGCCGCGTGAACATGGGCCGGCGTGCTTTGCTCCTGGGGCACGACGGTGACAAGGAATATTCGGTCGAAGTTACGGCATCACCCATCCGCGGTGCGGAAAGCGGTATCTCCGGGGCGGTCGTCGTGATCCACGACGTAAGCGAAATACGCGGCCTGACCAGGCAAATGAGCTACCAGGCGACTCACGATCCCCTGACCGGTCTGGTCAATCGCCGCGAATTCGAACGACGCCTGCAGGAAGCGATCGACTCGGCGCACAGCAGCGAAATGTCGCACATGCTCTTTTACATGGATCTCGATCGCTTCAAGGCCGTCAACGACAGCTGTGGCCACCTGGCCGGCGACAGCCTTCTCAGGGAAGTGGCGGCTTTGATCAAACAGCAGGTCCGCGAGTCCGATTCCGTTGGACGCCTCGGCGGCGATGAGTTCGGGGCGCTGCTGAATCGCTGTCCGATCGAGAAGGCGCGCCAGATTGCCGCCGATATCTGCAACGCGGTCGCCGATTACCGCTTTGTCTGGCAGGACAAGATATTCAGCATCGGGATTTCCGTGGGCCTGGTCGAGATCACGCGTTCGAGCGGCGGCCTCCAGGACGTCATCAGCGCGGCGGATTCGGCCTGCTATGTTGCGAAGCAGCGTGGCCGCGGCCAGGTGCACGTCTACTCCGCCCGGGATGAGGCCATAGCGCGCGAGCGTGGTGATATCCAGTGGCTGCGCCAGATGCAGGCGGCCCTGCAGGAGGATCGGTTCGAACTTGCCACGCAGCCGATCATTGCAACGGCCGGCGCATCCGAGTCCGGGCCGGCTATAGAGGTGCTGCTCAGGCTGCCGGACGAGACTGGCCGGATCACAGACACGGCCGAATTCCTGAGGCCGGCGGAACGTTACCAGCTGATGCCACAGATCGATCGATGGGTTGTTGCCGCAACCCTGACGGCAATAGGAGCCGGGAAGATACGCTTGCCCGGCAGGCGCACCTGCATGATCAACCTGTCGTCACAGACCCTGGGCGACGAAGGCTTCCTCGGGTTCGTCGTCGAAACGCTCGATCGCAGCGGCGTGTCGCCGTCCAGCATCTGCTTCGAGGTAAGCGAGAGCGCGGTGTCTGAGGACGTGCAGCGCGTGCGCCGCTTCATCGAGGTCGTGCACGGCATCGGCTGTGAGTTCGCACTGGACGATTTTGGCCGCGGTCTCGGCGCGTTTTCCAGCCTCAAGAATCTGCCGGTCGACTACCTCAAGATCGACGGCTCATATACGCGCAACCTGGCGGCCGACGAGATCAACCAGGAAATGGTAGCAGCGATGATCAAGCTGGCCCGGACGATGGAATTCCGAATTGTCGCGGAACAGGTCGAACGCCAGCAGGATTTCGACTGGCTGCGCGACGTCGGAGTCGACTTCGTGCAGGGCCACTATATCGAGTCACCCGCAATCCTCGGCGCGTCGCTGACGGGCACGTTGCGCAAGCCTCCGCACTGACCGGGCTTCGGAAGCGCTGCCGGCAGGCGTTACATTGCGCGAGGTCAGGGCAGGAGTCCGCCACGCCGCAACAGGACCAGCGGGGCCGTCTTGCCCGGGCGACGAGAGCCGCGCCAAAAAAAACGCCCGGCATGACCGGGCGTCTTTTGACTGGCTGCGGGCGTCCGATCAGATCAAGGGTACGATCAGCAGCGCTACGATATTGATGATCTTGATCAGCGGATTGATCGCAGGCCCGGCGGTGTCTTTGTAGGGATCACCGACCGTGTCACCCGTGACAGCGGCCTTGTGAGCATCGGATCCCTTGCCGCCGACATTGCCGTCCTCGATGTATTTCTTGGCGTTGTCCCAGGCTCCGCCGCCGGTCGTCATCGAAATCGCGACGAACAGGCCGGTGACGATCGTGCCGAGGAGCAATGCACCCAGCGCCTTCGGGCCGAGCAGCAGCCCTACGAGAATCGGGACCAGGATCGGCAGCAGGGACGGCACGATCATTTCCTTGATCGCAGACTTGGTCAGCAGGTCCACCGCGCGGCCGTAGTCCGGCTTGCCCGTGCCTTCCATGATGCCCGGAATTTCGCGGAACTGGCGGCGCACCTCGTTAACGACGGACCCGGCAGCACGCCCGACGGCTTCCATCGCCATCGCGCCGAAGAGGTAGGGCACCAGGCCGCCGATGAACAGGCCGATGATGACCAGGTGGTCGGACAGGTCGAAGTCGACGATCATGCCGGCCGATTCCAGGGCGTTCGTGTAATCCGCAAACAGCACCAGCGCAGCCAGGCCGGCCGAGCCGATGGCGTAGCCCTTGGTGACAGCCTTGGTGGTATTGCCGACTGCATCCAACTGGTCCGTGATATTGCGGACTTCGGACGGCAGATCGGACATTTCGGCGATGCCGCCGGCGTTGTCCGTGATCGGGCCGAAAGCGTCCAGCGCGACGATGACTCCTGTCATCGAGAGCATCGCGGTGGCGGCGATGGCGATGTTGTAAAGACCCGCCATCGTGTTGCCTTCCGGTGCCAGCTGGAAGGCGCCCCAGATGCTCACGCAGACCGCGATCACCGGGAGCGCAGTGGCTTTCATGGAAATCCCGAGGCCGGCGATGATGTTGGTCGCGTGACCGGTCTGCGAGGCTTCGGCAATCGTGCGAACCGGCTTGTACTCGGCACCGGTGTAGTACTCGGTGATGACGACCATTGCCGCAGTCAGCCCGAGGCCGATCAGGGCCGAGAAGTAGATGCCCATCGCGTTGCCGGTCCCGCCCATCATCGAGTTCGTGATGAAGTAGAAGGAGATCGCAGCGAGTACGCCTGCCACGATGAGGCCCTTGTAAAGGGCGCCCATGATCTTGCCGCCGTCCGAGGTCTTGACGAAAAATGTCCCGATGACCGAAGCAACGATCGAGACCGCGCCGAGAACCAGCGGGTAGAAGACGGCCACGTCGCCCAGTGACCCGGCGAGCAGGCTGCCGAGCAGCATGGTCGCGATGATCGTTACGGCATAGGTTTCGAACAGGTCGGCCGCCATACCGGCACAGTCGCCGACGTTGTCGCCGACGTTGTCCGCGATAACCGCCGGGTTGCGCGGATCGTCCTCGGGGATTCCGGCCTCGACCTTGCCCACGAGGTCAGCGCCAACGTCGGCGCCCTTCGTGAAGATGCCGCCACCGAGTCGCGCGAAGATCGATATCAGCGAGCCGCCGAAGGCCAGGCCCACCAGCGCATGGATTGCCTTGTCCATCGTGGCGCCCAGGTTAGTCAGCACAAGGTAGTATCCGGCAACCCCAATCAGGCCCAGGCCGACGACAAGCATGCCCGTGATCGCGCCGCCGCGGAATGCGATATCCAGCGCCGGGTTGACTCCCTTCCGCGCTGCCTCTGCGGTACGAACGTTGGCGCGGACCGACACGAACATGCCGATGTAGCCGGCAAGGCCGGAAAAAAGCGCGCCGATGGCAAAGCCGATCGCGGTATACCAGTCGAGCGCGACGCCGAGCACCAGGAACAGGGCTGCACCGACGATGCCGATCGTCGTGTATTGCCGGTTCATGTACGCCCCGGCACCTTCCTGAACCGCCTGCGCGATCTTCTGCATTCGTTCGTTGCCGGCCGGCTGCTTGAGGATCCACTGCGACGAGAAAACGCCGTAGAGGATCGCAACAACGCCCGCGCCCATGGCAAACCACAGAGCAAGCTCATTAGTCATCAGGTTGTCTCCCAATCATCGAAAAGACCCGATCTGGGGAAGACCAGGCCACGTGTCTATACATTTTTCTTTGCGCCGCGGCGCCGCCGCGACCCACATCCTGTGCCAGCGCCGCAAAAAGACCGGGTCCGACCAGAGCGAGCGGTCGGCTTAGCGCGGTTTCGATCACGATGGACCGGCCAGGCGGTTTACGTTCTTGATTTGCAGCACAGCGCCGCGGCTACTCCCGAAGGGCCGGGAGTCCCCACCCGCGGCAGGCCGCGCATCATACCACAAAATTACGGTTTAGCCGTTTCGGAACCGCCACGCCCTTGATCGATACGTAATTGGGTAAACCATTGATATACGGGGGATAATCTTCCCCACGGATCAGCGGAGCCAGGTAACGCCGCCCGGCTTCGGTAATCGAGAAACCGTCCTTCGATATGTAGCGGCGCGGCAGTTTTTTTTCCTTGTTTGCAATCTTTGCCAGCGGGGCCTTGTCGATCCGCCATCGGTAGGGCCTGTCGGAGACCCGCTTGATGACGGGCATGACGGCCGATTCCCCGGCCAGGGCAAACTCCACCGCCGCTTTGCCGACTGCGTAGGCCTGCTGGACGTCGACCGCGGAGGCGATATGGCGCGCCGAACGCTGCAGGTAGTCGGCAACCGCGTAGTGATACTTGTAGCCCAGCCTGTCGCGGATCATGTTCGCGACCACGGGCGCGACACCGCCAAGTTGCGCGTGGCCGAAGGCGTCGCGAGTGCCCGCCTCGGCCAGGAAGCGACCGTCGGCGTATTGGGCGCCCTCGCTGACCACTATGACGCAGTAGTCGTATTTCTTTACGCAATGATCCACGCGCTTGAGGAACGCGGTCTCGTCGAAAGGAATTTCCGGAAACAGGATGATATGCGGCGCGTCCTCGGCGCGAGTGCCGGCAAGCCCGGCCGCCGCAGCTATCCATCCGGCGTGACGTCCCATCACCTCCAGCACGAATACCTTGGTCGACGTCTTAGCCATGGAGAGTACGTCCAGCGCGGCCTCGCGTGTCGACACGGCAACGTACTTGGCCACCGAGCCGAATCCCGGGCAGTTGTCGGTGATAGGCAAGTCGTTGTCGACGGTCTTTGGAATGCCCAGGCAGGTTACGGGGAAGCCCATGCTCTTGCTGAGTTGCGACACCTTGTGGGCGGTGTCCATGGAGTCATTGCCGCCGTTATAGAAGAAATAGCCAATGTTGTGCGCCCTGAATACATCGATCAGGCGCTCATACTCGGCACGGTTTTCTTCAAGGCCCTTCAGCTTGTAACGCGCCGATCCGAACACGCCGCCGGGCGTGTGTTTGAGAGCGGCGATCGTGCGCGCCGATTCGCGGCTTGTATCAATCATGTCTTCGGTAAGAGCGCCGATGATTCCGTTGCGGCCGGCATACACGTTTGCGATCCGGTTTCGGTGCTTGCGTGCGGTCTCGATGACCCCGCAGGCGCTGGCATTGATAACTGCTGTCACGCCGCCCGACTGGGCGTAAAAGGCATTCATGGCTGTCATGGAAGGCACTCGCTGCGCTGAAAACCGCATGAAGGATAAACCATCGGGCGATGTCGTTCACCGTCGCGTTTGACCTGATGCCGGATTGTCGGTAGCTTGGCCTCCGCGCGCCCCGCAGGCGCGACCCGTCCAAAACAGCCAGAGAGTCGACGCATGCGTATCGTGTTACTGGGTGCTCCCGGATCCGGCAAGGGCACGCAGGCCAAGAAACTGACGGAAGACAAGCGGGTACCACATATATCTACCGGCGACATGCTGCGAGCGGCGGTCGCGGCGGGAACCCGGTTCGGGCAGAGAGCCAAGTCGATCATGGAGGCCGGGCAGCTGGTGCCGGACGACATCATGCTCGGCATCATCAGTGAGCGTCTCGCCGAGGCCGACGTAAAGGACGGCTTCATCCTCGACGGGTTCCCGCGCACTCGGCAGCAGGCGCTGGACCTCGAGGAGCTGCTGGACGGACTGGAACAGCCGCTGGATGCCGCAGTCCTCATGGATGTCGATTTCGATATCCTGATGAAACGCCTGACGGGCCGGCGCACCTGCTCGGCGAGCGGCAAGTTGCTGAACGTCTATTTTTCGCCGCAGGCGGAAATCGATGCCTGCCTGTCGGCCGGCGGCGAGCTGATCCAGCGCGAGGACGACAACGAGGAGACAATCGGCAATCGTCTCGACGTGTACCGCTCGCAGACGGAACCGGTGGTCGAGTTCTACCGGAAACGCGGCAAGCTGAAAACCGTAGACGCAGAAGGCGATATCGACGCTGTCTATCAGCGCCTGCTCGCCGCGCTCTGACAGGGTCAGCGATCAGATCAGTTCGAGCAGGCGATCGCCGATCAACTCGCGGCGCCAACCCCTGAATACTCGGCCGGTACGGTCACCCTGTATTGCGGCAGACAGCTCCTTGCGCGGTGCAAGAACCTCCGCGGCAATGCCCAGTTCTGACGAGATCGCGACCACCTCCGTTTGCATGCGTTTCAGCGCAGCTTTCTGACGCTCATCGGGCCGGCCCGGCGGAACGTATTCATCCTTTTCGTCGCGAGCAGCCTGGAGCTCGGCGAGTAACTCGCGTCCCGAGCGGCGGGCCGTCGCAGCGGGCATGCCGGGTATCCTGCCAATATCCGCTTCGGTCGAAGGGTCGGAACCCGCCAGCTCCATCAAGACGGAGTCCTTCAGGATCCACTGTCGCGGCCGGTCAGCCTGTTGCGCTCGCTTCTCTCGCCAAGCCGCCAGGCGCACGGCGGCTCGCCGGGCACGGCCGCGCAGGTTGCGTGCGGCCTTGAGCCTCTCGATTGCATCCGCCGGGTGAAACTCGTACAGGGCCGGATCGAGCAGCGCGGCCGAATCCTCGAGCGCCCAGTCGAGGCGCCCAAGGGCTTCGAGTCGGTCGATCAGGATGGTGGCGGCCTCGAGCAGGTAGGCCACGTCTTCGGAGGCATAATCGAGCATGGCCTCGCCGAGCGGTCGCTGCGACCAGTCGGCGCGGGTATGCCCCTTGGCGAGTTCGACATCGAAGAGCTCCTTGACGAGTTGGGCGTAACCGAGCTGCGGCTGCATCCCGAGCAGGCCGGCCGCAACCTGGGTATCGAACACATGGCGGGGCATGCGGCCGGCGGTCTGGTATACGACTTCCAGGTCCTGCCTCCCGGAGTGCAGCACCCATTCGCACTGGCAAAGCGCCTTCCAGAACGGGCCGAGTTCCCCTTCGATCAGCGGGTCGGCGCAATATATCGACTGCGGCGTCGCGATCTGGACGAGGCAAAGCTGGGCGTAAAAAGTGCTCTCACGCATGAATTCCGTGTCCAGGCCGATGCGGCCGCCGGACGCAAGCATCTCGACAAGTTCGTCGTCTGCAGCAGGGTTTACGAGTCGGGTTCGCAACATGATTGCACGGGCTCTCTCTTCGGTTACGAAGACTATCATGCGATCATTGCCAACTGGTGAGATAGGAGGCAGGGAACGCGTGCTAACGCTGCTCAAGACCTACGTGGACATCATAGCGTTGCGAAAGGGGCCCGACGCCGTGCCGGCTTCGTGGATCGTGCTGATGTTCGCGGTCGTGCTGCTCGCGGTCTCGTCTTATGCCGCGATGGCGCTGGTCGAAGGTGTCGACGGACAAAACCCCGTCACGACATTCACCGGGTACGGGCTGGGAATCTGCTTCTATGCCGCCGTCGTCTACGTTTCCGGGTATGGCGGGAGAATGCTGCAGGCTGTGACAGCGATCATCGCCTGCGGGGCGATAATCACGCTGCTGTTCGTGGCCGGGTACGTGCTTGTCGAGCCCCTGCTCGGTAAGGAGTTCGCCGGCCTGGTGGCCACGCTGATCATCTTCTGGTCGGTGCCGGTGGAAGGGCATATCATCGCCCGCACGATACAGCAGCACTGGTTCGTCGGCATTACGATCGCGATGGCAGCCTTTATTTTACAGCTCGGATTCCAATCCGCGTTTTCGGGCCGAGTCTGACGGCGCGCATACGGCATGCACATACATATTCTGGGAATTTGCGGCACGTTCATGGGTGGCATAGCGGCCCTGGCCAAGGCTGCCGGGTACCGCGTTACGGGTAGCGATGCCAATGTCTACCCGCCGATGAGCAACCAGCTCAAGCGACTCGAGGTCGAACTTATCGAGGGATGGGACGTCTCCCAGCTGGACCCCGCCCCGGACTGTGTCGTCATCGGCAATGCGATGAGCAGGGGTAATCCCGTGGTCGAGGCCGTGCTGAACAGGGGGTTGCCGTACCGGTCCGGGCCCCAGTGGCTGGCAGAACACGTTTTGCAAGGGAGGCACGTGTTTGCGGTGGCCGGCACGCACGGCAAGACGACGACGTCCAGCATGCTGGCCTGGATACTCGAGGATGCCGGCATGAAGCCCGGCTTCCTGATCGGCGGGTCGCCGGCCAATTTCGATTTCTCCGCCCGCCTCGGCGATTCGAGGTTCTTCGTCGTCGAAGCCGATGAGTACGACACGGCGTTTTTCGACAAGCGCGCCAAGTTCGTGCATTACGGGCCGCGCACCGTCATCCTGAACAACCTGGAATTCGACCACGCCGACATTTACAAGGACGTCGACGCCATCCTGTGGCAGGTACATCAGCTCTTGCGGATCGTGCCGGGTGAAGGGCGGGTCCTGGTCAACGGCCGGGACGCGAACCTGGCGCGGGCCCTGGCGATGGGCTGCTGGACACCCGTCGAGAACTTCGGCCTGAAGGGAGACTTCGACTGGACGGCGGAGTTCGCGGACCCGGGCGAGCGGCGGATCCGGATGTGGCGCAGGGACGGCGCGCCTGCGGATACGGGCTGGAAGGTCAGCGGAGGCCACAACCTGGAGAATGCCCTGGCCGCGGTCGCCGCCGCACAGTCGGCCGGTGTGTCGGTGAGCCGCGCTGTCGATTCGCTGGCGCGATTCGAGGGTGTCAAGCGTCGCATGGAACGCACTGCGACCGTAGGCGATATCGCGATCTACGACGACTTCGCTCACCATCCGACGGCCATACGGCGCAGCCTGGAAGCGATTCGCAGGCAACACCCGGGCCGGCGCGTTGTCGTTGCCCTGGAGCCTCGATCGAATACGATGAAAATGGGTGTGCATAACGAGCAGCTCGCGCCGGCACTGGGCGGCGCAGACCTCGTCGCGGTGTACCGGCCAGCGGACTTCGATGCCTCGTTCGACGCGGCGCTTCGAGGTCTCGCCGACCGGCTGAGGCTCATCGACGACTATGACCGCCTGGTCGAAATTCTCGCTGACGAACTGCGTGCGGGTGACCAGGTGGTCTTCATGAGCAATGGCGGTTTCGGCGCCTGCAGGCAAAAACTGACTCTCGAGCTGCAGAGAAGGCAATCCGGCCCCGCCTGATCGGGCGAAGTTGCCGCGGGCGACCTATAATTACTTGTGCCAGCCCCGTTCCCGGCCGTCGCTGCGACGGACGGGCAATCGCTCTGCAACGAGTCCTTCGAGATAGTTTTGAAAGTACCCCTGTTTCCGCTTCGCACCGTGCTGTTTCCGGGTGGTCCGCTGCCGCTGCGGATTTTCGAGGCGCGCTACCTGGACATGATCAGCGAGTGCCTGAAGTCCGACACGCCTTTCGGCGTGCTGCTGATTCGGGAAGGGGACGAAACGGGGGCCGCTCAAACTCACGCAACGGGTACGCTGGCGCGGATCGTCGACTGGTACCAGGGGAGCGACGGCCTGCTTGGAGTGACTGCCGCCGGCGAACAGAGGTTTCGCCTGCTTGACGTAGGCACCCGGGGCGATGGCCTCTACGTCGGCGAGATCGAAATACTGCCGGACGAACCGGCGACGCCCCTGCCCGACGAATTCAGGCCGCTCGTCGCCATTCTGCAGCGTGTCCTCGAGGACCTGGGGTTGCTGTACCAGAGGCTCGAGCGGCGCTACGACGACGCGACCTGGGTAGGATTCCGGTTTGCCGAGGTTCTGCCGATCGAGAACCACCAGAAACAGGCTTGCCTCGAACTGCAGGACCCTATACAGCGCCTGCGCATGCTTCGTGGCGCGCTGAAGGACGTTCGCGCGACAGAGCTGCAGGGCTGAACCGGTCAGCCCCGCAGTTCGGCGAAAGAATCGGCTGCAGCCTCCAGCGTTTGGTCGATCTCGCTGACGCCGTGCGCGGACGACACGAATCCCGCCTCGAATGCGGATGGCGCTAGGTAGACGCCCCGTCGAAGCATCGCATGAAAGAACCGCCGGAAGAGACCCACGTCGGCAGCCGCCACCTGCGAATAGCTGCGAATCGGGCCTGCGGCCGAAAAGACGAACCCGAACATGCCGCCCCGGTACTCGGACTGCAGCGGAAAACCGTGCCTGTCGGCGGCCCGGACAAGGCCGGTGGCGAGCCGGGCTGTTTTTTCCTCGATCTGTTCGTAGAACCCGGCAGCCTCCAGTTCCGTCAGAGTCGCGAGCCCGGCCGCCATCGCCAGCGGGTTGCCGGATAGCGTTCCTGCCTGGTAAACGGGGCCTTCCGGAGCTATCGAGGCCATGATGTCGGCGCGACCGCCAAAAGCCGCGGCGGGCAGTCCGCCGCCCACGATTTTGCCGAGCGTGGTGAGATCTGGCCGGATGCCGCACAGCGCCTGGACCCCGCCCCTGGCGACCCGGAAGCCGGTCATCACCTCGTCGAATATCAGGATGGCGCCCGCCTGGCTGCAATGGTCGCGCAGGCACTCGAGAAATCCGCCTACCGGCGGCACCATGTTCATGTTGCCCGCTATCGGTTCCACGATGATGCAGGCGATCTGTTCGCCGTGCGCCGCAAACGCGCGGCCTACCGCTTCAATGTCATTGTACGGCAGGGTGATCGTGTGCTCGGCGAGCGACGCGGGCACGCCGGGCGAACTCGGTACGCCCAGCGTCAGCGCGCCGGATCCCGCCTTGATCAGCAGCGAGTCCGAGTGCCCGTGGTAGCAGCCCTCGAACTTGATGATCTTGTCGCGCCCGGTATGGCCCCGGGCGAGCCTGATCGCGCTCATGGTGGCTTCCGTGCCGGAACTGACCATGCGCACGCGCTCTATCGATGGCACGAACTCGCGGATCTTTTCGGCGAGGCGCGTCTCCAGCACGCAGGGGGCACCGAAGCTGAGTCCGCGCCTGGCGGTTTCCAGCACCGCTTCGACGACCGCCGGATGTCCGTGCCCGAGTATCATGGGGCCCCAGGAGCCGACGTAGTCGATCAGCCGCCGTCCGTCCTCGGCCTCGAGCCATGCGCCATTCGCGCTCCTGAAGAAAACCGGTTCGCCGCCGACGCCTGCGAAGGCCCTGACCGGGGAATTGACCCCGCCGGCAATGACCTGTCTTGCTTCCTGAAAAAGACTCACGCTGACTCTCCTGTTGGGAACGGGAATGCTACCGAAGACCGGCCGGGCGCGAAACTCCGTAACACAAGGCGGGCCGGGGAATTGACAGGCCTTGCCTGACGGCTCATCGTCGTCGCATGAAAGCTTATATGTGCCTCATCTGTGGCTACGTCTACAACGAGGAAACCGGAGATCCCGAGTCCGATATTCCGCCAGGAACCCGGTGGGAAGATATCCCGCTGTCGTGGCGCTGTCCGGACTGCGGTGCCGGGAAAGAGGATTTCGAAGTCGTCGATATCTGACACGCCGTCGAAAGACAGGCTGCTGGAAGCGACCGGCGGCTGGCGGGCGGCCGCTACTCGTTGTGCAACTGCACAGGTGCGAATCCGCGCCGCTGCAGCAGGGCCGGCAGGCCGTCGTCACCGATCAGGTGCAGCGCGCCCACCACGACCAGGTAATCTGTTCTTTCTCCCAGCAGCGCTTCGATCCTTTCCGTCCAGGCCCGGTTGCGAGATACCACCAGGGCCTGGTACAGCTCGGGAAATTCGAGCATGTCGTTGAGCATCGCGTCTTCGAGTTCGTCGATGCGGCCGTTACGCCACGCGTCGATCAGTTCGTCCATCGTGGATTCGAGCTCGGCGCTGTCGACCAGCGTCTGCAACAGCAGTGCGCGTTGCGCATCGAGCGATAGCGTGTCGAGAAACGAAAGCTGCTCTTCGATACGTTCGAGCCCGAGTATATCCTTGCCGTCGCTCCCGGCTTTGCCTGCCAGGTGGCTCTCGACCCCGAATGCGGGATTGAAGCCTATGCGCGTCAGGGCCAGCTGTTCGATGGTTATCGCTGCCAGCCACGGTTCCACCGATGACAGCAGGTGCAGTGGCAGATCCAGACCTGCCGCAAGTTCCTGGGCCTGCGAATAGACCTCCGAACCGACGAGGTCGGCCAGCGAACTGCCCTCGGGAAGCATGCCCAGGCTGCTGACAAGAGACTGGGTCGCGACTGGATCGAGATCGTCCATGTCGAGTTCCATTACCAGCTTGTCCGCATCTTCGTAGGCTGCGTCGATTCGGGAAGGAAGCGGGTAATCGCTTTGCCTCAGGAGATGTACTGACCCGAGCAGGTAAACCCGGTTGGCTGCGCCCTCGACCAGCCAGAGCGTAAGCGGGTGGTCGTCTGCGCGGACCTGCGCGCTGAGCATGAGGAGAGCGACGAACAGGAATCGACTGGTCATGGAGATCATACCTTCCTGCTTTCGTCCAGCCAGATCAGTTCCGAGGTGATCTCGCCGTTCGCGTGGAGTTCGACGCGTCGATAGGCTGGCGGATTATCGTCGACGGCAAAATCGTCGCTACCGATCGTAAACTGCCTGCAGGTCGACGGCGTGCCGATGATGTGCAGGGAGCGGTACCGGACGTCGAGTGGCTGGTGAACATGACCGAAAAGCACCCCCCTTACGCTCGGGATTCGCGTGAGATAGTCGAGAAATTCCGGCCCGTTCTGCATCCCGACGGAGTCCAGCCAACGGCTGCCGACGGGCAGCGGTGGATGATGTATGCACACGAGAACGTGCCCGGAGCCGCTCGCATATGCCATGGCCTCTAGCCTAGCCATCTCCTCGCGCCCGACTCGGCCGGCTGCAGTACCGTCGATGCAGCTGTCGATGCCAATGATCTGCCAGTTGCCCAATGCCAGCGTCTGGCAATACAGGAACGGTTCGACCGCAAGTTCTTCGCGCATCATTCGGCGAATATCGTGATTCCCCGGCACGCACAGTACGGGAAGTTCGAGCGGCGCCAGCATGCCCGGAAAGTGTTGGTACGCTTCACGAGTATCGTCCTGGATCAGGTCGCCGGTCAGTGCGACGAGGTCGGCTGCCCAGCCAGATCGCCGGATATCGTCCAGAACGGAGCGAAACGAATCGTAGGTAACGGTACCGCGCAAACTGCCGCCTGCGTCTGCAAACAGGTGCGGATCCGTTATGTGCAGGATCCGAATGGATTCCGGCTGAGATTGAATGGCGTCCCGTCCCGCTGGCTTGTGGCTCTGGGCGTTCGGCCAATGATAGCCGCTCGAGCGATGGTGGCCAATCCGGGCTGCCCGGATGAGGTCGCGGCGGGGCCTCAGGACCCCGCCGCGATCCTGCCTTTAGTATCGATAATGATCGGACTTGAACGGGCCCTCGGCCGACACGCCGATGTATTTGGCCTGGTCGGGTCGGAGCTTCGTCAGCTTGGCGCCGATCTTTTCGAGATGGAGGCGCGCCACCTTCTCGTCGAGGTGCTTGGGCAGCACGTAGACCGCGTTCTTGTAGCTGGCCCCGTTCTGCCAGAGCTCCATCTGTGCCAGGACCTGGTTGGAAAACGAATTCGACATGACGAAGCTTGGGTGGCCGGTCGCGCAGCCGAGATTGATCAGTCTCCCCTCAGCCAGCAGGATGATTCGCTTGCCGTCCGGGAAAATCACGTGATCGACCTGGGGCTTGATGTTTTCCCACTCGAGCTTGCGCAGGTAAGCGACGTCGATCTCGTTGTCGAAATGGCCGATGTTGCAGACGATCGCCTGGTTCTTCAGGCGCTCGAGCTGCTTGCCGGTGACGACGTGGTAATTGCCGGTGGCCGTCACGATGATGTCGGCCAGGTGACAGGCTTCGTCCAGGTCCACGACACGATAACCTTCCATCGCCGCCTGCAGCGCGCAGATCGGGTCGATCTCGGTGATCCAGACGGTGGCGCCGAGGCCGCGGAGCGACTGTGCAGAACCCTTGCCGACATCGCCATAGCCACAGACGATGGCTATCTTGCCGGCGATCATGACGTCAGTGGCTCGCTTTATGCCGTCGACGAGCGACTCGCGGCAACCGTACAAATTGTCGAACTTCGACTTCGTTACGGAGTCGTTCACGTTGAAGGCCGGGCACAGCAGGGAGCCCTCCTTCTGCATGTCGTAAAGGCGTTTGACGCCGGTCGTCGTTTCCTCCGACAGACCGCGTACGTCTTTCATGAGCTCGGGATATTTCTCGTGCATCACCTGGGTCAGGTCGCCGCCATCATCGAGCAGCATGTTCGGGCGCCAACCATCAGGACCGTTGATCGTCTGTTCGACGCACCACCAGTACTCTTCCTCTGTTTCACCTTTCCACGCAAACACCGGGACGCCCGACGCGGCGATTGCAGCAGCGGCGTGGTCCTGCGTCGAGAAGATGTTGCAGGACGACCAGCGGATCTCGGCGCCTAGCTCGGCCAGCGTTTCGATCAGCACGGCCGTCTGGATCGTCATGTGCAGGCAGCCGGCAATCCTGGCGCCGTGCAACGGTTTCCGGGCAGCGTACTCCCGGCGAATGGCCATCAGGCCCGGCATCTCCGTCTCGGCGATGGCGATCTCTTTGCGGCCCCAATCGGCCAGCGACAAGTCGGCGACCTTGAAGTCCTTGTTCTTGATGGCAACAGCCTGGTTGCTCATGCATTTCTCCTTGAATTCGATAACGATTGCGTCACGCCGCCGCTGCGCCGCGCAGTGCCTCGGCCTTGTCGGTGCGTTCCCAGCTCAGCTCGAGATCCTCCCTGCCGAAATGCCCGTAGGCAGCCGTCGGGCGATAGATCGGGCGGATAAGGTCCAGCATGCGCAGGATGCCGTAGGGCCTGAGGTCGAAGTGCTCCCGGACCAGGGTCGTGAGCCGGTCCTCGCTGATCTTGCCGGTACCGAAGGTCCGGACGCTGATCGAGGTCGGCTCGGCAACGCCTATGGCGTAAGAGACCTGGATCTCGCAGCGGTCGGCCAGCCCGGCGGCGACAATGTTCTTTGCGACGTAGCGGCAGGCGTAAGCCGCTGACCGGTCGACCTTCGACGGGTCCTTGCCGGAGAATGCGCCGCCGCCATGGCGGGCGGAGCCGCCGTAGGTGTCGACGATGATCTTGCGACCCGTCAGGCCGCAGTCACCCATCGGCCCGCCGATTTCGAAGCGGCCGGTCGGATTGATGTGGAAACGCGTGCTCTTGCCGATCATCTGTCCTGGCAGGACCGGTTTGATGATTTCCTCCATCACGCCTTCCTGGATGTCCTTGTTGGACACGTCGGCGTGGTGCTGCGTGGACAGCACGACGGCGTCGATGGCCACCGGTTTTTCGTCGACGTAGACGAACGTGACCTGGCTCTTGGCGTCGGGGCGCAGCCACGGCAAGGTGCCGTTCTTGCGAACCTCGGCCTGGCGCCGCACCAGCAGGTGCGCGTAGGTGATCGGCGCCGGCATCAGGACGTCAGTCTCGTTGGTTGCGTAGCCGAACATCAGGCCCTGGTCCCCGGCGCCCTGTTCCTCTGGTTTCGACCGGTCGACGCCCTGGGCTATGTCTGGCGACTGCTTGCCGAGCGCGTTGAGGACGGCGCAGGATGCGCCGTCGAAGCCCATCGAGGAATCGGTATAGCCGATGCCGATGACGGTTTCGCGCGCGATTTGCTCGATGTCGACCCAGGCCTCGGTCGTCACTTCGCCGGCGACGAGGACCATGCCGGTCTTGACCAGCGTTTCGCAGGCCACGCGGGCTTTGCGGTCCTGTGCAATGATGGCATCGAGGACGGCATCCGAGATCTGATCGGCAATTTTGTCCGGATGCCCCTCGGAAACGGATTCCGAGGTGAAGAGATAGGATTCACTCATGGATTGGATTCTGTTGTGGATTCGGCGGCGGATTGTACCCCATGCCGGTCTGGCCGGACCATCGTGGATTTGTAACTCCCTGTATCCCGGGCCCAAAGTCGCGCCGAGATATGATGCGGCAAGTGGGACGTCGGCTTGCGGGGTCAGGGTCAAACAGGGAAAATGCTCCGGCGCAAGCCCGCCCCGCTGCGCCTGAACTAACCATAATACGACCGCAAGGGTCAGCGACAGGAACCCATGTCACAGCAAATGAGCCGTACGCCGGTTACCGGCGAGCCTTCCCGACGCGATCTCGCCAACGCCATCAGGGCTCTCAGCATGGACGCCGTCCAGGCCGCGAATTCGGGCCATCCCGGCATGCCCATGGGAATGGCCGACATCGCCGAGGTCCTCTGGAACGATCACCTGAAGCATAACCCGGGCAACCCGCTGTGGTTCGACCGTGATCGTTTCGTGCTCTCGAACGGGCATGGCTCGATGCTGCTTTACAGCCTGTTGCACCTGACCGGCTACGCACTGAGCATGGACGAGCTGCGCAATTTCCGGCAGTTCGGCTATCGGACTGCCGGGCATCCGGAACGAGAGCAGGATCTTGCGATCGAGACGACGACGGGTCCGCTGGGCCAGGGCATCAGCAATGCCGTCGGCATGGCGCTGGCGGAAAAGAAGCTCGCCGCCGAGTTCAATCGCCCGGGCTACGAGATCGTCGACCATCGAACCTGGGTTTTCGTCGGCGACGGCTGCCTGATGGAGGGCGTCTCGCACGAAGCCTGCTCGCTCGCAGGTACGCTGAAGCTCGGCAAGCTGATATGCCTGTACGACGACAACGGCATATCGATCGACGGCGAGGTCCGGGCCTGGTTCTCCGACGACACGGCAGCGCGCTTCGAGGCCTACGGCTGGCAGGTCATCAAGAACGTCGACGGCCATGACAGCGAGTCGATTTCCGGCGCCATTGACGCCGCGCTCGCCGACGGCGAGCGGCCGTCCCTGATCTGCTGCAAGACCGTCATCGGTTTCGGTTCGCCCAACAAGCAGGGCAGCGCGAGTACGCACGGTGCGCCGCTCGGCCCGGACGAGGTTGCAGCGAGCCGGGCACAGCTCGGATGGGCGTACCCGCCCTTCGAGATTCCTGCGTCGATCGCCAGGGCCTGGGATAGCCGCGACCAGGGCGCGGAGGCGGAGCAGGCCTGGTCGGGCCTGTATGAAGGCTACCGCAAGGCACATCCCGAGCTCGCTGCGGAATTCGAGCGTCGCATGCGCGGTGAGCTGCCGTCGGGCTGGAAGGACTTCGCAGACCGCTCGATCGCCGAGATAGACGCGGCCGGCAAGAAGATGGCGACCCGGCAGGCGTCGCTTGTTGCCCTGAACGCGTTCGCGCCGGCTTTGCCGGAGCTGATCGGCGGCTCGGCCGACCTGACCGGCTCGAACCTGACGAAGCACGACAGTTCGACGGCCATCTCGGCGGATGCCGCCGGCGGCAACTATATTTATTTCGGCGTGCGCGAGTTCGGCATGACCGCGATCTGCAACGGTCTCTCGCTGCACGGCGGACTGATTCCTTACTCCGGCACCTTCCTGACCTTCTCCGACTATGCGCGCAATGCATTGCGTATGGCGGCGCTGATGAAGCTGCGGAACGTACTCGTGTATACGCATGACTCGATCGGCCTCGGGGAGGACGGGCCCACGCATCAGCCGGTCGAGCACATCGCAAGCCTGCGGGTCATGCCGAACATGCGCGTGTGGCGGCCCTGTGATGCGGTGGAGACGGCGGTAGCCTGGCGGGACGCGATCCAGCGCCAGGACGGTCCGACGAGCCTGGTGCTCACGCGGCAGGGCGTGCCTCACCAGCCGCGTACGGCGGCACAGCGAGCTGCGATAGCACGCGGAGCATACGTATTGCGGGAACCCGAGGGCCGCCCGGATATCATCTTGATCGCGACCGGCTCCGAGGTTGCGCTTGCCGCGGACGCCGCAACCGAGCTCGCGAAGCGGGGAGTATGTGCGCGCGTCGTGTCGATGCCCTGTGTGGAGTTGTTCCAGGGCCAGGATGCTTCTTACCGGGACGAGGTACTGCCGCCTTCCATAACGACACGCATCGCGATAGAGGCGGGTGTGACGGACTGCTGGTGGCGGTGGGTCGGACCGGCCGGCCGCGTGATTGGCATCGACGGCTTTGGCCTGTCTGCGCCAGCGGAGAAACTGTTCGAACACTTCGGCTTTACCGTCGACAACGTGCTGCGCGTCGCCGGCGAAATTCTAGGTAGCGGGAAGCGGGGCTAGACCCTGTCCGGCCCAACGTCAATTCAGGAGAATGCAATGACCATCAAGATCGGCATTAACGGGTATGGCCGAATCGGCCGAAACATGCTGCGCGCGTTATATGAGGGTGACAAGCGCTCGGAGTTGGAGATAGTCGCCGTTAATGACCTTGGAGACGCGAAGACAAACGCGCACCTGACCCGTTACGACACGGCGCACGGCAAGTTCCCGGGTACAGTCTCGGTCGACGGGGATTACATGGTGGTCAACGGCGACCGTATTCGCGTGCTGGCCGAGAGGGACCCGGCCAAGTTGCCGTGGGGCAAGCTCGGTGCAGAGATCGTGCTCGAGTCGACCGGCATATTCAGCAGCCGCGAGGCGGCGTCGAAACATATCGCCGGCGGTGCGAAAAAGGTGATTATCTCGGCTCCTGCCAGTGGAGAAGTGGACGCGACCATTGTCTATGGAGTAAATCACGGCGTCCTGAAGAAGTCTCACACCGTGATCTCGAATGCATCGTGCACCACGAACTGCCTGGCGCCGCTCGTAAAGCCATTGCATGAAAAGATCGGCGTCAAGCACGGCATCATGACCACGATTCATGCGTACACGAACGACCAGGTACTCACGGACGTATTTCACAAGGACCTTCGCCGCGCGCGCTCGGCGACCATGTCGCAGATCCCGACAAAAACCGGTGCGGCTGCGGCCGTGGGCCTGGTGCTGCCCGAGTTGGCGGGAAGGCTCGATGGCTTCGCGATGCGCATTCCAACGATTAACGTATCGGCGGTAGACCTGTCGTTCGTCGCGAACAGGGAAACGAGCGTCGAGGAGATCAACAAGATCCTGAAGGAGGCCAGTGAAGGTGAACTGAAGGGCGTGCTGGCATACAACGACGAGCCGCTGGTTTCGATCGACTTCAATCACAATCCGGCTTCCTCGATCTACGACGCGTCGCTGACCAAGGTCATGCAGGGAACGCTGGTCAAGGTGATTTCCTGGTATGACAACGAATGGGGCTTCTCGAACAGGATGCTGGATACGGCCATCGCATTCGCCAAGGCCCGCTGATCTCGCTTACGGGCACCCTTAGCTACAGCCGTACTCCGAGGAAACGACGGCCATGCTGCGCATGACAGATCTCGATTTACGGGGCAGGCGCGTCCTGATACGCGAAGACCTCAATGTGCCGCTGAAGGAAGGCGTCATCACCAGTGATGCACGCATCCAGGCGGCGTTGCCGACGATACGGGCGGCCCTCGATGCCGGTGCGGCGGTGATGCTGATGTCGCACCTCGGCCGACCCTCCGAGGGCAAGTTCGATCCGGCCTTTTCGCTGCAACCGGTGGCAGTACATCTGGGCAGGCTCCTCGGCAGGGACGTGCCGTTGGTGGCGGACTGGATCGAAGGAATCGAGGTCGAGCCGGGCCAGGTCGTGCTGTTCGAGAATACGCGCTTCCTGAAAGGCGAAAAGGCCGATGATGAGGCGCTTGCCCGCAAGATGGCGGCTCTTTGTGACGTCTTCGTCATGGACGCATTCGGCACGGCGCACCGTGCCCAGGCGAGTACGCATGGCGTTGCGCGCCACGCCCCGCTGGCATGTGCCGGACCGCTCCTGGCCGCAGAACTCGACGCATTGTCGAAAGCGCTGAAGGAGCCGGCCCGCCCGGTCGTAGCGATCGTCGGTGGCTCGAAGGTATCGACCAAGCTCACGGTCCTCGAGGCACTTGCCGGCATCGTCGATCACCTGATCGTCGGCGGAGGCATCGCGAACACGTTCATCGCAGCCGCCGGCCACGGCGTGGGCAGGTCGCTGTACGAAGCCGACATGCTGGACACCGCACGCGCCCTGGCGACGAATACCAGCGACCGGGCCGACATCCCGGTTCCCGTCGATGTTGTCGTAGCGGACGAATTCTCCGCAACGGCGACGGCGACGGTGAAGAGAGTCGACGAAGTGAGCGGCTCGGAGTTGATACTCGACATCGGCCCGGAAACCGCACGGCGATTTGCGAAAATCATTGCGCAGGCCGGTACCGTGATCTGGAACGGGCCCGTCGGCGTTTTCGAATTCGACCAGTTCGGCGAGGGTACGCGCGCCTTGGCCGAGGCCATCGCCGACAGCCCGGCATTTTCGATTGCCGGCGGCGGGGACACGCTTGCGGCGATCGACAAGTACGGAGTCTCGGATCGGATTTCCTACATATCGACCGGCGGCGGCGCCTTTCTCGAGTTCGTTGAAGGCAAGACGCTCCCGGGCGTCGCCGTGCTGGAGGAGCGCGCCAGGGCGAGCTGATTCAGGCCGGCGACGGCCAGGGACCAGTGATGGCCAGCGTGAGGCCGCGTTCCTGGATGTTGACGAACAGCAGTTTGCCGTCCGGCGAAAAGCAAGCGCCGGCCAGTTCCGAGCTCGTGTAGGCATTGTCTGCAAGCGGATACTGGCTGCCTGCCGGAGAGATGCCGACCAGTCCGCAGTGAGTCGCAGTGTCCTCGCAGATGACCAGATCGCCCCAGGGGCTCATCGTCAGGTTATCGGCATTGCGCAGCACGCTGTCGCTCGTCGATTCCGCCAGCAGTCGCAGTTGCCCGGGCCGGCGGTCCTCGTCGCGCGTGCCGTCGGCCGTGCTCAGCCGGTATTCGAACACCTGTCCCAGTCGCGATGGCCCGCCGATCGTTGCGGTCATGAACAGGCTGCCATCCGAGTAACTGAGCCCCTCGCCTCTCGCGAAGCAGGCGGCGCCGGCCTCGAAGCCGCGATAGCGCAGGTCGTCTACATCCGGATCAACGTCGTCGAGGTCGATCCAGCGAGTTTCCATCCACTCGTTCGGCAGCATGCCGCGCGGATCGAACCAGTTGCGGGTATCGAAGGACGGTTTCTTGCGGACGGCAAGCGCCTGCAGCCTGCCTCCCTGCGCCAGTGCCCCGGGCTGGTTCGGGATGTACCGGTACAGGAGGCTCTGGTGCTGGTCCTCGGTCAGGTACACGATGCCCGAAGCCGGGTTGACGGCGGCGGCCTCATGCTCGAATCGCCCCATTTCACGCAAAGGGACCGGCTCGGCCGGGCCGGTGGCGCTGCTCGGTACTTCAAAGACATAGCCATGGCGCCGGTCACGATGGACGACCGACAGCCTGGCGAAATCCGTACCGGGGCCCGTGAAGCATTCCTCGCAGCTCAGCCAGCTGCCCCAGGGCGTCGGGCCGCCGGCGCAGTTGTACTCGGTGCCCGCCAGGCTCAGGTGCCGGCGCAGCGTAGCGCCGGATTTCGGGTCATAAACGATGGTCGTCGTGCCGCCGTTGCCGGGCGTCAGGCCCGCGCCCGGATCGTAAACCTGGGCCGGGTCGATGCGGCCGATAAGTTCCAGGCCGGGCCCGAAGGGCCCGCGTTCCGGCAAGGCGGGGTGATTCTCGTGATTGCAGACTATGACGATGTTGCCGTCGTCTCCGGGAAAGGCGGCCATGCCGTCCGCCTGCGCCGGCACGAGCAGCCCATCGTCCATCCGATCGCCCCGGGTAGACACAATGCGGTAACCGAATCCAGCCGGCAGGTCGAGGATGCCCTGCGGATCCGGCACCAGGGGGCCGAAGCCGCCGGTCGTTCGGGTGCTCGCACGGGTCCGCGGGCTAATGGCGGCAAGTGCGATTCCCTGCAAGAAATGCCTTCGGCTGAGCATGGCGTCTTCCCGGTCGACCGGACAAGTATCGCGGAACGAGGTGCCGGCGGCCTAGCGAAAATCGCGGCATTCGCCGCCGGGCTTGTGCAATAATCCGCGGCCATGTTACGCAGAACGAAAATAGTCGCGACGCTCGGCCCGGCCACCGATGACCCGAAAGTCCTGCGCAAGGTCATCAACGCCGGTCTCGACGTGGCGCGTATCAATTTCTCACACGGTAACCGCGACGACCAGCGCAAGCGGGTCGAGATGCTGAGACAGATCGCCGCCGATTGCGGGCGCGACGTCGGCATCATGGGCGATCTCCAGGGGCCAAAGATCCGAGTGCGGCGCTTCGCCAAGGGCATGGCGATACTGAAGGACGGTGCGAAATTCTTTCTCGACCCGACGCTCGGTGAAATGGACGGGAACAAGAAAGGCGTCGGCGTTGCCTACGATAACCTGCACCGGGACGTAAAGCCCGGCGATACGCTGTTGCTGAATGACGGCCAGATCACGCTTACCGTCGACTCCATCGAAGGTGCGCGGGTGCTGACGACGGTCGTGAATGGCGGCACGCTGTCCGATCACAAGGGCATCAACCGTCGCGGTGGCGGGCTGTCTGCGCCGGCACTGACCGAAAAGGATCGGGAAGACATCCGGTTCGCGGCCGAGCTCAAGCTGGACTTCCTGGCCGTGTCCTTCGTGCGCCGTCCGGCTGACGTGACGGAAACGCGCCGATCGTTGCGGGAAGCCGGCGGTCATGGCCTCATCGTTGCCAAGATCGAGCGAACCGAGGCTGTCACGTGCATCGACGAGATAATCGACGCTGCCGACATCATCATGGTTGCGCGCGGCGACCTTGGCGTCGAAATGGGATATGCCCGGCTGACTGGCATGCAAAAGCAGTTGATACGCCGCACGCGCCATGCCAACAAGGTCGTGATCACCGCTACCCAGATGATGGAGTCGATGATTCATAACCCTATCCCGACTCGCGCGGAGGCATCGGACGTCGCGAACGCCGTCATGGACGGTACGGATGCGGTCATGCTCTCCGCGGAGACGGCGGTCGGGAAATATCCGGTCGAGGTCGTTGCGGCGATGAGCGAAGTCTGTCGCGGGGCCGAGGAATATTCGCTCCCGCGCAGCGCCGCCAGCCATCGCATGGACGACCGGTTCCGCGCGGTCGACGAAGCGATAGCAATGGCCGTGATGTACACCGCCAACCACATGAATGTGAAGGCAATCATCGCTCTGACCGAGTCCGGTTCCACGGCGCTTTGGATGTCACGCATCCGCTCGGACATTCCAATCTATGCCTTCACGCCGCACGAAGTCACGAGCCGCCGGGTCACGCTGTACCGGGGCGTCTATTCCGTGCCGTTCAACCTGCAGCACACCGAGGTCGGGCCGCTGTACCGGGATATTTTCGCGACCCTCCTGACCCGGAAGCTGGTCGAAATCGGCGATCTCGTGATATTCACCAAGGGTGACCTGACCGGCGTATCCGGCAGCACCAACTCCATGAAAATCATCCGGGTTACGGCGCCCGACTGACAGAGAGTCGTTGCGGATGCTCGCGAAATATCTGACGCGCGGCCTTGCCGGATTGTTGATCATCGTGGCGCTGGCAACGATTGGCACCTTTTTCCTGTTGCGGGCCAGCCTGCCGGGGCTGGACGGGCGGGTCATGGTGGCCGGCATCACGGCGCCGATCAGCATCGAGAGAGACGCCGCGGGTATCCCGACGATTCGAGCCGGGAGTCGCGAGGACCTCGCCTTCGGGACGGGTTTCGTTCACGGCCAGGACCGTTACTTCCAGATGGACCTGACCAGGCGCCAGGCCGCCGGCGAACTGTCCGCACTCTTCGGTGCCGTCGCCCTCGAGCTGGACAAGCGTAACCGTCTGCACCGATTCCGCAGCAGGGCGAGCGACGTCATCGCGACTATGACCGGCGCGGAGCAGGCCTTGATGAATGCCTACGTCGCGGGCGTCAACGCAGGGCTCGCGAACCTGGCCGCCCGGCCATTCGAGTACTTCGTGCTCCGCGCCGAGCCCGATCCCTGGACCATCGAAGATACGCTGCTGGTCGTCTATGCCATGTTCATGGAACTCAATGACGAGCGTGCCGCCCGGGACGTCAGCAGGGGCTTCGCGCGGGACGTGCTGCCGGGCGATGTCTTTGCATGGATGTATCCCGAGGGAACCGAGTGGGACGCGCCGTTGCTGGGAAGTCCCAGGGCGGTCCCGCCGGTCCCCGCGGCCGACCGTTATGACCTGCGCGGTACCCGCGTCGTCGGGGCTCGATCCAGTCGCGGGGATGCCGAAGCACCGCTGCCCGGCAGCAACAACTGGGCCGTGGCTGGCAGGTTGACCGGCGACGGCAGGGCAATCGTCGCCAACGACATGCATCTCAACATTACTGCGCCGAACATCTTCTACCGGGCACGCCTGGTGGGTACCGGGCCAGCTGCCCGGGACGTTACCGGCGTGACGCTGCCGGGCACACCCGTAGTCGTCGCCGGCAGCAACGGGCGGGTTGCCTGGGGATTCACGAACAGCTATGGCGACTGGTCGGACGCGGTGCTGCTGCATGCCGGTGACGAACCGGATACCTACCTTGACCAGGGCGGTCCTCGTGCAATCACGACGCACCTGGAGCGAATCGATGTGAAGGGTGGCGAGCCGGTCGAATTTTGGGTTCGGGAGACGCAGTGGGGCCCAATCCTCGACGATGTCGAATTCGGCGGGGGCGAGCTTGTCGTCAGCTGGATCGCGCACCATGCCGCGGCCGTGAATGTCCGGCAGCTGGAACTCGAGACAGTGACCAGCGTGTCCGATGCCATGGCCATCGCGAACGGCATGGGCATACCGCCACAGAACTTCGTCGTGGGTGATGCGGACGGCAATATCGGCTGGACGATCGCCGGCCGCATACCGGTTCGTGGCCCGGCTGCCCGCGAGGTGCCGGCCGACTGGAGTACGGGTGGTGGCTGGTCGGGCTGGCTCGAACCGGAGCAGTACCCGCGCGTGCTGAACCCTGCTTCCGGACGTATCTGGACAGCGAACGCCCGGGTGGCCGATGGCGAGGCCCTCGCGCTCATAGGCGATGGCGGCTACGACCTCGGTGCGCGTCAGCGCCAGATTCGCGACGGGCTGGCTGAGCGGGAGCGTTTCGTTCCGTCCGACATGCTCGAAATCCAGTTCGACAATCGCGCGTTGTTCCTGATCCGCTGGCGGGAGCTGCTGCTCGAAATACTCGATGACGGCGCGGTGGCCGGCAACCAGGCGCGCGCGGAAATGCGCAAGCTGGTGGCAGACTGGGTGCCACGGGCCGAGGCTGGTTCCGTGGGTTACCGCCTGGTGCGGAGCTTTCGTGCCGAGGCGCGCGAAATGGTGTTCGACATGCTGATGACTCCGGTGCGCGCCATGCACGGCCCGGATGTCAGGCTCCGTATCAGCAACCAGTTCGAGGCGCCGCTCTGGCAGCTGGTTACCGATCGGCCGCCGCACCTGCTGTCGGACGACTTCGCCAGCTGGGAGCAGCTTCTGCTGGCGGCGGCGGACCGGACCCTGCAGGATCTCGAGCAGAACTACGGCGACGATCTCGCCGCCAGGACCTGGGGCGAGCGGAACATGGCGGACATCAGGCATCCCTTGAGCCGGGCTCTACCCGCGCTATCGGGCTGGCTGGACATGCCACGCGAGCCACTGGACGGCGACTGGAACATGCCGAAGGTCCAGGGTCCGTCCTTTGGCCCGTCGGAGCGATTCGCCGTGTCGCCCGGCGCCGAACAGGACGGATACCTCCACATGCCGGCCGGCCAGAGCGGCCACCCCCTGTCGCCTTACTACCGCGCCGGGCACGCCGACTGGGTGCGCGGAACCCCTTCCGAATTCCTGCCGGGCGAGGCCCGCCACGCGCTGCGGCTCGTGCCCGAAGGCTGATCGGGGCTCCTCGCTTGTTCCGGCGGCGGGCAGCGTGGATACTGGTCACAGACTGATTGATCACGGAACACACATGGCTGATTCGAAGTTCAAGGGCACCAGCAGGTACGTCGCCACCGATGACCTGATGATGGCGGTCAACGCCGCAGTTACGCTTGAAAGACCGATACTCATCAAGGGCGAACCCGGCACTGGCAAGACCCAGCTCGCCGAGGAGGTTGCGGCGGCGCTTGACCGGCCACTGTACGAGTGGCACATCAAGTCCACGACAAAGGCCCAGCAGGGTTTGTACGACTACGATGCAGTTGCGCGGCTACGCGATTCCCAGCTCGGCGACAATCGTGTGCACGACATCGCGAACTACATCGTTCGCGGCAAGATATGGGAAGCGTTCGCATCGGACGTTCAACCCGTGTTGCTCATCGATGAAATCGACAAAGCGGATATCGAGTTTCCGAATGATCTCCTGCGCGAACTGGATCGCATGGAATTCTACGTTTACGAGACCAAGGAGCTGGTCAAGGCCACACACCGGCCAATTGTCGTCATTACAAGCAACAACGAAAAGGAGCTGCCGGACGCTTTCCTGCGTCGCTGCTTCTTCCACTACATCAAGTTCCCGGATACGGAGACGATGGAGAAGATCGTCGATGTGCATTTTCCGAACCTCAAGAAGATGCTGCTAAAGCAGGCGCTGGAGGTTTTCTACAAGGTCCGCGAAGTTCCGGGCTTGAAGAAGAAACCGTCGACGTCCGAGCTGCTCGACTGGATCAAGCTCCTTCTCGCCGAGGATATTCCTCCCGAGGCGCTGCGCGATTCTGAAAACCGCAAAGCCATTCCGCCATTGTACGGCGCTCTTCTCAAGAACGAGCAGGACGTACACCTGTTCGAGCAACTCGTATTTCTGGATCGTCGCTCGCGTACGCAGTAACGAATGCTAATCCGGTTCTTCTTCATGCTGAGAGAGGGCGGCCTCAAGCCGTCGATCACCGAGCTGCTTACGCTGCTGGCTGCCCTGAAGAGTGGAGTGGCCGGGTATAGCGTGGAGGATTTCTATTTCCTGGCGCGGGCTGCGTTGGTGAAGGACGAGTCGCTCTACGATCGCTTCGACCGGATCTTCGGCGCCCATTTCAGGGGGGTCGAGGCCAACTTCCGGGCCCTGGCAGGCGAAGTCCCGGAGGAGTGGTTGCGCCGCCAGGCGGAATTACTGCTGAGCGAGGAGGAGCGTGCGCAGATCGAAGCCATGGGCGGGTTCGAGAAGCTCATGGAGGCGCTGCAAAAAAGACTCGAAGAACAGGGCGAGCGCCACGAGGGTGGCAGCAAGTGGATAGGCACGGCCGGAACGTCACCGTTTGGTGCCTATGGTTACAACCCGGAGGGCGTGCGTATCGGCCAGGCGGGTTCCAGGCACCGCAGTGCGGTCAAGGTATGGGACCGCCGCGAATTCAGGAATCTGGACGACACCGTCGAGCTCGGTACGAGAAACATAAAGGTGGCACTGCGCCGGCTGCGCCGGTTCGCGCGAGAAGGTGCTGCGGACCAGCTCGACCTGGATGCGACTATCGACTCGACAGCGCGCAATGCCGGGCTGCTCGATATCAAGATGGTCCCCGAACGCCACAACGCGATCAAGGTGCTGCTTTGCCTCGATATCGGCGGCTCGATGGACGACCACGTACGCATTTGCGAGGAGCTCTTTTCCGCCGCGCGCACGGAATTCAAACACCTGAAGCATTACTACTTTCACAACTTCATTTACGAGAGTCTGTGGAAGGACAATCGTCGCCGGCATTCCGAACGCGTCCCGCTATCGGAGATCACGCACAAGTATGGTCCGGACTACAAGTTGGTCTTCGTAGGCGACGCTACTATGAGCCCTTACGAGATCGTGTATCCCGGCGGCAGCGTCGAGCACTGGAACGAGGAGCCCGGCGCCATCTGGATCAAGCGTCTCCTGAAGGCGTATCCGAAAGCGATCTGGCTCAATCCGGAGCCACGGGCGCGGTGGGACTATACGCCGTCTATCAAGCTAACCCGCGAATTGATGGAGGACCGCATGTTTCCGCTGAGCATCGGCGGCATCGACGACGGCATCAAATCGCTGCATTAGCGACAGCGGCCGCCCGCCATCCAGCCGGCAAGACCGGCGCGCTTGCGGAGCCCTTCGAACCTCGATTCGCAACTGCATGTTTCAGGAAAGCCGACCCTCCTGTCGGCGCCCCGGTCGCAGGGCCTAGTTGGTCTCGGCGCCGGCGATTTCCGCAAGGTCGGTCAGCAGCTGTGCCGAGTGCGTTTCGGGATCAACCTTTTCATAATGAATGGCGATCCGGCCCTCCGGGTCGATCACGAAGGTCTGGCGCTTGGCGATCGAGATGCCGAGCATGCTGGATCGCACACCGTAAGCATCCACCGTGGTCCCTTCCGTATCCGCGAGGAGCGGGAACGGCAAGCCATACTTGTTAGCAAACTCCCTGTGCGAGGATTCGTCATCGAGACTGACGCCCATGACCTGTGCGCCCAGTTTCCGGAACTTGAATATGTCGTCCCGGAATTCGCAGGCTTCTGTGGTACAGCCGGGCGTATTGTCCTTGGGATAGAAGTACAGCACTACCCACTGGTCCCTGTAGTCTTCCAGCGAATGCAGCTGCCCGTCCTGGTCGCGAAGTTCGAAACCCGGGGCAGGATCGCCCACTTTCGGTGTATCTGCGACAACGGCTGGCCCGACGCTGAGCAAGAATATGGCGGTGGCGAGTGCTGAAACGACACGAATCATTGCGATGATCCTTCTTCCGCGAGGACGGGATTTGTGGAAAGTGATAAGACCGTACGCATTGGTAGCGGTTCCGCGACTTATAATACTGCACACCGATGAAAAGTCAGACAGACAAGCCGATTACAGGACTGGTACTGCCCGGCGGCGGGGCCCGGGGTGCCTTCCAGGTCGGAGTCCTGCGCGCCATTGCGGACATGATGCCGCACGGCTCGGTGAATCCTTTTGCAGTGCTCAGCGGCACATCGGCCGGCGCCGTCAACTCGGTGGTCTTGGCGAGCCGCGCCCGCCGTTTCAGGGTCGCCGTCGCCGAACTGCATCGGGTCTGGGGCCACTTCCGCAGCGGCCAGGTCTTCAGGGCGGACGGCTGGACGATGTTCAAGAGCAGCGCGCACTGGCTTTCCGCGATCGTGCTCGGCGGCAATCTCGTAGGGGCGCCGCGCTCGCTCCTGGATAATGCCCCGCTGCGGACCTTGCTGAGCCGGAATGTCCGGTTTCCACGTATTCAGGACTCCATCGACCGGGGATATCTCAAGGCCGTCGCGGTGACCGCGGCAGGTTACAGCTCGGCTCGCTCGACCACTTTCTTCCAGGCGTCGCCCGGAGAGAGGGAATGGTCTAGGACACGCCGCGTCGGCGTACGCCGCAGCCTCAATCTCGACCACCTGATGGCGAGTATCGCGGTTCCGCTAATATTTCCCCCGGTGCGCATCGAAGGCGAGTTTTTCGGGGACGGGGCGATGCGACAGGCCACGCCGCTGAGTTCAGCGATACATCTCGGCGCCGACCGCATCCTGGTAATCGGTGTCCGAAACGAGACCGGGGACCCAGTGGGTGACCCGAATCAGCCCCAGCCGCTTCCGTCGTTCGCCCAGATTGCGGGCTACATGCTCGATACCCTGTTCATGGACGGCATGTATTCGGATCTCGAACGCATGACCCGCCTCAACCAGGTGATCGATTCCGTTCCCGAGGATCGGCGCACGGGCGCGCTGCGGCGGATTCGTCCCATCGATACGATGATCGTCGTCCCCAGCCGGGACTTGCGAGACATAGCCGAGGAGCATCGCAACGAAATGCCCTTGCCGGTACGCGCGCTGCTGCGCGGCGTCAGTGGAAGAAGTCGCGAAAGTGCCAGCCGTTTGCTCAGCTTCCTGTTGTTCGAGCAGGGGTATACGCAGGCGCTTATCGATCTGGGCTATAAAGATGCGATGGCCGTCATGGACCAGCTCCTCGCCTTCGTAACGGGCCGGGACGTGCCACGCCTGTTTGCTCCCGACTGGGTACGCAAGGACCTCAGTCTGCCCGCGGATGAGCCCTGATCAGACCAGGAACGCGGCTCCCAGGCCGAGGAAGCTCATGTATCCGACCACGTCGGTGACCGTCGTCAGAACGACTCCCCCCGCGAGTGCAGGGTCGACTCCGATTCGCTTGAGCGCGAGGGGCACCGCAAAACCGGCGCCCGCCGCGACGACGAGATTCATGCCCATGGCACCGGCGATCACGGCGCCGATGCGCCAGTCGCCGAACCAGAGGTAGGTGAACACCGCGACCACGCTTGCCCACAGGACGCCGTTCAGCACTCCTACGAAAATCTCCTTCTTGAAAATTCCGCCTGCATTCGAACGGTCTATCTGGCCGAGCGCAATCGCTCGCGTCATGATCGTCAGGGACTGCGTGCCGGCAATTCCCCCCATGCTCGGAACAACCGGCATCAGTACAGCCAGCAGCACGATCTTGTCGAGAGTAGTCTGGAAGAGGTCGACGACGGAAGCGGCGATGAATGCCGTGGCCAGATTGATACCCAGCCACAGCGCACGTCGCCCGGCGCTTCGCGCGGCCGGCGCAAACATGTCGTCTTCCTCGTCCAGGCCTGCCGCGCCCATGAGTGAGTGCTCGGCTTCCTCCCGAATGACGTCCACGACATCGTCGACCGTGATGCGGCCGACCACGCAATTGCGGCGGTCCGTCACCGGTGCCGATAGAAGGTCGCGGTTTTCGAACTCCCGTACGACATCCTCGGACAGCGCTTCCGCCGGGATAGGGTAGACGTCCGTCAACATGATTTCCGAGACCGTTCGCTCCGGGTCGGCGGTAAGCAGGCGTGATAGCAGCAGCGCGCCCCGATATTCATTGTCCCTGTTCACGACGAAGATCGAATCGGTGCCGTCCGGCACGCCGCCGCGTACCCTCAGGTAACGCAATACGACTTCGACCGTCACGTCCGGCCGGACCGTGACAATGTCGACGTTCATCAGGCCGCCCGCGCTGTCCTCATCGTAGGACATGACCTGGTGCAGACGTTCACGGTCCTGCTGGTCCAGGGACCGAAGCACTTCCTGCGTCAGCGTCTCCGGCAGTTCCGCAACGAGGTCTGCAAGGTCGTCCAGCTCCATGCCGTCAATGGCGGCAATAAGCTGTGCGGTGCCCATGCCTTCGATCAGGCCGTCACGGACCTCATCGGCGACCTCCACGAGCACGTCACCCTCACGCTCGGAGTCCACCATGTCCCAGACGACCGCGCGTTCGCGCAAAGGCAGCGACTCGAGGAGACGGGCGAGTTCCGCGGTATGCAGGCTGGCGACAAGCGCCCGCGCCGAACGCATACGGCCACTGGCAAGTCGCTCGCGCAGCTTCGCAAGGTTCGACTGCTTCTGGTTCCTGTCTTCCATACCGCCCGCCAGGTCTGTGTCGGTTACCGGGCAAGCGCGCCGGCAAGCCTCGATTCGAGCGGAAGTGTAGCGGTCTTCGGTGGTCAGGGCACGTTCGGTCCGTGCCGTGCCTGGCCGTCAGTCCTTGCTGCCGGCGCGCTGCCCGAGCTCGCAGTGACGGGACAGGACAGGGTCGTGGGACTGCTTTAATGCTGTGACGAGCTTCTCCGTCATGTAAACGGAACGGTGCTGGCCGCCTGTGCAGCCGATCGCAACCGTTAGGTAACCTCGGTTGAAGCTGACGTATTCGGGTATCCAGCGAATGAGGAACGAGTGCACATCGTCGAACATCTGTCGGAACAGCTCTTGCGATTCCAGGAACTCCTTGACGGGCTGATCCAGACCGGTCAGGGGTCGCAGTTCGGGCTGCCAGTAGGGGTTTGGCAGGCAACGCAGATCGAAAACGAAGTCGGCATCCGCTGGTATGCCGTGCTTGAACCCGAAAGATTCGACCAGCACCGACAGCATATTGGATTGCCGGCGGTCGACGCGCTCCCGGATCAGGTCGGCCAGCTCGTAAACGCTGGAGCGGGTCGTGTCGACAATCAAGTCAGCGGCATTGATGATGGGCCCGAGCAGCGCTCGCTCGTTGTCTATCGCCGCACGCAGCTCGGTTCCGTCGACAGACAGCGGGTGCCGGCGCCGGCTCTCGCTGTAACGCTTCAGCAGGACGTCGTCGCTGGTCTGCAGGAATAGCAGGTCGGTCTGCGTTCCCTGGGCGCGAAGTTCCTTGATCAGCCGTGGCAGCGACTCCAGGTCTTTTTGCGGATTGCGCGCATCCACTCCTACGGCTATCCGGTTGACGCTGTTACTGCCATCGGTCAACTCTTTCACCAGTGCATTGATCAGTGCGGCAGGGAGGTTGTCTATGCAGTAATAACCCAGGTCCTCTAGGACGTGCAGTGCCACGCTCTTGCCGGAGCCCGACAGGCCGCTGACTATGATCAGGCGCATCTTCTCGTCCACGGTCTACTGCTCCTGCTTCTGGCCGCGACCTTCGCCCAACTCTTCTGCAGCGGCTGTCGACTCGCCATTGACCATGGCCTTAAAAAGCTCGCTGCTACTGGCGGACCGGCGCAGTCTCGTACGGAGTTCCTCGTCGTCGAGAAGTGTCGTGATGAACGAAACGTTTGCGCGCTGGGAGTCATCCAGTTCTTCCGGAACGACCAGTCCAAAAACGATGTCGACAAATTCGCCATCTGTAGAGTCGAAATCCACCGGCGAGGACAGTTTCATCAGCGCGCCATGGCTTGTAGCCAGATTCGGAATGCGACAATGCGGGAAAGCGGTACCCTTGCCGATACAGGTCGAGCCGAGACGCTCACGCTCGACGAGCTTGGCGAAAATTTCCTCGTGCGGAATCTCGGGTACCTGGCGCGACAACAATTCACTCAATATTTCAAGAGAGTGCTTCTTGCTTCGGGCGTGCGCATTGCAGAGCACGCTATCCGGTTTGATTAGTTCCAGGAGTGTCATGTCCGTGCTTGGGCGCAAAGCGATTCTGGAGTGCTGCGCCATAGGGGGGAGCCACCCGGAAGGTGGCTCCGGGAGAAGTAGCCTGTCAGCCGAATTGGCGCTTGCCGGCATCTCTGGCGTGGTGATCGACCATTTTTTCCTTGTATTTCTTCACCTGTCGGTCCAGTTTGTCCACGAGAGCGTCGATGGCCGCATACATGTCTTCTTGAGTTGCGTCGGCATAAATCTTGCCACCGTTGACCGCGACCGTAGCTTCGGCCTTGTGCCTCAGTTTTTCCACGGTAAGGATACAGTGAACGTCGGTTACCAGATCGAAATGACGTTCGATCTTTTCCAGCTTGCTGGTGACATAATTACGAAGCGCGTCAGTTATCTCGACATGGTGACCGGTGACGTCTAGCTGCATTGTTGTCTCCTGTTGTCATGATTTCGGACAGTCGGGAAGCCCTCTCGCCAGCCTTTCGGTCTGATCACTCCCGCGGTCCGTGTTTGAACCGGAGCCAGGAAAAACCTGGCCAGTACTCCTGTGCGTAGAACAACCTACACCGGTGGCCGGGCCTTACGGTCACTCGACGAAGGAATCTTCATTGCTTCCCTGTACTTTGCCACCGTCCGCCGTGCAACCGAAATACCTTCATTGGCCAGTATCTTGGCAATCTTGCTGTCGCTGAGCGGCTTGGCAGGATTTTCTGCCCCGATTAGGCGGCGAATCTTCGCGCGCACGGATGTCGACGACTGGTCTTCGCCGTCGGTCGTTGACAGGTGGCTGGAGAAAAAATACTTGAACTCGAATACGCCGCGCGGCGTATGCATGTACTTGTTGGTAGTAACGCGTGAAACAGTCGATTCGTGCATGCCGATCGCTTCCGCGACATCTTTCAATACTAGCGGCTTCATCGCCTCATCGCCATGCTCGAGAAAGTCCCTCTGGCGTGCCACGATGGACGTTGCGACCTTGAGCAGAGTCTCGTTTCGAATCTCCAGGCTGCGCACCAGCCAGCGCGCCTCCTGCAGCTGAGATCGCAATACCGCATGGTCACCGTTGCCGCGCAACAGTTCGGCATACCTCTGGTTTACGGCGAGCCGCGGTATGCCCGATGAACTGATTTCGACCTGCCAACGGTTGTCGACCTTCCGGACGAATACGTCCGGTACGATATATTCCGTCGCTGCCGGGCTGACGGCCAACCCGGGCTTCGGGTTGCAGCCCTTGATCAGAGCGAGAGCGTGCTCGAGTTCGTCTTCGGTGCAGTTCGTACGCCGGCGGAGGTCCGTGTATTGCCGGTCGGCAACCAGGTCGAGGTGCTCGCGAGCGATATCCGTCGCGAGGGCCAGCCCCGGTGTCTCCGCATCGAGCTGTCCGAGCTGCAGCAACAGGCACTCGGCGAGATTGCGCGCGCCGACGCCAATCGGGTCCATCCGTTGGACTTTGGCCAGCGCCCGCTCGATCTCCTGCAGCGTAATGCTGGTGCCTGGATCGATGCTGTTTGCAATGTCGTCGAAGCTGGCAGTCAGGTAGCCGTCGTCATTTATGGCATCGATGAGCGCTTCGCCGATCAAGGCTTCGCGCGGCGTGAAGTCCTCGAACTCGAGCTGCCAAAGCAGGTGCTCCCGGAGCGTCTGGCCGCTGCGATCCGCGTATTCGTTGACCGGCCCGTCCTCGCCGTTCCAGCCGCCGTCCTGGATCCGCTCAGCCTCGCTGGCCTGCCAGTTTTCTTCGGCCCGGATGATTTCAATCTCGGCAGTGGTCTCGGGCTCTGTCCGGGGGGCGTCCGGCAGATCCTCCATCTCCAGCATTATGTTTTCTTCGAGCGCGTCCTGAATCTTGGCGCTCAGATCGAGCAGCGGCAACTGCAGCAGCTGTATGGCCTGCTGCAGTTGCGGCGTCATCGTCAGTGTCTGGCCGAGTTTAAGTTGCAGGGATGGCTTCAGCATGCGCAAGTGCCTGTCCCGAACCCGGTTTTGTCTGCCCTCTGAATCAGAGTTTGAACTCCTGTCCCAAGTACACCTCTCTGACGTGGCGATCTGCCAGGATCTCGTCCGGCGCGCCGGAGGCGATGAGAGTTCCGTCGTTGAGTATATAGGCGCGCCCACAAATTCCGAGGGTTTCCCTCACATTATGGTCTGTGATCAGGACCCCGATATCGCGGTCGGACAGATGCCTGATTATCCTCTGGATATCGAGCACGGATATGGGATCCACACCCGCAAACGGCTCGTCCAGCAGAACGAAGCGTGGATTCGCGGCCAGGGCGCGAGCGATTTCGACACGGCGCCGCTCGCCCCCGGACAGGCTGATGCCGAGGCTCGCGCGAACATGGCCGACGTGCAGTTCGTCCAGCAACTGGTCGAGTTCCTGCTCACGACCCGCCCGGTCCAGGTCGTCGCGATTCTCGAGGATCGCGAGGACGTTCTGTTCGACCGTCAGCTTGCGAAAAATGGACGCCTCCTGCGGAAGGTAACCCAATCCGAGCCGCGCGCGCTGGTGCATCGGCAACGGAGTCACGTCTTTCCCGTCGAGCAGAATCCTGCCCTTGTCGGCCGAAATGAGCCCTACGATCATGTAGAAGGCGGTCGTCTTCCCGGCGCCGTTAGGGCCGAGCAGGCCGACGACTTCACCGCTGCGGATCTCGAGCGAAATTCCCTTGACGACATCCCGGAACTTATACCGTTTCGAGATGTCCTGGACGCTCAGGATGCTCATCGAGGCCGGCCACCATCCCCGGGCGGCCCTTCCGGGCCGGGTTCGGGGTCGGCCGGAGCTACCTGTTCTGCGTCGGTCGTGCCAGCGTCGGATTCGACCTTTTCGTCGGCCTGCGCGTCCGGTTGGCGCGCTCGCGGCGTGTAGGTGATCTTGACGCGATCCTCGCCGGAGGCGGCGGCTTGCGCTTTGATGCGCTGCTCGGCGAGGTTGTAAACGAGGTAGTTGGACGAGATCTGGTTGCCACCCTCGGTAATCACGGCGTTCCCGGAAAATTCGATCACGCCTGCGGCGAAATCGTAATCCACGCGGCCGGCCTCGGCATAGGTGTCTTCCCCGCTGCCCGGCCGCCTGACGCGAAAGGTCGCCGGCGAGCCGCTCAGCGTGCCCAGCTGGAGCTGGTGGCCGCTGAACTTGAGGTCGGCGGAATCGCATTCTATGTGGCCGGTATCGGTATCGATAATGACGTTGCCCCTGAATTCCCACACGCTGTCCTCGAAATCCAGCTTGCTGGCACGGCCGTGATCCGCCTGAACGCCCAGTGGCCCCTGTGTCAGCCTGAGCCCTTCGAACAACAGCATCGAATTCTTGCCATCGTAGTTCGTGGAGTCGGCGTCCAGGGATATTGGAAGCTGAAGATCGTCTATTTGCGCATGAATGCCTGCCGCTGGCAGGACGCAGACCAGCCACAGCAATAGTCGGGGGCGCATTACGAAAAGTGTCGTCATCGTCGGCTCAGTCACCGGGCTCCGGCGTGGTTCGCGGCACGAATTTTCCACTGACATTCGATTTGAGCTGCAGCTGGTTTTCCCGCAGTAATGCTAGCATGCCGGTTGCGGTCAGGCTCCCGTCGCCGACGCGAATCTCGACACGGTCCTCTGTTTCAGCCCGGTATTGCTCGGGCATAAGCTCGAGCGTCTCCGTACGGATCTCCGTCGCCTCGCCCGCGAATCCCTCGTTGCTCCGTGCGACAACGTCCCCCTCGAGGAACAGTATCTCCTGGTTCCCGGTTACTACAGCGCTCTCAGCATTGACAGTCCAAGGTATTTCCGATTCTGGAGTGTAGTGGATTTCGACATTTTGAAATTCGACGCGGTTCTCACCTATTTGCTCGGCATACTCGGCTCGGATCTCGTACAGCAGGTCACCTTCGTCGTCCGTTCCGAGGATACGGGCCGAGCGCAGGTAGAACCCGCTCTGCAGGGCAGGCGAGGCGATCTTCTCGTCGTCGTCGCGTTCCAGCGAGGACGACAGGTACCAGCTACCGGCAGCCGCGCCGATCAGGAGCGCAAACCCGGCCAGGCCTTTCGGCGTCATTCGAGCGGCTCCTCGATGTTCTCCCGGGCCGCGAGCACAAGATCGCAGATTTCGCGCACTGCACCGAGTCCGCCGGAGTGCGTGGTCGTAAAATCACACATATCCTGCACTTCGACATGTGCGTTTGCGACGGCTATCGATATGCCGGCCCGCCGCAGCAGCGGAATATCGGGCACGTCGTCCCCGGCATAGGCGCTGAGCGCGCCGGGGATGTTCAGGTCCCTGAGCAGGGTCTCGAAGGCCTCGATCTTGTCGTCGCAACCCAGGAACACGTGGGAGACGCCGAGTTCCGCCATTCTCTTCTCGACGGCACCGGAGCGGCGGCCGCTAATGACGGCGACCTGGATTCCAGCCGCCAGGAGCATGCGTATTCCGTAGCCATCCTGCGTGTGGAAGGCCTTCGTCTCGATGCCGTCATCCGACAGGTAAAAACGTCCATCGGTGAATACGCCGTCGACGTCGAACGCGACGAGCCGGATTCTGCTGAGCCGTTGGTCGAGATCGCCGTCACTCACATGACACCTGCCCTGAACAGATCGTGAACATTGAGCGCGCCCACCAGCCGCCGTTCGTGGTCGACGATCAGTAGGCCGGTAATCTTGTGTTCCTCCAGCAGGTGTACGGCTTCCGCAGCGAGGATATCGGCGGTCGCGGCCTTGCAGTCCACGTGCATGATGTCCTTCATTAGCGTCTTGTGCACGTCGACGCCCGCGTCCAATGCCCGCCGCAGGTCACCGTCCGTGAAAATTCCGAGCAGCCGCCGCTTGTCATCGACGACAGCCGTCATGCCGAGTCCCTTTTGTGACATCTCGACCAGTCCCTGGCTCAACCGCGTTTCAGGCTTGACGGCCGGGACCTCGTCGCCCGTGTGCATCACGTCGCCGACCCGCAGCAGCAGGCGCTTTCCGAGAGTGCCGCTGGGATGGGACAGTGCGAAGTCCTCGGCAGTAAAGCCGCGCAGCTCGAGCAGTGCGACTGCGAGCGCGTCACCCATCGCGAGCGTCGCAGTCGTGCTGGCGGTCGGGGCCAGGTTCAACGGGCAGGCTTCCTCGTCGACGCTGACATCCAGATGAACGTCGGCTGTTCGCGCGAGCGTCGATTGCGGCCTGCCCGTCATCGAAATCATCTTTGCGCCCATACGCTTGATGAGCGGCAGGATGATGACGACTTCCTCCGTTTCCCCGGAGTACGAGACGGCGAGCAGAACGTCCTGGGCCGTAATCATGCCGAGGTCGCCGTGGCTGGCTTCCGCAGGGTGAACGAAAAACGCCGGCGTGCCCGTGCTCGCAAGCGTGGCTGCTATCTTGCCGCCGACGTGGCCGGACTTGCCCATGCCCGTGACAACGACCCGCCCGGTGGTTTCGAGGCACAAATGGCAGGCCGCGGCGAAAGACCCGCCCAGGCGTTGCCCCAGGCGACTGACTGCGCGCGACTCGATGTCGAGCACCCGCCGGGCGAGGGCGACCAGTTCCTGCTGGGACAGCGCTTTTGGCACAGCGACTCCGAAATGACCGGCCTGCCGCCAGTTTATACGTTTCGGATGATGACGTAGCTGAAATAGGACAGGAAGGCAACCAGCAGCGAAGCGCCCTCCAGCCGGTTGATCCTTCCTTTGCCGTCGTATTCGTAGGTCATCGCGAACAGCACGAGGGTGAAGGCGACCATCACGAAGATGTGCAGGGACAGGACGCTGGGGGCGAGTGCGGCGGGCTGGATGACCGTCGCGATGCCGACGACTGCCAGCAGGTTGAAGATGTTCGAGCCCACGATATTACCGATCGCCAGGCCATACTCGCCGCGAATGGCGCTGACCATGGAGACGGCCAGTTCGGGAACGCTGGTGCCGAGCGCCACCAGCGTAATGCCTATGACTATCTCGGTGACGCCGAGGTCGCGCGCGATCTCGATCGCACCGTCGACAAGTAGTTCTGCGCCGCCGAGCAGCATCGCGAGGCCCAGCACGAGCCAGACGACCGCTGACCGTGTCTTGACGTGCTTGGGAATTTCGGCATCGTAGTCTGCCTGCATCGGGTCGGCGGTCGACGATCGGAGGCCGAGTCTCGTCAGCCAGACCATCACGATGATGAGGCCGGTCAGGAGCACCAGGCCGTCGACGCGGCTCAGGTAGGTATCGAGAAACAGTGACACGGTCAGGAGGGTCACCGCCAGCAACGCCGGCATCTCGCGCCGCAGCGTGGCCGAGGTCAGCTCGATCGGGCGGATCAGGGCGATGCCGCCGAGGACCAGGCCGATGTTGGCGATATTGGAACCGATCGCATTGCCGACGGCCAGGTCGGGCTCGTCGCGCAGCGCAGCGACCACCGACACGAGGACCTCCGGTGCCGAAGTCGAAAATGCAACGACAGTCAGACCGATCAGGATCGGCGTCACGCCGAGGTTCCTGGCCAGCGCCGCGGCACCGTGCACGAACCTGTCCGCGCCCCATACCAAGAGGAACAGGCCGGCAATGACCTCGAATAGATTGCCCAACATAGAATTATTGCGCTTCGCTCGGCTGATCGGAGTCCCGCGACGGCCGGCCAGAAGCGCCGGGCCCGGGCGGGCTGCCAATAATACACAAAGCCGGAGTCGCGTTGGACTTCCGGCTGTTTTTGTTACACTGCGCCGCAATCCGCTACCGACCCTATGGTCCGACCAATGAATCCCGAGGAAATCCGCCGCCTGCTCGAGTCCGGTCTGCCGGGCGCCGAGGTCCGCGTCCTGAGCGACGACAACACCCATTACCAGGCGATCGTCGTCAGCGCGGCCTTTGCCGGCGTGCGCCCGATCGCCCGGCACCAGATGGTATACCGGTGTCTCGGCGGCCTGATGGGCAACGAGATACACGCGATGTCGATTCGGGCGCTGACGCCGGAGGAATGGCGAGCGCAGGCCGGCTGACCGGCGAGGCCCCGTCATGGACAAGCTCCTGATCACCGGCGGCCGCTGCCTCGAAGGCAACGTCAATATTTCCGGCGCCAAGAATGCCGCGCTGCCGATACTGGCCGGAACCTTGCTCGCCTCCGAGCCGGTCGTCGTCAGCAACGTGCCGCAGCTCCGGGACGTCGCGACAACCCTCACCCTGCTGCAGAGTATGGGTGTCATGGCGACGCTGGACGAGCGCCTGGATGTCGAAATCGACGCCCGGGACGTGTCCGAGCGGCGGGCCCCTTACGACCTCGTGAAGACGATGCGGGCTTCCATACTCGTGCTCGGGCCCCTGGTCGCCCGATACGGCGAAGCCGACGTGTCGCTGCCCGGGGGCTGTGCGATCGGCGCGCGGCCGGTCGACCTGCACGTACGGGGCCTGCGGGCGATGGGTGCGCGCGTCAGCGTCGAAAAAGGGTACATTCGCGCCAGGGCAGACCGCCTCAAGGGAGCCCATATCGTCTTCGACACGGTTACGGTCACCGGTACCGAGAACCTGTTGATGGCGGCGACACTGGCTGACGGCGAGACCGTGCTCGAAAACGCGGCCCGGGAGCCCGAGGTGACCGACCTGGCGAACTGCCTGACGAACATGGGCGCGAAAATCTCCGGAGCGGGTACCGGCACGATCCATATCCAGGGTGTGGACGAACTGGGCGGCACGCGCTACCGGGTGATGCCGGATCGGATCGAGTCGGGCACCTACCTGGTGGCGGCGGCGATGACCGGCGGCAGGGTACGCCTGCAGAACGCCGATGCCGGTACGCTGGAGGCGGTGCTGCTGAAGCTCGCGGAGGCGGGCGCGATCATCTCGTCCGGCGCCGACTGGATCGAACTGGATATGCGGGGCCGCCGTCCCCGCGCGGTGGACGTAAAAACTCGCCCGTATCCGGCGTTTCCGACCGACATGCAGGCGCAATTCTGCGCCCTGAATGCCGTGGCCGAGGGCGTTGGTACGGTGACCGAGACCATTTTCGAAAACCGGTTCCAGCACGTGCTCGAGCTGCAGCGCATGGGCGCGGACATCCGGATCGAGGGAAATACGGCTATTTGCACTGGTGTGGAACGCCTGACGGCGGCGCCGGTCATGGCGACCGACCTGCGCGCATCCGCCGGGCTCGTGCTCGCCGGGCTCGCGGCTGAGGGCGAGACCCTGGTCGACCGGATCTACCACGTCGACCGGGGGTACGAGCGCATCGAGGAAAAACTGAGACAGCTGGGCGCCGACATCCGCCGGGTGCCTCGATGACCCGGCTGCACGCGCCGGCAGCCGGCGGGCGTTAGCGGCCGGGCCGCTCCGCGACGGTCAGCGTCGCGCGGAAGCGCTGCCCGTCTCTCCAGCCGCCGATTTCGACCTCCTGGCCCGGTTCGAGGCCCGCGACCAGCAGCAGGGCCTGCTGCCGGGTACGAATCGCTTCGCCGTTTATCGACAGGATCACGTCGCCGCGCCGCAGGCCGGCATCGGCTGCCGGCCCGCCGTCGATCACCCGGTTCAATACGATGCCGAGGTCCGGTTCGAGGCCCAGTCCCTCGGACTCCGCCGACGTAAGCTCCTCGGGCTCGAGGCCGACCCAGCCACGAATGACCCGCCCGTCGCGTTTGATCGCGTCGACGACGCCGCGGACGAGGTCGACCGGGATCGCAAAGCTGATGCCTTCGGTACCCGCGTCCTGTGCGAGGACCGCCGTATTGATCCCGACCAGCTGACCGAGGCTGTTGACCAGCGCCCCGCCCGAATTGCCCTCGTTGATGGCCGCGTCCGTCTGTATGAAGTTCTCAAAGGTCATCAATTGCAGCAGACCGCGCCCGGTTGCACTGACGATGCCCTGGGTCACGGTACGGGTGAGCCCGTACGGGCTGCCGATGGCAAGCACGACGTCGCCGATGCGCAGCTGGTCGGACCGGCCGAGCGGGACCGCCGGCAGGGCGCCCATGTCCACCTTGAGCAGGGCCAGGTCGGTCTCGGCATCGAATCCGACGACCGTCGGTTCCGCGATCCTGCCGTCGGCTAGCTGCAGGCGGATTTCGGCTGCGTCAGCTATTACATGGTAGTTCGTAACGAGGTATCCCTCGGAATCGATGACCACGGCCGAGCCCAGGCTGGTATTCAGCTGGAACCGTTCGCCGGGGTTGCCGCCATCGTTCGACTGGGCGAGCCGCCGTGTATAGACGCTCGCGACCGCCGGCGCACTCCGATCGACGGCGTCCGCGTAGCTGGCCGGCGACAGGGGAGGGGCAGCGCCGGGATCCAGCACCGGAAGGAGTTCCGGCCGCAGCAGGACGACGACAAACGCCGCCGCGAGCCCGAACACCACGGATTGCAGCAAAAAGAGAAATACCTGCTTGAATCCAGCCACCCGCGGTCCCTGTCTGATCCGGTTACGGGTAGCGGGATACGCCGCCGCCCGGGTCTTCCTCTGCCTAGCCAATATTAAGAGGCACTGTGTATAATGCCTCGCTGGTTCCGCACCAAGTCCCGCGCGGTCCTCCAGAAACCAGGCCGGGGCTGTTGCAAATCTACCAGTTTTCGAAGAAAGCAAAAAACCGTCCTTACGAGAAGTTGAGCCAGCACTGATCAGGAAACTCTCGAGCGACAAGCGCAGCGCCGAAAATCCGGTTTAGCGGCCGTAACTTCGTTCTCGGCCCGGAACAGCGACTCGCGAGAGAAATCTGACAAAGCTGATCACAGCCCGCTCGTGGCGGTGTATTGGAGTGCAAAATGTCCGAAGCTGACGTTGACCGCAACAGACGCCATTTCCTGACCATCGCAACGGCCGTTACCGGCGGAGCCGGGATCGCACTGGCTGCCATTCCCTTCCTGTCGTCGCTGAAGCCCAGCGCCAGGGCGCAGGCCCTCGGGGCACCTGTCGAGGTTCCGCTCGGCACGCTGGAGCCGGGCGAGATGGTGCGCGTGCTCTGGCGCGGCAAACTGGTGTTTGTCGTTCGCCGCAGCCAGGAGATGCTCGACCGTCTGGGCAAGGCCGTCGATTTCCTCCGTGATCCCAATTCCGAGGAAGTGGGTATGCAGCCGGAATATGCCGCGAACGAGTATCGCTCGGTCAAGCCGGAATACCTGGTGGTCGAGGGTTCCTGCACGCACCTCGGTTGTGCGCCGCTTGCCCAATTCGAGGTTGGTCCGGCGGAGGACTGGTTCGGCGGTTTCTTCTGTCCCTGTCACGGATCCCGCTTCGACCTGGCCGGGCGCGTGTACAAGGGGGTCCCTGCCCCGACGAACCTGCGCGTGCCGCCGTACAGGTACATACAGGACGATGTGATCATGATCGGCGCCGAGTCGGGAGGAGCGTAATGGCACGCATCGAGTCAGAAATCGGCAAGCCGCAGGGCGGCTTCATGAAGTGGATCGACGATCGTTTCCCGTTCACGGAAACGATGCGCTATCACGCCACCGAATACTACGCGTCCAAGAATTTCAACTGGTGGTACATATTCGGCGTCCTGGCGATGGTCGTGCTGGTCATCCAGCTCGTAACCGGGATCTTCCTGACGATGAACTACAAGCCGTCGGCCGAGGACGCGTTTGCATCCGTCGAATACATTATGCGCGACGTCGAATGGGGCTGGCTGATTCGGTATATGCATTCGACCGGCGCATCCTTCTTCTTCATTGTCGTGTACCTGCACATGTTCCGGGCGATGCTGTACGGTTCCTACAAGAAACCGCGCGAGCTCATCTGGATCATCGGCATGCTGATCTTCTTCGTGCTGATGGCGGAAGCCTTTGCGGGTTACCTGCTGCCCTGGGGCAACATGTCCTACTGGGGCGCCCAGGTGATTATCTCGCTGTTCGGCGCTATTCCATTCGTCGGTGAGGCGCTGGTCGAGATCATCCGCGGGGACTACTCAATTTCTGATATCACGCTGAACCGCTTCTTCGCGTTGCACGTGATTGCATTGCCGCTTGCGCTCATCGCGCTGGTATTCGTGCACATCGTTGCCCTCCACGAGGTCGGGTCGAATAATCCCGATGGAGTAGAAATCAAGGAGCACAAGGGACCCGACGGCAAACCACTGGACGGAATCGCCTTTCATCCGTACCACACATCCAAGGACCTGGTCGGGATCGTCGTGTTCATGATGGTGTTTTCGGCCGTCATGTTCTTCTCTCCCGACATGGGTGGCTACTTCCTGGAGCATGCAAACTTCGAGCCGGCAAACTTGACCGCGACTCCGGAGCACATTGCCCCAGTCTGGTATTTCACGCCGTATTACGCAATCCTCCGCGCTGTCCCCGACAAGCTGTGGGGAGCTATCCTGATGGCAGGCGCCGTGCTGCTGCCGTTGTTCCTGCCATGGCTCGACCGCTCTCGCGTGAAATCGATCCGGTATCGCGGCTGGATCTACAAGGTCGCCCTGGGACTGTTCGCATTAAGCTTTATCGTGCTCGGCTGGCTCGGCCTGCAGCCTGCCGAGGGGCTTTACGTGCAGATGGCCCGTGTCTGCTCCGTCATCTATTTCCTGTTCTTCATATTGATGCCGTATTACACGACCATCGACAAGACGAAGCCGGTGCCGGACAGGGTGGTATACCATGGTTAAGATACTCAAAACCTCGACGATCGCTGCGACGCTGTTGCTGGGCGGCCAGGTTCTGGCCGCGGGTTCTGCGCTGGATTTGCACAAGGCGAATAATGACCCCGATAACAAGCAGTCATTGCAGCGCGGTGCACGCAACTACATGAACCACTGCTCGGGCTGCCACTCGGCCCAGTACGTTCGTTTCAACAGCATTGCGAGAGACCTCGAAATTCCGGAAGACCAGGTGATTGCCAACCTGATGTTCAATGCGGAAAAGACCTTCGAGACGATCACGGTGAACATGCCTGCGGATGATGCCGCTCGCTGGTTCGGCCGAACGCCGCCTGACCTGTCACTGATGGCACGCGCAAAGGGAACGGACTACGTGTTCAGTTTCCTGAAGGGGTTCTACATAGATCCCGACAGCCCGACCGGTGTCGACAACCTTTACCTCGGCGGCACCAGCATGCCGCACGCGCTATGGGAGCTGCAGGGTTTCCAGGCCGCGGTGTTCGTCGAAGGTGAGCCGAACCAGGAAGGGCTTCGGCCGATGGTATTCGAGCGCTTCGAACCGGTCAGCTCGGGCAGTATGTCGCCGGAGCAGTTCGATGAATTCGTGCGTGATACCGTTAATTTTCTCGAATACATCAGCGAGCCGATTCGAGCCACGCGGCGTGTGCTCGGTGTTTGGGTCCTGATATTTCTCGGTTTCTTCTTTATCGTTGCATCTATGCTGAAGAAGCAGATCTGGAAGGACGTACCGAAGTAGCGCAGCAACCTGCGCAGGCAGTTGCCGCCACGTTCCAGCTTATGTCCAAGAGGACTGCATAATGGCAGTAATTGCCAACCGACGATCCGTTATGACACTTTATTCGCGCCCGACATGTATTCACAGCCACCGAACCCGCCTCGTACTGGCTGAGAAAAATATCAATATCGACATCGTGAATGTGGATGGCCCGGATCTGCCCGAAGATCTGATGGACCTGAACCCCTATCATTCAGTGCCGACACTGGTTGACCGCGATCTTGTGTTGTACGACTCGAGAGTAATCATCGAGTACCTCGATGAGCGCTTTCCTCATCCGCCGCTTATGCCGGTCGACCCGGTGACCCGTGCCCAGTTCCGGCTGGCATTGTTCCGGATCGAGACGGACTGGTATTCACTCGCAGAGCAGTTCGAAAGCGATGGTGAGCGGCGGCTGGCCGCCAAGCCGAAGAAGATGCTGCGTGAAAGTATCCTCGCTTCGGCCGAGCTTTTCGATGCGGGCCGCTATTTTCTCAGCGACGATTTCTCTCTCGTCGATTGCACGATTGCGCCAGTGCTCTGGCGTCTTCCGGCATACGGTATCGAACTCGGATCGCAGGCCAAGCCGATCGAGCGCTACATGAAGCGCGTCTTCGACCGCCCTTCGTTCCAGGAAAGCCTGACCGAACTAGAGCAGGAAATGCGGCTCTGACGCAGTTTCCCCCCGGGGCGGGCTCCTGCCTGCCGCACGCACCGGGCCTGTTTTACTATCGGCTTGATTATCGGTGCCGGTTTATTTCAGGATAACGGGAAATCGAGTTCCGAGTATCACGTGACCAGCAGCAGTCGCTCAAAACGCCCGTACCTGATCCGCGCGATGCACGAGTGGATGGGCGACAGCGGTTTCACGCCGTACGTCGTCGTCGATGCGGCCGTCGAAGGTGTCACCGTCCCGGGTGAGCACGTCAAGGACGGCAAGATCGTGCTGAATATCAGTCATACTGCCGCTCATAATCTCAAGCTCGGCAATACCGCCATTAGCTTTCGTGCCCGATTCAGCGGTGTAGCTTTCGACGTGTGGGTGCCGATCGCGGCAGTGCTCGGGATTTACGCCAAGGAGACCGGGCAGGGAATGATCTTTTCGCATGGCGAGGATTCCCCGGATCCCTCGGACCCGACCGACGACATGGAGTCTACGCGGGGCGGGCGCTCACACCTTCGCGTCGTCAAGTAGACAAACACTCGCCGTCAACCGGCGCCGAGCAGCGCCGTGTCAATCAGGTCGCAGAGGCAGTGGATCACAAGCAGGTGAACCTCCTGGATTCTCGCAGTTCTCTTCGCGGGAACCCGGATCTCGACGTCTTCGCCCGACAGCAGCCCGGCCATACGACCGCCGTCCCGTCCGGAAAGTGCAATGACGCGCATGCCTCGCTCGTGAGCCGCGACAATCGCCCTGTTCACGTTTTCCGAATTGCCAGACGTCGAGATAGCAAGCAATATGTCGTTCCCGCGCCCGAGGGCGCGCACCTGCTTGGCAAAGATGTCCTCATAGGCATAGTCATTCGCAATCGATGTCAGCGTCGACGAATCTGTCGTCAGCGCGATCGCGGGCAAACCGGGTCGCTCCATCTCGAAGCGATTCAACAATTCCGATGAAAAATGCTGGGCGTCCCCGGCCGAACCGCCGTTGCCGCAACTCAGGATCTTGCCATCGTCGAGGAGTGCCTGGCCCATCAGTTGTCCGGCGATGGCAATGCTCGCGCTGACCGCGTCTGCTGCCGCCTGCTTGGTGGAGATACTCTCCGCGAAATGCTCACGTACTCGTGTCTCGGCGTCCATCGATGTCCTCTGTCGAATGCTCAGGCCGGCGGCCGGAATGCGTCGCGCAGCCATTGTATATTGGATTCGCCTTGTGTCGGTCCGTCCATCGCAATCACGTCGAATCGGGCAGGATTCCTGGCGTAACCCGGATTAATGCCGAGAAACATCGCTGCGGCCGCCGTTAGTTTGCGTTGTTTCCTGCCATCGATCGAATCCGCGGCCGATCCGTAACGGCCCGGCCTGCGGTAGCGGACCTCGACGAATACCAGGCATTCGGCGTCACGCATGACCAGGTCAATCTCTCCGAGCCTGCAACGAAAATTACGGCAGACGACATCGAGGCCCTGGTCGCAAAGAAATTCGAGGGCGACCTCTTCCGCGGACCTGCCTACAGATCCAGTGTCGATCCTGGCCACGCCGCATCTGTATCGCTGGTGCCCGTGGCCTCCGGCTCATCGAGCACGGCCAGTTCGTCCGACCGACCCGGTGCCGGAAGTGGTGCCGGATTGCCTCCCTTGAAAACGCCCCACGCCAGGCGCCGGTGCACGCGGCCTGTCTCATCGAGGTACAGCTGTCCCGTCGCCCCACCTATTTCGCCTATGCTTCCCGAACGGGAGACGAACAGTTCGTTGGCGAGTTGGTAGGCATCGTAGCCCATTGCGTGCAGCCGGCCGAGGCGCCGCTGGGCCGGCCAGTATTCGGCGTAATGTGTTGCGAGTTCGGCCTGCCACGGCGCGGGCGCAACGATCCACGGTACGTCGGCGAACATTACGCCGTCCAGGTCGGAGTCGGAGCGGCCGTCCATCCCGTAGATCCGGGACGTCGAATACACGGGCACGTCGCCCGAGTAATGGAACTTGAGCTGCGACTTCAGCAGCCGGCCGGCCGGCGCGGCCGCGGCGAGAAATATGAAGTCCACGTCCTGGCGCCTGCGTGGGTCGAACTGCAGCGGGCTGCCGATATTGGCGCGAAGGCGACGATAGCGCTGAACGCTGTCGGCAAGCCCCATCAGGTTTTCGATCTCAAACGAAAAATCCTGCGCGTCCGGCTCGTAGCTGCGGTATTCGAGCAGCGTCCCACCGTGCGACTCGAATTCCGTCGCGAAACTCGTCAGCATGCGCCGGCCCCAGTCCGTATTCGGGACGAGCGCGACTCCGAGCGCGTGGCCGTCGGCGGCCGCCCTGGTCGCCGCCGATACCGCCTCGTCTTCCGGTGCGAGCGAGAACTGGTACATGCCGGGCGGAACGAATGCATTATCCGGCAGGTAATTGAGTGCCAGCACCGGCACCGGCAGCAGCGATTCGCCCGCGAGCGCTATTACCGAGTCGCGCAACAGCGGTCCGACGACAAAATCGGCTCCGTCGACGACCGCTTTTGAATAAGCTCCGCGCACTCCTCCCTCTTCGACGTCGTAGACACGTACCTGCTGCACATCGTCGAAGCCAACGGCCGCGGAATAGTAGGCTCCGAAGAATCCGTTCTGCACCGCACGTCCGGCGGTCGCGTTGCGACCGCTGAGCGGCAGGAGCAGCGCAATCTGGCGCGGGTACTCGCGGAGTCCCCGGTCCGGGAGTTCGAGGCCGGCAACGATTTCGATGGCCGGATGGTCGGGGTTCGCCTGCCGCCATCGCAGGACGCCGTTGCTCCAGCCGATGCCTTGCTGGCCCGTCGACGTGGCGAGAGCACCCAGGGTCAACCAGCCGCGCGTCAGCTCGTCGACGGCAATCTCGGAGGCCTGGCGCAGAACCTGCGGGCTGCTGACCGACAGACCGGCCCACAGGCGTTGCCGGTTCACGGTCACGCCGTCCGGGTCGTCGAGCCACTGTTCGCGACGCAGGTACAGATCGACAGCGCGGAGCGGATCGCCTTTCTGGAACCATGCATCGGCCCTCAGTGCCTCGAGCCTGGCCCGGTGCCTGGTGGGCAGGGCCTCTGCACTCATCGGTTCGAGCAGCGCCAGCGCGCTGTCGGGTTTGCCTTCCCAAAGCTCGATGGCCGCGCGGTCGGTCGTCCATAGCCAGCGCAGGTCTCCGGCGGCTGGCGGGGCGACTTCGCTCAATGCGCCGCGGGCGCGCCGCCCGTCGCCCGCGTCGAGCCACTGCTCCACGGCGAGCAGCGTCAGGCGATCGCGTTCCTCGCCGGCGCGCGCGCTCGCCAGCCCGATGTAGGCCGCCGCAGCGTCCTCGTGACGGCCCTGGCGGGCCAGGCTCTCGGCACGACGTTCCGCCTGGCTGCCCGTCCTGCCGGCGAAATCCGCCGAAGCGCAAGCCGTGGCCAGCGCGGCGGCGATCAGGATGAGTCCGAGGTTACGTAATAGTTTCACATGCTTGCCCATAGCATTGCTTGCGCGGCCAGCCGTACAGCGGGCACGATGGCATCCGGTTACTCCCTGTCCGCAGCATATCGGCCAAGAAGAGTGAATTCGAAACACGGCACGCTGTTCGTAGTCGCGACGCCGATCGGCAATCGCGACGACCTCTCTCCCCGCGCCCGGCAGGTGCTGGGCGCGGTCGATCTGATCGCCGCCGAGGATACCCGCCGGACAGGTCGATTGCTATCGCATTTCGGCATCAAGACGCCGCAAATATCCCTGCACGAACACAACGAAGAGCGCGCTTGCCGGCGTGTCCTGGACGAGCTTCTCGCCGGTGCGTCCGTTGCGCTCGTCAGCGACGCCGGCACGCCGCTCATCAACGATCCGGGCTTCCGGCTGCTGGAGAGCGCACACGAACAGGGCCTCTGCGTATCGCCCGTGCCGGGGCCGAGCGCTGTTGTCTGCGCACTCTCGGTCGCGGGCCTGCCTACGGACCGGTTCTGTTTCGAGGGTTACCTCCCGGCCAGGCGTGAGGCCCGCCGGGCTGTGCTCGAGGAGCTGCGCAACGAGCCGCGCAGCCTCGTTTTCCTGGAAGCCGTGCACCGGGTTCGCGAAATGCTCGCCGATCTTACGGAAATCTTCGGAGCCGATCGGCCGGCATTCGTCGGCCGGGAGCTGACCAAGCTGCACGAGCAATGCGTGCGGGCCACGCTCGGCAGGCTGCTGGAGCTGCTGGACTCGGGCGAGATTCCGGCAAAAGGAGAGTTCGTCGTCGTCACTGCGGGCGCCCGGGGTGCATCGAGCGAAGTTGCTGCCGTCGGCGTCGACCAGCTATTGCTGGAGCTGATCCCGTTGCTGCCCGGCAGCCAGGCGGTCGACATCGTTTCGCGGCTCACCGGCCAGCGACGCAACGACGTCTATCGGGCGATGCTCGCGCTCAAGGGCGCCGTGCGCGACTGAGCATCGGCCAGCCGGCGGACTCGACCTCAGGCGACCGGGCGAAGGGAGCCTGGCCAGAGGAACAGTATCAGCAACGGCGGGACGAACGGGATTGCGCGCTCGAACGGGTCGCCGGGCATCGTAGCCAGGTCGATGAGGACAGCCATTGCGGCGTTCCCTGCCTCGGCGGGCGCAAATGTACCGAGAACGTAAAAGGCGACCGTCAACCCGAAGCCGGTCGCGATGCTCCAGAAGCGGGCCGCGGCGGGCGGTTCGCGCCGCATGACACGTGCGATGACCAGCGGGCCGAAAGCCGCGCCCAGCGCGCTCCAGGCAAACAGCACGCGATTGAAGATCGTGTCCGGCAGGCTCAAAGCGAGGACGACGGCGGCGACCACGATCAAGGTCATGACGATGCGCGATATCCATACCTCCCCGCGTTTGGTCCGCTGTGCAAGCCCGAGATCGTGCGCTACGGCGGCGGAGGCCGCCAGCAAAAGGGAATCCACGGTGGACATCACTGCCGAGAGTATCGATGCGATGACGATGCCCGCCAGCACAGGCGGCAAAAGGCTGTCCGCCAGCAGGTAGAAGATCTGTTCCCCGGTATCGGGGGCGAGCGCGAGGCTCCGGGCCGACAGCGCGAGCCAGGACATGCCGACGTACACGATAACTGCCCAGGTGATGGCGATCATGAAGCCGCGCTTGCGTTCGCGTTCGCCGCGTACCGCCATCAGTCGCGCGAGCAGCTGCGGCTGGCCACAGGCGCCGAGACCGACTCCCGCCATCCCCAGCACGAAACCAGTGAGCGTGAAGCCCACGTAGCCGCCGCTCCAGTCGCGGAACGCCGGTTCCGCCTGATCAAGGCCGGCCAGGATTTCTGCGGGCCCGCCTGCGGCGATCACGGCAAATACGGGCACCAGTATCGCGGCGAGCATCATTACGAGTCCCTGCAGCGTGTCGGTCACGCTGGCGGCCCAGAAACCACCCAGCAGGCAGTAAATCAAAATGATGCCGGCACTGAGCAACAGGCTGGCGGCTTTGCCCATCGCAAAATTCGTCGTAAAGGCAGTGGCGGCCGCGTCGAATTGCGCGGCGATGTAAAAAATGAAGCAGAACGCGATCAGCAATGTGGCGAGCGCCGCAATGCGTGCCCGCTCCGCCGTCGCAACGTTCGCGCACAGGAAGTCGGTCGGCGTGACCCAGCGGCGTTCGCGGGACTCGCGCCCCAGCAGCGGGCCGAACCACAGCCAGACCAGCACGTAGCCACCCCAGATGCCAGGGAGCATCCAGAGTGCCGCGACTCCGTAGGTAAACATGAATCCGGAAAAGCCGAGCAGCGCCCATGCCGACGACGTGCTCGCGGCATAGGACAGCCCGGCCACCCAGGCGCCGAGCTTGCGGCCACCAAGCAGGAAGTCTGTTTCGTCGCGGATGCGCCGGGAGGCCCAGAGACCGATCCCGACGAGGGAGGCCTTGTAGGCAATCAGCGTGACGAGGATGACGGTGGTCTTTTCCAGTGGTCTGTCCGGGCACTGGCGAGGCCCCCCGGTTCGGCGGGCCTGTCGCTGCGGAAATTTCCGGCGGAGTGTACATCATGGTCGCCTATCGAGCCGGGCAGGCGGAACTTCCGGTATGATCCGTGGTCCGGAAAGGCAGGAGTCGCCCAGGCAGTCGCCGGACGGACCGCAGGGTTCGCGCCGGAGGAAAGTCCGGGCTCCATCGGGCAGGGCGCCAGGTAATTCCTGGAGGGCGAGAGCCCATGGAAAGTGCCACAGAAAACATACCGCCTAAGCGCCGCGAGGCGCCGGTAAGGGTGAAAAGGTGCGGTAAGAGCGCACCGCGCGGGTGGCAACACGCCGCGGCAGGGTAAACCCCGCCTGGAGCAAGACCAAATAGGGGAGCACGCGGCCGCAAGGCTGCACCGCCGGCCCCGAGCGGGCTCCCGGGTAGGTCGCTAGAGGCGGTCGGCGACGACCGTCCCAGATGAATGATTGCCCACGACAGAACCCGGCTTACGGGCGACTCCTGTCTTTCCACCTCTCCGGCCCGTTCAGGGCCGCTTTATTTATAAAAAACAATAAGTTAAAGTTTTGGCCACGGCAGCCCTCGAGGTATCGGGCGCAGCCCGGCTTTGGAAGGGCCGGCAACGGCCCTGGATTCGCCTACTGTCGCCGCTCGGCGACAGCTTTGTTAGCAAGTATCGAGATAAGCCCTTTAAGTCCTTGATTTGCACCTCTTAATCGCCGCCATAATTGGTCAGAATTTCACCACGAATCGGCCTCTAAGTACCTGTAGAACAACAATTATTTGCCGGGTTCGGTTGACGCTGCCGGAACCCCCGAATATAGTGTTGAAAAGTGGAAAAAAGTGGGAGGAGATGGGTCTGCTTGGGATTCTGAAGCGGGCTCCATCGAAAACTGACCGTGTTCCGTGGGGCTACCAAAGTAACGCTCGATGCCAAGGGGCGCCTGGCGATTCCGACCCGATACCGGGACCGGCTCGCCACCCGTTGCGATGGGCAATTGGTGGCCACCGTCGACAAGGACTACTGCCTCCTTATCTATCCATTTCCTGACTGGGAAGAGATCGAGCGCAAGCTGGTTCGTCTCCCTAGCCTGAACAAGCAGGCACGGCGACTGCAGCGGCTGATGGTGGGCTACGCCACCGAGCTCGACCTCGATGGCCACGGCAGAATCCTGCTGCCGAAGGAACTCCGGGAATTTGCGGGTCTGGATCGCCAGGCCGTGTTGATTGGCCAGGGCAACAAGTTCGAGCTCTGGGACGAAGTGCGTTGGAACGAGAAGCGCGACGCGTGGCTGGGTGAGGAAGACGAGGTCGATCTTCCGGCCGAGCTCGAGTCGCTCTCTCTGTAAGCAAAGAGTCGCGTGAGCGCCAGTCCGAGCGGTGCCGGGGCACATATTCCGGTCCTGTTGGAACCGGTGCTCGACGGGCTCTGTATCAAGGCTGACGGTAACTACATAGACGGAACTTTTGGCCGCGGGGGGCACAGCAAAGCGATTCTCGAATGTCTGGGACCGAACGGGCGATTGCTCGCAATCGATCGTGACCCCCAGGCGCATACCGAAATCGACAAAGCGCTTGCCGCCGATCCGCGGTTCGAACTTGTAAGGGGCGAAATTGCGGAACTCGAAAAGATTGCAGCACGGCGCGGCCTCCTCGGCCGTGTGGATGGGCTGCTACTCGATCTGGGCGTCTCCTCGCCGCAGCTGGATGCAGCCGAGCGGGGATTCAGTTTCCAGTCTGACGGACCCCTCGACATGCGCATGGACCCGGAATCGGGGTGCAGTGCTGCCGAGTGGCTGGCGTCAGTGGATGAAAGGAACCTGAGAAGAGTGTTGCGGGAATACGGAGAAGAGCAAGCCGCCGGCCGGATCGCGGCGGCAATCGTCAGCGCGCGGCGAGAGCAGCCGATCACGCGCACGCGGCAGCTTGCCGATCTCGTCGCTTCGGTCAAGCGGAAGGAACGCGGCGAATGGCGTCATCCGGCGACGAAAGTCTTCCAGGCTATCAGGATTGCCGTGAACGACGAGTTGGGCCAGCTGGACAAGGCTCTCGACGCAAGTATCGGGCTGCTGCGGACAGGCGGCCGTCTCTGCGTCATCAGCTTTCACTCCCTGGAGGATCGCCGCGTGAAGCGCTTCATGCGCCGCAATTCGCTCGAGTCAGAGCAGTATCGGGGCATGCCCGAGGTGCCGGAACAGCATCGTCCGAAGCTGCGCATCGTCGGCAGGCTCGTAACAGCGGACGAAGCCGAGCAGGCGGCCAATCCTCGCAGCCGCAGCGCGCGGCTCAGAGTTGCCGAGCGATGCTGATGGATCTCAGGCCAGTACGTCAATCCGGGCTGATGACACTCGTGTTCGCAATCGTCTGCGTGCTATCGGCGGTAGCGCTCATTTACACGAAACACGAATCCCGCAAGTTGTTCATCGAACTCGAGCGGCTGACCGCCGAGCGCGACGAGCTGAATATCGAGTGGGGTCAGCTCCAGATCGAGCAGAGCACCTGGGCTACGCATGGCCGCATCGAGCAGGTCGCGACTCGTGATCTGTCGCTGGTCCGGCCCGGGTCTACGGAAGTCTACGTCATCGAACGGCAATGAACCGCGGCGCAGAAACAAAGGAACAGGCGGCAAGAAGGTTTGTTGGCCGCGCGACTCTCGTGCTGGTGCTGTTCGCTGGTGCAGCGACTGCGCTCGGTGCGCGCGCGGTACACCTGCAGGTCTTCAACAAGGAATTTCTCAACCAGCAGGCCGACACGCGCCACTTGCGGACGGAACGGATCTCCGCACATCGGGGTGCGATCACGGACCGCCATGGCGAGCCGCTGGCGATCAGCACGCCGGTCGACAGCGTCTGGGTGAATCCTCGGGAATTTGCCTCCGCCGTCGACAAGGTGCCGGCTCTCGCGGGCGCGCTCGAAATCGATTCACAGACGCTGATGCGTCGCATCACGCGCGCACCAGACAAGGAGTTCGTGTTCCTCAAGCGCCACCTGAGCCCGGACCAGGCGGATAGGGTAATGGCGCTGAAACTGCCCGGAATCAATATTCAGCGCGAATACCGTCGCTACTACCCGTCGGGAGAAGTGACCGGTCACCTCGTCGGCTTCACGAGCATAGACGATGAGGGCCAGGAGGGGCTGGAGCTGGCCTTCAATCACTGGCTGAGCGGCGAGTCGGGGGCGAAACGCGTGTTGAAGGATCGCCTCGGGCGCTCGGTCGAGAACGTCGCCAGCATCAAGCCGCCGCGCCCGGGCAAGGATCTGCGGTCGAGTATCGACCTCAGGCTGCAGTACGTCTCGTACCGGACCCTGAAGGCCGCGATACAGCAGTTCCGGGCGGACGCGGGCACCGTCGTCGTGCTCGATATTCAGACCGGGGAAGTGCTGGCTATGGTCAATCAGCCCGCATACAACCCCAACGACAGGTCCCAGTATTCGGCCGAGCGTTACAGGAACCGGGCAATTACGGACATTTTCGAGCCCGGCTCGAGCATCAAACCGCTTATCGTTGCCGCTGCACTGGAAAGCGGCGCATTCAAGCCGAGCAGCATCGTCGATACGGCGCCGGGCTACGTTGTGGTCGGCCCGAAGAAGATCGAGGACACGCGTAACCTCGGTCGAATCAGCCTGACGACCGTCCTGTCACGGTCCTCCAACGTCGGAGCGACCAAAGTCGCTCTGTCGCTCGAGCCGGAGCAACTGTGGGGCACGATGACGCGCTTCGGTCTCGGTGAGCTAACCGCAAGCGGATTTCCGGGCGAGTCCGCGGGGCTGCTGACTCACTACAGCCATTGGCAGGCGATCAGCCAGGCGACGCTCGCATACGGCTACGGCATATCTCTTACTCCGCTGCAGCTCGCCCAGGCCTACGCCGCTATCGGTGGCGCCGGAATCATGCACCCGGTCTCCCTCGTTGCACTCGATCAGCCGGCGCAGGGAGAGCGCGCAATTTCCGTCGAGACCTCATTCGCGATTCGCCGGATGCTGGAAGAGGTCGTACGCCCGGGTGGTACCGGGACGAAGGCCAGTGTCGCGGGCTACCACGTAGCCGGCAAGACCGGCACCGCATGGAAGTTTGCGGCCGGCGGGTACTCGCAGGACAAGTACCTGTCGATATTCGCGGGCTTTGCGCCCGCCAACGAACCGCGGCTCGCGGTAGTCGTCGTCATAGACGAGCCTAAGGGCGAACTCTATTACGGCAGCGACGTCGCGGCTCCGGTGTTCGGCGAGGTCATGGCAGAGTCGCTGCGATTGCTTGCCGTGCCACCCGACGCGCTGCCCGCACGCGATGCGGGCAGCATCATCCAGGCCATGAGTCGATGAGCATGCCGGCGGAACAGCTCCCGACAAAGCCGAACCTGCAACAACTCCTCGCGGGTATGGCGGACGCTCCACCGCTGGCGATTACGGGCATTGCCGACGACAGCCGACGCGTGCGGCCCGGCAACCTGTTCATTGCCTGGCAGGGTGCAACAACTCATGGTCTCGCGCATGCGCCCACCGCAATCGAGCGCGGGGCTGCCGCAGTTGCGTGGGATAGCGCAACAGGCGATTCGAAACTCGCCTCGGGCAGCGTCCCGTTCATAGGCATCGAGGGCCTGGGGGCTGGACTGGGGGAGGTGGCGAACCGCTGGTACGACTCGCCCTCGAGGTCACTACGCCTGGCCGGGGTGACCGGCACGAACGGCAAGACGACCGTCGCGTACCTGGCGACGCAGGCGATGCAATTGCTGGGTCGCGGCTGCGGCTACATCGGTACGCTCGGTGCCGGCATCGACGAGCTGCGCAGTGATGTCGCGCTGACGACTCCGCCGTGCCTCGAATTACACCGACTGCTCGCCGAGTTTCGAGATGCGGGCGCCGACTACTCTGCCATCGAGGTCTCGTCGCACGCGCTCGTTCAGGACCGCGTGAATGGCTTGCGTTTCGACACGACAATTTTCACGAACCTTAGCCGGGATCACATCGATTACCACAGCGACATGCGCGCTTATTTCGAAAGCAAGGCGCGTCTGTTCACAAGTCATTCGTCGCGCCACCAGGTAGTGAGCGTCGATTGCGAATACGGCATGGAGCTGGCCGAACGCTGCGGTACCGGTGTCGTCCGGGTGGCCACGCGGCGTGACAGGCAAGCGGGCACGGGCCGCCATGTCGCAGCGCGGGACATCGAGGCGGTGGCGGCGGGATATCGTGTGCGCGTCGCCAGCAGCTGGGGCCAGGCCGATGTATCGGTCCCGCTGGCGGGCGAGTTCAACGTGTCGAACGCGCTGGTCGTACTCGCGCTGCTGCTGTGCTGGAACGTATCGTTCGAAGACGCCTGCGCGGTCATCGAATATCTCGCTGCGCCACCGGGTCGTCTGCAGCGAGTCGCGGTCGAGGGATCCAGTCTTCCGGCCGTGTACGTCGATTACGCTCACACGCCGGCCGCACTCGAAGCAGTACTTCGCGCGCTCCGTTCGCACACGTCCGCCAGGCTCTGGTGCGTATTCGGTTGCGGTGGCGACCGCGACCGCGGCAAACGTCCGTTGATGGGCGCGGTTGCAAGCCGGGATGCGGATCGCGCGGTGGTAACGAATGATAATCCCCGGACCGAACCGCCGTCACAAATCATCGCCGATGTGCTCGCCGGCATGGATGCAGAAGCGATTGCGATCGAAAGTCGATCGGCCGCGATTGCGTATGCAATCCGGGAGGCGGCGCCCGGCGATGTCGTGTTGATTGCCGGCAAAGGACACGAGGACTACCAGATCATCGGCGACCAGCGCCACGACTTCTCCGATTACCAGGCCGCGCGGGCCAACCTGGAAGCGCGGGCGAACGAGGGAGAGCGGCCGTGATCGAGTGCACGCTCAGAGCGGCGGCCGCCTCGATGCAGGGCCGCTTGCATGGTCAGGACACTGGCTTTCGCGGCATTAGCACGGATACGCGCAGCCTCAGGGCGGGGGAACTCTTCTTCGCATTGCGCGGGCCGAATTTCGACGGTGCGGAGTTCGTAAGCGCTGCGGCAGAGGCCAGGGCGGCCGGCGCAGTCGTGGAGAGGGAAATCGAGACAGATCTCGCCAGCATCGTCGTCCGCGATTCGAGAATCGCGCTCGGGGATCTCGCCGGCACGTGGCGCCGGAAGATGCCCGCCACGATCGTCGGCATTACAGGCAGCAACGGGAAGACGACCCTGAAGGAACTGATCGCGAGCATTCTCGGTCAGTCGGCACCGACGCTGGCGACTGCCGGCAACCTGAATAACGACATCGGGCTACCGCTGATGCTTGCGCGCCTCGAACCGGGGCACCGCTATGCCGTGTTCGAGATGGGCGCCAACCACGCCGGCGAGATCGCCTACCTGACGCGGCTCGCCGCGCCGCGCGTCGTCGCGATCACGAACGCCGGACCCGCCCATCTCGAGGGCTTCGGCAGCATCGAAGGCGTGGCTCGCGCAAAGGGCGAAATCCTGCAGGGGCAGCCGCGCCCGGACTGTGCAGTCCTGAACGCGGATGACGCCTGGTTCGGTCTCTGGATGTCGATGGCCCGGGACATACCGGTCCGGAGCTTCGGTTTCGCAGCGGGTGCGGACGTCCGCGCGAGCGATGTTCGGCCGACGGCCGCCGGTTCCGCCTTTACCTTGCACATGCCGGGATCGGCCGAGCGGGTCGAACTGCCCCTCGCCGGTCGGCACAACGTGGTGAACGCCTGTGCGGCCGCCGCCGTCGCGTATGCGCTGGACATTCGCCCGGAACAGGTCGTCGCCGGGCTACAGGCTGCGCGACCGGTAGGCGGCCGGCTCCGCCGCCTCGCCGGTATCGGCGGCTGCACTCTGTACGACGACAGCTACAACGCAAACCCTGCCAGCGTCATAGCGGCGGCCGAATTTCTCGGCTCCCAACCCGGCGAGAACTGGCTGGTGCTGGGTGACATGGCTGAGCTGGGAGCGGCAGCCGCGGAAATGCATGCGGACGTGGGCCGGCGCGCCAGTGGCGCGGGCGTGTCCCGCCTGTTCGCTACCGGACCGATGTCGCGTCACGCGGTGGAGGCGTTCGGCGCCCGGGGCGAGTGGTTCGAAACGGTCGAGGGGCTGACCGAAGCGCTGCGCTGTGCGGCCGGCGCGTCGCCGCCGGCCGGCGTGCTGGTCAAGGGGTCGCGGTCGTCCCGGATGGAAAGGGTCGTCGCCGCGCTGGCAGCAGAAGCTGACGGAGCCTGAGCGTGCTGCTTTACGTTACCAATTACCTGGCGAATTTCGAGTCGGCGTTCACGGTATTCAACTACCTGACACTGCGTGCGATTCTCGGTGCGCTGACGGCCCTGGTTCTGTCATTCGTCATCGGCCCGCGGATGATCGCCCGGCTCAGCATGAACCAGATGGGTCAGCCGGTGCGCGCCGAGGGGCCGGTGACGCACCTGCCGAAGGCCGGCACGCCGACGATGGGTGGCGCGCTGATCCTGACGGCGATCGTGGTAAGCACCGTACTCTGGGCCGACCTCGAGAATCGGTTCATCTGGATCGTGCTGTTCGTAACGCTGGCCTTCGGGATCATCGGCTACGTCGACGATTACAAAAAGCTGATTCTTCGCAATCCAGCCGGGCTGTCGGCCCGGAAGAAGCTTTTCTGGCAATCCGCCGCCGGTCTTGCTGCGGCAGTCGCTTTATACGCGATGGCGGCCGATGAGGTCAGTACCTCGCTGTTGATCCCGTATTTCAAGAATCTCGCCATTCCCCTCGGGATGCTGCAGATCGCAGTGACCTTCCTGTTCATAGTGGGCTTCAGTAACGCGGTGAACCTGACGGATGGGTTGGATGGACTCGCGATCATGCCTACCGTGTTGGTTGGCGGAGCGCTCGGCGTGTTCGCTTACGTCACCGGAAACGTCAATTTCTCAGGTTACCTGGACATTCCATACGTCGCGGGCACCGGCGAAGTACTGGTCTTCTGCGCGGCGATGGCAGGAGCGGGGCTCGGGTTCCTGTGGTTCAATACCTACCCCGCGCAGGTCTTCATGGGCGACATCGGCGCGCTGTCGCTCGGCGCGGCGCTCGGCGCAGTCGGTGTCATCGTCCGGCAGGAAATCGTCTTGGCGATCATGGGCGGCGTATTCGTCGTCGAAACGCTTTCCGTGATGATCCAGGTTGCGTCGTTCAAGCTCACCGGGCGGCGCGTGTTCCGTATGGCACCGCTGCACCATCACTTCGAGCTGAAAGGGTGGGCCGAGCCCAAGGTCATCGTCCGCTTCTGGATCATTACGGTGATCCTCGTCCTGATCGGACTCGCGAGTCTGAAGATCCGATGAGCGCTGCAAGCAAAAAGACCCAGGCGGCGAAGCAGGCGGACAGCCAGCAGGCTACCGACCTGGTGTTCGGGCTCGGCAAGACGGGGCTGTCTGTCGCGCGCTACCTCGCGCGCTGCGGGCGGCATGCCGTGTACGCCGACAGTCGCGACACGCCTCCCGGGCTGGACGAACTCAAGGCCATCGCACCGGACGCCGATGTCGTGCTCGGTAAAGCCAGCGCCGATCTGCCGGATGGCATAGGCCGCGTCATCGTGTCGCCAGGCCTTGCCGATCGTGAGCCGCTGCTGGTCGCGGCGCGCGAAAAGGGCGTCGAGATCCTGTCGGATATCGAGCTGTTCGTACGCGAGGCGAAGGCGCCGTTCGTCGCGGTGACGGGCTCGAATGGCAAGAGCACGGTGACGACATTGATCGCATTGATGTGCGAGGCCGCCGGAAAGCGCGCGCTCGCCGGCGCCAACCTGGGTGTGCCGGCGCTCGATCTGCTCCTGGAAGAGACGCCGGATTTCTATGTGCTCGAGTTGTCGAGCTTCCAGCTGCAGCGCACGAAGCACCTCCCGGCAAGGGCCGCGGTCCTCTTGAATATTTCGCCGGACCACCTGGACTGGCACGGAAGCGTCCAGGAATACCGCGACGCGAAATACCGTATCTTCGCCGAGGCGGAGACGGCGGTTTTCAACCGGGAGGACCCGGAGGCACAAGAGCGCGTCGGCAGCGGGAAGACCTACCTCAGCTTCGGACTGGATACGCCGGGCGAAGGGCAGTACGGCATCCGCAGCGAGGACGGGGTCGATTTCCTTGCGCGCGGCGAGCAACTCCTGCTCGCGACCTCGGAAATGGTACTCGTCGGTGAGCACAACTACGCAAACGCGCTCGCCGCACTGGCCGCGGGTCAATTGCTGGGCCTCGATCTGCCGTCGATGCTGCAGGTGCTCGTCGAATTTCCCGGGTTGCCACACCGGATGCAGCACATCCGCAATCTGCATGGTGTCGACTACATCAATGACTCGAAGGCGACCAACGTGGGGGCCGCGATCGCTTCCGTCCGCTCGGTTCCGGGCCCCATCGTCCTGATCGCCGGCGGGCAGGGCAAGGGCGGTGATTTCGAGCAGCTGGCAAGCTCGATACACGACAAGCTCCGGCTCGCTATCCTCATAGGCGAAGATGCCGAGCGCATTGCGAAGGCGCTCGAAGGTCTGGCCGAGGTACGCCTTGCGGGCGGCATGGCCGAAGCCCTGAATCTCGCGAGAGAACAAGCGCGCTCCGGCGACACGGTCCTGCTCGCGCCGGCCTGCGCGAGCTTCGACCAGTTCGACAATTACATGCATCGCGGCGACGTGTTCGCGCAGCTCGTCCGGGAGTTGCACTGATGAGCGTGCAAAGCGTCACGATGCCGTTCCCGGCGAAACTGCGGACGAAGCTTGCGCTCGACGGCATTCTCCTCGGCGTCGGTCTCACTCTGTTGCTCGGCGGGCTGGTGATCCTGGCATCCGCTTCGATCTCCATGGCAGACAGTGCGCTCGGCGATCCGTTCTTCTACCTCAAGCGGCAGGTCGTCGCGGCCGTCATCGGCCTGACAGCCGCATTCGTCTGCCTGTACATCCCCCTGTCCGTCTGGCGAAGCATCGGGCCGCTGCTGCTGTTGCTGGGTCTCGCGCTGCTCGTCGTGGTCCTGTTGCCGGGCGTTGGATACACCGTCAACGGCAGCACGCGGTGGCTGCGCGTCGGGTTCATGAACCTGCAGGTCTCCGAGCCGGCTCGCCTTTGCCTGATTCTGTACATGGCCGGCTACCTTGTCAGGCGCAGCAAGGCCGTACGGGAGGGTTTCGGCGGATTCCTGCGCCCGATGATCCTGCTCTGTCTCGCGTGTTTCCTGCTGCTGAAGGAGCCCGACTTCGGCGCGGCGATCGTGCTGCTCGCAACGGTGCTGACGATGCTGTTCGTGGCCGGAGCGAGGCTGCGTGATTTTTGCATCTTCTTCGGCGTCGCCATCGTCACGATGGGGGCGCTCGCGATCACGTCGCCCTATCGCCTGCAACGCCTGACCGCTTTCCTCGACCCCTGGGCCGATCCATACAACTCCGGTTTCCAGCTCACGCAGTCGCTGATCGCTATCGGCCGCGGCGAGTTGTTCGGCGTCGGTCTCGGCAACGGCGTGCAGAAACTGTTCTACTTGCCGGAAGCGCATACCGACTTCGTATTCGCCGTGTACGCGGAGGAGTTCGGGCTCCTCGGCGCCGTGTTCCTGATCGGCCTGTTCCTTGCATTGCTGTGGCGCATCTTCGGGCTTGCGGTGCGTGCCGCACGTGCGGAACAGTTGTTCGAGGCCTATCTCGCGGTCGGTATTGGAACCTGGCTCGGGCTGCAGGCTTTCATCAATGTCGGCGTCAACATGGGCATACTGCCGACAAAGGGGCTGACGTTGCCGCTGATCAGCTATGGTCGCAGCAGCCTGATCATCACGATGATCGCGCTCGGTCTCCTGCTCCGTGTTCATCACGAACTCGTGACCGACGCACCGCCTGCGAATCGCAAGGCGACGCGTAAGGGGCGCGCATGAACGCGCAGCCGATACTGGTCATGGCCGGCGGCACCGGGGGCCACGTGTACCCCGCGCTGGCAGTTGCCGAAGCGTTGCGGGCCCGTTCGCACAACGTAGTCTGGCTCGGTACCCGACGCGGTATCGAGGCGCGGGTCGTACCGACGGCGGGAATCGACATCGAGTGGGTCAGCGTGCATGGCCTGAGGGGCAAGAGCGTGCTGACGCTGCTGGCTGCTCCTTTCCGCCTGGCGTGGGCGCTCGCGCAGTCGCTGCGCATCGTCGCGCGGCACCGCCCGGCAGCAGTGCTCGGCATGGGTGGCTTTGTCAGCGGGCCCGGCGGGCTGGCGGCGTGGATCCTGCGGCGCCCCCTCGTCGTCCACGAACAGAATGCGATAGCAGGACTGACCAACCGACTTCTGGCGCGTCTTGCCCGGGTTGTGCTGCAAGCCTTCCCGGGCAGTTTTTCTTCCCGCGTCAACGCTCTGACGGTCGGCAATCCCGTGCGCCCGGAGATTGCCGCCCTCGCGGATCCGGCCGAGCGGCTGGCGGATCGGACGGGACCCGTCCGGCTGCTGGTGCTGGGCGGCAGCCAGGGAGCGCTGACCCTGAATCAAACGGTGCCGGCTGCCATCGCGTTGCTGGCACCGGATCGCCGGCCGCTGGTCATGCACCAGGCCGGCAGCCGTACTCTCGAGCTGGCCGAGGCGGCCTACCGGGACGCCGGCATCGAGGCCGAACTCGTACCGTTCATCGAGGACATGGCGGCTGCCTACGGCTGGGCCGATCTCGTCGTCTGCCGTGCCGGCGCGCTGACGGTCGCCGAGATCGCCGCGGCCGGGCTACCGGCAGTCTTCGTACCGTTTCCAGCCGCCGTAGACGATCACCAGACGGCAAACGCGCGTTCGCTCGCGGATGCGGGCGCGGCAATCATTCTGCAGGAGGCGAGTCTCGACCCGGAACGGCTGGCGCGCGTCCTCGGCGAATGGATGGCCGACCGGAATGCGTTGCGCCGCCGCGCGGTCGCAGCGCGCAACGCTGCGCATCCGGACGCGCTCGAAGCGATTACCGCTATCTGTCTCGAACTCGCGGAGGGACGCCGATGATCGCGAGAATGCGCCGGATCAATTGCGTGCACTTCGTCGGCATTGGCGGCTCGGGCATGTCCGGCATCGCCGAGGTGATGCTGAGCCTCGGGTACCGGGTGCAGGGCTCGGACCTGCGCAACAACGCCCAGGTGCAGCGGCTCGGCGGGCTGGGCGCCAAGATCTACATCGGCCATGCGGAGGAAAACATAAGGGACGCCGACGTGGTCGTCGTATCGAGCGCGGTGAGCGAGGCGAATTCCGAGGTCGCGGCCGCCCGCGCCGCGAGGCTGCCGGTCGTGCCGCGGGCGGAGATGCTCGCTGAATTGATGCGCTTCAGGTACTCGATCGCGGTAGCGGGGACCCACGGCAAGACGACGACAACCAGCCTTGTCGCGAGCGTTCTGGCGGAAGCCGGCCTGGACCCGACCTTCGTAATCGGGGGCCGGCTGAAGAGCGCCGATACGAACGCCCGGCTCGGGCTCGGCGATTATCTCGTGGCGGAGGCCGACGAGAGCGACGCGTCGTTCATGCATCTGAAGCCGATGCTTGCGGTCGTCACGAATATCGATGCGGATCACATGTCCACGTACGAAGGCGACGTGGACAAGCTGCGCCACGGGTTTGTCGAATTCCTGCACAACCTGCCGTTTTACGGCGTCGCCGTTCTTTGCACGGACGACCCGGGTGTCAACGCGATACTCCCGCAGGTCGGCCGGTCGATCATTACCTACGGCGTCGACGGCGATGCCGATATCCGGGCCCGCAATGTCCGTTTCGCGCAGAGCCGGACGAGTTTCGAGGTATTGAGGCCGGGTCACGATGAACCGCTCGCGATCGCGCTCAAGCTGCCCGGCATGCACAACGTGCGCAATGCGCTGGCGGTGATCGGCGTAGCCAGCGAACTCCAGATTGGCGACGACGCGATTGTTCGAGCGCTGGAGAACTTTGCGGGTATCGACCGGCGATTCCAGCACCACGGCGATATCAAGACACGCAGCGGCACGATCATGCTCGTCGACGATTATGGCCATCACCCGACCGAGATCGCGGCGACCGTTGCTGCGGCACGGGCCGGCTGGCCCGAGAAGCGGGTCGTGCTCGCATTCCAGCCGCATCGCTACACGCGTACGCGAGACCTGCTGGACGACTTCGCGAGAGTGCTCGCCGATGTCGACGTGCTGGTTCTGCTCGAAGTTTATGCGGCTGGCGAGGACCCGATCGCCGGTGCCGATGGCCGCGCGATGGCGCGAGCGATCCGGGCTCGCGGTGGCGTCGATCCCGTGTTCGTCGAATCGATCGAGGAGCTCCCGGCCGCGCTCGAAAGCCTGGTCCGTGATGGCGACCTGGTTCTGACGATGGGCGCGGGCGATATAGGCGGCATGGCAGGCAGGCTCCCGGAATTGCTCGGGCGGGGACCGCGACTGAAGGTGCAGTCATGATGGCGGCGCGCGACCAAAAGGGCGTGCGGGGTGAGCTTCGCCGCGACGAGCCGATGAGCCGGCATACGTCCTGGCGGGTCGGGGGGCCGGCCGACCTGTTCTTCCGGCCTGCGGATCTCGACGACCTGTCGGCATTCCTGCGCGAACTGGACGCAGCCACGCCCGTGTTCTGGTTCGGGCTGGGCAGCAACCTGCTGGTCCGGGACGGGGGCATCCGCGGTGTGGTCATCGCTGGCGCGCGAATATTCAGCGAGCTGAAGAACCTGGGGGGGCACCGGGTGCGCGTCGGCGCAAGCGTTCCCTGCACCCAGCTGGCACGCCAATGCCTGCGCTGGGGCTACGGGCCATCCGAGTTCTTCGCCGGCATTCCCGGCACTCTCGGCGGTGCGCTCGCAATGAATGCCGGCGCGCACGGCGGCGAGACCTGGGAGCGAGTCGAAAGCGTCCGCAGCATCGACCGCTCCGGCGCGATTCACGAGCGGGGCCCGGAAGCTTATCGGATCGCCTATCGAAGCGTGCAGGGTCCGGCCAATGAATGGTTCGTCGAGGCAACTCTCCGATTCGAACCCGGTGTCGAGCCGAGCCTTGCGACGCAGCGGGCAATGCTCCAGCGACGCAAGGACACTCAGCCGCTCGGGTTGCCGAGCTGCGGCAGCGTATTTCGGAATCCGCCGGGCGATCACGCCGCGCGCCTGATCGAGACGGCCGGGCTCAAGGGCTGCCGGATCGGCGGCGCCGAGGTCTCGCCGAAGCACGCCAATTTCATTATCAACGCCGACAATGCGAGCGCCGCCGATATCGAGGCACTGATTCTTCACGTGCGGCACTCGGTCCGCGAGCGACACGGTGTCGACCTGGTCCCGGAAGTTCGCATTGTCGGGGAGGCCGCCGCATGACGGCCGGGACGGAAACCCGCATCGTGATCGGCGACCCACGGGACTTCGGGCGGGTCGCCGTCATGTTCGGCGGCTCGTCGAGCGAGCGCGAGGTGTCCTTGCAGTCAGGCAGCGCGGTATTGAAGGCGCTGCTGGGACGCGGAGTCAGCGCCGATCCGTGGGACCCCGCCGGACGCAGCCTGCGGGAATTCGCGAAGGTCGGCTACGACAGAGTCTGGATCGCGTTGCACGGACCGGGTGGCGAAGACGGCACGATGCAGGGCGCGCTGGAGTGGCTCGGGGTACCGTACACCGGCAGCGGGGTGCTCGCCTCGGCGCTCGCCATGGACAAGGTTCGGAGCAAGCACCTGTTTCGCGCGACAGGCATCAGCACGCCGGCTTACCGGGTCGTCCGCGATCGACAGGACGCCGTGCTGGCAGCCGAGGAGCTCGGTTATCCCCTCGTCTGCAAACCCGCGATGCAGGGCTCGAGTATCGGGATGAGCAAGGTCTTCGAGCCTGGGGACCTCGATCAGGCCGTGAGCCTCGCGCTGGGCTTCGATGACTGCGCGCTGATCGAGCGATGCATCGTGGGTGACGAGATTACGGTAGCGGTGCTGCAGGGCCGCGCGTTGCCGAGCATCCGCATCGAGACGCCGCGCGTGTTCTATGACTACCGCGCCAAGTACGAGTCGGACACGACGCGCTACATCTGCCCCGGCACGGACGATTCCGACCTGGAAGAGCAGTACCGGGACCTGGCGCTCCGTGCGTTCAATGAACTCGGCTGCTCCGGCTGGGGCCGGGTGGACCTGATGCAATCGCGCGGCGAAGAGCCGGAGGTGCTCGAAGTCAACACGGTGCCCGGTATGACCAGTCACAGCCTGGTCCCGATGGCGGCGAAAGCCGCGGGAATCGATTTCGGCGAGCTGTGCTGGCGCGTGCTCGAGACCAGCCTGGCAACGGGCTCTGCGCATAAACCCAGCGGGATTGCTGTCAATGGCGCGTAGGCAGGCGAAACGTAGGAAGCAGCGCGAAGCGCGGCAATGGCGCATGCCGGCGATCCCGGTTGCGCGCATAACGCGGCTGACGGTTGCCGTGGCGACCGTCGTGCTGAGTTATCACTTCAGCTCGATATTACTCGACAAGCCGATCCGCGCGATTACGGTCGAAGGACCGTTCCAGCGCGTCAGCGCACTGCAGATCGAGGAAGCGATCGCCGATGAGCTGAGCCACGGCTTTCTGAGCGCCGACCTGCATGCAATCCGGGAGCGCGTCGCCGCGCTTCCCTGGATCGATCAGGCGACTGTCGCCCGGCGCTGGCCGGCGACCCTGGAAATAGCCGTCACCGAGCAGGTGCCGGCGGCCTGTTGGGGCGAGGCCGGCCTCCTGAACACTCGCGGCGAGCTCTTCGTGACCAACGCGCGGCACATCCCGGCTGAATTGCCCAGGCTGAGCGGCCCCGAAGACCGCTCAGCCGACGTTGCCAGACGTTACCTGACGATTCGCGAGCAGCTGATACCCATGGGCCTCGACGTCCGGCGCGTGCACCTCGATGCGCGGGGCGCCTGGGAGCTGACGTTGCAGAACGGTGTCGACATACGCCTCGGGCGACGAGATGTCGACCAGCGAACGGATCTCTTCATCGACGTGGTCGCAAACATCGTGGCAAGCCGCGAGGCAGATATTGATTTTGTCGACATGCGCTACAGCAACGGATTTTCGATCGGCTGGCGAGAGGATGCGAGCCCGGCGACCGACGTGGAGCGCGACACGGCTGCGCGCAGCCTGGTCGCGGGGCGGCAGGAGTGATGCGCAGCTATTTGCGCCAGATGATATTGGCTGGACGGGTACTCGAGTGAGCAAGAGGGCGGAAAAAAATCTGATCGTCGGGCTGGATATCGGTACATCCAAGGTCGTCGCGATCGTGGGCGAGGTCCGGGACAGCGGCGAAATCGAGGTCGTCGGAATCGGCACGCATCCTTCGCGCGGCCTGAAAAAGGGAGTGGTCGTCAATATCGAGTCGACGGTTCACTCGATACAGCGCGCCGTCGAAGAAGCCGAGCTGATGGCAGGTTGCGACATCCACTCGGTATATGCGGGCATTGCCGGCAGCCACATACGAAGCCTGAATTCGCACGGCATCGTTGCCATCCGCGACCGCGAGGTGAGTGCGGGCGATGTCGATCGCGTCATCGACGCGGCGCGAGCGGTCGCGATTCCGGCAGACCAGAAGATACTGCACATCCTTCCCCAGGAATTCATCATCGACAACCAGGAAGGTATCCGCGAGCCGATAGGGATGTCGGGCGTTCGCCTCGAAGCCAAGGTCCACATGGTGACAGGGGCCGAGAGCGCCGCGCAGAACATCGTCAAGTGCGTACAGCGCTGCGGTCTCGAAGTTGACGACATCGTGCTGGAGCAGCTTGCGTCGAGCTACTCGGTTCTGACCGAAGACGAAAAGGAGCTGGGGTCCTGCCTGGTCGATATCGGCGGCGGCACAACCGATCTCGCAGTCTTCCTGGGCGGTGCGATTCAGCACACGGCCGTCATTCCGATAGCGGGCGACCAGGTAACCAACGACATCGCAGTTTCGATGCGTACTCCGACGCAGTACGCGGAGGAAATAAAGATCAAGTACGCCTGCGCGTTGTCGCAGCTTGCGAATCCGGACGAAACGATCGAGGTACCGAGCGTGGGCGAACGGCCACCCAGGCGACTGGCAAGGCAGACGCTCGCGGAGATCGTGGAGCCGCGGTTCGAGGAACTGTTCGGGCTGATACGGGATGAGCTTCGGCGCAGCGGCTTCGAGGAGCTTATCGCGGCCGGCATCGTCATCACGGGGGGAAGCGCCAAGATGGAAGGAGCGGTGGAGCTTGCCGAAGAAGTATTCCACATGCCGGTGCGCCTGGGGGCGCCGCAGTATGTCGAGGGTCTCGCCGACGTCGTCCGCAACCCGATACATGCGACCGGTGTCGGGCTGTTGCTGTACGGCTACGAAAACATGGCGCGGCGCGGCAAGCGCAGTGCGCCGGTGTCGGGGAGCGTGGTTGACGTCTGGGAGCGGATGAAATCGTGGTTCCAGGGGCAGTTTTGAACGCGCCGCTCGACGAGCGGCATGTAAGGAAAGAAAGCCGGCTACACGGGAACGTGCCGGCTGACGGTGACACAGGTACTAAACGTAAGAATCCTTGAGCGGAGGAACAGGCAATGTTTGAACTGATGGATGCGCACAGCCAGAGCGCAGTGATAAAGGTCATCGGAGTCGGCGGTGGTGGCGGCAATGCCGTCGCGCACATGGTAAATGCCGGCATCGACGGCGTGGACTTCATTTGCGCAAATACGGACTCACAGGCGCTGAAGAGCGCCCGCGTTCGCACCGCGCTGCAGATCGGCTGCAATATCACGAAGGGGCTCGGCGCCGGTGCCGATCCCGAAGTGGGACGGCAGGCGGCGATGGAGGATCGCGACCGGATCATCGAGGTCATCGAGGGAGCGGACATGCTGTTCATCACGGCCGGCATGGGTGGAGGCACAGGAACCGGTGCCGCGCCGATAGTCGCGCAGGTCGCGAGAGAACTCGGGATCCTGACGGTTGCCGTTGTGACCAAGCCGTTCGCGATGGAAGGCATGAAGCGCATGCAGATCGCAGAAAATGGAATAGCGGACCTCGGGAAGTACGTCGACTCGCTGATAACGATCCCCAACGAGAAGTTGCTGACCGTTCTCGGCGGCGAGACAACGCTGCTCGACGCGTTCCGGGCGGCCAACCAGGTGCTGCAGGGCGCGGTGCAGGGTATTGCGGAACTGATCACACGCCCGGGCCTGATCAACGTCGACTTTGCGGACGTCCGGACGGTCATGGCCGAGATGGGCATGGCGATGATGGGCTCAGGCTCGTCGTCCGGCGACGATCGCGCACGCGAAGCCGCCGAAGCGGCGATTTCGAGCCCGCTGCTCGAGGACATCAACCTGTCCGGCGCTCGAGGGATACTGGTCAACGTCACCGCGGGCATGGATCTCTCGATTGGCGAGTTCCAGGAGGTCGGCAACACGATCAAGGAATTCGCGTCGAACGACGCGACGGTCGTCGTCGGCACCGTCATCGATCCCGAGATGAGCAACCAGATCCGGGTTACGGTCGTCGCCACGGGCCTCGGGCAGGAGGCTCAGCAGTCGCAGGCGCCGATGCGCGTCGTGCGTCGCCAGCCCGAGTCGCGCGAGCCCAACTACCACTCGCTCGACAAACCGACCGTCCAGCGCAAGCGCGCCGTCGGCGATGGCCTGGAGGCCGGCGGGCTGCAGGAGGAGTTGCTGGACATTCCGGCCTTTCTCCGGCGACAGGCCGACTGACCGGCCGGCCAGGATGCCAGCCGCAGGATCCCGTCGCGGGACGACACTCCGCTCGGGCCGGTCCGCTGCCTGCGGGCCGGCCCTGTCCCGACGACGGGGACTCGGGGATTCGCCGGTGCCCTCCGGGGCCCGGCGATCCCGTTCTTATTGCGGTGATTTTTCGCGCTGTGCTACGCTTGCCGCCCAAATTGGTCGACGTATCCGGCGTAAGACATTGAATTCACGGTGGCGCCCGCGCGACACGCGCTGCAGACACCGATCCCGATGGCCGGCCGCCCCGCTCGCTTGCATACCGGGCGGATCCCGATCGAGAGATTCTTGACATGCTTCGACAGCGTACTCTGAAGACCGCCATCAGGGCGACCGGCGTCGGTTTGCACACCGGCGAAAAGGTCTACATGACCTTGCGCCCTGCGGCCGAAAATACCGGCATCGTGTTTCGCCGCGTCGACCTGGACGAGCCGGTCGAAATACCGGCCGACGCAGAACTCGTCGGTGAGACGATGCTTGGCACGACGCTCGTTCGAGACGGCGTCAAAGTGGCGACCGTCGAGCACCTGATGTCGGCACTGGCCGGCCTGGGTATCGACAACCTGTTCGTCGACCTGTCCGCGCCCGAAGTGCCGATCATGGACGGCAGCGCCGGGCCCTTCGTCTTCCTGCTGCAGTCGGCGGGCATCGAGGAGCAGCATGCGCCGAAGCGCCTCATCCGCATCCGGAAGAAGGTCCGCGTCGAGGACGGCGACAAGTGGGCGGAGCTGACGCCATTCAATGGGTTCAAGGTCAATTTCGAGATCGCCTTCAATCATCCCGTCTTCAACAAGCTCAGGCAGGACGCGTCGATCGATTTTTCATCGACGTCGTTCCTGAAGGAAATCAGCCGGGCCCGAACCTTCTGTTTCCTCAGGGATGTCGAAACCCTGCGGGCGCGCAACCTGACGCTCGGTGGCAGCATGGATAACGCGATCGTGCTCGACGATTTCCGCATCCTGAACGAAGACGGGCTGCGATATTCGAACGAATTCGTCATCCACAAGATCCTCGACGCAATCGGCGACATATACCTGCTAGGGCACAGCGTCATCGGGGAGTTCTCCGCCCACAAGTCGGGTCACGACCTGAACAACAAGCTGATGCGCACGCTGCTGAAGGACACGTCGGCGTGGGAGGAAGTGACTTTCGACGATGTCCGCAAGGCGCCGATATCCTATGCGACGACGGCATATGCCTGAGGCCCGGACCGCGCAGCGCTGGCAGCCGGTCGAGAAACGGAGCTTCTAGGGGCTGACCTTCACCCGGCAGCCGGACACGCGCTCGCCGGACGCGCACAATAATTCGACCAGCCGGTCCGCCTCGAAACGAAGCCTGGCCGCCCAGGCCGATGACGAACAGATCAGGACCAGTTCGCCGCTTTCCCGCAGGTTGGCGGCCACCAGCTCACGACCGAGTTCCGGGCCCAGCGCCTGTCTGAGGCGCTCCGTCAGGCCCTCCATTTCTTGAGCGTGCTGGATAATTTTATCCAGACTGCCGGCCGGGGCCGACTTCAAAAGCTTGTCGAGGCGGGAAATAGGCATTGAAGTGTGACGAAGTTAGCGGTTTCGGATTATAGCCGGTGACCGGAATCAAGGTTCTGGAGACCCAATCTTGTAATAAAAATCGGCATTATGCATAGTTCGCCTACTCGATAAGGGCATACCCGCCGAAAGACGGGGACGCAAAGCCACCGATCTAAGGGACGAGGGGTCCTATGATGGCGGGGTTACCGAAGTGACGATTGCACGCGAGCTTAAAATAAGCACAACGCACCCGTCTTGGCTGCGGGCTTGCGGCTCAAGAACTTACGGACAAACTGCGTTGGAACGAACTTCTGCGCATCCGGGGCGTACTCGATGAATGTTGTCATTTTCGGCAAGGGCTTCGGCCGACCCAGACAGATCAGCCTGTCAGGCACCGCCGTTGCCACTCTCGGTACGTTCATGGCGGGCTGCCTGTGCGCCGCCGCGTTCTACGGGGGCTACCTCTACTCGGCCCATACCGGATCCGGGGTCAGCGTCGAACGGGTCAGGTCCCTGAGCACCGAACTCGAATCCGAGCAGGAGCACATCGTCCAGATTCGCCAGGAGACCGAAGATACCCTGGATGCGCTGGCACTGCGTATCGGCCAGATGAATGCCCGGGTAATCCGTCTCGATGCACTCGGCAAGCGCCTGACCGAAATGGCGGACCTCGACGACGGTGAATTCGATTTCGAATCCGAGCCCGCGATGGGCGGACCGGAAGAAGAGCCGGAGAATATGGCGGGTTCGGTTGCCGTTCCGGAGGTGCTGCTGGCGATGGCCGATCTCGGCTCCCAGCTCGACAGCCGCGAGGCTCAGCTCGGCGCGCTCGAGTCGGTGCTCATGAACCAGAACCTGAGCGAGCGCGTATACCCGAAGGGGCGCCCGGTACGGGCCGGGTGGATGTCCTCTTACTTCGGCAAGCGGACCGACCCCTTCACCGGCAAGCCGGCGAACCACATGGGCGTCGACTTCGCCGGCAAGGAAGGTGCAGAGATCCTGGCCGTCGCGGACGGCGTGGTCACCTGGTCGGCGAAGCGCTACGGTTACGGCCAGATGGTCGAAATCAATCACGGCAACGGCTATTCGACGCGTTACGCGCACAACCTCGAAAATCTCGTCGGCGTCGGCGAAGAGGTACGCAAGGGGCAGACCGTGGCACTGATGGGTGACACCGGGCGCGCTACCGGCCCGAACCTTCATTTCGAAGTGCTGCATCGCGGCCAGCGCGTCAATCCCGTCAAGTTTATCCAGCAGTCCGAGTGAGTCCCTGCGGACGGGGGGCTCTCCCTCCCCGGTAAAAGTGCCTCCGGCGTCACCTGTGCCGACCCTGCCCAGCCTGGCGACCTGCGTCGGGCAGACAAAACAATGTGTTATCCGTAAAATACCCGTCTTTGTGCGCGGCCCGCGCGGCCGTCGCCGGACAGCGATCCAGGAGCCCTAAGTGGCCAATTTCTTGACCCGCATCTTCGGCAGCCGGAACCAGCGACTGTTACGCGCTTATTCGAAGATCGTCGCAAAGATAAATTCGTTCGAAGAGGGCATCAAGGCGCTCAGCGACGCGGAGCTTGCCGCGAAGACGGCCGAGTTCCGGGGACGCATTGACGACGGCGCAACCGTTGATGAGCTGCTGCCCGAGGCATTCGCGGTCGCACGCGAAGCTGCGTGGCGCACGCTGGGCTTGCGGCCATTCGACGTGCAGTTGATCGGCGGCATGGTCCTGCACGATGGAAACATTTCCGAGATGCGTACCGGCGAGGGCAAGACGCTGGTTGCCACGTTACCCGCGTACCTCAACGCCTTGAGCGGTAACGGCGTGCACATCGTCACTGTCAACGAGTATCTCGCACAGCGCGATGCCGACTGGATGCGTCCGGTCTACGAGTTCCTCGGCCTGACCGTCGGCGTAACGAAGAGTGGCCAGACGCACCAGGAGAAGACCGAGGCCTACGGTGCCGATATAACGTACGCCACGAATAACGAACTTGGTTTCGACTATCTGCGCGACAATCTCGCGTTTTCGCTCAAAGACCGCGTGCAGCGCACGCTGCACTTCGCGATCGTCGACGAAGTGGATTCTATCCTCATCGACGAGGCGCGCACACCGCTCATTATCTCCGGGCCGACCGAGGAGAGCACCGATCTCTACCTGAAGATCAACAAGCTCATTCCGAAACTGCGAGAGCAGAAGGAAGAAGACGGTCCTGGCGATTACACGAAGGACGAAAAGACCAAGCAGGTTTACCTGACCGATGAAGGGCACCAGCACGTCGAGGAGATGATGTCTCAGGCCGGTCTGCTGGGCGAGGGCCAGAGCCTGTATGACGCCGGCAATATTCGGCTGATGCATCACCTGAACGCTGCGCTGCGCGCGCACGTGATGTACAGCCGGGATGTCGAATATATAGTGAAGGACGGCGAGATCGTCATCGTCGACGAATTCACCGGCCGAACGATGGTCGGGCGGCGCTGGTCCGACGGGCTGCACCAGGCGATCGAAGCCAAGGAAGGGGTGCGAATTAAGCAAGAAAATCAAACAGTTGCGTCTATCACGTTCCAGAACTATTTTCGCATGTACGACAAGCTCGCAGGCATGACGGGCACGGCCGACACGGAAGCGTTCGAGTTCCAGTCGATCTACGGCCTCGAGGTCGTCGTCATCCCGACCCACAAGCCGATGGTCCGGGACGACATGCCCGATCTCGTCTACCTGACGCAGAAGGACAAGTTCGACGCGATCATCGAGGACATCATCGATTGCCAGGGTCGCACCCAGCCGGTGCTCGTCGGCACGACGTCGATCGAGACCTCGGAGTACCTGGCTGCGCTGCTGAAGAAAAAGGAAATCACGCACGAAGTTCTGAACGCGAAACAGCACGAACGCGAGGCCGTCATCGTGCAGCAAGCGGGTCGCCCGGGTGCGGTGACGATCGCGACGAACATGGCCGGCCGCGGTACCGACATCGTGCTCGGCGGCAACCTGAATGCCGAACTGGCGGCTGCCGGCGAGGGAGCCGATCGCGATGCGGTCCGGGCGGACTGGCAGAAGAGGCACGAAGAGGTCATTGCCGCCGGCGGCCTGCACATCATCGGCACCGAGCGGCACGAGTCACGTCGAATCGATAACCAGCTGCGTGGCCGATCCGGCCGGCAGGGCGATCCCGGTTCGAGCCGCTTTTACCTGTCGATGGAAGACAACCTGATGCGGATCTTCGGCGATCCCGCGCGCACGAAGGCGCTGTTGTCGCGCGCCGGCATGCGCGAGGGAGAAGCGATCGAGAGCCGTCTCCTGACGCGGCAGATAGAGCGGGCACAGCGCAAGGTGGAGTCGCATAACTTCGATATCCGCAAGAATCTGCTCGAATACGATGACGTAGCGAATGACCAGCGTCGCGTCGTCTACCACCAGCGATCCGAGCTGATGGCGGCGGACGAGATCAAGGATTCGATAGCCGCAATTCGCGACGAGGTCGTCGGTGACGTCGTCGACCAGTCTGTTCCACCGGGTAGCCTGGAGGACATGTGGGACACGACCGCCCTGACGCATGCGCTGGAGCGTGAGTTCCTGATCCAGTTCGACGTCTCGCGGCTGGTCCGCGAAGATCCGAAGATCAACGCGGAAGGGATACGCGCGCGCTGCATCGAGCTGGTACAGCAGGCATATGAGCAAAAAGAGGAGAGTATCGGCTCCCAGCTGATGCGCCTGGTCGAAAAAGAGGTCATGCTCCGGCAGCTCGACCTGCATTGGAAAGAGCACCTTGCGGCAATGGATTACCTGCGCCAGGGTATCGGGCTGCGTGGCTACGCGCAGAAGAATCCGAAGCAGGAGTACAAGCGGGAGGCGTTCGAGATGTTCGGCCAGATGCTCGAGCAGGTGAAGCACGACACGATCAGCATCCTGTCGCGCGTCCGTATCCAGAGCGAGCAGGACGTGGCGCGCATGGAGGCGCAGCGCCGCGCCGCCCAGGCCATGGAATTCAAGCACGCTGAGGCATCGGCACTGCCGGCGCAGGCGCCGGCGGCGGCGCCTGGTCCGCGTGCCCCCGGGCCGGCTGCCGCACAACCGGTCGAGCACCAGTCCCCGTTCGTACGCGAGGAGCGGAAGGTCGGGCGCAACGAACCCTGCCCATGCGGCTCCGGCAAGAAGTACAAGCAGTGTCACGGCCAGCTGAGCTGAAACGGATACACGGCGCGGCGTGGCGTCCGAGTTGAAGTCTATCCGGGTCGCTGCAGGCATCCTGCTCGACGCGGAGGGGCGGATCCTCGTTTCCGAGCGACTCGGCGATCCCGCCTTCCCGGGTTACTGGGAGTTCCCAGGCGGCAAGATCGGCGAGGGCGAAGCGGCGGCTGACGCGCTGTGCCGCGAACTGGCCGAAGAGCTCGGCATCGAAGCGCGTGACTGGGAATTCCTGCTGTCTCTCGAGCACCGCTACCCGGATCGCCAGGTCAGCATCGATTTTTTCATCGTCAGCAGGTGGGCGGGCGTTCCGGCGGGCCTGGAAGGGCAGGCAGTTCGCTGGGTGACGCGGACCGAGCTTGGCAGGCTGGACCTGCTGCCCGCCGACGCGCCGGTCATCGAGGCGCTACGGGTCCCTGGGTGATTCGGGCGGCCGGTGCCGGGTTCAGCACAGGCTAAGGCGAAAACTGACGTCGTGGCCGGTCTGCGTCGCCCGGCTGTCGATCGACGACCATTCGAGAAAGCGCACCGTGAAGCGGTGCTGGTTCCCGCTGATCTCGGGAAAGAACGGAGCCCCCGGCGCCAGGCTCACGCGTATCAGCTGGCAGCCGTTGTCCTTCGCCATCGTGTGCTGGTACATCCCGCCTATCGCGAGCCTGCGGGTCGGCTGTGCGCATTCCCGGATCAGCCACAGCAATTCCATGACTGCGTCACAGATCGGACGAATGAGCGTAAGCCAGCGCAACAAGTCCGCCCTACGCCGGTCGAAGGGCTGCCGCAGCCAGTGGCTGTAGGCCGGCAGGTCGAACTCGCAGGTGCCTCCCGGTATCGAGCTTCGATGCTTGATGGCCCCGAGAAACTCGCTCTCCTTGATCGATTGCAGGTAATTCATGCCGACACCCTGCAGCTCCTGGCGTATCGCCGAGAAATTTCGGATCAGCGAGTCGAGCCGGGTCACGTCCACCTCGGGCTGCTCCTGGAAGCGCCGGAGCAGGTCGAGCTGCCGGTCGAGCTCCTTCATAATGTCGGCGCGCATGTCGCCGCGAGTCAGGATAGACATGATGTCCAGCAGGCTGCCGATGGCGGCCCGACTTGCCCAGTCGGACTCGTTCTCGCTGTTGTAGAGCATCTGCTGGTACAGGAATTCGAGGCGCATGAATGTCCGCATCCGCTCGCTGAGCGGCTGCTCGAATTCCCATAACCGGGGGCTCTCCTCGGTCGTCGGGGCGGATGCGGCGGCCTTGATCATCGGCGTATTTTGCGCCACGGTCACATGCAGGGCAAACAAAACCGGGCACGTCGCCCGACGGCGACAGTATCCAGTCAGCTGCCCTCTCGACCGGCCAGCTCGACATAACGGCGATGGAGCATGCGGACCTGTCGCTCGGTCTCCTCGCGATTACCGTCGTTGCGAACGACGTCGTCGGCGATGTGCAGCCGCTCCTCGCGGCTTGCCTGCGACGCCATGATGCGTCGGGCCTGTGCTTCGGTTTCGTTGTCTCGCGCGAGCAGGCGAGCGAGCTGCACCTCTTCGCTGCAGTCGATGACCAGTATGCGGTCCATGTCCCGCTTCATCGGCGATTCGGCCAGGAGCGGCACGACGACGATCTGGTACGGGCCATCGGCGGCGGCCGACTGCCGCGCGGCTTCGGCCCGAATCCGCGGGTGCAGCATGGACTCGAGCCGCATGCGTTTCGACGGGTCTGCGAAGACGATCGCCCGGAGCGCCTGGCGGTCGAGCGTGCCGTCGGAACGGATCACGCTCTCACCGAAGGTCTCACGAATTTCTGCGAGCGCCGGCTGCCCGGGCTCGACGACCTGGCGGGCAATGACGTCCGTGTCGATGACCGGAACGCCCAGCGCTGCGAACATATCCGCCACCGTGGATTTGCCGCTGGCGATCCCGCCGGTCAGCCCGACCGTGTAAGGCCTGTCGGCACGCCTGCTGTTGCTCCCCATCGCGCTCACGCTCGACCTGCGGCTAGTGCAGGTAGCCGAGGTAGAGGTCCATGATCTCCGAACCGTACAGCATCGCGACCCAGCCGGCGGCAGCGAGATACGGCCCGAACGGTATCGGTACATTCCGGTCGTGCCGCCGGATGACGATCATGCTTATGCCGATCACCGCGCCGACGACCGCCGATAGCAGGATGATCATCGGCAGCAGCTGCCAGCCGAGCCATGCGCCGAGGGCAGCCAGCAACTTGAAGTCGCCGTAACCCATACCCTCCTTGCCGGTGACGAGCCGGAACACGTGGTACACACTCCAGAGGCTGAGATAGCCCGCCAGCGCGCCGACGATGCTGGTCCTGGGGTCGATGAAGAGTGTTTCGGCGCCATCGATCGGATGGAACAGCGACAGGCCGAGGCCGATCCAGACCAGCGGCAGCGATATCGAGTCGGGGATAATCTGGTGATCGATGTCGATGAAGCTGGTGGCGATCAGCGCCCAGGTCATCAACACGGCGGCAGCCGCCTCCCAGCCGAATCCGAAGCGCCAGCCGGCCAGCGCCGTCGCGATGGCCGTCAGCAATTCGATCGCCGGGTAACGTACCGGGATCTGTACGCCGCAATGTGCGCACTTGCCACGCAGCCAGAGGTAGCTCAGTACCGGAATGTTCTGCAGCGCGGTGATCTGCGTGCCGCAGGACGGGCAGCGCGATCGCGGTGCGACAAGGTCGAATCGTCCCTCCGGCAACTCGGATGCAGGTGATGCCGCGAGCTCGGCGCACTGATCGCGCCACTCGCGCTCCATCATGATCGGCAGCCGGTGGATGACGACATTGAGGAAACTGCCGACTAGCAGCGCGAACAGGAACAGGGCGGCCGCGAAGCTCAGCGGTATATCGGTGAAGAGTTCATGCATGAGGGTAATCTTACGATTTTTCGATTGTCCAAACGACAGCGGCGCCCTCGGGCGCCGCTACCGGTTTCACCAATGCGCGTCCCGCTCGTTCAGATAACCGCACCCATCTTGAAGATCGGCAGGTACATCGCGACGACCAGGCCGCCGACCAGCACGCCGAGGATCGCCATGATCATCGGTTCCAGCAGGCTGCTCAGGTTATCCACGGCATTGTCCACGTCTTCCTCGTAGAAATCGGCGACTTTCGACGACATGTCGTCGAGAGAGCCCGACTCTTCGCCGACGGCGATCATCTGGATGACCATGTTCGGAAACAGGTCCGTGTTCTCCATCGCCTGCTGCAGGCGCTGGCCCGTCGACACTTCGTCGCGCATGCGCAGCACGCCGACCTCGTACACGATATTGCCGGTTGCGCCGGCCACCGACTCCAGCGCCTCGACCAGCGGAACGCCGGCGCTGAACATCGTCGAGAGCGTGCGCGCGTAACGGGCGATGGCGGCCTTTTTCAGGATCGGGCCGATGATGGGGATCTTCAGGGCCACGCGGTCGATCCAGTGGCGCAGCGCCTTGGAGCGCTTCTTGAAATAGAAGAACGTGCTGAACCCGGCGCCGATGAGTATGGCGAGGAACCATCCCTTGTCGCGGATGAACTGCGACACGTCGATGACCAGTCGCGTGAATGCCGGCAGATCGGCGCCGAAACCTCTAAAGAGGTCCTCGAAGGCCGGGATGACGAAAATCATCAGGATGATCGTAACGACGAAGGCGACGACGACCACTGCTGCCGGGTAGGTCAGCGCTTTCTTGATCTTCTTCTTGACCGCCTCGGTCTTTTCCTTGTACGTCGCGATCTTGTCGAGCAGCGTCTCCAGCGCGCCCGCCTGTTCGCCGGATTCGACGAGGTTCACGAACAAGTCGTCGAAGTACAGCGGATGCTTGCCCAGCGACTCGGCCAGCGAACTGCCGCCCTCGACGTCTGCTTTGATCGCGAGGATCAGTTTCTGCATGGCGGCGTTTTCGTGGCCGTTGCCGACGATCTCGAAGGCCTGGACGAGCGGGATGCCGGCGGCCAGCATAGTCGCGAGCTGGCGGCTGAATATCGCGATGTCGGCGGTCGTGATCTTGCCGCCACGATGGAACAGTCCCTGGCTCTGTTTCTTGATCCGGCTCGGAACGACGCCCTGGCGGCGCAGATCGGCGCGAACGGCAGCCTCGCTCGCCGCCATAGACTTGCCCTTGATCTTGTTGCCCTTGCGGTCCGTCCCTTCCCAGACGAAGGGCATGTTACCCATTGTCGCTGACTCAGCCATTTGCATTCCCTTCCATTAGGCCTATCCCGTCACTCGACGGTCACCCGGTTGATTTCTTCGAGGCTCGTCAGGCCAGACCTGACCTTGTTGAGCCCCGCGCGGCGCAGGTCGATGACGCCTTCCTTGACCGCCTGCTCGGCGATCTGCATTGCGTTGCCGCCTTCCATGATGATTCGGCCGATCGTGTCGGACACTTCCATCACCTGAAATATGCCGATTCGTCCCTTGTAGCCGTCATTACAGGACTTGCAGCCGACCGGGCCGAAGATCTCCAGCCCGCGTTCGATGTCCTCGGCGCGGAATCCTTCCTTCAACAGCGCCTCGCGCGGTATGTCCCGCACTTCCTTGCAGTTGTCGCAGAGCTTCCGTGCCAGGCGCTGGGCGATGATCAGGCTGACCGAGGTCGCGATCGCGTAGGGCTTGACGCCCATGTCCACGAGACGCGTCAGCGTCCGCGGCGCGTCATTGGTGTGCAGCGTCGACAGCACCAGGTGACCGGTCTGCGCCGCCTTGATCGCGATCTCGGCGGTCTCCAGGTCGCGTATTTCGCCGACCATGATGACGTCCGGGTCCTGGCGCAGGAACGCTTTCAGCGAAGAGGCGAATGTGAGTCCCACTTTCGGGTTGACGTTGACCTGGTTTATGCCGGGGATGTTGATTTCCGCCGGATCCTCGGCCGTCGATATGTTGCGGTCCTCGGTATTCAGGATATTGAGGCCGGTATAGAGCGATACCGTCTTACCGGAACCCGTCGGGCCCGTGACCAGGATCATCCCGTAGGGCTTGGCCAGGTGCTTGAGGTACAGCCTCTTCTGCTTTTCCTCGTAGCCCAGTGCGTCGATTCCCAGCTTGGTGCTGCCGGGGTCGAGAATACGCAGTACGATCTTCTCGCCGAACAACGTCGGGCAGGTGTTGACGCGAAAGTCGATCGCGCGATTCTTGGACAGGCGCATCTTGATGCGGCCGTCCTGCGGCACTCGGCGCTCGGCGATGTCCATGCGCGACATGACCTTGAGGCGTGCGCAGACCTTATTTGCCAGCGCGACCGGCGGCTCGGCGACGATAGACAACACGCCGTCGAGTCGTGTGCGGACGCGGAAAATCTTCTCGTAGGGCTCGAAGTGGATGTCGGACGCGCCGCGCTTGATCGCGTCGAGCAGCACCTTGTTGACGAAGCGCACGACCGGTGCGTCCTCGACGTCGTCCCGCGTGATGTCCTTGGCGTCGTCCTCGTCCGCGGTGACGTCCAGGTTCTCGAGGTCGAAATCGTCGTCGGCCAGCGACGACATGCTCGTATCCAGCGCCTCGAGCGCCTTGGAGATACGTTCCTCGAGCTTGGCCTGCTCGACCACGATGGGGTCGACCCGCATGCTGGTCTGGAAGCGGACGTCGTCGATCGCCTGCAGGTTGGTCGGGTCGGCGACGCCGAGAAACATGCGCTGCCCACGGCGGACCAGCGGCAGCACCCGGTGCTTGTTCAGGATCTGCTGATTGACCAGCCGCACGCATTCGATGTCGACGTCGATGGCGTCGAGGTCCAGGAGCGGCACGCCGAACTCGTGCGAGGCCGCGACGGCGATGGCCCTGGAATCGGCCATGTCGTGACTGACGAGCCAGGCCACGAGCGGCACGCGTTCCTTCTTGGCCGCCTCCTGGGCCTTCAGGACGTCATCCTCACTGACGATACCATCCTGCACCAGGCGTCTTGGCAGGCCAGAAAGTATGCTTTGGGATGCCGTTACCGCCATGCCTCGGTTGCTTCCGTCAGTCGTGAATAGATTCGTCGATCCTGAAGTCTCACTGATCCAAGTCCGTGGATCAACTGGATTTTGTGCTGTCGTTCACAGTTGCGAACAATAATTAAGTAAAGCGGCAAAACGTGCCCGTTAGCTCAAAATCAGCCGGAAAAAGCCGCCCGGATCAGCGACAGCTGGATGGCAGGTAGCGCGGGTCGACGGTCGGGGCAAGATGCGGGTCACCGCCGTTCAGCAGTGCACCGGCCGGCGCCGGTGCGTTGCCGCAACGCCAGGTTACCGTGTCTCCCAGCGTGATATACGGCGTCACCGACAGCGTGCGGCCGACGATTTCCTGGTGTGCCTGGGGCCCGCCGAAGGTGATGTCGATCCGGCCGTTGGAGATCGCCACTCCGGACACGTAGTTGCCGGCCGTATCGGCGGCATTGGGGCTCATCCCGGCGTCTACCCGGGTTGCCGGCGCTACACCGTCCTGCACGTACGCATCAGCAATCGGGACCTTGGCGCCGGCCGCCATATTGATGCCTTCCGCTACCTGCGCGCGCACGGTGTAGGTCTGATAGGCCGATACGGCCAGGGAGGCCAGGATCCCGATGATGGCGACGACGATCATCAGCTCGATGAGCGTGAAACCCCGCACGCGCCGGTTATTCTGAAATGGCAGCCTGCTAGTGCACATTGGATCCTCTCGACCTCTGGCCTCACCCCGGAGCTTAGCGGAACTCGGCCGTTCCTTCAGCCTATGAGGCCCGTCCGGAAATGTGATCACCGTCGCGGACCCGGTCCGCCGGGAAAAAAAAGCCCCGGCAGTACCGGGGCTTCCTTTGCTCGGTGCTCAGATCATGTGACAGCCTGACCGAGCCAAGCGGTGTTACGGACGGCAGGCCGCCGGCAACCACTTGGCATTGTTGTTGAGGATATTGCCGCCAGTGCAGTTCCAGTCGACCGCGCCGACGTTCGCGACGTTCGGGGTCAGCAGCAGGGTCGCGCCATTGATGGCCGAGTTAGCCCGCTGCGGATTAGCGTTCGAGTAGGTTACCGTGATGACGCCAGCGGCGACGTTAACCTGGCTTACGTAGTTGCCCTGGATGGACACGTTGGTGGCAAGGCCGGCCACTGCGTTGGTAGCGGCCAGGATGCCGCGATCCTGGTAGTACTCGGTTACCGCGGCCTTCGCGCCGGCGGCAAGGTTCAGGCCTTCAGAAACCTGCGCGCGGATGGTGTAGTCCTGGTAAGCCGGGATGGCGATCGCGGCCAGAATGCCGATGATGGCAACCACGATCATGAGTTCGATGAGCGTAAAACCCTGTTGAACTTTCTTCATTGCTGTGTCTCCGTGAAAAGTGAGAGCGTCCTTGAGTAGCTACAGACGGTGTTGCCACCTGTACGGAGACTAAAGCAAGCGCTGTGCCAACTTTTCGGAATATGGCTTAACTATCGGAAAATTAGACGATTTCCTCGTTCCGGGGCCGGCGGGCGTGGACGCCGGCCGGCCCCGTTTCGTGTGCCACCGCGGTCAGTCAGCGTCACATAGTGACAAAAATTGTCAGTCGGCTGCGCTGGGGAGCAGGAATCCGGCCCCGGTCGCCCGCGGGGCGAGCTCCTACTCGATGCCGAGCTTCTTGATGCGGTAGCGCAGCTGCCGGAACGTGAGCCCCAGGAGCTTCGCGGCGGCCGTCTTGTTGTAGCGGGTCTTCTCGAGGGCCTCGACGATCGCCTGCCGCTCGACGTCCTCGATCTGCCCGCCGAGGTCGCCGGCCGGTGTCAGTGCATGGCTCGCCGCGGGTACGCGGGGCGCGGCCGGCAGGTTCAGGTTCGCCGCCGCGATCGTTCCGGAGGGGCAGAGCGTGACCGCCCGTTCCAGCAGGTTCTCGAGTTCGCGTACGTTGCCCGGGAACGCATAGGTCAGCAGGGCGCGGCGGGCGTCCTCGCCGAGCGCCTCCGGGCTGCTGCCGAGCTTCTGCAGGATGTGGCCGGCCAGGTGCAGGATGTCGTCGCCGCGCTCGCGCAGGGCCGGCACCCGAAGCTCGATGACGTTGATCCGGTAAAAGAGGTCCTCGCGAAACTCGCCCTGGCGGACGAGTTCGGACAGGTTCCGATGCGTAGCCGACAGGATGCGCACGTCCACGTGCTCTTCCCGGGCGGCGCCCACCGGCCGCACCGCCTGCTCCTGGATGACGCGCAGCAGCTTGACCTGCATGGACAGGGGCAGGTCCGCGACCTCGTCGAGGAACAGCGTGCCGCCGTTCGCGCTCTGGAACAGGCCGGCCTTGTCGTTTATGGCGCCGGTGAACGAGCCCTTGCGGTGACCGAAAAACTCGCTCTCCATCAGCTCGGACGGTATGGCACCGCAGTTCACCGGCACGAACGGGCCGTCCTTGCGCGGGCCGGAATCGTGGATGAGGCGCGCGACCAGCTCCTTGCCGGTCCCCGACTCGCCCGAGATATGCACGGGCGCCTGGCTGCGCGACACCTTGTCGATCAGGTCGCGGACTTCGTGCATGGCGGCGGATTCGCCGAGCAGCTGGGCGGAGCCGGCCCGGGGCTTCTCCCGGAGCTTCAGCGCACTCCCGATAATGCTGCGCAGGTTCTGCAGGTCGAGCGGTTTCGAAATAAAGTCGAAGGCGCCGAGCTTCAGTGCCTGCACCGCCGTCTCGATGTTGCCGTGGGCGGTGATGACCGCCACCGGCACGCCCGGCGTGCGCGTCTGCATCCATTCGACCAGTTCGAGCCCGTCGCCGTCGGGCAGCCGCATGTCGGTCAGGCACAGGTCGAAGTTCTTCCTGAGCAGCAGTCGCTTCGCGGTCGCGACATCGCCGCCGACCTCGGCATCGATGTTCATGCGCCCCAGCGTCAGCGACAGCAGTTCGCAGATGTCCGGTTCGTCGTCAATTACGAGTGCGAGTGGCCTGGCCATGATTTCCGTTCGTTCCTCAGCCCTCGACGGCGCCCCAGCGTATGGGGTCCGCGAAGATGATCCTGAAAATACTGCCGCCGCCTTCCCGCGGCTGGTAGACGAGCGTTGCGCGGTTCAGTTCGCAGAGCTCTCGGGAAATATACAGCCCGAGGCCGGTGCCGCCCTTACGCGCGGTGAAGAACGGCTCGAAGATCTTGTCGATCGTTTTCGGCTCCACGCCGAAACCGCGGTCCAGAACTTCGAGGAAGGGTCGATTGTTCTGCTGTGTCCTGCCGGCCCGGAGTTCGACCAGGATGCCGCCGGTCTCGCTCGCATATTTGACCGCGTTGTCGCAGAGGTTCCAGAGTACCTGCCGGAGATGGCTGGGGTCCATGCGGACGACGAGGTCCTCCGGCGCCTCGGTCACCGACAACTCGCCCTCGCGCAACTCCAGCGTCCGCGCGAATTCCGCGGCGAAATCCCGCAGCCAGGGCGCCAGCGGCAGTTCCTCCGGGCGGCTCGACTCCCGCCGGGACAGTTGCAGCACATTATCGATGATATGGCTTACTCGTTCTGCGTTGCCGCGGATGATCTCGGTGAGTCGCAGGTCGTCCGCGCTCAGGGCGTCGGATTCGGCGAGTAACTGGCCCGCATGGCTCATCGCGCCGATCGGGTTGCGGATCTCGTGGGCAATGCTCGCGCTGAGACGCCCGAGAGATGCCAGCTTCGACTGCTGTACCCGCTCGTTCATGAGGCTCGTGTCCTCGAGGAAAATCAGGACCGGCCCGCGTCGCTCCTCGCCCTTTTCGAGCGGAGCGAGATGCGCCGTGATGCGCGAGCCGCCGTCCGCCGCACCCATCGTCAGTTCGCGATGCGACGAGCGGCGCGGCTGGCCTCGCCAATCCTGGACGAACCTGGCAAGCTCCGGCGCCGTCTCGGCGAGGAGCCGGCCCGGGCTTACCGCCGGCGACCCGAGCAGCCTCGCGCCCGAGCTGTTGATCAGGCGCACGCGGTCGTCGCCGTCGACGACGACGATGCTCTCGCGCAGATGCTGGACGATGTATTCGTTCAGCTCCGCAAGGTTCGCGAGATCCACCCCACGCTGACGCGCCAGCGCCTCGCTGACCTGGATTCGACGTGCCAGCGGTTTCGCTGCCAGCGCGATTGCGAAGATGATGGCCCCGAGCACGCCTGCTGCGGGGTACTGGGCGGCCTTGCTCGCGCCGCCAAGCTGCGAAAAAATCTGCTCGCCGAGAACTGCGAGCGTTGCCAGCGCGGCGAAGAAGGTCGGCGCCCGGTAAGGCAGCACGAGGCTGCTGGCGCCGACGAAGACGACCAGGAGCCCGCCGAGACCGCTGCTGATGCCGCCCGATGCATGCATCAGAGTCACGATGGCGACGATGTCGACGACGATCTGTGTTGCGCTCTGCGCGCCGGCGTTGACCCAGCGCTGGCCGATCGACAGGCCGGAAACGACCGCGAACACGAGGTAGCCGGCCGCGGTGGCTGCGAATACTTCGGGGTATCGATCGCCGAAGAAGCGCGGATCGCTCGCGGCGAAGAAGAGCCCGAGCAGAATGACGGCGACCAGCAGGCGGAACAGGTTCAGCGTGCCGAGCACCCGCCAGGTCAGGTCGGTTTCGTCGGCGACGCGGGCTGCACGAAGGCCGAAGTCCCGCTTCGGATCCGGCCTGTCTGTGGCTGACTCCGTCATGTCCCTCCGGTGGCGCTCTGGTGCCGTAGTGCCTGTGAACACGGCTGCCGATTGTAAGCGAAACCGCTGTGGAATATGCGGATGGCACCGGATTGCGGCCAGCTCCGATAATGCTCCCGGGCTTTGCGTCGAGGCACGCTTTGCTCCACAATACGCCGGTTTTTTGCCCATGCCAGGGACCGCTGCTGCGGCGACCTGCCCCAGTGACTCAAGAATAATGAACCTTCACGAATACCAGTCCAAACGACTATTCGCCGATTACGGCATACCGGTTCCGCAGGGTCATCCGGCATCGACCCCCGACGACGCGGTAAGTGCCGCCAGGAAGCTGGGTGGCGAGCTCTGGGTGGTCAAAGCCCAGGTGCACGCGGGCGGCCGCGGCAAGGCAGGCGGCGTGAAGCTGGTGAAGAGCCTCGACGAGGTGAAACAGGCTGCAGCGGGCATGCTGGGCCGGCGGCTGGTAACGCACCAGTCCGGTCCTGAGGGCCTGCCCATCAATGTCGTATACGTCGAGGAAGGCTCCGCGATCGACCGCGAGCTGTATCTCAGCATGCTGGTCGACCGGGAGAGCAGCAGGATCGCATTCATCGCATCGGCTGCGGGCGGCATGGACATCGAGAAGGTGGCGGCCGAGACACCCGAGAAGATTGTCACTGTCGTCGTATCCCCTTCCGCCGGGCTGATGGACTATCAGACGCGGCAGCTGGCTTTCGGCCTCGGTCTCGACAAGGATCAGCGCTCGCAGTTCGCGAAGTTCCTGAAGAACATGTACAGGTTGTACCGCGAGTGCGATGCCAGCCTCGTCGAAGTGAACCCGCTGATCGTGACCCGGGGCGGCGACATCGTTGCGCTGGACGCAAAGATCAACATAGAGGGCAATGCGCTGTACCGGCACCCGAAGCTTCTGGAGTTGCGTGACGCCAGCCAGGAGGACGACAAGGAGCGCGAGGCCGCCGAGCACGATCTCAACTATGTCTCGCTGGATGGCAACATCGCGTGCATGGTCAACGGCGCCGGACTGGCCATGGCGACAATGGACCTCATCAAGCTGCATGGCGGCGATCCGGCGAACTTCCTGGATGTCGGTGGCGGCGCCACCAGCGAGCGCGTTTCAGAGGCGTTCAAGCTTATTCTGTCGAACCCCCGGGTCACCGCAATACTCGTCAATATCTTCGGCGGCATCGTGCGCTGTGACCTCATCGCCCAGGGCATAGTCAGCGCGGTCAAGGAAGTCGGCGTGCGCACGCCGGTCGTTGTTCGCCTCGAGGGGACAAACGTCGACCAGGGACGCAAGCTGCTCGCCGAGAGCGGACTCGACATCATTGCGGCGACAGACCTCACAGACGCCGCGAAAAAGGCGGTAGCGGCGGCAGGGCAGAAATGAGCATCCTGATCGACAAGAACAGCAAGATCGTTTGCCAGGGCATCACCGGCAAGCAGGGTTCGTTTCACACCGAACAGTGCATCGACTATGGCACCCGGGTCGTTGCAGGCGTAACGCCCGGTCGCGGCGGTGACAAGCATCTCGGCGTACCCGTATTCGATACCGTGCACGAGGCCGTCGCCGAAACCGGTGCAGACGTCAGCATGATCTACGTGCCTGCGCCATTCGCGGCCGACGCCATCCTCGAAGCCGCGGACGCGGGTGCAAAGCTGGTCGTCTGCATCACCGAGGGCATCCCGGTACTGGACATGGTCAGCGTCAAGGCGGCGCTCGCCGACTATGACTGCCGCCTGGTCGGCCCGAACTGCCCCGGGGTCATCACGCCGGGCGAATGCAAGATCGGCATCATGCCGGGCTTTATTCACAAGCCCGGCCGGATCGGCATCGTCTCGCGCTCCGGCACGCTGACCTATGAAGCGGTGTACCAGACGACGCAGAACGGTCTCGGCCAGACGACCTGCGTCGGCATCGGCGGCGACCCTGTCCGGGGGATGAACTTCATCGATTGTCTCGAACTCTTCGAAGCGGACCCGGCGACGGACGGCATCCTGATGGTGGGCGAGATCGGCGGGACCGACGAGGAAGCGGCTGCCGAGTTCATAAAGGCACGCGTCAGCAAGCCCGTCGTCGCGTACATCGCGGGTGTTACCGCACCGCCCGGCAAGCGCATGGGCCACGCGGGGGCCATTATCTCCGGTGGCAAGGGCACGGCGGCCGACAAATTCGCTGCGCTGGACGCTGCCGGCGTGACGACGGTACGCTCACCGGCGGAACTCGGCAGCGCGATGCTGAAGCTGTTGAGTCAATAACATACCGGTTTTGCTGCCGGCCGGATTGCCCGGCTGCGGCATCCCCGGCCAAGGTCCCGGATGAACGACCGCCTGACCGTAGCCCTCGCGCAGCTGGATCTCGTTGTCGGCGACGTCGCCGGCAACGCGGAACGGATACTCGAGCAGTCCGTGCAGGCACGCGAAGAACTGCGGGCCGACCTCATTATATTTCCCGAATTGGCGCTGTGCGGCTATCCGCCGGAGGACCTGCTGTTTCATGCCGGTTTCCGCAGGCGAATCGAGGATGCGCTCGCGCGAATACGGGAGCAGGTACGCGGCATCGCCGTCGTCGTCGGCTTCCCCGAGTATGCAGATTCGGTGATCTACAACGCCTGCGCCGTGTTTGCCGAGGGAAGGGAGATCGCGCGCTACCGCAAGCACCTGCTGCCGAACTACAGCGTTTTCGACGAAGAGCGCTACTTCAAGTCGGGTAAGGACCCTGCCGTGTTCCGGCTCAACGGCATACGCATCGGGCTGAACATCTGCGAGGACGTCTGGAAGGCCCAGCCGGCGCAGCAGGCGCGTAGTGCCGGCGCCGAGGTGCTGATCGCGATCAACGGCTCGCCTTACGACACCAACAGCCAGGCGAGCCGGGAATCGGCCGTCCGCGCCCGGGTCGAAGACGTCGGCATACCTGCAATATACGTCAACACGGTCGGCGGCCAGGACGAGCTGGTGTTCGACGGCGGCTCCTTTGTCATGAATGCCGATGGCGAGATCGTGATGCGGGCTCCGGCTTTCCAGGAAGGCTTGTACATCGTCGAGCTAACGGCGCGCGCGTCCGGCATCGAGCCGGAGCAAGGCCAGGTGGCGGCCAAGCCGTCCGTGGAGCAGAGCGCCTACGAGGCGCTTGTTTGCGGCACGCGCGATTACGTCGCGAAGAACGGCTTTCCCGGTGTGATCCTCGGTTTGTCGGGCGGCGTCGACTCGGCGCTTACGCTGGCGATCGCATGCGATGCGCTCGGTGCCGAACGCGTGCGCGCCGTGATGATGCCGTACCGTTACACGAGCACGATGAGCCAGGAAGACGCGTCCGGGCAGGCCGCAGCGATGGGTGTCCGTTACGACGTGTTGCCGATCGCCAGGATCTACGATGCCATTGTGCGCACGCTCGAGCCGCTGTTCGCCGGCCGCGAGCCCGACGTGACCGAGGAAAACATCCAGGCGCGCTGCCGCGGCATCCTGCTGATGGCCATATCGAACAAGACCGGCCGAATGCTGTTGACGACCGGCAACAAGAGCGAGATGGCGGTCGGCTACGCGACACTCTACGGCGACATGGCCGGCGGGTTTGCGCCCCTGAAGGACTGCATGAAGACGCTGGTCTACAGGCTGGCAAATTACCGCAATTCGATCTCGCCGGTCATACCCGAGCGCGTCCTCACGCGTGCGCCGTCGGCTGAACTCCGGCCGAACCAGAAGGATACCGACTCGCTGCCGCCCTACGAGGTGCTCGATCCGATCCTGTCGGCATTCATGGAGGAAGACATGTCGGTCGCCGAGATCGTCGGCCGGGGTTTCGACCGGGACGTCGTGATCCGCGTGCTCGAACTGGTCAAGCGCAACGAGTACAAGCGCCGCCAGGCGCCGCCAGGCATCCGCATCAGCAAGCGAGCGTTCGGCCGCGACTGGCGTTACCCGATCACGTCGAAATACACGTTTCCCGAATAGCACGCCGTTGAAAAACAGCCTGCCAGGCCGCCCGGGCCTGCGCTAGCAGGACGTTGAAAAAGGTCGTCCAGACCTTTTTCAACTTCGCGAGTCCGGCGCATGTCCGGACTCGCTCCCGACGGTTCAAGCACGTAAGTGCTTGAACCGCGGGCGAGACATCCCTGTCTCGCGCCAGCAGGGTGTTTTTCAACACCCTGCTAGTCGCTGTCGTTGGGGAAGGTGTTGTTCCGGACGCGACGCGTATCGGCGGCGAGGTCTTCCATGCCGAGCCTCTCGTACGCGACGATCATGATATCCAGCGAATCCTTCGTGCTGTCGGATCCGTTGTATTCCTCGACGGCCGTTTTCGCGCGATTGATCGCCGCGACGTAGGCGCCGCGACGCAGGTAGTAGTCTGCAACCGCGTTGTGATACGCCGCCAGCCGGTTCTTGAGGTAAACCATGCGCTGTTCTGCGTCCGGGGCGTACTCGCTGGCCGGGTAGCGCTCGACGAGCCGCCGGAACAGCGAGAATGCCTCCTCGGCGTCTTTCGGCGGCCGCTTGCTCATGTCTTTGCGGAACAATCGCTCGAGAAAGCCCGGGTCCTCCTCGAAATATGACAGTGCCTTGATGTAAAGGGCGTAGTCGACCCGTGGGTGGGTCGGATTCTCGCGCATGAACGTATCGGCGGAATCGATTGCCTGCTCGCGTGAGCCGCTCTTGTAATACGCATACGTCAGTTCGAGCTGGATCTGCTTCGACAGGTCGCTGAACGGGAACCGGGCCTGCAGCGCTTCGAAGATCTGGATGGCGCGTCGGTAATTGCCGCTCATCAGCGCGGTCTGTGCGGTTTCGTATGCCTCGGCGATGTTGCTGATGAACTGGTCTTCGAGCGATTCCTCGTTGCCGCCACAGCCGGCAAGGACGAGGAAGCCCGCCAGCAAAGCGGCCGGAAGCCTGCATGCCAGGTTCTTTTTGTCCGCAGATTTCAATCGTGCAAATGAACGCATAGTCTGTGCTGGAGCCCTGGCGGCCGGGGTGACGGCGGCCGGGCGGGATCGGCGAAACGGCCGAGTATACCGTAAACTGCGCGCTTTCCCGATGGACGCCAAGGCATGGCCCAGGCTGTACTGGAGGCAACGATACCCGACGAGCTGGCCGGCCTGCGTCTCGACCAGGCGCTGGCCCGGCTGTTCCCGGAGTATTCGCGCAGCCGCCTGAAGGCCTGGATACTCGCCGGCGCCGTCTGGGTCGACGGCGAGATACTGAGGCCGAAGGACAGCGTTGCCGGGGGCGAATCCGTCACCGTCGAGCCGGCTGCCGATGCCGCCGAGTCGAGCCGGCCCGAGCCCGTCGACCTCGAGATCGCGCTGGAGAACGAGGCATTCCTGGTGCTGAACAAGCCGGCCGGCCTCGTCGTGCATCCGGGTGCCGGCAACCTCGGCGGTACCCTGATGAACGGCTTGCTCTACCGTTACCCGGAGCTCCGGGAGCTGCCGCGTGCCGGCATCGTGCATCGTCTCGACAAGGATACGAGTGGCCTGCTGCTCGTGGCGCGTACGCTGACGGCACATACGAACCTCGTCCGGCAGCTCGCGGAGCGGCAGGTATCGCGCGAATACGAGGCGGTCTGCGCGGGCGTGCTGACCGGTGGCGGCCGCGTCGACGCCCCGGTCGGGCGGCATCCGGTCGATCGCCTGCGCATGGCGGTCCGGGAGGACGGCAAGGAGGCGGTGACCCACTACCGGGTGCTGCAGCGCTTCCGTGCCCACACACACGTGCAGGCCCGGCTGGAAACCGGCCGCACCCACCAGATCCGTGTGCATTTCGCCTGGCTCCGGCATCCGCTGGTCGGCGACCCGGTATACGGCGGCCGCATGGCGCTGCCGGCCGGTGCGAGCGACGAGCTCGCTCTCGTGCTGCGCGAGTTCCGGCGGCAGGCCCTGTGCGCGTGCCGCCTGGCATTCGCCCATCCGGTCAGCGGGGCGCCGGTAGAGGTCGAGACGGTCGTGCCCGACGACTTCCGGCGCCTGCTCGATGCCCTGGCCCGCGACGCGGTGGGGGCAGGCTCGTGACGGGGCGTTTCGATTGGCTCCCGGCCGACTGGCCGGCGCCGCCGGGCGTGGTCGCCGGCACGACGCTCCGCCGCGGCGGGGTCAGCCGCGGGCCCTGTTCGAGCTTCAATCTTGCGGCCCATGTCGGCGACGCAGATGCGTCGGTCGCGGAGAATCGCGGCCGCTTGCGCGCCGCGCTGGAGCTGCCTGCCGAGCCGCACTGGCTCGACCAGGTCCACGGCACGCGCGTGATCGAGGCGATGCCGGCGGGCGCGGCTCAGGAGGCCGATGCGGCCTACACGTCCCGGAAGGGTGTCGTCTGCGCGGTACTGACCGCCGACTGCCTGCCCGTCCTGTTCGCCGCCCGGGATGGCTCCCGGGTCGCGGCCGCGCACGCCGGCTGGCGGGGCCTGGCGGACGGCGTGCTGGAAGCGACGATCGACGCGCTGGGCTGCGCGCCCGCGGACCTGGTCGCCTGGCTGGGACCCGCCATCTCGCAGCCGGCATTCGAGGTCGGGAACGAGGTCCGGGAACGTTTCGTGGCCGCGGACCCCGCGGCCGCGGACTGCTTCTCCCCCAATGACCGTGGCCGCTGGCAGGGCGACCTGTACGGCCTCGCGAGGCTCAGGCTGGCGGCCCGCGGAATCCGGGCCGTGCATGGCGGCGCCCGATGCACGTTCCGCGAGCAGGAACTCTTCTATTCCTACCGCCGGGAACCGGCCTGCGGCCGCATGGCCAGCCTGGTCTTTATGCGGGATTCGGGCTGAGCGCGGCTTGAAAACCGGCCGCTGGCCGCAATCTCAGGATCAGCTTTTTCGCGAATACGGGTGCCCGCAATGCGAATGGATAAACTGACCAGCAAGTTCCAGATGGCGCTGGCCGACGCCCAGTCCCTGGCCGTCGGGCAAGACCACCAGTTCATCGAACCGGTACATGTCATGATCGCGCTCACCGACCAGCAGGGCGGTTCCGTGCGTGGCCTACTGACCAAGGCCGGAGCGAACGTCAATCTCCTGCGCTCCCAGCTCGGCGATGCGCTGGACCGCCTGCCGAGCGTCGAGGGCGCTGGCGGTGACGTGCATATCAGCAACGACCTGGGGCGGTTGTTCAACCTCACGGATAAGCTCGCGCAGAAGCGCGGCGACCAGTACATATCGAGCGAGCTGTTCGTGCTCGCTGCGCTGGACGACAAGTCGCCCCTGGTGCGCATCCTCGAACAGGCCGGCGTGGTGCGCGGCGCCGTCGAAAAGGCGGTCGACGAATTGCGCGGTGGTCACAGCGTCGCCGACCCGAACGCGGAAGAAACCCGCCAGGCCCTCGAGAAATTTACCATTGACCTGACCGAGCGGGCGGAGCAGGGCAAGCTCGACCCGATCATCGGCCGCGATGACGAGATCCGGCGCACGATCCAGATCCTGCAGCGCCGCACGAAAAACAACCCGGTGCTGATCGGCGAGCCCGGGGTCGGCAAGACGGCCATCGTCGAGGGCCTCGCGCAGCGCATCGTCAACAACGAAGTGCCCGAGGGCCTGCGGGGCAAGCGCATCCTGTCGCTCGACATGGGTGCCCTGATTGCGGGCGCCAAGTTTCGCGGCGAATTCGAAGAGCGGCTGAAGGCCGTGCTGAACGACCTGGCGAAACAGGAAGGCCAGATCATCCTGTTCATCGACGAGCTGCACACGATGGTCGGTGCCGGCAAGGCCGAGGGTTCGATGGACGCCGGCAACATGCTGAAGCCTGCGCTGGCGCGCGGCGAGCTGCACTGCGTCGGTGCCACCACGCTCGACGAGTATCGCAAGTACGTCGAAAAGGACGCCGCGCTGGAGCGGCGCTTCCAGAAAGTCCTGGTCAGCGAGCCCACGGTCGAGGACACGATCGCGATCCTGCGCGGCCTGAAGGAGCGCTACGAGGTGCATCACGGCGTCGAGATCACGGATCCTGCCATCGTGGCGGCGGCCATGCTGTCGCACCGTTACATCAGCGACCGGCAGCTGCCGGACAAGGCGATCGACCTGATCGACGAGGCAGCGTCCCGCATACGCATCGAGATCGATTCCAAGCCGGAGGAAATGGACCGCCTGGAACGACGCATCATCCAGCTGAAGATCGAGCGCGAGGCGCTGAAAAAGGAATCCGACGAGGCATCGAAGAAGCGCCTCAACGACCTCGAGGGGCAGCTCGAGGAACTCGAGCGGCAGTTCGCCGACCTGGACGAAGTGTGGCGGGCCGAAAAGGCAGCGCTGCAGGGCACGACGCACCTCAAGGAAGAACTCGAGCGTGCGCGCCTGGAACTGGAGACGGCGCATCGTGCCAGTGATCTTGCGCGCATGTCGGAGCTGCAGTACGGCCGCATCCCGGAAATCGAGAAACGGCTGGCCGAGGCGCTGAAAGCGGAAAAGACCGAGGCCACGCTGCTCCGCAATAACGTCACCGAAGAGGAGGTCGCCGAGGTCGTTTCCAAGTGGACCGGCATACCGGTCTCCAAGATGCTGGAGGGCGAGAAGGAAAAGCTGTTGCGCATGGAGGAGACGATCCAGGCGCGCGTGGTCGGACAGGACGAGGCCGTCACGGTTGTCGCGAACGCGATCCGCCGCTCACGCGCCGGGCTGTCGGATCCGAAGCGGCCGATCGGCTCCTTCCTCTTCCTCGGGCCGACCGGCGTCGGCAAGACCGAGCTGACCAAGGCTCTCGCAAGCTTCCTGTTCGACACGGACGACGCGATGGTGCGGATGGACATGTCGGAGTTCATGGAGAAGCATTCCGTGGCGCGCCTGATCGGTGCGCCGCCGGGCTACGTCGGCTACGAGGAGGGCGGTTACCTGACCGAAGCGGTACGCCGGCGGCCGTACTCCGTGATCCTGCTGGATGAGGTCGAGAAGGCGCACCCGGACGTGTTCAACGTGCTGCTCCAGGTCCTCGACGACGGCCGCCTGACGGATGGCCAGGGCAGGACCGTGGACTTCCGCAATACCGTGATCGTCATGACCTCGAACCTCGGTTCGCAGATGATCCAGGAGCTGGCCGGGGAACAGAACTACGATGCGATGAAGTCGGCCGTCATGGAGGTCGTCTCGCAGCATTTCCGGCCTGAGTTCATCAACCGGGTCGACGACCTCGTCGTCTTTCACCCGCTGGCGAAAGAGCATATACGCCGGATCGTCGATATCCAGCTCGGCTACCTGCACGACAGGCTGGCGGATCGGGATATCCGGATCCAGCTGTCGGATGCGGCACGCGACAGGCTGGCCGAGGCCGGCTTCGATCCGGTTTACGGGGCGCGCCCCCTCAAGCGGGCCATCCAGCAGCAGGTCGAGAACCCGCTGGCGCAGGAGATCCTGCGCGGCAAATTCCGACCGGGCGACACCATCGAGGTCGCCGCGGGCGACGAACGGCTGGAATTCAAGAACGCCGCCTGATTGTCGCCGGATTAAGGGTTAGACTTGGGGCACTCCGGCCGGACACGGCCGGCGCCTTTTGATGGAGATTTTGCGTGCCGATTTACGAATACGCCTGCAGGAACTGCGAGCACACGCTGGACGCGCTGCAAAAGATCAGTGACGACCCGCTGACCGACTGCCCGGAATGCGGCGAGCCGAAGTTGAAGCGCTTGGTGTCAGCGCCGCGTTTCCGTCTGAAGGGCGCGGGCTGGTACGAGACCGATTTCAAGAAAGACAAGCAGCGCAACGTGCTGAAGAGCGATTCGGAGGGCGACAAGCCGGCCAAGTCCGACAAGGCCGACTCCAAGGACAAGACCGACTCCAGGAAGGAGTCCGGCGGTTCAGGCTCGACGGCCAAGTCCGACGCCGGCGGCGCAACCGGGGCCTGAGTCCCGTGCAGGCATAATCATCGTGAAGAATCTTCGCCGATACCTGGTAGCCGGCATCCTCGTATGGTTGCCGATCGGCGTGACCATCTTCCTGCTGCGTGTCCTCATCAACCTGATGGACAGGAGCCTCCTGCTCCTGCCCCAGGCCTATCGTCCCGAGGCGTGGCTGGGTTTCGCCATCCCGGGCCTCGGCCTCGTCCTGACGCTGATCGTCCTGCTGCTGACCGGCCTGCTTGCGACCAACATCCTGGGCCGCGGGATGGTCAGCCTGTGGGAACGGCTGCTGGAGCGAATTCCGATCGTCCGCTCGATCTATTCGGCATCGAAGAATTTCGCCGAGGTCGTCTTTTCGGACTCCAGCCAGTCGTTCAAGAAGGTGTTGCTGGTCGAGTACCCGCGCAAGGGTCTTTACAGCATCGCGTTCCAGACGGCGACCGAGTTGCAGGAAGTGCAGGGCCGAACCCGGGAGGAGGTCATTTGCACCTTCCTGCCGACGACGCCGAACCCGACCTCCGGCTTCATCATCATGGTCCCGAAAAAGGACGTGATCGAGCTCGACATGGAGATCGACGAGGCGCTCAAGATGATCATCTCCCTCGGCGTCGTGGTGCCCCGCTGGCGGCGCGAGGACATCGGTGAGCTGCCCCTCGCCTTCGCCGAGGAGGAGGCCGGCAAGGGCGGCCGAAATTCCTGATTTTCAAGGGCCTGGAGCGCCTGCCGGACCTTGCAGAGCCGTCACTTAGCCCTTACCATTCCGCCTCCCTTGCACCCCCGGAACCACCCCGATGCGCAGCCATTATTGCGGACATGTCGATGAAAATCTGAACGGTCAGGAAGTGACCGTGTGCGGCTGGGTGCACCGGCGCCGCGACCATGGCGGCGTCATCTTCGTCGACCTGCGCGACCGTGAGGGCCTGCTGCAGGTCGTCTTCGATCCGGACCGGCCGGAGATGTTCGCCGAGGCAGAGCGGATCCGTAACGAGTATGTCCTCAAGGTCACGGGGACGGTACGTATGCGCCCGGCCGGCACTGCCAATCCGAACCTGCGCACCGGCCAGGTCGAGGTGCTGGCGGCCGAGATCTCGACACTGAACCCGTCCCTTACGCCGCCCTTCCACCAGGACGAGCAGACCAACGAGGAGCTCCGGCTCAAGTATCGCTATATCGATCTCCGGCGCGAACAGATGATGGGCAACCTCCTGCTGCGGCACCGGGTTACGCAGGCGATGCGCCATTTCCTCGATGCCAACGGCTTCGTCGACGTCGAGACGCCGATGCTGACCCGGGCGACGCCGGAAGGCGCGCGCGACTACATCGTTCCGAGCCGCACGCACCCGGGCAAGTTCTTCGCGCTGCCCCAGTCACCGCAGATCTTCAAGCAGCTCCTGATGATGTCCGGTCTCGACCGGTACTACCAGATCGTACGATGCTTCCGTGACGAGGACCTGCGAGCTGACCGGCAGCCGGAATTCACCCAGCTCGACATCGAGATGAGTTTCGTCGACGAGACGATCGTGACGAACACCATGGAGGCGCTCGTTCGGTCTTTGTTCAGCGAGGTCATGAACATCGATCTGCCGGACCCGTTCCCGCGCATGACCTATGCCGAGGCCATGTCGCGGTACGGTTCGGACAAGCCCGACCTCCGTATCCCGCTGGAGCTCGTCGAGGTCGGGGACCTGATGCGGGACGTGGACTTCAAGGTGTTCGCCGGCCCTGCCGCCGATGCGGACGGTCGCGTGGCCGCGTTGCGCGTTCCTGACGGCATCAGGCTGTCACGCAAGGAAATCGACGACTACGGCACGTTCGTCGGCCGTTACGGCGCGCGCGGGCTCGCCTACATCAAGGTGAACGACCTGGCGGCCGGCCACGCGGGCCTGCAGTCGCCCATCCTGAAGTTCCTGCCGGAGACCGTTGTCGCGAAGGTGCTCGAGCGCTGCGGCGCTGCGACCGGCGACGTGATCTTCTTCGGCGCCGACAAGTCCCGCATCGTCAACGACGCGCTCGGCGCCCTCAGGCTGAAGGTCGGCCAGGACCTGGGCATGGTCGAGTCCGGCTGGCGGCCTCTGTGGGTCGTGGACTTCCCGATGTTCGAGCGCGACAAGCAGACCAAGCGGTGGACGTCGCTGCACCATCCCTTCACGGCGCCGCAGATCAGCGATCCGGCGATGCTGAAGGCCGACCCCGGCAACATCGTCTCGCGCGCCTACGACATGGTGCTCAACGGCTCGGAAATCGGTGGCGGCTCGATTCGAATTCACGACACGACGATGCAGTCGGCCGTCTTCGACCTGCTGGAAATCGGGCCGGAGGAGGCCGAGGAGAAGTTCGGTTTCCTGCTGAAGGCGCTCCAGTACGGCTGTCCGCCGCACGGTGGCATCGCGTTCGGCCTCGATCGCCTGGTCATGCTGATGGCCGGCGCGGAGAGCATACGCGACGTCATCGCGTTCCCGAAAACGCAGACCGCTGCGTGCCCGCTGACGAATGCGCCCGGCGAGGTCTCGGCCGAGCAGCTGAAGGAAGCCGGCATCCGCCTGCGGGCAGTCCGCAGCGAATAGGCGGCCGTGGGCGAATTTCGCCGACCCGAGTCCGTCCTTGTTCTTATCTATACGGAGCAGGCCGATGTCCTGCTGCTGGAGCGTGTCCAGCCATTCCCCTTCTGGCAGTCCGTGACGGGCACGCTCGGCCCCGGCGAACTGCCGGCCGCGACCGCGGAACGCGAGGTCTTCGAGGAAACCGGACTCAAAGTCGCCGGTCAAATGGTCGATACGGGCGTCAGCCGGGTGTTCGAGATCGACCCTCGCTGGCGGCACCGCTATGCGCCGGGCGTCGTTCACAACACCGAGTACGAGTTCAGGTGTCGGCTCCCGGGCGTGCAGGCTGTGAGCATCGACGCGCGCGAGCACTCGGCGTATCGGTGGCTCGATGTCGACCGCGCAATCGAGGCGGTCTGGTCATGGACGAACCGGGAGGCGCTGGAACGACTGCGCGAGGAGCTATGAGCGATAAGGACGTCGTGCTGCTGCCCGGCATCTGGATGCCGGGCAGCGAGATGCAATTCCTCCGCCACCGTCTCGAGTCGGAGCACGGGTTCGCGGGCCACCTGTTCAGCTACGCGTCCGTGCGGGGCACGCTCGACGAGAACGCCAGGTCGCTGGCCGGTTTCCTGCAGAAACGCGGTCTGCACGAAGCCCACCTCGTTGGTCACAGCCTGGGCGGCGTGGTTGCGTTGCGCGCGCTCTCCCTCGCGCCCGCCCTCACATCGGGGCGTGTTGTCTGCCTCGGTTCCCCGCTACGCGGCTCGCGTGCGGCGCGCCACCTCAGCGAGCGAGACTGGGGCCGCCGCATACTCGGCCATACGCTGTCCGAGGGCGTGCTCGAATCGGCGGCCGAGGAATGGGCCCTGCACGTTACCGGCAGTCGCGATGTCGCCGTCATCGCCGGCACACGCCCCATGGGTATGGGCCGGCTGTTCGCCTCGTTCGATGGTGACAACGACGGCACGGTCGCCGTGGCCGAGACGCGGCTGCCTGGCATACGGGACCACCTGTGCCTGCCGGTCAGCCACACGGGCATGGTCCTGTCGCACGACGTGGCCGACCAGGCAGCCGCCTTCCTGTTGCGAGGCGAGTTCCTGCGGGAGGCGTAGCAAATCCCGGTGCGTGACAGCCGCCCGGGATCCGTGGAGCAACTCGACGCGCAAGGCGAGGTCGCCGGGGTAAGATACCGTGGCACGACGCGTAGCCACCTGTTCCGGGATTTCCCAGTGGCCACGCGCCAGCCGCCAATTCGGGCCCAACCGCAGTGGAGACACGGAGCGCACTTTGGACAGGCATGTCCCCAGGAACTTGCAGGCGGGCTGGATTGTCGCGGCACGGGCGACCGTGGCGATTTGCCTGCTCCTCGCGGGCGGGTCGGCCGATACGGCTCCCGTACAGACAACTCGATTCAAGAATTACTCGGTCGACGACGGATTGTCCCAGAGCAGCGTTACCGCGCTGATCCAGGACCGGCAGGGTTACATCTGGATCGGCACCGAGGACGGGCTGAACCGATTCGATGGATACGAATTTGCGCGTTTCGGCCAGGGCACCGACGCAGTCGGTGCGCTGCCGGATGGTGGCGTTACGCACCTGCTCGAGGGAATCGACGGCACGATCTGGATCGGGACCATCACCAGCGGTCTGCGCGCCATAACCCCATCGAACGGCGCCGCCGTTACGTGCGAAACGGGTAACTCGCTGATACCGGACACGGCAACAGCACGCGTGAGAGGCATCGCGCTGGATGCCTCGCACGCCATCTGGGCCATCGCCGGCAACACCGTTTATCGGCAGGTCGGACCGTGTCAGTTCGTTGCTGCAGGTCGTGCCGCAACAGATGGGGATTTCACACCGGCAGCCATCGTAACGACCGCTGACGGCTCGATATGGACATGGAGTCAAGAAGGCGATCTGTGGCGTTCCGATGCCGGCGATCCCGTTTTGCGCCTCTTTCGGCGGTTCGATCGTCAGTCGTATGGAGGGCGTCAGGTTCGCGCCGTTGCGGGAGGGCGAACCGACCTATGGGTCGCTCTCGACGGACCCGAACTGTTTCGCCTCGATGCCGACGGCACTATCGCAGAGACCGTGGTGATCCCCGCGGCGACGAGCATGGCTGCGCGCATCCGCGCACTCCATGCCGATCCTGCCGGTGACGTCTGGGTTGCGGGACTGGGTATCGGGCTCGTGAAGGTCCGGCCCGGACAGGGTGTCGTTGGGAACTGGAGGCACGACAGCGCGGACCCGGCAAGCCTCGTGCACAACGACTCGACGGTCCTGCTCGCTGACCGCAGCGGCGGGCTTTGGATCGGGACACGCAGCCACGGCGTCAGCCGGGTGCAGGTCGATCCCGAAGGTTTCGCGCATTATCGGCACAGCGCGAATAATCCCGCCGGAATCTCGGACAACATGGTGACCGTCTTCGCGGAACGCGGCCAGGACGGGCTCGTGTGGGTGGGTATGGATGGTGGCGGACTGGACCTGCTCGACTTCGACGCCGGCGTTATTCGCCGTTACCGCCATGACGCCGACGATCCCGGGTCATTGAGCAGCGATCGGGTATGGGCGTTGCACGAAGATGCGGCCGGACGCTTGTGGGTCGGCACCTGGTTCGGCGGCCTGAGCATGCTCGAACCCGGTGCCGAGAAGTTCCGTCGATTTCCGTCGGAAGCTGATCCTGTCAATTCGGCAGGCCGGGTTGTTCTGACTATCGCCGAGTCGGGTGACGGGACATTGTGGTTCGGCACGATGTCATTCGGGCTCTACCGCGTCGGGCCGGGATCGGAACGATTCGAACCGGTGCGCGTTTCCAGCCCGGATGCTACCGCGGCCGTGGCCAGGATCAGTTCGTTGCTCGTCGACAGGGAGCAGCGGCTGTGGGTCGGTACATGGGACAACGGCGTGAGCCGCCTCGATCCGGCATCCGGAAACTACGTGCATTTCGGCAAGGGGACAGACAGTCGATCCCTGCCACACGACACGGTCCGGGCGCTGGCCGAAGACGGTGACGGTGCGATCTGGGTCGGGACGCTCAATGGGCTCGCCCGGTTAGATCCGGTGTCCGGGGATGTGGATGTATTCGGGCCCGATAGCGGACTTCCGCCGGGGACCATATACGCCATCCTCCCCGACCGGGACACGTTGTGGGTCAGTAGCAACCGCGGTCTCGCCCACATCGATCCGCGCACGCGCACGGCGCGGCAGTTCGGGCCGGCTGACGGCCTGCAAGGCTTCGAATTCAACGGCGGCGCGGCGCTCAAGACCCGGGACGGACGCATGCTGTTCGGTGGGACGCAGGGATTCAATGCGTTTTATCCGCAAGACATCCGGCCGAACCCGTTCCCGCCGCAGGTTGCGATCACGCGCATTGCGGCGCAGGACCGCGTTCTGGATCTGGCCGCGTACGCGGATGCCGATCCGGCGCCGGTCATGCGATTCGCATACGACGAAAATCGACTCAGCTTCGATTTTGCCGGTCTGCATTTCACCAGCCCGGAGCGCATCCGGTACGCCTACCGCCTGGAGGGTCTGCAGGAAGACTGGCTGACAGCCGACGCCTCCCGCCGCGTCGCCGGCTACGCCAATCTCGCGCCGGGGCAGTACAGCTTCCGAGTGCGTGCCGCAAACAAGGACGGGCTGTGGAGCCGTTCGGATGCCGTTTTCGCGTTCAGTATTGGAACGCCCTGGTGGCTGACGGGGCCTGCCTACGCCACCTATGCCGTGGCGGTATTGGCGTGCGTGTTCTTGCTGATCCAGTGGCGTACGTTATTTCTTCGGCGCCGTGCAGCGCTGCTCGCCGAAAAGGTTCGCGAGGGTACGCGGCGTATCGCGGAGCAAAAGCAGACGATCGAGAAACAGGCGGAGAACCTGCAGCATCTGCTCGAGACCAAGGATCGACTGTTTGCGCGCGTCTCGCACGAATTCCGGACACCGCTGACCCTTATCCTGGGACCGGTCGAGGCCATGCGGAAGCGGGTGGGGGGCACGGATGCGGACTCCCTTGATCTCGTCAGCCGGAATGCCCGTAGATTGCTCCGCCTCGTCGAGCAGTTGCTCGACCTGGCCCGCTTGTCCGGCGAACGTCCGGCGCGGCGCGACACCGTACCTCTCGACCAGCTGCTGGCCACGATCGTCGGGGCGTTCCGCAGTCTCGCCGAGCAGAAAGACATTGCGCTGGAATTGCGCGTCGAGGCGCGTCCGTCAGTCAGCGCGAACGCCGAACTGCTCGAATCCGCGGTGACGAACCTGGTCGCCAATGCGCTGAAGTTCACACCGGCAGGGGGCAGAATCGAGGTCGCCCTCGGCCTGGAGGGGGAACAGGCGTGGATCCGGGTCAGCGATTCGGGTCCCGGAGTACCCGCCGGCATGGAGGACCGCATCTTCGATCCCTTCGAGCGGGCCGATTCCGACCTGCCGGGTACGGGGATCGGTCTCGCCGTCGTGCGGGAAACCGTGGCCAGCATCGACGGAACGATTCACGTGGGGCGGGCCGAAATCGGGGGCGCGGAATTCACGCTTCGGCTGCCCGTCACGACATCTTTGCCGACCGTCGCGTATCGCCTGTCGCGACCGCCCCAGGTCGATGCCGGCTGGATAGCGGATACGTGCCCGGATATGACAGCCCGGTCCGACGCGGTGGCCGGGCCGGAACGTCCGCGAGTACTCGTCGTCGAGGATGATGCCGATCTGCGCGCGTTCATCGGGCAATGCCTGGCCGACGACTTCGAGTGCATACTCATGCCCGACGGCGCGAGCGCGCTCGCCTGCGCAATCGAGGAAGTGCCCGACCTCGTTCTGTCCGACGTGATGATGCCCGGCATCGACGGCTTCGAGCTGACGCGCAAGCTGCGCCAGGATGAACGTTGCTGTCACATACCGATCGTCCTTTTGACCGCCCGCGAGGATCGCGAAAGCCTCTACCGGGGCCTGACCGAAAAGGCGGACGAGTACCTGACCAAGCCCTTCGACGCCGAGGAACTCCGACTGCGTCTGCACAACCTGATCGATGTACGCGCCATACTCCGGCGGCAGGCCGCCGCCGAATGGCGCGCGTCGCAGGCGCCGGGTGGAAGTGCGGAGTCTGTGCCACCCGCTTTCGGTCCGAGGGACCAGGCCTTCTTACAAAGACTCGCTAACGTGGTAGCCGAGCGATTTGGCGACAATGCGTTCGGCGTCCGGCAGCTGGCGGCGGCGGTCGCAATGAGCGATCGGCAGCTGCAGCGCAAGGTGCAGGCGCTGCTCGACGTCCGCCCCGCCGATTACCTGCGCGACTATCGTCTGCAACAGGCGGCACGGATGCTGGCCGATGGCCGCCCGGCAGGAACCGTGGCGCAGGACTGCGGCTTCGCCACGCAGGCGCACTTCGGCCAGTGCTTCAAGGCACGTTACGGCGTGACTCCCGGCGATTACGCGCGACCACGACCGGGTACGGCTGCGCAGCCTGCCGATGGCCGACACCCTGCCTCAGACCCAGTCTGACCCTCGACAAAGCCTGTCCGAAACCCGATAGCGGCCATGCCGGCCCGGTTCGATGCTGTCGTTGCGGGGCCACGCACCCCGCGACCAGGCGGGCCGCGACTTCACGCACCCCGCCGGCGAACCGGGGAGGCGAGCATGCGCAGGTTGACGATTCGGCTGGCGGCACTGGCGGTACTCGCGGGGGCGTTCCCCGTTTGTGCCCAGCAGAACTACGCGATCATCGAACTGGCGGGGCCGGGGCAGGCCATTGCCGCCGATTACACCGGCAGTTTCGGTGGCCCGAGCATCAATGCGGACGGAAAGGTCGCATTCGAGGGCTCACTGGGAGCCGTGGGCTTCCGGTCCACCCGCGCGATCTTCCTTGACGACGGCCTGGCGTCCTCGCCGGCCGTGCCGATCTACATCAACCGGCCGCCATCGGACCCGGAGTGCCAGGCGCTGGTCCCCGACGTCGCCGAGCGCAGCTTCCGTTGCATCGACGCGGTGAATTTCGGGTTCGACGTGATCCTCAACAGCACGACGGTCGTTTTCGAGACCTACGACAAGGTCGACGGTACGCCGTCCGAGATCGTCGCCGGCGACGGCACGGCACCCTTGCTCATCCTGTTACAGGAAACTCGCGCAACGAACGGTCTGAGCTTCGAGTTTCCGGCTTATCTCGGCAGCCAGATCAAGCGAGCCGATTTCAACGAGTCGGGTTACGTCGCCGCCTGGATGAACCAGCTCGACGACGGCGTGCCGTCGACCGGCTGCGCGTCGTTGTTCCTGTCGAACGGCGCCGGCAACGGCGCTCTGGTTCTGGGCCAGCCGCGCAATACGACGGCGCTCACGGGCATCCGTGCGCTCGACTGGTGCAACCCGCCCGACGTCGTCGGGCTCGGCACACTGAACCGCTTCGATGCCGTACCCAAGGTCGCCGAAGGCGACTCCGGTACCCGGGTATTCATGAGCGCGTTCGCGCGGGACACGACCAATGCCACGTTCGACGGCCTGCTGATGTTCGAGGCGCTGCAGGCGAATGCGGACCTGGTGCCGGTCGTCAGCGACTCAACCGGCGATATCAACCTGCAGCTCGCCGCCAATTCGACCGACGTCGTGTACGCGACGACGTCAAGCATCGACCAGGTGCTGCGCCTGGCCTCTGTTTCGTCGCCCGGGGGTGCGTTCCGGACGCTGGCGACTTCGGCCGACGGGTTCTTCAGGTTCTTCCAGGACGTCGACATCAACGAGGCCGGAACCGTCGTCTTTACGGCCTCGACCGTCACCGGCCAGGGCCTCTTTACCTGGGACCCGGCGAGCCAGCAGGTGACGCCGCTGCTGCAGATCGGCGATCCCTATCCCGTTGGCACGACGCAGTCCCCGCCGGACACGGTCGCCTTCACGTACATCGGCGACGGTGCGATCAATAATGCCGGCGTAATCGTCGCGATGATCCAGGTCACCAAGGCCGCAGGTGGCAACGAGCGCAAGATCATCAAGTTCCTGCCGTCGATCGGTCAGCCGGACATCGCCGTCGCCGACAACGTCGGTGCGAGCGATGACCTGCAGGCCGACCTCGGCTCGGTGCTGGTCAACGACGTCGCGTCGGTGACGGTAACCGTGAACAATCTGGGCAGCGCCGACCTGGTCATGGGCTCGATCGACCTGCTCGATCCGTTGAACACGCGCTTCAGCATCGTGGGTAACAACTGCGATTTCACGATCCTGCCGCCGCTAAGCGCGTGCCAGTTCAATGTCAATTTCGCGCCGGACAATAACGGGCCCTTCACCGGCACGGTGAACATCACGTCGAACGACCCGGACGAGCCTGTCGTGCAATTCGCGCTGGCAGGGAATGGCGAAATACTGTCCCTGCGGCTCACGGACCCGGATCTCCCGGACAACGACCAGGCGCTCGACTACGGCCCCTACACCGTCGGTTCGCGCACGCGCAGGCGGTTCGGCCTGCACAACGTCGGCACGCGCGATATCGAGATCCTCCGGTACGACAATATCGCGGCGCCTTTCGAGGGCCCGTTCTCGGGGACGATCGGCCTGCTGGCCGGCGCCACGACCGGCAGCTTCTCGATGGACTTCGTGCCGGCGGCGCTGGGCGCCGCGGCGGGCACCGTCGCTATCGTCTACACGGACGCCGAGGTTGCCGGCGCGCCGGAGCGCACGCTGGTGCTGAGCCTTGCTGGAACGGGCGTCGCCGAAGCGCCGCTCATTGGGGTCTTCACGGAGGACCTGCTGCCACTCGACCAGCGCCTCGATTTCGGCACCGTCGTCGCGGGTTCGGTGACTGTCGCCGACATCACGATCAGCAACGACGGCGGCGGGACGCTGGATGTCTTCGGCGGAAGTAACGTGAATGCGGCCTACTCGATCATCGCCAACAATTGCGATGGCGCCCATCTCGTGGGCGGCGAGAACTGCGTGCTGACGGTACGATTCGAGCCGAACGCTACCGGTGACTATACCGACGCAGTCTCGCTGCAATATGGCGACCTGACGAGTGCGTCGACGTTCACGGTGCCGGTACAGGGCAGGGCCGTCGACGCGCCGGTCACGATCGTCGACGGCATCGACCCGGCTGACGACCAGGACCTGCCGTTCGGCTTCATCGCGCCCGGCGACTCGACGAGCGCGACGATCGAGGTGTTCAACAACCTGTCGGAAGCGGTCTCGATCGGGTCGTTGGCATCGGCGGCGCAGACTCTCGGGGCCCCATTTTCGATCGTCAACGACGGATGCTCCGGCCTGACGCTCGCGCCGGCGACCCAGCCCGGCGACCGTTGCAGCCTGGACGTACTGCTCACGCCGGCGGCAGGCGCCGCCGAGGGTGACGTCAGCGACGCGCTGGGCATTCCTGTCACGGCTCCGGTGGCGGTCGAGGTGCCGGTCTCGGTCTCGGCCCGGGTCGGCAATCGTAACTACGACCTGCGCCTCCGCAAGTCGGCGATGATCAACGGCACCGAAACAGACGATATCCCATCCGGTACCGGGGTCTTCGAGTACCGGATCGCGCTGACCAACGACGGACCGGATGACGCCCGGGATGTCGTCGTGACGGACGTGTTGCCGGCGGAGTTGCGGATTGTCGACGGCCAGGCGCCGAACCCCGGCGCCGGCAGCTTCTATGCCGCCAGCGGCGAGTGGTCGCTGCCCGAACTCGTCACGGGCGCCACGCTTACGCTAGACATACCGGTAGAGGTCGTCGACGCCGAGACCGCCCGCTGCGTGCTGAACACGGCGACGATCACGGCGGCGGTCGGGGATTCGAATCCCGGTAACAACAGTGCGGGCAGGCTCGTCGGCGTGCGCAACGCGGCTGGCGATGCAACTTGCGCCGACCTGTACGTCGAAATCGTCGCCTGGCGAGAATTCAACTACGTGAATGGCGCGGACCCGGAAGCGGGCCTCGAGTTCGACATCGAGTTCGGAAATTCGGGCCCGCACGAGGTTGCATTGGCGCACGTCAGCCTGACGATCAGTCCGGCGGCGGAAGGCATGGCCGCAGTTCAGATGGACTCGGCCGCCTACCAGCAGCTGTGCGATAACAACGACATTGGCACGCTGGTCCAGTCGGAAGAAGACGCGCTGCTTCCAGTCGGCAACCAGGAGAGGGCGTTCACCTGCGATCGGGAACTGCTGCCCGGCGAGAGCCATCGCCTGACCGTCCGTTGGATCTTCCCGCTCCTCGACGCCCAGGGGGGCGGAATCGCCGAAGTGCGGTTCGATACCGCGATCAGTCGCGTCGACCCGGCGCTGGCGGAGGATCCAGCGGAAACCAATCAGGAGGACAGCGAGTCTGTCACCGTCGAGGATCGACTTCGTCCCGGAGCGGGATCCGCCGGTTCCGGTTGTTTCATCGCGACAGCGGCCTACGGTACGCCCTGGGAACCGAACGTGGCCACGCTGCGGCAGTTTCGGGACGAGTGGCTGCAGACAAACGCACTGGGACGCGGTTTCGTCGCCTTTTACTACGAGCACTCGCCGCCGATAGCGGCCTGGATCGCCGAGCGGGAATGGGCGCGGGCGCTGACCCGCGGCGTCCTGACGCCGCTGGTGCTGGCCATCGAGCATCCGGCAGCGGCGGCTGGATTCGCGTTCGGCGGATTCGGCCTGCTGGGCATATTGGTCGGCCGGCGCCGTCGGGTTGAAATAGCAGGGAGCCAATTGGAAAACTGACGACTACAGCTTCTTCATCCGGTACAGCGCGTCGAGGGCCTCACGCGGGCTCATCGCGTCGGGGTCGAGGCTCTCGAGCGCCTCGCGTAGCGGATCGGCTTCGTCGGCCGGCGCCGCTGCGAAGGGCAGCTCGCCCTGGGGGCCGGAGCGGTCGCCCGCCCGCTGCGATTCGAGCACCTTCAGGTAGCTCCTGGCGCGCCGGATGACGGCGGGTGGCACGCCGGCGAGGGCCGCAACCTGCAGTCCGTAGCTCTGGTTGGCCGGGCCCGGCTTCACCGCGTGCAGGAAAACGAGCTGGCCCCGGTGCTCGCTCGCATCGAGGTGGACGTTCGCGCAGGCTGGCAACTCGGCGGCGAGCGCCGTCAGCTCGAAATAGTGGGTCGCGAACAGCGTGAACGCCCGCAGCTTCTCGCCCATGTAGTGCGCCGCGGCCCAGGCGAGCGACAGGCCGTCGAAGGTGCTGGTGCCGCGGCCGATCTCGTCCATCAGCACGAGGCTCTGCTCGGTCGCATTGTTCAGTATCGTCGCGGTCTCCGTCATCTCGACCATGAAGGTCGAGCGGCCGCCGGCGAGATCATCCGAAGCGCCTATGCGCGTGAAGATCCGGTCGACCGGGCCGATGCGCAGGCTCTCGGCAGGGACGTAGCTGCCGACGTGCGCGAGGATCGCGATCAGCGCGGCCTGGCGCATGTAGGTCGACTTGCCGCCCATATTCGGCCCGGTGATGACGAGCAGCCGCCGGTCATCGCGCAGCGCCAGGTCATTGGCGACGAAGGGCACGTCAATTACGTTCTCGACGACCGGGTGGCGGCCGGCGACGATCTCGATGCACGGTTCGTCCGCTAACATGGGCCGGCAGAAGCCGAGCGCCGCGGCACGCTCGGCGAGGCAGCCGAGCACGTCGAGCTCGGCCAGGCCCGCGGCCGTCGCCTGCAGGCCGGGCAGCACGGCAATCAGCGCGTCGAGTAACTCCTCGTAGAGCTGGCGCTCGCGCGCCAGCGCGCGGTCGCGGGCCGACAGTACCTTGTCTTCGAACTCCTTGAGTTCCGGCGTGATGTAGCGCTCAGCCCCTTTAAGCGTCTGACGCCGCTGGTACTCGAGCGGCGCCTTCGACGACTGCGCCTTGCTGATTTCGATGTAGTACCCGTGGACGCGGTTGTACCCGAGCTTCAGCGTCGGGATGCCCGTGCGTTCCTTCTCGCGCAATTCCATGTCGACCAGGAACCGGTCCGAGTGTTCGGAGATCGTCCGGAGTTCGTCGAGCTCCGCGTCGAAGCCGGCCGCGATGACACCGCCGTCGCGTACCAGCATCGGCGGGTTTTCCACCAGCGCACGGTGCAGCAGGTCGGATTCGTCCGGGTGAGTCCCTGCCTGGCGGGCGAGTTCCGCGAGCCGCGGCGAGTCGATGCCGTCGAGCGCTGCGTGGACCTGTGGCACCTGCCCCAGCGCGTGGCCGAGCTGGGCGAGGTCGCGTGGCCGGGCGGATCGCAGGGCGACGCGGGCGAGGATGCGTTCGACGTCGCCTATGCCCGCGAGCGCTACTCGAAGGTCCTCGTAGCGCGAATTCGCCAGCAGCGCGCCTATCGCGTCGTAGCGGGCGAGCCGCGCTTGTGCGTCCCGGAGCGGCCGCTGGATCCAGCGCCGCAGCAGCCGGCTGCCCATCGAGCCCCGGCAGCTGTCCATGATCCCGGCGAGCGTGTGCTCGTCCTGCCCGGAGAGGCTCTCGTCCAGCTCGAGGTTGCGCCGCGTCGCTGCATCCATGATCAGCGCCTCGTCGTGGCGCTCGACCGTGATCGACGCCAGGTGCGGCAGCGCCGTCTTTTGCGTGTCGCCGACGTATTGCAGCAGCGCGCCCGCGGCCGCAAGCCCGCGCGGAAATGCCTCGCAGCCGAAACCCGCGAGGTCGCGTGTGCCGAATTGCCGGCAGAGCAGGCGTTCCGCACTGTCGAGGTCGAAATGCCAGGGCGGGCGCGAAGTGACGCGCTGTCCCGCCGGCCCGAATCCGCTGTCCCTCTGGTCCTCGCTGACGATGAGCTCCTGGGGCCGCAGGCGCTCGAGCTCCGCCGCCAGTGCCTCCCGGCCCGCCACCTCGGTCAGCCGGAACCGGCCGCCGGCGAGGTCGAGCCAGGCCACCCCGATGATTCCGTCGCCGGCAAACAGGGACGCGACCAGGTTATCCCGGCCCTCGGACAGCAGCGCCTCGTCGGTCAGCGTGCCGGGCGTTACGACCCGCGTGACCTGCCGTTCGACCGGTCCCTTGCTGGCCGCCGGGTCGCCGACCTGTTCGCAGATTGCCACCGACTCGCCGTGCCGGACGAGCTTCGCGAGGTAGCCCTCGACCGCGTGGTACGGGACGCCCGCCATCGGGATCGGGCTGCCTGCTGACTTGCCGCGCGCCGTCAGCGTGATGTCGAGCAGCTTCGCGGCGCGCCGTGCGTCGTCGTAGAAGAGCTCGTAAAAGTCCCCCATCCGGTAGAAGACAAGCATGTCCGGATAGTCCTTCTTGATGCCCAGGTACTGCTGCATCATGGGCGTATGGACAGGGTTGGGGTCTGCGCTCATCTTTATTCGGGTGGCAGGTCGTCGCGGCGTTTACAATCGGGGCGATTTGCCGGCGGCGTCCGGCAGGCCGACAATGCTAGCCTCTGACCGACGCCAAATCCACGTCCGGGAAAAGCAAGGGCAAGACGGACTCGATGAAAATCCTCCACGTTGAAACCGGGCGGCACCTGTACGGCGGGCCGCAGCAGGTCCTGTACCTTTGCAGCGGGCTCGCCCGCCTGGGCGTCGACAGCGTCCTGGTCTGCCCGCCGGCCAGCGGCGTGGCCGAGGCGGCGGCCCGAGCAAAAATCCGCACGATTACCGTGGGCTGCGCCGGGGACTTCGACCTGCGTTTCGGCTGGCGCCTGAAGCAACTCCTCGCGGACGAGCGCCCCGACATCGTGCATTGCCACAGCCGCAGAGGCGCGGACTCGCTCGGCGGCCTGGCGGCAAAACTGGCCGGCATACCGGCGGTGCTGTCGCGACGGGTCGACAACCCCGAGTCGGGCCTGTTAGCGAAGCTGCGTTACCGGCCATACGTTCGCGTTGTCGCGATTTCGACAACGATTGCCGGCATCCTGGAGCAAGCAGGCGTCGAGCGGCGGAAGATCGTCGTGATCCGCAGCGCCGTCGACGCTGCGCATTTCCCGGAGGTGCCGGACTGCGGCCGGTTCCACCGGGAGTTCCGCATCGAACCGGATCACTTCGTCATCGCGGCCGCGGCGCAATTCATCGAGCGCAAGGGTCACCGGTACCTGCTGGAGGCGGTGGCCGCGCTGCGTCCGCGCTACCCGAAATTGCGAGTGGTGCTTTTCGGCCAGGGGCCGCTGCAGCGCGTGCTCAAGGCGCGCTGCGCGGAGCTGGGGATAGCGGACATCGTCCAGTTCGCCGGTTTCCGCCGCGACCTCGACGAGTACCTCGGTTGCATCGACATACTCGTGCACCCGGCCTTGCAGGAGGGTCTCGGCGTAATCACGCTGAAGGCGCAGGCGGCGGGCGTGCCGGTGGTGGGCTTCCGCGCCGGCGGGCTGAGCGAGGCGGTGCTGCATGGTGAAACCGGGTTGCTCGTCCCGACGGGCGACAGCGAGGCGCTGGCGGACGCGATCGCACGGCTGGCGGACGACAACCGCCTGCGGCACCGCTACGGCGCGACGGCGCGGCAGCGCATGCGCGCCGAGTTCACGATCGAGGGAATGGCCGAGCAGCACCTGAGCCTGTACAAGTCGATACTGAATGGCTGACGAAACGGCAATCGGGCGGCTGGCGACCGACGTCGTCGCCGCGCTGACACGGGAGCGCCTGTGGGTGGCGACCGCCGAGTCCTGCACGGGTGGCTGGATAGGCAAGGCGCTGACGGACATCCCGGGGAGCTCGCGCTGCTTCGGCTACGGCATTGTCAGTTACAGCTTTGCCGCCAAGCGATCGTTGCTGGGCGTGCGCGCAGCGACGCTCAAAGATCACGGGGCGGTCAGCGAGCAGACCGTGCGGGAGATGGCGCTAGGCGTGCTGGAACTGAGCGGCGCCGCGATCACGGTCGCAGTCAGCGGTATCGCCGGGCCCGACGGCGGCAGCGCCGACAAGCCGGTCGGTACCGTCTGGTTCGCCTGGGCCCGCAAGGGGGACGAGCGCGTGCAGGTCGATGCGGAGCGGCGTCGTTTCGAGGGCGGGCGCGCGGACGTCCGGATGCAGACCGTGGCGCACGCGCTGGCCGGCATACTCGCGCGGATTCCGGGAGATGGCTGACCGGCGGCTTTTCTTCGCGCTCTGGCCGGACGAGCGGCAACGGGAGCAGCTGCGCAGCGCGACCAACCCGGCAACCCGGCTGATCGAGGGCGACGCCGTCTACCGGGGAAACTGGCACGTCACGCTGGTCTTCATCGGCCCGTTTCCCGAAGCGCGCATCCCGGAGCTGCAGATGGCCGCATCCACCATCACCGTCGAGCCCTTCCGGCTGCGCTTCGATCGGGTCGCGTACTGGCAGCGGCCGCGGATCGCCTGCCTGCAGTCGGCATCGGTGCCACCGGCGCTCGACGCGCTCGTCGGCGACCTTAACGGGCTGTTGCGGCGGTTCGACCTCGAGCCCGAGGAGGGCGTCTACCGGCCGCACGTCACGCTGGCGCGGCGCGCCCGGGCATTCGAGCCGGTCGTGCTGGCGCGCCCGCTCGAGCTGGAGTGGTCCGGATTCGAGCTGGTCGAGTCCGTGTCCGGGCCGGGCGGTGTGCAGTACCACGCGCTGAAACAAGAGCTTCCGCGTCATTCTTGACAGTTCGCCCTGATTAGGCATCGGAACTGCGCTGCCGGGCCCGTCCGATTTGTGAAATAATCGCGCTTCGTTTCACACCGGACTGGCCAGAACAAATGGACGACAATCGTAAGAAAGCGCTCGCGGCTGCCCTCGGGCAAATCGAAAAGCAATTCGGCAAGGGCTCGGTCATGCGCCTCGGCGACGCGGGTGCTTCCCGCGACATCGAAGCCGTTTCGACCGGCTCCATCGGCCTCGATGCCGCGCTCGGCATCGGCGGACTGCCGAGAGGCCGCGTGGTCGAGATCTACGGTCCGGAATCCTCGGGCAAGACGACGCTGACGCTGCAGGTGCTGGCCGAAGCGCAGAAAGTCGGTGGCACCGCCGCGTTCGTCGACGCCGAGCATGCCCTCGATCCGCTGTACGCCGAGAAGCTCGGCGTCAATGTCGACGAGCTGCTGGTTTCGCAGCCGGACACGGGCGAACAGGCGCTCGAAATTACCGACATGCTCGTGCGCTCCGGAGCGGTGGACGTGATCGTCATTGACTCGGTCGCCGCGTTGACGCCGAAAGCGGAGATCGAGGGCGAGATGGGGGACTCGCACGTGGGCCTGCAGGCCCGGCTTATGTCGCAGGCGCTCAGGAAACTGACCGGCAACATCAAGCGCTCGAACGCCATGGTGATTTTCATCAACCAGATCCGCATGAAGATCGGCGTCATGTTCGGCAGCCCGGAGACGACGACCGGCGGCAACGCACTCAAGTTCTATTCGTCGGTGCGCCTCGATATTCGCCGTATCGGTGCGATCAAGAAGGGCGACGAAGTTATCGGCAACCAGACACGCGTCAAGGTCGTCAAGAACAAGATCGCACCGCCCTTCAAGATGGCCGAGTTCGAGATCCTCTACGGCGAGGGTATCTCGCGAGAGGGTGAGATCATCGAGCATGGCGTCGCGCAGAACATCATCGACAAGTCCGGCTCCTGGTACAGCTACAAGGGCGATCGCATCGGCCAGGGCAAGGAAAACGTGCGCGAGTTCCTGAAGTCCAACCCGGCTATCGCCACGGAAATCGAAATGCAGATTCGCGGCAAGCTGCTGCCGGGCTCGGCATCTGATTCGGACGACGCGGAGCCGGTCGCGCAGGAAGCCTGAGCTGCCTGCGGGGCGGTCATTGACTGTACCCTTCGATGACGAATCGGGCCCGGACCTCCCCGGCGCGGTTCCGCAAGAGGCGGCGAGCGACCCGGTCGCGGCGCGGCGGAAGGCTATGGATCTGCTCGCGCGCCGTGAATATTGCCGCCAGGAACTCGCGGCGCGGCTTGGCAAGGCGGGCTTCGTACCCGAGGTAGCCGAATCCACGGTTTCCGACCTGTCGCGCGAGGGGCTGCTCGACGATGCGCGCTTCGCGGAGAGCCTGCTGCGCGCGCGGGCCGGCCGGGGCCAGGGGCCGGTGCGCATCCGGCAGGAGCTTCGGCAGCGTGGCGTCGAGGAGGGTGTCGCCGAACAGGCGCTGGAGGCCAGTTCGCAGGACTGGATTGAACTGGCGCGCTCCGTTCGGCAGAAGAAGTTCGGTGCGCGGCTCCCGACGGACTTTGCGGACAAGGCGCGCCAGATGCGCTTCCTCGAGTACCGCGGGTTCGGCCACGAGCAGATCCGCGCCGCCGTTGGCGGCGATGACGATTAGCCTTCAGCCACGGTTCAGACTAATTTCAGTCCCGGTTAAGCCTGGCGGTCCTATCCTGTACCCGACGCTGGCAGACAAGCAGCCGGCCGGTATAAGGAGATCGTCATGAACATCGTCTATGCAGCAGAGAAACCGAGCATCGCAGGCATCCTGAGCGAGCATCTCGACTGCCCGGTCGGGGCCCGTGACATCGAAGTCCTCGACAACCCCGACGAGACGGGCAGCTTCCTGGTCCGCTGGGGCTGGCTCCAGTTCGTACTCTCCCCGGACGGTCACCTGGCGGCCGATTGCGAATGATCCTGACCCGGGCCGGCCGGCCCCAGGCCGGTCGGCGCTTCCCGCCGGCGCGATTTGTGGAATAATCACGCCCTCGAAAATCAAGGGCCTGCGGTCCTGACGCTTGCAATGAGGCGGGCCGCCCACAGTTGTTCCACTTATGAAATCCATGACCAGCAACGAAGTGCGCCAGGCCTTCCTGGACTTTTTCCATGACCGCGGCCACGAGGTCGTGCCGAGCTCCCCGCTGGTGCCGGCGAACGACCCGACCCTGCTGTTCACGAATGCCGGGATGGTCCAGTTCAAGGACGTATTCCTCGGGCGCGAGCAGCGGGACTACAGGCGGGCCGTAAGCTCGCAGCGCTGCGTGCGAGCGGGCGGCAAGCACAACGATCTCGAGAACGTCGGCTACACGGCCCGGCACCATACGTTCTTCGAGATGCTGGGCAATTTCAGCTTCGGCGACTACTTCAAGGAAGAAGCGATCCGGTTCGCCTGGGAGTTCCTCACCGAAGTACTCGGGTTGCCGGAGGAAAAGCTCTGGGTCACCGTTTTCGAGGACGATGACGAAGCGGCGGAGATCTGGCTGAAGACCATGGGCGTGGATCCGAAGCGGTTTTCGCGCATGGGCATGAAGGACAACTTCTGGGCCATGGGTGACACGGGTCCCTGCGGTCCGTGCAGCGAGATCTTCTACGACCACGGTCCGGACGTGCCGGGCGGTCCGCCCGGGTCTCCCGACGACGACGGCGATCGCTACATAGAGATCTGGAACCTCGTGTTCATGCAGTTCGATCGGTCGGCCGACGGCAGGTTGACGCCACTGCCGAAGCCCTCCGTTGATACGGGCATGGGGCTCGAGCGCATCTCGGCCGTGATGCAGGGAGTGCACAGCAACTACCAGATCGACCTGTTCGCGAACCTGATCGAAGCGGCGGCCGGCGTGCTCGGTGTCAGGAACGACGGCTCGAGTTCGCTGAACGTGATCGCCGACCATATTCGCGCTTGCGCGTTCCTGGTCGTCGATGGCGTGCTGCCGGGCAACGAGGGCCGCGGTTACGTGCTGCGCCGGATCATCCGGCGCGCCATTCGTCACGGCACGAAGCTCGGCGTCGCGGACGTGTTCTTTTACCGGCTGGTCGAACCGTTGTGCCGCGAGATGGGCGCTGCCTATCCGGAACTCGTAAAGGCCCGCAAGCATGTCGAGGACGTGCTGAAGCGCGAAGAGGAGCGCTTCGCCGAAACGCTGGACCAGGGCATGGCCATTCTCGAGGCCGCGATCGCCGATTTGAAAGGTCATCAGCTACCCGGCGATGTCGTGTTCAAGCTGTACGATACCTACGGTTTCCCGGTCGATCTCACCGCAGACATAGCGCGCGAGCGTAACCTGAGCATCGACCAGAAGGGATTCGAGGCGGAGATGGAGGCGCAACGCGAGCGCGCGCGTGCAGCCAGCAAGTTTTCTGCGGCGGCCGACTCCGAAATCCGCACGGACCTGAAGACCGGCTTCCTCGGCTACGAGGGTGTCGAGGGTTCGAGCCGTATCGAGAAGCTGTATCGCGCCACTCAACCGGCCGATGCGCTGGAGGAAGGCGAACAGGGTGCGGTCGTGCTGGCGGAGACACCTTTCTATGCCGAAGCCGGCGGCCAGGTCGGAGACACCGGCGTCCTCGAGACCAGCACCGGAGTATTCGCTGTCGAAGACACGCGTAAGAGCGGGAAGGCAATCGTGCACTACGGACGGGTGCGGATCGGGCGCATCGTCAGGGGCGAGATCGCGACGGCGCGCGTCGATGCTGCGCGGCGGCGCGCCATCATGCTGAACCACTCGGCGACTCACTTGCTGCATGCGGCACTGCGCGAGGTTCTCGGTGCCCACGTGACCCAGAAAGGATCGCTGGTTGCGGCGGATCGGCTGCGCTTCGACTTCTCACATTTCGAGGCCGTCGGCCGGGATGCCCTGCAGGAGATCGAGGACCTCGTGAACGCAGAGATCCGGGCGAATCGTTCGGCCGAAACGAGGGTCATGACCTACGACGACGCCGTCGCCTCGGGTGCGATGGCACTGTTCGGCGAAAAGTACGAGGACCGGGTACGGGTGCTGCGCTTCGGTGACTTCTCGGTCGAGCTCTGCGGTGGCACGCACGTCGGCCGCACTGGCGATATCGGGATTGTCAAAGTCGTCGCCGAGGGCGGTGTGGCGTCGGGAGTCCGCCGAATCGAGGCCGTGACCGGGGCGGGCGCGCTGGCCTGGATCAGGGAGAACCAGCAGGCGCTGGACGAGGTCGCGAACGTCCTGAAGGCCACCCGCGACCAGGCCCGCGTCAAGGCCGAGCAGCTCCTGAAGCGCAACCGCGAACTGGAAAAGGAACTGGCCCAGGCCCGCCAGAAGCTGCTCACCGGCGGAGGTGGCGCCGGGTCCGAAGCGATCGTGGAGATCGAGGGTATCAAGGTGCTGGCGGCGCGGCTGGACGGCGCGGACGCGAAAGCGCTGCGCGACGCTGTCGATCGCTACAAGGACAAGCTCAAGAGCGCCGTCGTCGTCCTGGGCGCCGTGGACGGAGACAAGGTCAGGCTGGCCGCGGGAGTGACCCGCGACTGCACGGGACGGCTGCCGGCCGGCGACGTGCTGGCGCCGGTCGCCGACCTGGTCGGCGGCAAGGGCGGCGGTCGCCCGGACTTTGCACAGGCCGGCGGGTCGAGACCGGAGGCGCTCGATGCGGCGCTCGCGACCGTTGCCGGCTGGGTGGAGGCACGGTTGCTAAAGGGCTGATTTGCTCACATATGGCGATATCTCAGCATGTGGAACACATATTCACATTGTGCGAGCGTTCGGCGGGTCGATGTTCTACTATGCCTGACGGTTATATATGCACCCTCACCCGCGTACTAGAATGAGATAAAGGAAGGGAGCGCCATGCTTATCCTTACGCGTCGTGCCGGCGAGACGGTCATGATCGGGAGCGACGTAACGATCACCGTCCTCGGCATCAAGGGAAACCAGGTCCGCATCGGCATCAATGCCCCGAAGGACGTGGCCGTTCATCGCGAAGAGATCTTCGAGCGCATCAAGAACGAGCAAAACGGGGACGGCACGAAGCCCCACGCGGCCACCTTGCCCCGCGGCAGTTGACGCCACCACCCCGCCCACGATCCATCCTTTACCCAGCCCCGAACGGCCAGTAAGATTACGGGCCCGCTGTGGTCCGGCGACACCGATTGCCGCGCTCAAGGCCCGGGAATTGAAGGGAAATCCGGCTGCGGCGGGCAGCACTGATACATCGATCCGGAGAGATGGCTGAGTGGTCGAAAGCGCTCCCCTGCTAAGGGAGTAAGGGTTAAAAGCCCTTCGGGGGTTCGAATCCCCCTCTCTCCGCCAGATACGCGCGGCGGACAGGGTCCAAAATCGTGGCAATGGCGAGCGCGTATCCCTATAATCGCGCTCCTTTCGAGCCGCCACGTGCCTACCGGCGAGTGGCCGGGGTCGAGGCGCGCAGCGTCGAGACGAGTACCGTGCAGCGCACAGCGCTGCCGGCGTGAGGTGGCAACATGTGCCTCACAAGGTAAGGAACAACGCGCCCGTAGCTCAGTTGGATAGAGTACCTGGCTACGAACCAGGCGGTCGGGAGTTCGAATCTCTCCGGGCGCGCCAAAAAATATAGGGACCCATTCGGGTCCCTATTTTTTTTTCGGCCGAAGAGTTCGAACTGTGTCGCCCGCAGGGCGACTGTTCGATCCGAGGAGCGCGCAGCGCGACGACAAGCGGGCCGCGCCAGCGGCCGCTAATCTCTCCGGGCGCGCCAAAAAAGAAATAGGGCCCCCTTGCGGGGCCATTTTTCTTTTTCAGTTCCGTATAACTTCGAACTCCAGAGTTCGATCCGAGGAGGGCCGCAACCCGACGACAGGCGGAGTCGCTAAGCGGCTCGCCAATCTCTCCGGGCGCGCCAAACCATCCTGCGACCCGTCCCGTCATGGCCGGCCGAATAGACAGCAATCCGGCACGGCGCCGAGCCGCCCTCCGGACTCATTGGAATCAATGGCCTATAGCCTGATGAATGCGATCTGCACTCACAGATTCGCGGATCCTATCGAGTATTGCGACGCCACAGGATCGAAATCGGATCGACCGTATATGGGAATTTGTGGCACCATGGATAGGTCACAGCTTTGGCTGGCCGTGTTCTGACCGTACCCCCGCCAAGTTAGCCACCCGCGATGTGGGATTTCCCGGTATTTTGACCCAAGGGAGGTCCCGACATGAAGCGCAAGCGCTACACCGAAGAACAGATCATCTCGATCCTGAAGGAGCACGAGGCCGGCGCCTCGGTGCCGGATCTTTCCCGCCGCCACGGCGTTGCCGAGAACACGGTTTACCGATGGCAGTCGAAGTTTGGCGGCATGGAGGTCTCCGACGCGAAGCGCCTGCGTGAGCTCGAGG